>ERZ857827.1208-NODE-1208-length-28055-cov-3.307357_pt1 | contig 28055 bp, 36 predicted proteins | sample MGYA00519761_ERZ857827 | MGnify/ENA primary metagenome ERZ857827 (study PRJEB31778, sample SAMEA3449370) | human gut metagenome | biome: human gut; feature: human-associated habitat; material: faeces | place: United Kingdom | collected 2010/2012 ... | reverse complement strand
ACCTTCAAAAACTGATCCAGCACAAATATCTTTATCTGGTATCATTAATCTATCTTCTTTCTTACTTGTATCCCATTCCTTCATATTCTCTAAAATATGATCCTTTCACATGGCCGCATTTACTGCAAACCAAATAAACAGTTTCACCACTGATACATTGAAATTTACTATTTTTTACCATTTCAACGTACTCATGTTTGCAAAGTAATTGCTTAATTTTTAATATCAATTTATCTAACATTCTTTAACCTTCTTTTTGTAATAACGGTTCTCATCAAACTCATTTTTAAAAATATAATCTGTATAGCAAGCATCATTCTTGTCTAAATACCAACTTATTTCCTTGTTTTCATAATAACCAGTTGGATCATATTCTGTAACAATGAACCAACATTCTCTCAAATTATCCCAGTACGCTTCACCAACTTCTAAATCATCAAAAGACAAAGGCGGATTGTCGAAGTGGTTCTCAATCAGTTGCATGATCGTATCTTGGGCCTTTTCCAACTTACTATACATTTCCTTGTTGACCACCAGGCAATACTCTTCGATGGCGTCTGAGATTTCCCCTAGTGCTGCTTCATATTTCTCTCTCATGATCAATCCTCTCCTTCAGGCCCGATTTATGACACTCCCGGCAAACTGCATAACCAAACAGCCCAGCAGAGTCATAGATCCGCTGCGAGGTAAAGCTTTCACCGTACTTCATTGGTTTCCCACATTCAGCGCAATTTACCACTTTCTCCATGTCTGTTTCGTACATACTGACGTTCCAATCTGAAGGAACTGTATACTCTTCATATTGGTGCGTTTCATAGTTCCATTTTTTCATTGTTTTTCTCATCCCTGATCTCCTTTCTTCGTTTTGCATCAGTACCTTCTCTTCGTGGATCGAGCGTGTCGTCAACTCGATACACTCACCTCACTTTCGCCACGAAGCATGGCTTGATGATGTAAAGAGGGGCCACTACACTTCCTTTCTGTTGTTGCCATGAAGAGAAGGCACCAGATGCCGATTATCTTCCTAACGCTCGCCTTTTTCATACTGTTCAGCGGTAAAGCCTCTTTTTTTCCAGTTAAACAGAATGCGATCGATATAATCGATATTTCTTGTTTCGTACATTATCGCCTCAATGAGTGCATACCGAATTAATGCATCATCGTACGTTTCTGCCCACTCACTGATCATGTTGCATTCCCTGGAAGACATTGGCCGTCCGAATTCCTGTTCAAATAAGCTTAACAGCGGAATGCCATATAAATCGTTCTGTTCGGTATGATTAAAACACGCGTATGCGCCCGCGTTTTTTTCTATACCTAATGTTTCTTTTACTTCTTTTACTTCTTTTACTTCTTTAATAGTGGTTAGTAGCTGGTTAGTAGCTGGTTGGTTGCTGGTTACCTGTTGGTTAGTTTCACGGTTGGTCTGTTGGTTAGTATTGCTTGGGGAACTCTGATATTTGTCCCAATTTATAATGGTTACGATACTTCCGCGGTTGGTTGATTGGATGGTTATTTCGTTGGTTGATACCAGTCTATTTAGGCATGTGCGAAGCTCCTGCACTCCAATACCGAGCTGGTTAGCCATTTTTTCCCGACCAATCAATACCTGCCCACGTTTAATGAGTTGCCCATCGTAATAGTAATCCTCGAAAGCAGCGTTCAAAAGTAACTCTATCCAGACGTTCAGCATATTCTTTTTTGTATACCATCTCCACTTACGTATAGCCCTATCCAATTTGATGTAGCCCAATCTTTACCACATCCTTTACACTTCTTTAATATCGATCCCATGGATCTCTTTCATCATGCGGCGTTTTAGCCTGTATACATCCGTTTTAAAGCCTTTAACATCTTCAACAATCTTTTTTCCGTCCTGGAAATAAACAAAATCAGCTATATATTTGACCTCACGGCCGTTAGCGTTTTTGGGGATCAATACGAAAGGAACCTGGAGCTGCAGTTCCTTAATAATCCCTGCACGCTCCATGATTCTAAGCTGACGATAGCGGTTAGCTTCTTTTTTGGAGTCAAACCTGATTCCATCAACTTCTATCCTTTCAGCATTGTATTTGCTTTTAGCAGCCTTCACAGGCTGTATTTCGTCGTTTACGGCTTCTTGGCGGTACTTTCGGCCATTCGGGTAGTTGATCATCATCTTTCCTCTTTTGCCCGCCATAAATTGATTTTGACACGTTTATCAAACCCTGCTCTTGTTAAATCAATTCCAAGATCTGTGGAATATTCTATCAACTGGTCAACAAGATCCATGATTTCATTTACAAACACAGGGCCATGATTAATTTGTAGACGCCTTTCAATCCCAGACCTTATGCCGGATACAACATCTGCATCTCGTTTGATCACCGCTATTTTTCTTGTCTTCTTTTTAAAATCTACGCTTTCTTTCTTAGAGCACAGCTTCATATATTCCTCCGAGGGTTAAATTCAACCCCTTTTCAGCAAGATGCACATTGGCCATCGTACATGATGCGATTTCTTTTTTGAATCGCTCTGCATCGCTATTTACATCTGATAAATGAAGAAGAACAACATCTGTCAAACGTAGATTGTCACAGCCCCTAATAAACTCTTTCACATTGTTGAGTTCAAAATGTGAGCCTCTAATTCGTTTAGCTAATGATCCATTGATATGGTTCGATTCAATATTTCTGGAAAGCAGATCTTCCGCATAATTGCATTCGACCATGATATACCTAAGGTTTTTAAACCGATATCGTACATAATACGTATCAGTAGCGAAAAGCAGTGTGTCACTGCTGCCATGATCAACAATATAATATCCAACCGGATCAGTAGCATCATGCTGTGTAGGGAAAGCGGTGAAGCTGACTCCATACAGCTCCACCTGCTTCATTTTTTCAAATGATCGTATCAAATATGGCTTCGGAAGTGCCCCGATTTCATGAAGTGCCGCAATCGTTCCAGCGCTTGCATAAACAGATACTCCTCCATTTGCATAATCGAGCATATACCTTGCATGGTCCATATGCTCATGTGTGATCAGACAGCATATTACCTGATCTACACGATACTCGATCACCTTCAACACTTCCTGCCACCTCACACCGGCTTCCAGTATGACAATGCCTTTATCGGTGTACAGCAGATAGCAATTTCCTTTCGATCCACTTGCTAGGACCTTAAGCTGCATCACAACTGCCAGATTTCCTCACCAGCAGGCTCTGGTTCTCGTTCGGGCTTAGGCGGCATCTGATGCACAGGCTGCTCCCGGTGTGGCGGTCTGTTCTCTTGCTTTGGCACCGGCATCGGTTCCTCCGGGAAGTCTTCCTGATTGGCATTCTCACGGATCTCAGCTTCGACATCCATCGCGCCGCGGCGGTCGATCCGTTCATCTTCATATTCGTTCGCAGTCGTCTCGTTGATAGCCTGAACCAAAATATCCGAGTCATCTGATGTATTGATGTAAGCCTTGGCAGCGCGATTGATCACCGTGCGCTTGGCCATCTCCTGAGGAAATTTCTTGTGCACCGTCTGGCCGGTCTTTGACTGGCTCCATGCAGTTTCAATTTCTTTTCTTGTCATTACAGTCATTGGCATATCTCCGTCTTCTTTTTCGACGATGGCATATGCACCTACGACTGGATTGTCTCGATTTTCAAGTTCTTGATCATGTATCAACAGGTAATCTTTACCTTTGCGATTCTCATACTTGAACTTATCGCCTTCAAAGATGACATTTGCCCAGATATCCTTGATATTAGGTAATCTTTTGATGATTGCCTCTGTACCGTGATACGAACGTATCATCTTAAGCTCTGTTCCATATACGACGAAGTAGCACTGTGTCTTGGCCGGGCTCAATCCTTGGATGACCATATTGAGCAGCGCGTTGGCGATGCTTGGCCTGTTGCATACTTGCAGCGCCGGCTGATGGTTCTTGTCTTCTACGCCCTGAAGCGCGAAGAACGCTGATTTCAGCGCATTCGCAGCTGAATAATTGGGAGGAAGGACAAGTCCTTCTTTCTTTAGCTCGCTGATTTTACCGATTACCTCATCCGTAATGTCCTTCTGCAGGATTGCAAGCTCTTTCGTTGTTTTTTGTACCTGTGTCATTTCTACTCTCCTCTCACTGACAGATTGATAATTTGCGTATCCGGAGCCGTGATTGAGGTTACTGACTCCCTATTGTCGATAAAAATAGGAGCCTTCACCTGATAAAACTGAATTAATGCATTTATGATATCCAAGCCGGCATTGATCGTCGATGCGGTATTGAGTGCGGTATAGTCCACGCCGTTTACCGTAATCTCACATGTCGGGACCGGGTTGCCCTCCTGGGTATAGTTGAACATCTTGAATTCAACTAATTTGAATTTGGATGCAACTTTTTTGTTCAAAAGCTCAGTACGTGTTTTGACCCATGTATCACACAAATAAATAATTTTTTCTTGATCGGCAATGCGTTGATTGACCTCCAGCGATTCTTTTTCTAATGCTGCACAACGTGCATTGATCTGTTCGATATCAGCTTTGATCAGCGGTATTGCATCATATCGTCGAAGTTGCTGTAACGCTTCATCACGTTCTTTTCTAAACTGTTCTTTTTTCGCACGAATACGGTTATTCTCGTTTTCGATTTTCTCACTGACAGATACTTCTTCTGGAACAGCATCAATCATTGCCGGCAGCTCCTGATCAGCAGAAAAATCAACCTTGTAATAACCGCGATCAACAGTCACTATATCTTCAAGCTCTGATATCTCCTGCTTCACATCGCTTATAGAGTTGATCAAATCAGCAATTTTATTTTTAGTCTGCACTCCTTTTTGATATGTTTGGTTTCCTTCCTCAGTCAGATCATCAATTCTCTTGCGCTGTAGCTCTCTCCATTTTTCAATCAATTTTTCTTTTTCTGAATCCTGATCAGGAAGTTCCTGGCCGCATTTATCGCAGCACACTGCGCCGAAAATAGGCGGTTCTTCCTGTCTGATCAGTTCGATACCTCTTTGGGTTTCGGTCAAATCCTTCCGACATTTCTGCAGATTTGTTTGTTCTTCATCAAGCGACTTTTCCTTTTCCTCCAGCTGTACTTTTAAGCTCTGCAGTTTTCTTTGATTATCTGCATTTTTCAAATTATATTCACGTACTGCAGCATCTGCCTCAGCCTGTTTATTAGATTTATAACGATCAATTTCAGTGAGCTGGCGGATACGTTCCTGGTTAGACTGCATAATTGAATCAATGCGACTTGTTACATCTCCCTGCATCTCATCAAGTTTCGATAGTTCTTTCTCGGCAGCTTCAAATTGATGTTGGTAGATTTCCTGCTTTTGATCAAACAGAGCAGCTAAATCCGCTTCTTTTCTTGTCCTCGTCTGATTTAATTCATCAATACGAGCAGGGTAGTTATCACGCTCATGAACACAACGAAGCTTTGTACTCATAGCAACTTGTTTTGTTTCGCTAAGATCTTTTCCAGGATCAAACTTGGAAAGTTCTTTATTTGCACTACGGATCTCTTCTGCAGTTACTTCACCAGCCATAGATAAAACGATTTCCCTGCGTTTATCCGGCTTGAGAGAAGCGAAATAGTGTGGATCAGTGATCAGCTTAAATAAATCTTCGTCAACGAGCTCACTGATGCGTCTCTTATACTCTGCAGCGGAGATCTTCTCATTACCATTCCAGCTATACACCGTCTTTTGACCATCATAGACAGCTTCTGCCTGACCTTTTGGCTTACGCCATTTTTCCTGGTATGTACGTTTCAAAGTCAACTCCTCACCATCCACTAGCAAGGTTGCCTCCACACTATTGTCAGTATGCCAAATTGGATTCCCACTTTTATCGAGCATTTTGATCTTTGCTTTTTCCTCGCTCTGCCCTTTGGAATCTTTTCCAAAAAGCAGCCAAAGGAAAGCATCAAATACAGATGTCTTACCAGTCCCATTTTCACCAAAGATAAAGTTTTCTCCCGGCGCAAATTCTTCTATACGATGAGCCTGCCCCTTGAAATTGGTCAGCTCAATTCGTTTCAAAACGATTTCTTTCATCCTCTTCCTCCTGTTTAAAATCAACTCTACTAATTACTGACTCTACTGGATCATCATTCAGATCTTTAAGATACGCTACAATCTGCCGGCGAAGAGTCTCTGCCCGCCGTCTCCATCCTCTGGCAAAGGCATCAAGCATCTGCTCTTGCATGATCCTTAGCTCTTTCATAACTCTCCTTTTCTGAACCATTTTCTTCCAATTGATCAATGTATTCTTCAAGCATTTTATTTGTGAATCTGATAGGGTCTTTGCTTGTTTTAATCAAAATTTCAGCAATCACTGTTGGCAGTGCCTGCATGATCATTTTAATTCCTGCTTCACATGATATAGTTGACGTTGCGCCAGTTTCATCTCCAACGATTATGATTTCAATCCTTTGTTCTTTCTTATCCATTACTATTCTCCTTTTCTAACAAAGACTTCATGTTGCTGTACACCGTAGCTGATTGATTCAGCTTCCGTTCCAACAAAGAGGTCTATTTTATTACCTTTAATTGCACCACCGGTATCTTCTGCAATATAGATCTGATCATCAATCATCACTTCCGATCCGATTGGTATCACTTCCGGATCAACAGCGACGGTCCTGTTTATCTGAGGTGTTGTCCCACAGGCCGTAGTGCCGCTGCAGCCGATACAGTCAGATCCATAAGCAGTAATCTGGAACATACCAAGCGAAGTTCAATTGAGCTCTTCCAGCTGCCATTCAAGGTTATCGATCATGACCTGCTTAACTTCGCTTTCGCTTTTTAAAGATTCATTTGCTTCTTCCATCACATCCAAAGCTCTTTCCAGCTCACTTATCTGCTGCTCCTTAATCTGCAGATCAGATGAATACGATCCAGCAGTAATGGCTGCACACGTTAATCCTGCAAGAGCTATCATGCAGGACGTGGCTGCCCTACTTCGTAAAAACGTCTTATTCATAGCGATCTGCCTCCTGGTAAGCGTCTTGCAAAGCTTTCAAAGCTTCTCCTTCTGATACATTTTCTGATAAAAAGTCGAATTCGTTTGCAATTAGCAATGCAGTTTCTTGGTTGATATCTGATCTAACCATAGCAAGGTATGCATATGCTTTAGCTACTTCTTTTTTCATCTCATTCCCTACTTTCTATGTTCGTTATACTTATACGAACAAGTTTTTTGTTTTACCTAATTGAATTTATGATCAAATACGCCGTGTGGCGCTACCTCCCGAAATTTGACTTATTATTGCCGCCGGTTTGCTATTCATCATGAGGTTGAAAAAATATGTAAAGTTTGATAAAGAAGGTAGTGTATAAGAGAGATAGCGCCGCATGGCGTATCGATCAAATTTGTGGTATACTATTGATGGCTTATCTAAGCCATTGACGCTTTGGTACTTTCGCTAGTTTGGTGGACTGGGAAGTACCTTTTTCTTTTTCCGGATGTATGCACCTTTCCCAAGGGCTTCTTCAACCCAAGTCATTGGTATGACATTCTCAGATGGAAGAAGACAATCTTCATGCATCTCTTTAATTTTTTTTAGCAACTGCAGCGCCTTTGGATAACCAATGTGACCATCCGGATTTGCTTCGTTGAATAAGCGCTGAAATTCCTTCCCGTTGACGAATCGTTCCATATATTCACCTCCTTTAAAACCCTCACTCCGTGATAAAATGTAAATAATAGAAAGTGAGGTGATTGAATGGCCAAATCCAATGTCAAGGTTGTTTTTGAAACTTCTACTGGATTAAATAGTCGAGTAAGTATCAACGGACGCACATACACAAATAACCAAGCTTACCAAAAGGCGATTAAAGGTGAAGTACCAGGTTATCATGGTGTAAAGCGTTCTGATGGAACTAAATTCATTAGAAGTAATCCAGATAGTAGCAAGAAGAATAATCTTGGCTAAATCTACTGCTCGTCTTCGGACGAGCTTTTTAATTGGATATCAACCACATAATCATCATCTGTGATTTCTTTGATTTCATTCTCATCCTCAAAAATTCGGGTAATCAATTCTCTTGTACCTTTTCGATAAACTGTGATTTCAGCTATCTCCATTAACTAATCTTCACCTCCTACTCCGTTCTGAAAAGCACATTCTCTTTAATACTCTCTTTCATGCTATAATTTGCATTGAAAGGAGAGATAATTTGGAAACTATTCAACTTACTAACGATGCGGATAAAGTAATATGTTATATCTATAAAGACTTTCTGCAATCCAGAAAAAATGGACTTTCAAAAGCAGAAGCTAGACGGTTTCCCGCAAATTATCACAAACAACATAAATCACTATCAAAATGGTCTGATTCTGATTTTTCCGACACAATATTAGAATTAGGCCAAAAAGATTTAATAACGATTTATTTAGGTGGAACATTTGAATTAACAAATGATGGGATAATTTACATGGAAAACAGATTCAAAAACGGTCTTATAGAAATAACAGAATTTATAACAAAATTCATTCCTTAGAGCATTCATCGATTGAATGCTTTTTTATATCACTTATAAAATCTGATTTATAGTCAGCTTTTAAACTAATCTGAACTTCACATCCAAGGTGATTTGTTCTAGTTGATATCTCATACACATCCTCAACTAAGTTACCATTAACAAATAGCTTCCCATCCTTGTCTAAATACACTTTATTCATTTCTCCACCTCCTATTCATCATTGTTGCAATAATGCAACTTAATCACCAAAAAAAATTACGCCTGCTTTTCTTGAAGAAATGCCTAAAGCCTTAACAAGTTTCTGAGCTGTTGACACTGAACAACATCTTCCATCCAAAAGTCTGCTAATTGTCGACTTATCAACGCTACTTTTTGCAGCTAAATCGCTAATTGTCCATCCTTTTTTAGTCATTTCTTCATTTAACATGGCTACGTTCACATCCATTCTACCACTCCTTTCTATGTTGCGTTATCGCAACTACACTTTTATTATATCGCTTAGTTGCAAAAAGTCAACAACATTCATTGCTTTTTTGCAACAACCATATTATACTTTCATTGAAAGGTGGTGATTATTATGAAAAGTATACAAGAGAAAATAAAAGCACGAAGATTAGAACTTGGATTGTCACTTGAAGATGTTGCAAAAGAGCTTGGAGTAAACAAGACCACTGTTATGAGATATGAATCAAAAAGCATTGAAAAAATGCCCATTGACGTCATTCCACCTTTAGCGAAAATACTGAAATGTTCTCCTGAATATCTTATGGGTTGGGAAGAGGATAGTCTTGCTGAAATTAAAATTGAATTTGATGACTACTTTCCCTTGCATTACTCGACCAACCTATCTGCTGGTACACTTGATGAACTGTTAGACAGCGAACCGGATGCTGTAGTATACGTCCCAATCACATTCCAAATGAAAAGAAATAGGTTACACGCCTTCAAGGTCAACGGAACCAGCATGAATAATGTGATTCCTGATGGATCTATTGTTGTCGCCGAGTCCGTCACAGCACTGGATAGCTTAAAAGACGGCACCATTGTTGTTGCTTGGGTCAACGGGACAGCTACGGTCAAAAGGCTTTACGTTGGTGAACATCAAATTACTTTAATGCCAGATAGCACAGATAAAAGTCACCAACCTATATTAATCGATACCGATATAAATACCGTCATTGTTGTTGGACGTGTCATATGGCATATGAATCCAGATGACATCAGTAAAACATATTAGTTGGCAGGGAGGAAATACAATGGATTTCAAAAATTTTGCTAAAGATGCAATTGGGAATGTTAAAGACAATGCGGTTTCAAAAATAGACGCAAACAAAAAGAAAAATGATTTGGCAAAGCAAAAAAAGTTAGATTACGATAACGAACAGAAATATCTTAAATCTATTTTTAAAGCAACAACTGCTGTTGGCGATGTTGAAATTGATGAAGTGAATCATTTGTTAAAAATCAATAATGCTGAAGCAAATATAAAGAAAAATAGCAAAATGAAATCTTTGGGAAAAGGCGTATTAGCAATGTATACTCTCGGCGCTTCACTTGCTATAGAACATGCAATGAAACCAACTGGAACAATTTTCAAATTTAATGAAATATCTGATTATGAACTTCTTGAAAATGATACTACTGTAGCGAGTGGTGGATTAGGAAGAGCCGTTGTTGGCGGTTCCTTTCTTGGCGGAGCAGGCGCAATTGTTGGAGGAATAACAGGTAAAAAAAAGACCAAAAAAATTATTGATATGCTTGTTTTACAGATTTCAACAACTAATATATTTTTCCCAAATTTAATGATTACTTATATCAACAAAAAAATTAAAAACACTGATAAAAAATATATTTCTATCATCAACGATATTCAAAAAACAATTTCCGGATTGAATTATGCAATCAAAAAAACTGAACCTTATACTATCCCGAACAACCATGAACCAGAAGAAATTAACAATTCATGCAATTTAAGGGATGATCCTTATGAAGAAATAAAAAAAGCGAAAGAACTTCTGGATTTAGGAATCATTACTCATGAGGAATTTGAACAGAAAAAGAAAGAACTTCTCAATCTGTAATAATTCAATCTAAATTATCAAAAACAGGAGAACTATTATGAACAAAAAGAAAATACTTTATATTTATTTAGCTGTTTATATCGTAGGAGTCATCGCACTATCTATAGGTAGTGAGGACACCGCACCTATTCCTGTCTATCAAGCAATTTTCGCATCAATCCCTGCGTCCGCTGTAATCGTGGGAGTGGGATATGGTATATACTATGCCTTTAATTATAATAGAATCAAAAAAGAGCGCATTCTACAAAAGAGAAAACAGGCAGAAGAAGAAAGAAAAAGAAAAGCAGAACAAGAAAGAAAAGAACGAATTGCAAATGCAGAAAAGTTTCCTTGTCCAGCATGTGGTGCTCCAGTAAGTGTATTATCGCCAAAATGTGAATATTGCGGTACAGCAAATCCTAAATACAAAAAAGAAAATCTTTAACATATTATAAAAACCACCATATGGTGGTTTTTAAATGCCTAATAACTGTTTTTTCTTGGCAGTGAACTCATCATCGGTTAGTATACCAAGATCCAGGAGTTCTTTTAATTGTTTTAGTTCGTCAAGATAAGAGCTGCTGGATCCGGAGGCGTCTGAAGTGTTAACTTGTTGATCAATGGCGTTGACTACTTTGCGATCCGCATCTTTGAACCAGTGGGCGTATGTATCAAGAACAGTATCAACAGTATCTCCTAAGCGTTTAGCAACGTCATAGATGTTATATTGATCCTTCATATTGTTGATCAGATATGATGCATGACTGTGGCGGAAATCGTGAATACGAAGCATAGGAAGAGGATTACTTGCGTCTTGATTATATTCTTTGATTAATTTCTGTAAATGGCGCCGCGGTTTATCTAAAGGCCACGGCCTATAAAATCCGAACAGAAAAGCGTCAGATGCAAAACCATGCATTTTCTTTTCCTCATCATATAACTCACTTACATAATCATAGACAAATTCCGGCATCGTTAAGTTTCGTGTACTATTCTTCGATTTTGGACTGGTAAGTTTCCAAGACTGCTGCCCTCCACTTTTCGTAACAGTCTTACAAACAGAAACAGTTCGATTGATCAGATCAATATCTTTCCATTGCAATGCAAGAGTTTCGCCTTTTCTCGTTCCCATGCCGAAAGAAAAAACATAAAAAGTAAGCAGATCTTTAGAAACATTTTTTTCCTTGCAAAATGAAATAAAACAATCGAACTGATCCGGCTCCCAAAAGTTTAACTCTTTCGTTATTTTTTCGCTGTTCACTCGCATCTTAACTCGATCCATCGGATTGATCTGAATATATCCTTTGTAAATTGCAAATTTAAATATTTTTCTTAACAAATAATATACTGCAGATACATAGTTCTCTGAAAAACCTGAAGATTCCATATCACGAATTATTTTTTGCAGATGTTCATGATTGGTTAAATTTATTTTTCTATTTTGATCTCCCTTTGGGATTTTAGTTAAATTATATCGGTTTGTACGAATTGTAGACTCCTTTGCTCCATTTTGTTCTTCTTCGACAAACATTTCTTCGGCAACCTCCAGGACAGTCTTTTTTTCAAGAGATACCTGTATATCTTGGTACTGCTTTCGAAAAAGTCTTTCAAATTCTTGTGCTTCTTTTTTATTTTTGCAGCCTCTAGCAACTCTGTGATACTCTTTTACGCCAGTTTCCAAATAAATCTTTCCCTTTATATAAAATTTTCCTTTCTCTTTTACAACTGCCATAAATATCACCCCACACGCAAATAATTGCATTTATATATGCTAAAGTCAATATAAAAGTAGGCGCACAATGTAGGCGCTCAATAAAACGAATATAAAAAAAGCCTTTGTTTAAAGGCTTTTACTTTTTACTGGAGCAAATGAGGGGAATCGAACCCCCGTATCAGCCTTGGCAAGGCTGTGTTCTACCATTGAACTACATTTGCATTTTGTATTGAAATAATATCACAATGCGATCTTATATTCAACATTTTTTTAAATGGCGGTCCAGATGGGACTCGAACCCACGATCTCCTCCGTGACAGGGAGGCATGTTAACCACTACACCACTGGACCAATTAATTAAATGGCGGAGTAGGAGAGATTTGAACTCTCGCGCCGGTTACCCGACCTATACCCTTAGCAGGGGCACCTCTTCAGCCACTTGAGTACTACTCCGCGTCTTGAACGCACTGCATATATTCAGCGCTTTAATATAATAGCATGCGTATTTTCATTTGGCAATACTTTTTCCACATTTTTTATGCCGTTTTGTGAAAATGCAAAAAACAGACCCTGTACGGTCTGTTTCATACATTCAGGCTTACACGAATTGCCTGGCTGATCTGTTCCAGTGTCTGATCATCCAGGGTACAGATCCAGTGCAGCAGCCTGCTTTTATCGATCGTGCGCAGCTGTTCACACAAGACCATCGAGACATGACTGAGACGATCCGCACTGAAAATGACATGTGTGGGTATCGGCGGCTTGCTCATTTTTTTGGATACAGGTGCCACGATCACTGTCTTTGAATAACGGTTTCCCTTATTATTCTGAACAATGACGACCGGGCGGATTCCTCCCTGCTCACTTCCGACAACAGGAGAAAGATCTGCATAATACACATCTCCTCTTCGTATCATCACTTCATCACGACCACCTGCATACTGTTGAGAATTGCCGCCATTTCCTGTTCATCCAGCTCATCACTGTAGATCGAATACTGAATGGAATCGATCACGGCGCTCAGCTGACTGCCGTCATACCTTCCTACCACACCCGTGGCATCAAACAGATCTCCGCTCATGATGATCGTCTGCGTTGTTTCCGGACTTTCGGCGATCTGTTCTACGATCGTAAAATTCTTATCTCCGGAAAACTCCAGAATATGCTGGACACCCCCGCCGTTTTCCACGACCGAATTGTTTTCCAGGACGGCTCCGTATGTCTCCATCGGCATCATCGGCAGATCTTCCTCTTCAACAACGGATGCAGCAGTCTGCTTGTCCAGCTGTGCCGGTACTTTGAAGTCATCGCTTTTCAATCCCGGATCATAATCCACTTTCGTAAAGGCGATCTTCAGCTGCGAAACATGATCCTTATCAAAAATCTCGACATACTGTACTTTGGCATTTTGATCAAAATACATTTCCTGAACATTAAAGTTGCGATTGTTTGGATAAGTGACATCCGCCGTAACTTTATACCCGTTTTCGCTGTTTTCCACCTGAACCGTATCACTTTTCATGATCTCGCTCATCGATTGAAGCAGATACGGCTTCAGTGAATTTGTCGGCCAGTTTCCTTCAAACTTGAAAATCTGATTCAATGACGGTGTGACGACATAAATACCGTCTTTGTTGCGGATGATCTCCTGTTCCTGGTTCAGATCTTTATCCGTCAGTGCCACACGAAAATAATCTTCTTCTCCCTCTTTCAGATACCGAACCTTGACAGCATAGCTTTTGATATCCTCGCCTTTGGTAATTTCCATATCACCTTCCAATAAGTAATTCGTTAAATTGGCAGTCGTATCCTGGAACTGTTTGTCAAACGACTTTCCGCGCATGATCATGAACAGACCGAGAATAACAACAACAGCAATACCTGCAGCGATCAATGCTTTCTTTTTCATGTTCAACTCCCTTTCCTTCACCCTAATGTATGTAAGTCAACCGAAAATCATTCATAAACCGTTGCTGTCTTCATACACTGACACTGGGAGATGCTATGAAAAAAATAAAAATAACCGCTCTGATCCTATTGGCAGTCACTGCTCTGGATCATATGAGCTATGTATTTTTCTCTTTTCCTTCGCTTTACCATTATGCCATGATTCATTCTGCATTCGAGAAGTGGTATGTATTCACAAATGCCTGCTGCGCAATGATCGCCCTGCTGTATCTGGACAAAGATTAAAAAAACTGCATCCGGATGCGAATCCGTCTGCAGTCTTTATTTTATCGTGAAACCGATCTCGTCAATGATTCTTCGTGCCTTCATCACATCATCCTGTGTGCCGTTCACGATCACTGCCTTGCGCGGCAGATCCACGGTATACCGGATAGATGTTTCCGCCAATGCGTGGTCGATCTTTGCTGCACAATGCTCACACGCCATATCTTCAATCAAAATAACGGTCTGCATGTTTCATCACCTCGCTGTATCTGCTATCCATTATAGCACGCTGTGGACATAAATGCTATTTTCAGGCAATCAGTGTTCCCGCGCCGGCAGAAAATGTTCCCCGCAGATGAATGCGAATCTTTTTTTCTTTGGCATACAACACACAGCGATCATGCAGAACCTTAACTTTCATGTTCAGCATTTCATCATAACTCAAGCGCTCATAACGAACGGCGAAAGAAGATAGTTTTGGATCGATGTTGTACACACCATCCACATCCGTAAATATATCCACCGCATTTATGCCCAGCATATCTGCGAATAAGACGGCACTGAAATCACTGCCTCCTCTGCCCAATGTGGTAACATCGCCGTTGACCGCCTGGGCAATAAAGCCGCCCGCAACAACCACATCATGATGGAGAAAGGCGTGCCGGATACAGCGTCCGGACAGTGAAAGAACATTGGCATAGTCATAATTGTAATCTGTGACGATCCCGCTTTTATGAAACGGCAGCGCATAGGCAGAGATTCCCGCATCGAGAAGTTCGCTTGCGGCTGTCAATGCGGAAAGCTGTTCCCCCATGGAGACCAGCCGCGCCTTTTCTTCTTTTGACAGCAGCGGTGAACCCATCGTAAGCAGCGTATCTGTCGCATAAGGATCAGGATATCGTCCCATGGCAGAAACGACCATCAGCACCTTGCTCTGCTTCAGCCCCTCCAAAACATGATGATATGCATTTTGTCTCGCATTCCGGCTGCTCAATGACGTGCCGCCGAATTTCATGACCTTTATATCCAATTTGCCACCCTGCAGTCTTTATAAGATATGCAGAAGGCATAAAAAAGCATGGGCTTTCCTGACTGCCCATGCTTCAACGTTTGTTATTGTTCCTTTGCCCTGATCCATTCACAGGCCGCCTGATAAAAAGGCTGAAATGCGCTTGGAACAGCATACTGTTCCGTGATTTCTTCTATCGTATGATAGTTTTCGTCCGTTTCCGACGTTTCTACCAGAAAAGCTTCCATATGCCATTCCACATGGGAAAACACATGCACATGCGGCCGCAGTCTCACAATATGAGCGGCTTTCGGATATATTTTTCGAACCGCTTTTGACGTCAGCTTTCCTTCCTGCATCGCAAAGCCGTACAAATTAGCCAGCAAGCCTTTCGCAGGACGTTGCATCAGTGCCATTTTCCCGTCACATACGCAGACAAGAACCGTATATGCTTCTATTCTTCGCTCTTTTTTTCCCGCCTTTATTGGCAGTTCGTTCTGTGTGCCGTGCGCATAGGCCTTACACTCCTGACGCAGCGGACACTGCGTGCAAAGAGGCGGATGATTCGGCAGACAGATCAAAGCGCCCAGTTCCATGATCGCCTGATTAAAGTCACTCATATCTTCTTCCTGCGGAAGATAGCAGCCTACATATTCTTTATAGTGTTTCTTTGTTGCTTCCTTCGAAATATCCTCCCTGTTTTCCAGGATCCTCGAGAAGACCCGCAGCACATTGCCGTCCACTGCACAGACCCGCTGATGAAAGGCGATGGATGCCACTGCCCCCGCCGTATAAGGGCCGATCCCCGGCAGCGTGCATAACGTATCATAGTCACAAGGCAGTTCTCCGCCGTATTTTTCCACACATACCTGCGCACACTTTTTCATATTGCGGACCCGGTTATAGTAACCCAGCCCTTCCCACAGTTTATGAAGCAGATCATCATCTGCCGCTGCCAAATGTTTCAGATCCGGCAGTTCATTTAAAAAACGCTCATAATAAGGTATGGCCGCCTCGACTCTGGTCTGCTGGAGCATGATTTCGCTGACCCAGGTACGATAACCGCTGATATTTTCGCGCCACGGAAGCTTTCGCCGGTTTTGATGATACCAGGAAAGCAGATGATCCTGCACACGTTCGATATGCTGTTGTTCTTTTGATGACTTCATGCCGTTCCTCCATTCACCTGCATACGATTATAAAAAAAAAGTGCCGGCTGTGCAATCCCGACACTTTCTGACGATTCTTTTATTTTTTATGTCCGTACAGCTTTGTCATTTGCAGCACATTGGTGGAATAGCTGCTCAGACAGCGGCTTCGCTGCTGATATGCCGTTATGCCGTCCTGGATGATCAGATCCAGCAGCTGGGCAAATCCGACGCCCTCCCACTCCCAGAGATAGTATGAGAGCGATCCGGGAATCGTATTCATTTCGTTCACATATAATTTCTTTTCCCCTTCATCATAAAGAAAATCAATGCGGATCACGCCTTTTGTCTGCAGCAGTTTAGCAATCTGCAGGGACTGACGCTGTACCTCAGACACCAGCTGTTCATCCCTGAGCCAAATGCGGCTGCATGGCCCGCTCTGCTTCAAGTTCCCATTCAGGTATTTCTCATCATAATCATACAATCCCCCCTGGGGGCTCACCTCTTCCACGGCACTGCTCCGATAACCGTAAGGAGTATGCAGGATCGAACAGTTCAGCTCCCGCAGATTCTGCACGCATTCTTCCACGATGACCCGTTCGCCATATGCAAAAGCCCGCTGAACTGCCTCGATGCATGACTCTTCATCGTTTGCTTTCTCGATCCCGATGCTGGACCCAAGCATGGCCGGCTTGACGATCAGCGGGTAATGAAGCCGCTTCAGTCTAGTGATCCATTCTTCTTTTTTCTGACCGGCATGCAGTTCTTCATAAGCACTGATCAAGAATCCCTCCTGTTGCAGCACTTTTTTCTGCATCCCTTTGTCCTGTCCCAGAGCAGCACTTAAAATATCGCTTTCACAGAAAGGCAGCTGCATCATCCGGCAAAAACCGGCGGCACTGCCGTCTTCCCCGTTGATGCCGTGCATCAGCGGAAGGACAACGTCAAAGGGCAGCGCAAAAAGAGACCATCCGCTGCGAAGCAGCATCGGCTGTCCTCTTTTTCGTTCGATGTGTACCGGCTTCATACCGCGACATAAACGTTCCAAATCCCGATAGTTTTCCAGGTGAAACAGCTCTTCTCCTGTATAAAAATCTCCCTGCTTGCTGACATAGCAAGGAATTGCCTCATATTTGGAAGAATCGATGTTTTCCATTGCCTGTAAAGCGGTCAGGATACTGATTTCATGTTCGACACTGTTTCCTCCATACATAAACAACACTCTTGTCTTCATCTTTTCTCACCACTCTATCTTATGCCGTTTTCAAATCAGTGATTCAATAGATCCGGCACATCATTTTCGATCAATATCGCTTTATTCTCTTTTTCTATTGATTCCGCAAAAGTAAGCGCCTCTTTCATCGTCTCCATTTGATGCACACGCTGCCGGCAGAAGCATTCATCCTGAAGCCCTCGCAGGAGCGCCTGTACCTGTTCATTTCCCACCAGGATCACTTCGTCGGCACAATGTGCGGCTTTCGCCCCGAATTCATAATTGTAAAAATGATGAGAATTACCGAGTTCGATCATCCCGGGCGTGATCAAGACCTTCCATCCCGGCATCTGGGCCAGCACATCGAGTGCCGCAGCTGCCCCCTGCGGATTGGAATTATATGCATCATCGATCCAAACGGTATCGTGGTTTTTTTTCATTTCCAGACGATGCTCCACATATGGAAGCTGAGCCGTTCTTGCCTGCAGACAGGAAATCGGAACATCGAGCGCCCGTGCCAACGCAACTGCCGCCGTAATGTTCATGACATTGCATTCTCCCAGCAGTTTCGTATGAAAATGATAACAGCTGCCGTGAATTTCCAATACAAAATCCGTTCCATCCTCATTCAGATGAGACGTGTCGATCCGCACATCCGCGGATTCGTGATGACCATAACGAATGATCCTGCATCTTGCTTTCAGCGGATATTCACGGATGAAGCGGTTATCAACATTGATGATACCGATCCCTGTCTCCGGCAAATGTTCGATCATCGTCATCTTTTCCTTTATGATTGCCTCCATGGAACCAAATGTGGATAAATGCTGCGGACCGATCGCTGTCACGATACAGATCTGCGGATCCACGAAAGACAACAGTCGTTTCAGCTCACCGCTGTGATCGCTCCCCATCTCACAGAGAAAGACCTCGTGCAGGGGATCGAGCGATTCACGGATCGTTTTCGTGATCCCCATTCGATTATTATAAGAATGCGGCGTCTTCAGTGTATAGAAACTGTCCTTCACCAACTCATAGGCAATGTGCTTGACGCTTGTTTTTCCATAACTTCCGCTGATTCCTACCCGAATCATCTCGGGACAGCTGCGCAAGCGCATTTTCGCATCATTCACATACCGGTTTTGAATCATCATTTCAATCGGATAAACCAGGAAAGCTGCGACCGGAAGCAGGATCCATCCCAGCATCCACAGCAACGGGATCAGGCAGACATACAGTTCATAACTCAAAGACACCCTCACAAATACCGTAGTGATCAGATCCAATACCGCCAAGACAAAAGCAAGCCGCATCAAGCGGGATGTTCTGGAAACAGCAATGCTTTTCCCTTCTTTTCTTCGCTGCAGACGCACATAAAGATAAATCAGGATCACACATAAAATAGAGGGAGAACGGGCATTTTCCGTTTTTAGGAACAAAAAGAAAAGAAACGGCAGAAAACTGCGGATCCTCTTCCAGATCTTTCGTAAAGAAAAATGATCGGCAATCCAGTTGCGGTAACGGTCCCGATGATAATGACATTGTTGAAAAACCGATAATGCATAATGAAGATCATACAGCTGCAAAGCAATCAAACCCGCTATTTCTAAATAGAGCAAATACTCACCTCCAGAAACTCCTTTACATCCTTGGCAAAGCGAAATCCCTGATGATAATAAGCAAAATGATCATCATGACGATAAATGATCATTCGTGCATCCGGTAGAAGCTCTTCCATTTTTCTTCCCATCCACAACGGTGTTTCCCGATCATCACTTCCCCAAACCAATAAAGTCGGACATTCCACAAAGCCCAGATCAGGACTCAGATCGTCATTGACAGCTTTCACCAGTACCTGTCTCATCACATCATCCGCCTGCCGGTAATCTCTGCTTCCCGCCGTGACAGGAAGACGAAAAAACCGAAAAATACGATAGATGCACTGTTTCCCCTTTTTCCACAGCGACAACGGGCTGCGAATTCCCGCCGCCCCCGTCAAAACCAGGCACTTGACCGGATACATCATGGCATAACGAAGCGCTATGCGGGCTCCAAACGAATGTGCAATGATGATCGGATCCTCGATCCCCAGCTCCGCCATCAGCTTTCTGACAAACATCGCATATTCCTTGATGCTCATCGGCTTCTTCAGCGGTACACTGTCACCAAAACCAGGCAGATCCAGATTAACGACCCGATACCTGTCCTCCAGCTCACGCTGAACAAGCCTCATCATCGAACAATTCTGTCCCCATCCATGCAAGAGAACAACACCCTGTCCTTCACCGCTGCACTCCACATGACAACAAATACCATCTACCTGCACAATCTTCCTCCCAAACAAAACATATGCAAAGAATCGACATAAGATGACATAAAAAAACGCTAGACAGCTGGCGATGATTTAAAAATATCAAATGAATACAACAAAATACAATCCTTAAGAACAAGTCGGCAATTCGCCGGCTTTTACTTTGGGTTCAAAAAATACAACAAAATACAATCCTTAAGAACTCCGCGGTTTGTGTCCTTCAACTTCTCTGGTTCAAAAAATACAACAAAATACAATCCTTAAGAACTCGATCGCAAATAAGAACAACGCCTGGTCGTTCAAAAAATACAACAAAATACAATCCTTAAGAACAAAGTAGAAAGTGAACCTGCGTAACCTATGTTCAAAAAATACAACAAAATACAATCCTTAAGAACATAACATTTCCTTTTTTGTAAGATGCTGTTGTTCAAAAAATACAACAAAATACAATCCTTAAGAACTACCGCCAATAGCTGTTCCGTCCGCTTGAGTTCAAAAAATACAACAAAATACAATCCTTAAGAACAACACGTCATAGCTTTCTCTGAATAATTCAGTTCAAAAAATACAACAAAATACAATCCTTAAGAACAGATTCTGATTGATGTTTGCCTGTCCTGCGTTCAAAAAATACAACAAAATACAATTCTTAAGAACGCGTTATGATTTTTTCTTTCTTTTTCTTTCGTTCAAAAAATACAACAAAATACAATCCTTAAGAACGCTATGCGGAGATGGCCATCCGTACCGCCGTTCAAAAAATACAACAAAATACAATCCTTAAGAACTGTCATTTGAATTATAGCACAAAAAGGGCTTATTTATCAGTTATTTCAGGGTGTCTTTGTTCAAACATTAAATAAAAAATTGTCTTTTCATCAAGAAACTGCTTTCCATATTCCATTATTTTTTCACTTTGAAAATGTAAATTAGCCTGTACAAAACGATTCATCACATAAGAAATTAAATTAAATTCATCTAGATCAAAATGATATGCTTCCATATAGTCAACATCAGATAGAACTATAAAGGAACTGTCTGTATCTAAAGAAAATGCAGGATCGCTAATATTATTTAATACCAGAAAAAGAATATCTTCTTTTAGATACCCTTTCATCCATTGAATCACTTCATCATTAATCGGTAAATCAACATAAACAATACAGTTTTTATCACGATTTAGAAAGATCATAAGATTATATAACATCAAATACTTCCAAAATTCAGTCAATCCTTCATCTTTAATGGAAATCATTTCAAGAAGCTTTCCAATATCAAAATTATCTATTTGAAATTCAATCGTATGATTTATTTTGGCTGATAGTATCTTGCGCAGCTGATACATGCCTTGATCTGTTAATAACTCATGCAAAGATTCACGGATATGATCAACTGATTGAAATTTTTCCGGATTGTTATCTATAATTTTCGATATCTCACTGTTAAAGAAGGATTTTGATGCAAACTGGATATTTTGATCTATGTTAGTTTTTAAATATGGAAAATATATAAACTGAAGTTCATCATATAGAATCCGGTTTCCTTCATTATCGATAACTTTACAGAAATTCTTCTTTTTCCTGCCGAAATATTCAGACAGACATTTTATAAACGTTTCCTGATGTTTATTTTCAGAAAGAAAATTAATTTTATATTTTTCCGGGAAACAATAAACATCTTCTTCAAAGATTACTTTCATCATTCAAACCTCCGATCATTAAAGTTAAATCTGTTGTCGTTATTTGTTCCTGAAGAGAATAATTTCCGTTTAATTGGATAATATTTTGAAATTGGCGTTCTGTAACGATCAAAAAACGGATGTCTCCCTGTACAGGTGCATTATAAATCAATCTTTTCTCGATTGTTTTTGCAGAATCACTGTTGATACATAATTTTGAATAAACAGAATATTGAAGCCTAATGTATCCTTCACTTTTCAGATACTTTATAAAATCCCGATAATTCTTTAATTCAAGTTTTGTCTCCATAGGAAGATCAAACATTACGACTAGCCTCATAAATCTATTCTTCTCCATACAGCTTTATTCCTTGTTTTAAATCTAACTGCGGCAGCTGCTCTGTCTCATCACTGAGAAACGCAATATATGCGTCGATCATCTTTTCTATCGCATTGCATAGTCGAAGCCATTTCCCATCCATGTAGACTTTTGCCATGGTGATATTAATTAATGTTTTTTTATGCTCCACAGTAAACGAATCATGAATATAAAGAAAGACCCAGGCATCTACAACTGCACGAAACGGTTCAATGAAATCATAAGTTAAATTAAACGGATTTGATTCTCCTATATGATGAATGCCCAACTGCGTAAGCATTCCTCTGGATGCGATACATTTTGAAATATAACTTGCCAATATTTTATAGCCATAATTTAAAGCGTGATTGACTGCACTGTGCTCATCCCTAGTAAATTCTTTTCCGAACAATATCGCAAAATATATCCTGGCACAGACAGCTTCACGGTTTGTCTGATCATCGTTATAAACACAGCCTTTATACTTTTCAAGCATGATTTTATTCTCATCCTGTATGTTTAATAATTGGATGACATCAATCTCGGACTGTATTTTTTGTTGAACAATATATTTCCATACTTTTTTCTTTCTTGTAATTTTCCAGTTAATTTGTTTATTCAGCTGCTTAAAAACAAGTGAATGATTATTGAACGGCTGGAAAATACCAATCGGATCATTCTTTGAATTGCATATGATGACATTGATATTGTTCTCAACCAGTTTAGCGAGAAGCGGTATTGTGATAACTGTTTTGTCATGCGAAAAAATAACGGTATTCAAATCATTTAACGGAATATTCTGATAGTCGTTTCCAATGGTTATCTTCATTCTATTTAATGTTAATGAAACGATACACTCTGCACCGATGACAACGGTTTTCCAACCCATAGTACAATAAAAAAAGGCAGCCACCATTAGCTGCCCTAATAGTTTTCGAATGAATCTTATTCTTCAGATTGCATTCTGTTGTATTTTTTGACACGTTTATTCTATCACAGATTTACATATTTTCCAAGAAAATGGTTCTTTTCTGATTTTCGAATATTTATGTATTGCGCCATTCGGTCCGGATATCATCAGATTTCCATTTTCATTATACTGCCAGCGGATGCCTAATATGGTGCTTTTGATCTTAATATACTGTTCGTCTCCGTTTACTGCGGTAGCTGTCGGACAATTTCTTCCTATTATAGTAGGCGGTGTACACGATCTGTTCACAATAAGTTGGATGAAAGCTGCTTTTTCAAGAAAACTCTGCATTGATGTTTCCTGTTCTAGTATTTTTACAATCGATTGTTTATAACGCTCTTTATCATTGATATCCATCAAATTATCAAGACAGAATTCAATCACTTTTTGAATCGGAAGATCTTTAAACTGAGTTTTTCCCGATGGATTAATATGACGAAGTTTCATATCAAAGTGAATGCAGAGCGCTTTGCGCATGAACCATACCTGATCATAAATTTCATCATAACTGAACTGATAAATGTGTTTCATTTCTAGCTTTTTCAAAGCAATAGATCCAATATTAAACTTCTGAATCACATGATGTTCTGTATCATAAACAAGATCATTTTTAAACAATCTTAGTTTAAAATAAAATTCTTTGATTTCTCCGTGCTCATCCAGCAAAATAGTCTCTTTATAAAAATCGCGGACCAGTGCAATATATTTCTCTTTATCGATCGTTCCGTCTGCATGAACGATTACTTTAGGTATATGAATGGCCACATGTTTATGCTGTCCTTTTTTTGTCGGTACTTTGTAAAAGTCCACAGCAGCGCAGTTGACAGAAGAGAATGCATGAATATCATTATTGACTCCAAGAATGCTCAACGGGCTCTTTTCATCTACTTTAGAAGGTTTTAAAATCGTGGCGTTAAATAGTTCTCCAGTATATTTTTTCTCTGCTTTGATCGAATATAACGGAACGCTTGCTTTCACCTGAGATACCATTGATCCCGGATGAGTCGGTAAATCGCCGTATGCCTTATAGTAAGCAAATTCAATGAAATCATTGATCTTTGACTGTTCGCTCTTCTCCTGTTCGTTTTTGCCTTTCTGCTCGATGATCTGCTCAATAAAGCGATGATAGGCACTTTGATTTCCACGCTGATCATAGTTTGGATAATATGTTGACAGAACATGATCGGCAATCGCTATGATGGCGGCATCATGTGCATGATGCTGCGTACCGATGTCTCTGTTCTTTTGAAAACGCAACGCCTGGCGATAGATCGAAGTAAAGGCGGATTTTAGAGAAACGATATGGGTATCATATTCATTAACTGTATGATAAGCACGAAGAATTGCCATCAGCTCTTTAATAATGTAACGCGTATCGACCAAATTACGGTTAATAAATCCGAAAGCTTCTTCCGCAGAAGCCAGTTGAAGCTGTTTTACTTTCTTTTCGGAAATCATACGCAGTTCAAACAGTTCATTGACACGGCGCAAAAAATCTCCAGTCGTTACAGTCTTACCGGCTTTATTTGTTACGTGATCATTTTCGATATATTCTAAAGGAACACGGTCTCCTTTCATTGCATTATATGTTTTATGAATCAGCATGAGATTATCCATTGAATTATCTCCGAATCCTCTTGGAAGAATATGATCCATTTCATAATCAGTAAGGTGATCAAGATCAATCGGATCGCCTGAAATCATGTCCAGTCCGTTTTGGCGAATGTAAAGCTCGATTTTGCGTTTGTTTCGGTTTAAAAAGGTACTGATTTTGTCCCAGTCTTCTATTTTATGATCATACAGTTTTTTCTCCGGCTTTTTCAGCTGTTCCTGCAGATAATCAAAACATCTTTTCATCTCATCAAAATGTTTTGCCGGTATTTCGCCCAGGCGAGAGCTGTCTTTCAGATCACGGGCGGTTTCGATAACAACACGTTTTGGAACGCCGTATGTTCGAATGATTTCTTCATACAGTTTGAAACATTCATTTAAGGCGCGAATTACCGGGCGTGATACAGGAATAAACGGCTTTCCTTTTTCGATCAGAAGATCTACAGAAAGATGTTTCCCCTTTTTCAGTTTATCCATGTATTTGTTAGAATCGAAATGAACTGGATTTCCCGCAGTGTCTTTCGCCTGCGAAATCAGAGTCATTTGCTCGTTGGTATAATCGGCAACGTTATCATCAAACAATTCCTCTAATAAACTCTGACCTGTCTCGTTCATAGGTGTATCCATGATAAACTTTTTAGAAAATGCGTAAAAACCGGATGAACTGAGCTTAGCGAGCTTCTTTGCGGCAGAAAGACCGATTGCTTCGTCCTTTCCCAAAAATTCCAGTTTCGATGCCTCTTCATCAAACAGATTAATATTCAGGATCAACTCTTCCAAGCGTTCGATTTTTTCTGTCTTTTTAAATAGCTCATCGATTGTCTCCAACTGATACGAAGGCAGAATTGCACGAATCTGATGATAAAGCGTATATCCCGACCGAAATTTCTGTAAACCGCTTTTTCTTCTGGTGCCAAACGATTTAAGATTTAAAAGTTCCGCTATTTCCTGATACTTGACTTGTTTTTGACGCAGGAACAGCTGGTCCAGGATACGCAGCTTATCATTCTGCGTTAACTGATAACTATTTTCATTTTGATCTACAGCCTGCAAAACATTCAGTTCATTAAGGATATTAAATGTTTCCGCAATGAAAGATCCTTTCGGAAGCGCAAACTCATCCGGTAGATAGGTGCATCTGGATATCATGGCAAGCTTCCAGTTTTTGATACTTTGAAATTCATCAACTGCCTGTTCCTTTGAATATGCATAACTGTATTTGAATTTATCCTTTTTTACCAGCCATGCATGTTTGGCGTCCATTGATAATGGCCCGATGTAATAAGGAATACGTGCCTGTATGATTGAAATACAGACTTCAATAAAAGCATTGCTGATCAGTTCAGGATAATATTCCTGCTGTTTTCGTAAGATAGCTCTTGCCTCTTTAACATACAAACCGTTCGGATATTTATTTTCGATATTTTTGATCACACGCAGGATATCACCCGGATTGGCAATTTTCATTTTATTTTGGATCGTTTTCACTTCACTTTTGTATCGATCAGGATCTGTTTTCTGCATTGCCTGGATCACCGACACCTGATTGAGTTTATCCACATCGAGTTCACAAATGTACTGATACTTTTGCAGCACTTTTGACACTTCGATCATATCATGGAGTTCAATGACAGCATTTAAAAAATCGTTCAGCTCATCTTTCTTTATCAATGTCAGGATATCGATCGTTTTTGTCACATCCGGCAGCGCAGCCTGTTCGCTGACTTCAGACAGATTTGCCTTAAACCCTGAAAGCAGAAAAATGATCTGCTTCAAAGCAACATCATCTTCATTACTGATACCGTATCCGTTTTTCAACAATTTTGTGCATTCTGTTTTCGGAATTTTTCCTTCGGCAAACAAACGGCGCAGAATTTTTGTTTCGAAATCATCTTTATCCTTAAAATGTACATATTCTTCCACGGTCTGATAGAATCGTTCTCTGAACAACTCATATGTGATTCCCTCTTTGGAATCAAAATTAACAGTTTCCATGAGAAAATGTCCGCGGGTCTTGCAAATATTGTAGAGCGCAAGCAGCAGTTCGCGAATCGTTACCTGTTCATGAAGCGCACGAAGACGGAGATGATAAACCGTTTCATCTTCAGGTCTTTGAAAATGCTCATTGGAGACAGTAAAGCTCAGATAGTCTTTTTGATCGATGATTTCCTGTGAAAGAAGTCCAAAGTCGATAAATGCCTTCTTCAACTGATTTTTACGCCATTTTTTACGGCGCAGCGTTCTTCTGGCACTGCGGAAGTCTCTTGCCGAAGCGGCAGGCTTTGCCTCTTCAAACAAGCGAACCCCCAGATCGATCAGTTTATTTTGTTCCATGTCCATGACACTCCAGCCGATGGATGTAATACCGACATCCAGTCCTAATGTAAAGTGATTCATATGATTTATCTCCTATCAAATAATATTTATATACTTTTATTATACGACAGGCTATTCATTATTGTCAGAAAAAGGAAAATTATTAAAAAAGATACCATGCATCCGTTTGTTTTGACGGATGCACGGTATCCTTTGTTTTATTCATTCGACTTGTTATTTTCCGACACAGTTTCTCCTTTATGTTCCTGGCGGCTGTCACGCTTGTTCTTGCCTTTTGTCCGGCGTTCCGGCTTTGGCCGGCGCGGACGCTCCTTAAAGATCCGGAAGATCACGCCGTCTGCAGTGTTTTCACCGCGCACCTGATAATGATTGGCTTTCACGACTTTGCTGACAATGGAAAGTCCCAGGCCGAAACGTCCGCCCTCGCCTTTCTCATAAGGCTTGAATAAAGTATCGATGCGGTCCTCATCCATGCTCGGTCCGTCATTTTCTATCGTCAGTCCTTCTTCTTCATTCAGATGGATGATGATAACGCTCTGTGCATAACGAAGGGCGTTTTCCAGAATGTTTTCCACAACGACACGCCAGGATTCCAGCAGGCCATCGAAGAATATTTCTTCCAGTTCCGTTTCAATGCGAATATCCGAACGGATAACGGCAATATTCAGCAGTACTTTCTCAACGACTTCCTTCATGTTCGTGACAACACCTTCCGCATCCTGCGAGATCAGGTATTCGACACGATTCATGTACAACAGACTGTGCACTTTATTTTCAAGACGGTCGGCATTTTCAATGATGACATCCACGCTTTTTTCCAGTGTTTCATACGGATAAATGCCGTCCTTGATACTTTCTCCGTAAGACTTGATCGTGGCAATCGGTGTCTTAAGGTCATGAGAAATATTATGGATCATTTCCTCTTTCGTCTTTTCCCCCATGCCTATGCGCACGAGCGCGCCGACGATTATGCGCACCATATTATACAGAAAGCCGCTGCCGG
>ERZ857827.1194-NODE-1194-length-28366-cov-4.257497_pt1 | contig 28366 bp, 23 predicted proteins | sample MGYA00519761_ERZ857827 | MGnify/ENA primary metagenome ERZ857827 (study PRJEB31778, sample SAMEA3449370) | human gut metagenome | biome: human gut; feature: human-associated habitat; material: faeces | place: United Kingdom | collected 2010/2012 ... | reverse complement strand
GCGACGATTGAGTGGCAGCAGTGCCTCCTGCACCTCCACTTTTTTGACACTCTGCGAGGAAGAAGGGTTTTTCCCCTTCTTCCTCGTATTCTTTTATGTTGCTTTTTATTTCGCCGAAATTCCGGCGTAACTTTCCCCTTCGCCTTTGCCTTTTCGCAAAGGCCGCCGGGGTACGAAAGGAGCCGTTTTCCATGCACCGACGCATCATCGCCCTCCTGCTTTGCCTGCTGGTTCTGTTTCCTGCTTTCGCATTGGCTGATTCCACTCCCCGGGAGATCACCCCGCTGAGTCCCGAAGAAATTCCCGAACCTACGGAAGGCATGCATCATTACCTGCTCGCCTGCACCGATACCTGGGACGGCGATCCCAACAATCTGGGCAACACGGACGGCGTCGTGCTGGTGACGCTGGATACGGTTCAGCGCCGGATCATTTTTTGCACACTCACCCGGGAAATGCTCATCCGCCGCCCGGACGGCGCTATCGGCCGCTTTACCTATATCGCCAAAAATTACGGCATTGACGCGCTGCTGGACATCGTCGGCACCCATTTCGGCATCAAGGTGGATCAATACGCCATTTTCTGCATGAACAACATTCAGGATATCATCGATGCCATGGGCGGCGTTACCCTCACCGTCACCGATGCCGAAGCCGATTATCTCAACCGCTACCGCATCGCCCGGGACGCGACCACCCCCAGCATGGCCAAGGCGGGAACCTATCTGTTCGGCGGTCATGCCGCGGTCATTTACATGCGGATCCGCAAGGTGGGCGGCGATGGCGACGCGGGCCGAACCCGCCGCATCCGTACTGTTTTGACCACCCTGACCGAAAAATACGCCGACGCCACGCTGGATGACGCGCTTCGGATTCTGGGTGTCGTTTCCGACAGTCTGGTCACCACTAACATGAAGCTGGATGATATGATGACGGCAGTCGGCTATGCGCTGGAGCTGCGCGGCGTTACGCCCGAGGGCTACCAGCTTCCCCCGCGGGACTGTCTCTCCCCCATCACCTATGTGGGCATGCAAACCTATCAGGTGGATTTTGACCGCTGCCGCGAGTATATCCGCGATATTCTGAATCCCGCGCCCTAACCGCCGCGTTTTTCCTTCTCTTTTTCCTATCTTCCATTATAGAAAGGCTTGTCCCTTATGATTCTCATTTCCGTTCAGGAGCTTCAAAAGAGCTTCGGTATCCACGAAGTCCTCCGCAGCGTCACCTTCAGCCTGCAAAAAGGGGAAAAAATGGGCCTTGTCGGGGTCAACGGCTGCGGCAAGACGACCCTCATGCGCCTGATTGCCGGAGAGATGCAGCCGGACGGCGGCGCGATTCACCGCAATAAGGATCTTCGCGTGGGCTATCTGGCCCAGTTGGACGATATTCCCCTGACCGATACGGTCTGGGGAGCTTTGCTCCGCGTATTTGAGCCCATCCGCGCCATGGAGCGCCGCATGGCCGAGGTTGAAACGCTGTTGGAAACCGCCGACCCCGAAACGGCGCTACGTCTTTCCGCCGAGTATCAGCGGCTGACCGAAAGCTACAACGCCCAGCAGGGCTATGCCTACGAAGGCGAGATGCTCCGGGTGCTGAACGGTCTCGGTCTGAAGCCCGAAATGCATCAGCGGCTGGTCTCCACCCTTTCCGGCGGCGAGCGCACCCGCCTTTCTCTGGCGAAGCTGCTGCTGCAGAAGCCGGACATCATCCTCATGGACGAGCCCACCAACCATCTGGATCTGGAAGCCATCGAGTGGCTTCAGGATTACCTGACCGATTATAAGGGTTCGCTTCTGCTGATCAGCCACGACCGCTATTTTCTCGACCATGTCTGTAATACCATGGGCGAGCTGCTGGGCGGCAAACTGATCAAATTCACCGGCAACTACACCGAATATATGAAAAAACGCACGGCTGATTTTGAGACCCGCATGAAGGCCTACGAGCTTCAGCAGAAGGAGATTCAGCGGGAGCAGGCCATCATTGAGCGCTATCGCAGCTTCAACCGGGAAAAGAGCATCAAAGCCGCCGAGAGCCGGGAAAAGCGGCTGGCCAAAGTAGAGCGGCTGGAAAAGCCGGTGGAGGAGCAGCACGTCCGCTTCACCTTCGACGCCCGCCGCCGCAGCGGCGAGGAAGCGCTGGAGGTTCGGGAACTGAGCAAATCCTTTGAGGGAAAGACCGTTTTCCAGAATCTTTCCTTCAAACTCCGCACCGGCGACCGGGTGGCGCTCATCGGCCCCAACGGCGTGGGAAAAAGCACGCTTTTCCGAATCCTGACCCACCAGCTGAACCCCGATCACGGCAGCGTCCGCTTCGGCGTCAATATCGATATTGGCTATTACGATCAGCACCAACAGAATCTGAATCCCCAGAACACCATTCTGGATGAGGTCTGGAACGCCTTCCCCAAGCTGGAACAGACCCGCATCCGCAGTGCATTGGGGCTGTTTCTCTTCACCGGCGACGAGGTTTTCGAAAAAATCGAAAAGCTCTCCGGCGGCGAACGGGGCCGTGTAGCGCTGACCAAGCTGATGCTCCAGCAGGATAACCTTCTCCTGCTGGACGAGCCCACCAACCATCTGGACATGGACAGCCGCGAGGTGCTGGAGGACGCGCTGCGGGATTTCCCCGGCACCATTCTGGCCATCAGTCATGACCGCTACTTCATCAACCGCTTTGCCGAAAAGGTCATGGTCATGGAGCAGGACGGCGTAACGGAATATCTGGGCAATTTCGATGATTATATCGAAAAGCGGGATCGTCCCCGTCCCCCGGTATCCTCCTTGGAGGACGAACCCACCCGCACGGCCCAGATCCGGGAGAAAAAGAAAAACCGCCAGCAGAACGCCCTTCTTCGAGAATTAAAAGCGGCGGTAGAGAAGGCCGAAGCGGCCATCGAGCAAAACGAGCGGGAAATGGCCCGACTGGAAGCCGAGCTGGCCCGCCCCGAAACCTATCACGATCTGGAAGCCATGCGCCGCCTGACCGAAAGCTATCAGGCCGAGCAGGACAAAACCGAGGCCCTCTACGAAGCGCTGGAAGCAGCGGAATCCGCCCTTTCCGAAGCGTCTGAATAAAACACCTAAAAAATGCCGCCTTCCCCTGTTTTTGCAGAGAAAGGCGGCACAGAGTGTCAAAAAAGTGGAGGTGCAGGAGGCACTGCCTCCTGCCGGGGTTATAGGGGCGGAGCCCCTAACCCTTGTGCCGCAGCACTTTTCCCGCAAACCAGCTTAAGGGTGCGCAGCACCGAGGACGAGGACAGCCCGAAGGGCTACCGCAGTCCGAAGCCCGCCACGCTACGCGGGGCGGGCCGCAAAGCGCTGTTTGCGGGCAACAGCGGCCAACTTTGGGTTTTTCGACAGGCTGTGCCGTCTTCCCCTGTTTTTGCAGAGAAAAACGGCGTTTTTCTTTATTCTGTTTTCCCCACCACGATCTCCGAGCTGTTTTTGTTTCTCCGGCTGTAAATTCCCTCCAACTCCTCAATCACCGCTTCCCGTTCCCGAACCATTCCCTTCCAATGGCTGACGAGCAGATAGGGCGCGCGCAGCCCTTTCAGCACGGCGATCTCCTCTTTCAGAAATTGTGCGTTGTAAACGCAGCGTCCCGCTTTCATCCGGCCATATAAAGCATCGCCAACAAAAGCGTACCGGCCGTCCACCTCCAGCCCCAGACAGCCCCTTGCGTGGCTGGACGGCAGCGGAAAGATCCGCAAACGGCCTTCCGTTCGTTCCTGTTCCACGATCGTTCCCCGGCCCATATGCCGGCAAGTTTCTTTGGAGCCATACAAAGCCCCTTCATGGATTCGTTCGATGTTTCCGGTGTGATCCCGATGAAAATGGGACAGGACGATGTTCGCGCCCTCCATCCTTGGGTCTGCGTTTTCTTCACCGTCGCCCACATCATAAAACCAGAGCTGCCCATTTTCCCTGATGACGCCCACGTCCGCCGAAAGCGGGTTTTCAGAGGCCTCCCAGTAGCCGATTTCTTCACTGATGACTCTGAATTTTCTCTCCATTGCCAGCACCCGCCTTCTTTTTTCACTCATTCTGTCATTCTTCACGGAAGCCCGCAATTTTTCGCTGTTATTTCGGCCATCCGTCGCTGTATTCCAGTGTGCCGTTCTCCCGTACCCAAAGCGCCTCCACGCCTTCCCAGCCGTTTACCAGTGCCTTTCCCTCCTCCACCGGCATCGCAAACAGAGCCGTGGACAGCGCGTCCGCCAGCCCCGAATCCTCCGCCAGCACGGAAACCGCCCAGCTGTATTCCGCCGGATAAAGGGTATCCGGGTCAATAATATGATGGTACTGCTTTCCGTCCACCGTGTAATAGCGCTGATAGCTGCCGCTGGTCACCAGCGACGCATCCGTCAGATCGATCACCGTGAGATTCTGTTCTGCGGCGGTCAGGTCAGGATTCTGCACGCCCGCCCACCAGGGCGTTCCGTCTCCTTTTTTCCCGATGGAGCGCAGATTCCCGCCGATGCTCATCAGCAGGCTTTGCACGCCCTGCGCTTCCAGCTTTCGGGCCGTCCGCTCCACCGCATACCCCTTGGCGATAGCGCCCACGTCCAGCGACATTTGCGGGTCAGCCAGATAGACCGTCCGTTCCTCCGGGTCCAGCACCACCTGCTCTATATCCGCATGCTTGGCTGCGGCCAGCAGCTCTTCCACCGTCGGAATCGCCGCATATTCCGGTTGTTCCAGCCCAAGCTCCCTGTACTCATGCCAGATCGAAAGCACGCTTCCCAGCGCAATATTGGTTTTCCCGCCGGTTTGGACAAACATTTCCTTTCCAAAGGCGACCAGCTCGTATACCGCCTCATCCACCGCCACCGGCGCGATTCCGGCGTTCTGGTTGACGGTATAAAGATTGTTCACACCCTCGTAGGCGTGATAAATGTCAAACAGCTGATGGTAGTTCTTCAGCTCGTCATGAACCTCCTGCAGGATCTCCTGCGCGTCCTCCTGCGTATCGGCATAGACCACGACCTGAGAAAACGTATCAAACACGTCCAGAAAGCTGGTTTCATACCGTTTGCTTTCCGCCGCCGCGCAGGGCGCAAGGGCTGTCCAAAGCAGCAGTACCGCGGCCCATCCCGTCCATTTCCGCATGTTTTTTCCTCCCTGTTTTTTCAATAATGCGCTGATAAACCATTTCTTCACAGGGCAGCGTTTTTCCTGTTTTGCTGCTTTTCTTTCCCTTCCCTTTCCTCTTTTCTCCGTCTGCCGTCAAACCTATGCATTTTCCCGATTCTGTGCTATAATAAAAAACTGTGCAGATTGCTGCACCTTAGTCCTGAGGCAGGGGGAGGAAACGCCGTGACGCTCAAACCCAAAACGCAGAAAGCCGTCCGTACCGGGCTCTGGCTTCTGCTGGACGCGGTTTTAATCAATCTGGCCATGATTCTTTCGCAGGTTCTGCGTTATACCACCACCATTTCCTATTCTTTCTTTCAAATTTATTTTCGCATTGCCCCGGTCATGACCCTGATGGGCCTGATTTTGTTTGCCGTTTTCGGCCTTTACCGCACCATGTGGCAGTATGCCTCAACGGAGGACCTGCTCCGCGTGGTTTTGTCCACGCTGGCGCTGGCCGTCTGCACCTATCTGTATTCCGTCGCGGCCAATTATTTTGTGCGGCCCCAGAATCTTTTCCGCCTGCACCGGCTGATCTATCCGCTGTTCTGGCTCATCAGCATGGCGCTGGTGGGCGCCTCCCGGCTGATCTACCGTTATGCCGTCACCCGGCGGCGGATTTCCTTCTTTCCCCGCCGCACTCCCGGTCAGCGCCGAACCATGATCGTCGGCGCAGGCTGGCTGGGCGCTAACGTGGTGCATGAAATGCAGCACGGCAATTACGGCAACTGCCTGCCCGTCATCGTGGTGGATGACGATCAGCAGCGCACCGGCTCCAGTCTCAGCGGCGTTCCCGTGGTGCGGGGCAGCGGCAACATTCTCAAGCTGGCCAGCGATTATTCCATCGATGATATCATCATCGCCATTTCCACCCCCAAGGACGATCTGAACCCGGTGATCGAAAAATGCCTGGCCACCGGCTGCCGTGTCAAGCGGGTCACACCGCTGCAAAATCTGGAGGGAGACCGTCCCGCTGCCGGCGCGCTGCGGGAGCTGAACATCGGCGATCTGCTGGGCCGGCCGGAGGAGCAGCTGGATATGACGCAGGTAGCCGCCTTTGTGCGGGATAAGACCATCCTGATCACCGGCGGTGGCGGAAGCATTGGCAGCGAACTGTGCCGCCAGCTCCCTGCAGCCCAAACGCATTGTGCTGTACGATGTCAGCGAAAACTATATGTACGATCTGTACTCCGATCTGGAACGGGAATACCGGCAGGATCTTTCCCAGCGGCTGATTCTTTGCGTCGGCTCCATCCGGGACGAGCAGCGGCTGGATGAGGTCTTCGGCCGCTATCAGCCGGAGATCGTCCTTCACGCGGCGGCCCACAAGCATGTGCCCCTCATGGAGGACTGCCCCGATCAGGCGGTCAAAAACAACGTGTTCGGCACCAATCTGACGGCACTGGCCGCGATCCGCCACGGGGTCAGGCGCTTCGTGCTCATCTCCACCGACAAGGCCGTGAACCCCACCAACGTGATGGGGGCCACCAAGCGGCTGGCGGAAATGGTCATCGAGGCCCGCAACGCCCAGTCCGACACCGAGTTCACCGCCGTCCGCTTCGGCAACGTGCTGGGCTCCCACGGCAGCGTGGTGCCCAAGTTCGAGCAGCAGATCCGCTCCGGCGGACCCATCACCCTGACCCATCCGGAGATCATCCGCTACTTCATGACCATCCCGGAAGCCGCCAGTCTGGTGCTGCAGGCGGCCAGCATCGCCCGGGGCGGCGAGCTGTTCGTGCTGGATATGGGCCGCCCTGTAAAGATTCGCGAGCTGGCCGAGCGGATGATCCAGCTCTATGCGCCCGAGAACGGTCAGAAGATCGAGATCGTCTACACGGGCCTGCGCCCCGGCGAAAAGCTCTACGAAGAACTTCTGCTGGACGGGGAAGGCATTTCCCGGACGGAAAACCGGAAGATCTTTATCGCCAAGCCGGAACAGATCAGTGTGGACAAGCTGGAATCCATGTTGGAAACGCTGCGCCGCTGCATTGCGGACAATGGGGATGTACGCGCCTGCCTACATGAGTTGGTGCCTACCTTCCGGGAACCCCAGCAGGTGAATCAGTCACACGCCGAAGCAGCGGAAAGCGTCAGCGCATGAGCCATGAAGAGCTGATGAAGCTGGCGCTGGAAGAGGCCCGGCAGGCAGCGCTGGAAGGCGAGGTTCCCGTGGGCGCGGTACTGGCCCGGGAAGGACAGATGATCACACAGGCCCATAACCTGCGGGAGCAGCGCAATGACCCCACCGCCCACGCGGAGCTTTTGTGCATCCGGCAGGCGGCGGAGCTGCTTCACACTCGCCGTCTGAACGATCTGACCCTTTATGTCACGCTGGAGCCCTGCCCCATGTGCGCAGGCGCCATGATGATGGCCCAGTTGGAGCGCTGCTTTTTCGCCGCCCGGGATCAGCGGCAGGGCTGCTGCGAAAGCGTGCTGGCGCTGACGCAGGATCCCGCCTTTTACCACCGGGTGCCCTGCGTGGGCGGCCTGATGGAGGAAGAAGCCCAGACGCTTCTTCAGGATTTTTTCGAAAAACGCCGTACAGGAGACAAACCCCATGACCACTGAGATTCGAGCCATTATTTCCGATATGGATGACACCCTGCTCAACGATGAGGGCAAGCTGTCCGATTACACCGTCGCGACGCTGCGGGAGTGCATCCGCCGGGGGATCCACGTCATTCCCGCCAGCGGCCGCACGCAGACCAGCATCGCTCCCTATGCCGCCCAGATCGGCGTAGACTGCCCCTACATCGCCTGCAACGGCGCTCAGCTGATTTCTCCCGACCATCAGGTATTGGAAGAGGAAACCATCCCCCCGGAAACCGCCCGCGCCATCGTTCATTACCTGCAAAGCGAAGGCTTCTACGTGCAGGTCTACCGGGGCGAATACTTCTATTACGCCGAGGAATGCGCCCCCTCCGAGCAATACCGCCATTCCTCCGGCATGAAGGGGCAGGCCGTTGGCGATCTGCTGGGCTTTATCGATTATCCGGTTCCCAAGATTCTCAGCGTTAACGACCCCGCCCAGGTGCAGCGGCTCATGCCGCTCATCAAGCAAAAATTCCGGGGTCAGGCAGACTTCACCATGTCCAAGCCCTTTTTTATCGAAGGCATCGCCCCGGACGTTTCCAAGGGCAACGCTCTGCGGCGGCTGGCGAAGCGGCTGGATCTGACGCCGGAGAACACCATGGTTTTCGGCGACAGTCTCAACGACATCAGCATGCTGGAATTTTCCCATAACAGCGTCGCCGTGGTCAATGCCCGGGCAGAGACGAAACAGGCCGCCCGCTTCACCTGCGGCAGCAATCAGGCGGACGGCGTCGCTCATTTCGTGGCCGAGCAGGTACTCGGCATCCCCCGCGTATAAATCCCATCCGCAAAGGAGGAACCGGCATGATCGCCATCGAGGAATTCTGTCAGTCCCTGAATCTGGAACAGCTGACGCAGACCACCCGGAAGGAAATGGACATCAACGTCACCGATCTGAACCGACCCGGCATGCAGTTCTGCGGCTTTTACGAGTTCTTTGCCGCCGAGCGGCCGCAGGTCATCGGCAAGGTGGAAATGACCTATCTGGAATCTCTGGATCCCACCGTGCGGGAAAAGGTGCTGCGCCGGTACATGAGCTACGACCTGCCCTGTATCATCTCCTGCTGGGGCATGACGCCGCCCAAGGAGCTGTTGCAGATCGCGGTAGAGCGGGATATTCCTGTCTTTATGAGCCGGGTCAAGACCACCAAGTTTTCCCTGCAGGCCATTATGTACCTCAACCGGGTGCTGGCCCCCCACGTGACCCGTCACGGCGTGCTGGTGGACGTATACGGCGTGGGCGTTCTCCTGACCGGTGAAAGCGGCGTTGGCAAGAGCGAGGCCGCGCTGGAGCTGGTCAAGCGCGGCCATCAGCTGGCGGCGGACGACGTGGTGGACATCTGCCGGGTCTCCGATGACCGTCTGGTCGGCGAGGCTCCCGAAATGGTCCGCCACTTCATGGAGATCCGCGGCATCGGCATCATTGACATCCGCGCCATGTACGGCGTCGGCTCCGTCATTCTTTCCAAGTCCATCGATATGGTCATCCACATGGAAAAGTGGGATTCCTCCAAGGAATACGACCGTCTGGGCCTGACGGAAGAAACGGTCAGCATTCTGGGCGTAAAGGTGCCCTATCAGGTCATGCCCGTCAAGCCGGGCCGGAATCTGGCCATCATTATTGAAGTCGCCGCCCGGAATCTGAGCCTGAAGCGCATGGGCTACAGTGCCGCGCACGAACTGGACCGGCGGCTGAACGAGATGATCGCGCAGAACTCCTCCAACGGGGACAGTGCGAATTCATAAATCAATCATTTTCTAAAATATGGGCAGTACGGGAGGATGGAATCATGGTATACATCGGTATTGACGTAGGCGGAACCGGCATCAAGATCGGTCTGGTGAACGAAGAAGGTCAGCTCATCCATCAGGGCGAAACCCCCACGCTGGTCGGCCGTCCCTATCAGGAGATCATCGCGGACATGGGTCACTGCGCACTGAATGTGCTGGAAGAAGCCAAGCTTACGGTGGACGACGTTCATTCGGTGGGCATCGGCATCCCCGGCATCGCGGACGCGAAAACCGGCAATGTCATTTTCTGCACCAACATGGGCTGGAAGGACGTTCCTCTGCGCAGCGAGCTCCAAAAATATATCAATAAGCCCGTCTTCATCGACAACGACGCCACCGTGGCCGGCTTTGCCGAGAGCGTCGCAGGCGTGAGCAAGGGCACCTCCTCCAGCGTGTTCCTGACGCTGGGCACCGGCGTCGGCGGCGGCATCGTCATCAACGGCCGTCCGTGGAGCGGCTTCCACGGCGTAGGCAGCGAGATCGGCCACATCCCCATGGATATCGGCGGCATTCCCTGCACATGCGGCAACGAAGGCTGCCTGGAGCGCTACTGCAGCGCCACGGCCATTATCCGGATGGGCAAGCAGATTCTCCAGCAGCATCCCGAAAGCCTGATGATGGAAATGGTAGGAGGTGACCCGGAAAAGCTCAACGCCAAGATCGTGTTCGATGCGGCGCGAGAGCTGGATAATGCGGCCATGAAGGTGTTCACCACCTATGTGGATTATCTGGCCAAGGCCTGCTACACCATCATTGCATTCCTGGATCCCGAGGTCATCGTTCTGGGCGGCGGTGTCAGCAAGGCCGGAGACTTCCTGCTGGACGCGGTGCGCGCCCGGGTCCCCAAATATCTGCTGTTCAAAACGCTGCCCTATTCCCGCATCGAGCTGGCCCGTCTTGGCGCGGACGCCGGCATGATCGGCGCGGCCATGCTGGGCAAGCATGCCTGATCCCAACTGCTGAGGAGGAAAACATTGATGAAAGATACCAGTATCCGCGAGCTGTTTCATCAGCCGCCGACCGAGACCCTGACCGACATCTCCGTTTCCGGCTGGGTGCGCACTGTGCGCGACAGCAAAGCCTTCGGTTTTATCGAACTGAACGACGGCACCTACTTCAAGAAGCTGCAGATCGTGCTGGAGGACGGCAAAACGGCGGATTTCGCCAATGCGCTGAAAGTCACGCTGGGCAGCGCCATCCGGGCAAAGGGCGATCTGGTGCCTACCCCCGGCATGAAGCAGCCCTTTGAACTCAAGGCCAAGGAGATCGAAGTAGTGGGCCTGTGCTCTCCCGACTATCCCCTGCAGAAAAAGCGCCATTCCTTCGAATATCTGCGCACCATCGCCCATCTGCGGCCCCGGACGAACACCTTCTACGCCGTGTTCCGCATCCGCTCGCTGGCGGCGCAGCTGCTCCACGCTTTCTTTGCGGAGCGGGGCTTCGTCTACGTCCATACGCCCCTCATTACCACCAGCGACTGCGAAGGCGCGGGCGAAATGTTCCAGGTGACCACCCTGCCGCTGGAAAACGTGCCCAAGACCGAAAGCGGCGAAGTGGACTACTCGCAGGATTTCTTCTGCAAGCCCGCCAACCTGACCGTCAGCGGCCAGCTGAACGTGGAAACCTTCTGCCAGGCCTTCCGCAACGTCTACACCTTCGGCCCCACCTTCCGCGCTGAAAAGAGCAACACGCCCCGTCATGCCGCCGAATTCTGGATGGTCGAGCCGGAGATCGCCTTTGCCGACTTGTTTGACGATATGGCGCTGGCCGAGGATATGCTCAAGTACGTCATCACCCACATTCTGGCCGAAGCGCCCGAAGAAATGGCCTTCCTGGACAGCTTTGTGGAAAAGGGCCTGATCGAAAAGCTGACTGCCATCGCCGGAAGCGACTTTGCCCGCTGCACCTACACCGAGGCCATTGAGATTCTGCAAAAGAGCGGCCAGAAGTTCGAATACCCCGTCAGCTGGGGCATCGACCTGCAGACCGAGCATGAGCGCTATCTGACCGAGAAGCATTTCCAGAAGCCCGTGTTCGTCTACGATTATCCCAAGGACATCAAGGCCTTCTATATGCGCCTGAACGACGACGGCAAAACCGTAGCCGCTACCGACATGCTGGTGCCCGGCATCGGCGAGCTGATCGGCGGCAGCCAGCGCGAAGAGCGTCTGGACGTTCTGACCCGCCGCATTCAGGAGCTGGGCATGAACGAGGAAGAGTATTCCTTCTATCTGGATACCCGCCGCTACGGCACCCATCCCCACGCGGGCTTCGGTCTGGGCTTCGAGCGTCTGGTGATGTACCTGACGGGCATCACCAACATTCGCGACGTTCTGCCCTTCCCCCGCACCACCGGCAGTGCGGAATATTGATTTTCAAAATGCAAAAGAGCAGCGGTGCCGAAGCTCCGCTGCTCTTTTCATGATGATTTTTCCACTCTCAACCCCCGAAACAGCGCCTCTCCGGCCACCGGCAGAGCCATCCCGTACATACCGTGGTCATACGGCACTTTTTCTTCGGCGATTTTCTGCCCGTCAATCCAAAGTGCAACGTTTTGCCCCCGGGCTGCGGCCTTCAATTCGTAGCTTTGCCCCGGCTGCCACTCAAAAGCCACTTCCGCCAGCGGCCGATAGCCTTCCGGCCCGCCCAGCAGGATTCCCGCTTTCCCCAGTTCGGTCAGCCCCGCCAGCACGTGGCGCAAAGTCCCCATGCCGCGCACCAGCAGGCAGGCCCCGCCCTCCAGCGGCGTCGTCCGGCAGGAAAGAGTCACATCCCCGGTAGTATAGGCGCCTGTGAAGCTCTGGGCGCATTCGCCGCATTGAGCGCGAATGGCGTCGCTCTCCAGCGTCCACTGGCCCCGATTGTGCGCAAAGGGCGTCAGATTGCCCAGCTCCACACGGCTTTGCGCAAAATCCAGCCGGTATTCCGGCGCACCCGTTACGCGGATCTCATCCACAAAGAACCTGCCCAAATCGCGGGAGGCCTCGCCGGTGTTGACCGAATCCGAAAATACCCGCAGACCCGCTTCTTCGATGATCCCGCCGTCCACCTCCGGAATGCGGAAAGCGATTTCCTGCCAGCAGCCGTTTTCAAGACGGAAGTCTTCTCCCTCATAATCTCTATGGCCAAAGGCGGTGCGCACATAAGGCCGCAGGCGCAGCGGCTCTGTGCCGCCCCATTTTTCCATAAAAAGCTGCATGGATAGACGCTGCCCCGGGTAAATACGCGGCGAGAAAACCGGGCTGTACCGGCCGTCCTCAAACTCCGCACGGGTATGGAAGGTTTTGAAATACAGCCGGGTCTCCATCTCCTTCTGCAGCCGGTTAAAGACCGCCTGCAGGGAACGTTTTCCCCGAAAACTCCGTTCCCCGCTGTTGCTCAGCTGCAGCACAAAGGGATTGCTGACCAGCATCCCATGGGTCGAACCGGGCAGTTCAAAGTCAAAATGCAGCCCCTCTTCCGCCCGAAGCACCTCCGGCACGGGCTGCCCCAGCAGCTCAAAGCCCCGCCGGGCGATCCGCTTTGCCAGCGACGGCAGGTCGCACTGATTGATCTCCCCACTGACCCCGGAAAGAATGGCCGTATCGTGAAAAGGCTCCCGGTAACAGGCGTCGATGGGGTTCAGTCCGCCGAAAGCGCCCAGAATGGAGCCTACGTTGCCCGCGTTGCAGTCCGTATCCCAGCCCGCCAGCGTGGCGATCTCCACGCCCCGGTTCAGGTCGCCGCCGCTGTATAAAAGGGCCATCACGCAGATGCCCGCATTGGGGATCATCGGGCAAACGCCGGAGTAGCGGTCATAGCCCCACTCCTTTTCCAGCATGTTCCGGCAGTCCTGCCAGCGCTCGGGATGCTGATGGAAAAAGTCCAACACGGCTTTCGTCACCCTGGCATAGTCGCCTTCCTCGGGGATGGTACGCAAGGCCCGCAGCACGATCTCTTCCACCGTATCGCTGTCAAAGGCCGCCGCGTTGGCCGCCGCCATAAACCGTCCGCCGGATACGCCGTCGTCGAAGTGGGCCACTGCCGCCAGCCGTCCGCCCAGCTCCGCCGCCCGCTGCTCCTGTCCCGGCAGCGCCAGTCCCAAAAAATCCACGAAAATCTGCCCGCCGACGCTTTCGTCCTCATCCTTCAGGCCCCGCAGATCCTCCCGCTTCAAAGGCAGGGGCGCTCCCGAGCGAATCAGATGATAGGAGGTATGGCTGGGGGACTTTCCTACGCCTCCCCACCAGAAGAAGCCCTTGCCTTCCCGCACAAAATCCACCCACGCATGGGCAAAGTCCATCAGCTGCGGGTCGTCCTTTTCTTCCAGCACCTGAAAGAAATATGCCGGGCCGTTCACATCATCGTCCGCGCCGAATACCCGATAGGGCCGCAGATAACCGTGAATTTTCTCTCCATATACCGCCCGAATGCGCTCATAAGTCCAGCTTTCCGCCTCCACCGGCGCGCCCAGCCGCACGCCGATGCACTTGCCCAGCACGGCGGCATACACCCGTTCTGCATAGTTCTCCGGAATCATGTTTCCACCTCACGAAAAAAAGCGGGAAGGAAGGGACGGCGGGGGCTATACGCCCCCGAACCCCGAACTCCCCTTGGTCTGCGTTTTGCGCAGTCCATAAGGGGTCAAGGGCAAAGCCCTCGTCAGGGTGCAGGAGTGCCCTCCTGCGTCGTTCCTTCCTTCCCGCGATGAATCTTGATTATTCCATCACGGTTCCCAGATACTCGCTGATCTTTTCAGCGCCGGCGGCGTTCCAGGCTTCCACGAAAGCCGTCCAGTCGCTGTCGGTGTTCTTGTCGCCGCGGATCACGTCTACCGCGTACTCGTTGAACAGGCTGATCATGGCATCCCAGTAAGCGGAATATTCGCTGGGCAGGTTCACGGCGTTGTCCGCCAGGAAGTACTCGCTGGCAATGTCCAGAGAGGTCAGGCCCGCTTCGCCCATGGGAGCGTCGGCTTCGTAGGGGATGTTCTCCAGACCGATCAGGCTGTCATAGAACACGCCGTACCAGTCGGGAGCGCCTTCGATGGGCACGATCTTGTTATCCACGATGTTGTAATGATAGCCTTCCACACCGTAGAGATCCAGCACGCGGCCTTCGGGGCTGGCCATGAAATCGAAGATGGCGAAAGCGGCTTCCTTCACTTCGGAGTCCGCGCTGATGACGCGGCCGCGCTCTTCCTTGGACACGTCCACGGCGGCGCAGTACTGGCCCAGTTCAGACTTGGCGGGGGGCAGCACGGTCAGGGCCGCGTCCGCGCCGTTGGTGGCCTGCATGGAGTTGTCATACACGTTGATGGTCGCGCCGGTCTTGCCGATCAGCATGGCGGCCTTGCCGGAGTAGAACTTCTCTTCGGCCACGTCCCAGGTGTTGGTCAGGTATTCGGGATCGATCATGCCATCGGCATACAGCTGAGCATAGAAGGCCAGCAGGTTCTTCATTTCGTCGGTCACATACTTGTAGACCCACTTGCCGTCTTCGGTCTTGACCAGGGTGGTGGTCACGCCGAAGGCCGCTCCGAACACGCTGTCCAGACGGCTGTGGTCGCCATACACACAGATGGGATATTCGCACAGGCCCTTGTCCTTCAGTTCCTTGAAGAAGGCCAGGTAGTTGTCCACAGTGGGTTCGGCCATCAGGGCTTCATAGCTGTCCAGCTGAGCCACCCAGTCCTTGCGGATGACAGGGGTGAACACCGCGATGGGAGCGGCGGCCAGCAGGTAGGGATGATTCTCCAGACGGGCGGTGTTGTGGGCGTACATGATGTTCTTCAGGTACTGAGAGCCGTCCACGTAAGGCCTCATGTCCTCCAGGAAGCCCTGCTCGGCGGCGGTGGAGTCGGTGTTGCCCTGGAAGTACAGGATGTCAGCCTTCAGCACTTCGTTGATAACGGCCAGCGGCATCACTTCCACGTACTTGCCGGCGGGAGCGTCGACAAAGGAGAAGTCTACGTACATGCCCTGTTCGGCCATCTTTTCGTTCAGCGCCTTGCAGAAAGCCTGACCGGCGGGATCGTCGGCGGGCATATCCTTCAGCAGCATCGTGACCTTCACGGGAGCGTCGGGGGTGCCGATGTCCGCCAGAGCCGCGGTGCAGCTCAGCAGCATGGCAAGGGCCAGCAGCAGAGAAACCAGTTTCTTCATTGAGATACCCTCCTTCAAGATATGATGAATGGGCCGGACGGCTTATTCCTTAACGCCGCCCTCCATGACATCCTTGGCATAGAACTTGAGCGCAAAGGGATAGATCAGCAAAATCGGCGCTACGCCCACTACGATTGCCGCGCTCTTGAGCGAATTGTAGTTGACGTTGGCCAGCTCCGTCTTGTTCATCATGTTGGAAAAGCCGATCAGGTCGGTAATATCGCCCTGCACGACGAACTTGCGGATGAGCACCTGCAAGGTGGTCTTATCCGGCGAAAGCAGGTACAGCCCCGCCTTGAAGTATTCGTTCCACCGGGCCACGGCGTAGAACATGGCGATGGTGGCGATGCCGGTCTTGGCCAGCGGAATCACGATGGAGAACAGGATCCGCAGGTGGCTTGCGCCGTCGATGCGGGCCGCTTCGATCAGGGATTCCGGCACTTCCTCAATGAAACGCCGCAGGATGAACAGGTAGTACACGTTCACCGCGCCGACCAGAATCACGCTCCACATGCTGTCGATCAGCTTGAGCTGCTTCACCACCAGATATTCGGGCATCAGGCCGGGGTTGAAGAGCATCATGACGATAAAGAAGCCCATGAAGAACTTCTTGCCCACCAGCCGGGGCCGGGTGACGGCATAGGCCGCCATCAGGGTGATGAGCAGGTTGACCGCCGTTCCCAGTACGGTGATGATAATATTGTTCCACAGGGAAGGAAGGATCAGCCGGTTGGAAAACACCACCTGATAATTGAGCAGCGTCGGGTCAGAGGGCCACAGGGAGAAGCCGTGCATCTGCAGCGCGCCCTTAGCGCTGGCAAAGGAGCGGGCCGCCAGATTGATGACCGGCACCGCCACTGTCAGCACAATGGCCAGAAAGAATACGTTCAGCAGCATTTGTCCGAAGGAAAAGCGCTTTCTGCCAACATTCATCTTCAGCACTCTCCTTTCTTACCACACGCCCGTGCCGGTGAGCTTTTTGGATACCCCGTGGGTAATCAGCACCAGCACGACGCCCACCACGCCCTTGAGCAGGCCCACGGCAGTGGAGACTTCATACTGACCCTGGGTCAGACCAAGGCGGTAGATGTAGGTATCCAGAATGTCGATGGTGGAGTTAACCGCGTCGTTGGTGAAGTTGAACACCTGATCGAAGCCCGCGTCCAGGAAGAAGCCCAGATTCAGGATGAAGGTCGTCACCATGGGGGTAATCAGCGCCGGAAGTACCACATAGCGGATCACCTGCAGCCGGGTCGCACCGTCCATGTAGGCCGCTTCATACAGCGACTGGTTGATGCCGATGATCGCAGCAAAGTAGATGATGGAATCCCAGCCCAGCGAACGCCACAGGGATGAAGCGAACAGCACGCCCATGATGGTTTCCTTCTGCGTCATGTAGTCCACGGCAGGCAGGCCGAACAGGGCGCGGAAATCGTTGAGAATGCCGCCGGTCGGCGAAAGAATGTTGATAAAGATGCCCGCGATGACCACCCAGGACAGAAAGTGGGGCAAATAGGTGCTCACCTGCACCAGCCGGCGCATCCGGCTGGAACGCAGCTCGTTGAGCAGGATGGCGAAGGCCACCGAGAAGGGGAACATCAGCACATACTTCATGAAGCTGATGCGCATGGTGTTGCCCAGAATGGTGAAAAACCCGTTGGAGGAAAAAATGATCTCAAACCACTTCATCCCCGCCCAGGTCCATGCGGAGCGGGCCTTGTAGTTGAAGAAGGCCAGCCGCATGTTCCAGATGGGCCACAGGCGGAAGAACACGAAATACAGCATGGCGGGCGCCAGCAGCAGGTACAGCACCCGATCCTGCCATATCCGCGTCAAAATTCTCTGTCCCTTGGATTTGGGCCGCTGTTTCAGACTGGTCTGCATGGGCCGCTCCTTTCCGTTCCTTGTGTTATTCCAGAATCAGCTTGCACAGGTCATCGGCCACTGCCAGCATATCCACGCCCTTGGCGAAGGTCAGGCAGGTGCCGGTGGGATAGCGGGGCTTCTCCACCCAATGGGCGGGAATGGCAGAAGCGCCGTACTTCGCGCCCAGAATGGAGCCAACGATCGCGCCGATGGTATCCGCGTCCCGGCCGAAGTTGCCCGCGGCCACCACGCCGGTGCGGAAATCGCCGTTGACCAGCTTCAGCACGCCGAAGGCCTCGGCAACCGCTTCGGAAACCGTCGCCTTGTAGGAGCACCACAGCTCGTCATGCAGCGGCATCCATGCATCCAGAAAGCGCCCCTCCGCCCGATCCACAATGGCAAAGGCCTTTTCCATCGCCGCCCGGAACCAGGTCCCCTCGGGAATGGGCTTCATGGCCGCCGCCAGAATTTCGTCAATGGTTCCGTCCGCCATGGCGCAGGCCACGGCTGCAGCGACCGCCTGCGCGCCCCAGATGCCCTCGCCGTAGTGGCTGATATGCGCGTCCGTTTCCGCCATGGCGATGGCCGCGTCAATGTCGCCCGCGCAGTACACGCCCACAGGCGCAATGCGCATGGCCGCGCCGTCGGAGTGGCAATAGCTGTTGTACTGGCCGGACAGCGGAGGCCGCAGACCCCGCCGCAGGTTGCGGCTGGCCTCAAATTCGGACGCGCCGCCCCGCTTGAATTCATCCTGCGTGGCCACGTTTTCCAGCCAGGCGTTCACCACGTCCTCGTCGGTCAGCTTGCCCTTGCATTCCAGAATGGTCCGGGCGGTCAGCAGGGCGAATTCCGTATCGTCGGTAGACCAGGACGCGCCCTTGTGGAAATCCGTGGTGATGCCGTAGCTCAGCTGATTGTCCGGCTTGCGGGAAGCGTCGCCGAAAGAATCGCCGATGGCAATGCCGATGATCGCGCCCCGGCATTTGTCCTTCAGAAGCTCCGGGTTCTGTTTCAATTCCTGCCTTGTTTTCATGTATATGCTCCTTTATCGCTTTTCCGTTCTTTTTATCGTTCTTCGAGGGTCAGATTGCCGAAAGCCGTGCGGCCCATGGCGTACTGCGCATAACCGACCATGCCGTAGGCGCAGGCTGTATCATCCCGAACGGTCAGCGGTTCCCCGCCGTCAGCCGTCAGGGTAAAGGTCTGTCCCTCCGCCGCCAAAGTCAGGGCATATTCATGGTCTTCCTGCCAGTCAAAGGGCCGGGAAGCCAGCAACTGCCACCGGCCATGCACCGTTTTGCCCATGACCAGCGAGCGAACGCCATCCGCCACGCCCAGACCGCCGTACACGCCCCGCTGCGCGCCCTGTACCCGAACGCTCATCAGATGGCTTTCGCCGGAAAGGGGCGTGACCGTGCCGGAGACCTTCATGTCCCGGGCGAAATAAGGCCCGGTCATGGCCTCGGCATGACCCAGACTCATGGCCTCCATATGGCCGTTCACCAGCTCCCACGCGCCGTGGTTGTGGCTGAAGGGCAGCACGGAAGCGAATTCCTTTTTGCTCAGGCTCAGATCGAAGGTGCAATGCCCCTTGCCCTCCAGACGGAAATCCGTCAGGTACAGCGAACCCGCATCGTACAGCTTGGCCTGAGACAGGCTGGTCAGCTTCAGGCCCACCTCTTCGATCACGCCGCCCTCCACGTCCGGCAGCGTAAAGGAAAGGGTCTGGGAATCAAAGGAATCCGAAAATACGACGGGCTCCAGCAGGATTTCCCTGCCGGTAAAGCTTTCCTTTACATAGGGAGTCAGACTCAGCTGATCGCCGTGAAGCCGTTCCAGCGCTACCGTGAAGGAAGCCGTCTGCCCCGGATAGGCCAGCGGAGAAAACACGGGCATGTAGCGCTCGTCGTCAAAATCCCGGCGGCGGTAGAAGGTCTTCACAAACAGCTTGAAGCCCTCGCCGCGAATCAGCCGCTCATAGAAGCACCGAAGGGAGCCGCCGCGCTCCTCGCTGGCCTGAGCCATGCACCGAATGGGGTCGGACACATGGAAGCCATGGGTCGCGCCGGGCAGGGTGAAATCGTAATGCAGGGTTCCGTCCTGCGCCGGGGGTTCGGGACATTCCTCGCCTGCCAGACGGCAGGCCAGCCCGAACAGCTTTTTGCTGTAGCTGGGAATATCCAGAATATTCAAATATCCGGAAATGCCGGAAAGCACGATCTCATCATTGATGGGGCCCCGATAGCAGGCAGGGATGCCCTCCGGGCCCACGACCACGCCCAGAATCGTGCCCACGTTGCCCGCGTTGCAGTCCGTGTCCCAGCCGCACATGGAAGCCAGTTCGATGGTGCGGGCAAAGTCACCTTTGCCGTAATACAGCGCCAGCGCGCACACGCCCGCGTTGGGAATGATGTGGCATACGCCGGGGTATCGGTCATAGCCCCATTCCGCCTGCAGCATAGCAAGGCAGGCCCGCCAGTCCTGCGGATCGTTCTGATAGCAGCGCCGCACCGCGTCAAAAACCTGACGGTACAGGCAATCCGCCGGGATCTGCGCAAGACCCGCTTCGATTACCTCTTCCATGTCGGAAGTCTCGAATGCCTTCGAAATGGCCGCCGCCATAAAGGCTGCGCCGTGAAGTCCTTCGCCGTCATGGGAAACGCTGGCCGCCGTCACAGCATAACGGGCCGCCCGGGCCGGGTCTGCCGGTGCGATCAGTCCCCAGGTGTCGATGAAAATCTGGCCGCCGATCTGCTCTGCCAGCGTCTTTCCGTTCTGATGAATGGAACCGCTTTTGGGCGCCGGAATGCCGTTTTTCAGGTTCAGATAGGCCGTGTGCTCCGTGCTCACGCCGTAGCCGCCCCACCAGTACAGGCCCACGCCCTCCCGGCCGTAATTCAGCCACGCCTCCGCCACATCCTGAGGCGTTGGCTCGCCGAAATTTTCCATATCGTCCAGTGCCCGGAGGAAAAACACCGGGCCGTTGGCGTCGTCATCCGCCGCAAAATGCTTATAGTCCTTCACATAGCCGTGAAGCTCGCCGTAGTATTTGCGGATGTTTTCGCTGTCCCAGAAAGCAGGCTCTACCGGCGCGCCCAGCCGGATACCGGCGTTCATGCCCAAAAAGCCCGCGTAGATTTTTTCCAGAACCTCCCGCTGCACGGGATCACGCTCCTTTCCGAACAAAAGCCGCTTTACAGCTCGTCGGGAATTTCGATGTTCATCAGCGGCGCATGCTGCTGCGCGCCGTATACGTCCCGATCTCCCACCGTGCCGGACGCCGTTTTGCGCAGGTAGGTGATCTTGATGCCCAGACCGGGATCGTAGGCAGCAAAGTCGGTAATTTCTTCCACCTTCAGCCCGTACAGACGGGCGATGTTCTCCGGCGTGACCTTTCCGCTGCGCTTGACCCGCTCGTACACTGCCGGATCGTCGAACAGAATATCCAGCGTGACCGCGAAGGGGCCGCTGTTCTTGCTGCGCAGTACGTGAGACAGTTCGTAAAGCTTCATTCCGCGCTCACCTCCACCCATTCCGCAGGGAAGAATTCCGTGGGATCGTCCACCGTCATCAGATGGTAGACGGAAAAAGCGTATACCGCGCCGAAGGAAACGTCGCTGGGGGCAAAGGGGAACGCCAGATTCCCGGCGGTGGATTTGCGGCCCGGATAGCCGTAGTGCAGGTAGCAGGAGCGGGTAGACGCGCAGATCGCGTCCGCTTTTTCCTGACTGTCCGCGATGACCTCGAACATCAGGCCGATTTCATGGGGCAACGTGCGGTCGGGCTCCAGCTCGCCCATCACCGCGTCCAGCCCGTAATGATAGAAGTTGATCTGATAGCTTTCCGGGTCAATATCGCTGTAATAGCTGCGCACGGATTCCTTCACCGCCGCTTCCACCTCGTCCAGCCGACTGATGAGCAGCGGATCCCGGATGCCCGCCAGCACGAAGGTGCGGTAAGCCGCCAGCCGCGCGCCTTCCAACTTGATGGTATAGGCAGGATAGCGGATCTGGCTGCCCTCCACGCGCACCCGTCCGGGCGCTGTCTGAGTAAAGCGGCACCGGGAAAGATCCAGCTCGATGCCCGGGCCCTTCAAAATATAGGGATGGTCTTTTTCATAGAAGGTGTGGGCCGCAACGGACACCGGCGTACACTGGCGGACGGGGTCAGCGGGCCACACTTCGAAGCCCGTATCGTCCAGACGGCCCAGCATGACATCCTTGGCCGTGCCGGGTTCGGCGCACAGGGTGCCGCATTCCAGGATCTTGCCCAGATGATAGCACAGCGCCGGGTCATGGCCCCGGAAAATGCCCACCGCCGCAAAAGGCGCGGGATCGTAGGCCCGGCCGCAGACGATGATATCCGGCTTCTGTTCCAGCGCCTTCAGCACCGGCTCCGCCCCCATCTGCGCCACCACGCCGTTGGTGGCGGCCAGGCTCTCCGCCGTCAGCTCCGGCACATTGGGAGACATGGGCGTTACCCGTCCCTCCTCCATGGCGGAAAGAATGGCTTCGTTGGGAATATCAGCCCAGATCACCATCAGGCGAGGATTCCAGCCGGTCTCCCGGGCAATTTCCTTGATAATATCCAGCGTCCACAGGGTATGCTTTCTTGCGCCGGAACCGCCTGCCGAGCCGATCACCAGCGGGATCTGCAAACGGCGGGCCCCCGCCATCAGCAGGGAAAGATCCTTCTTGGCCGCCATTCGGCTGACGATGGCCGTGCCCGCGCCCAGCTTATGAGGGCCTGCGTCCGTGCTGCCCGCGTCTACGACGATCGCGTCCGGGGATTGTTCCAGCGCTTTTTCCAAAGACGCTGCCGGAAATCCATAACCCAAAATGCCACAGGGAGAAATCAGCGTCGTTACCATATGGGCCTCCATTGGCTTCATTCGTTTCATGTAGGATACGTTCTTGCTTTTCTGGCATTCTCATGATAAACTAATCCCATTCATAAGGCAAGTATTTTTTATGTTATATAAAGTATAGTCATTTCCTTATGAAACTTTGCCTTCTTTCGACGAAAGCGAAATCCGGGAGGTTTAGGAAAGGAATGAAGCCTTCATGCCCTTCAGTCTCAAGCACGTCAACTATATTCTGGCCGTGGAGCGCACCGGTTCCGTCACAGCGGCGGCCAATCAGCTGTTTATTTCCCAGCCTGCCCTGAGCCAGGTCATCCGTCAGGTGGAGCGGGAGCTGGGCGTTCCGATTTTTGACCGCAGTTCCTCCCCCATGCGGCTGACCGCCGCCGGACAGGAATATATTCACGCCGCCCAGCAGGTCGTGGCGATCCATACCAACCTGACCAACCGCATCAGCGAGATCAAGGGGGAGGCCCACGGCACCCTGCGTCTCGGCATTTCCGTGCAGCGCGGCATGCAGATTCTTCCGCGGGTGCTGCCGGAGTTCATGGGCCGTTATCCTCACGTCCGGGTGGAATTGGAGGAATTCGGCTCCAACACATTGGAAAAAATGGTGCTGGACGGCAGCTGCGATCTGGCGCTGATCACCACCACGCCCTCCAACAGCCGCCTGCGCTACCAGCTGATCGAAAACGAAGAGATTCTGCTCATCGCCGCCCGGAACACCCAGCTGGCCCGTTCCATTCCAAATGGAACGCCCCTCCATATTGCACAGGCAAAGGAGGAGCGTTTCATCAGTCTGGCCGTGGGGCACAGTATCCGCACGGTGCAGGATCGTTTATTTCTGTTAAGCGGCATCCAGCCGGAAATTCTTCTGGAATCCCACAATTTTGAGGCATGCCGTCGTCTGACGCTGGCGTTGGGGGCCGTCATGCTCTGCCCGGACGCCTATATTTCCCGAGTGCCCGATCTGGACCTGAGCGAAAAGCTGAACGCCTACCCGCTTCTGGATGGCGACATGATGCGGCACTTTTACCTCTGCTGCCGAAGGGACATGCATCTGACCCGTTACATGGAGGATTTTCTCACCATCCTCCGGCAATGTTTGGCTCAGTCCTGACCCTGCCAGCCCAGCACCTCTTCCAGCGTGGGGATGGACGGCGAAGCGCCGGGCCGGGTCACGGCGATGGCGGACGCCTTCGCTGCCAGCTCCATCGCCTCGGGAACCGTCCGGCCGGACAAAAGGCCGCCCATCAGGAAGCCGGTGAAGGTATCGCCTGCGGCTGTGGTGTCCACCGCCTTGACCCGGAAGGCCGGTTGGGCGTGCTTCTGCGTTCCGTCGGCGTACAGGGAACCCTTTTCTCCCAGCGTCAGCACGATAGCGGCGGCAGGGAACCGTTCCCGCAGGGCTTCCAGCTGCTTTTCCGGATTCTCCCGGTTTTCATCGTCCAGCAGCTGGCAGGCCTCCACCTGATTGAGGAAGAAGTAATCCACCATTTCCAGCGGGAAGTTACGGATCGCTTCCTCCATGGGCGAAGGATTCAGCACGATTTTCATTCCGCGTTCATGGGCTTTTTCCATGATATAGGGAATTTCATTGATCTCATTCTGCAATACCAGCACGTCGCCCTGCCCGAAATGCTCCTGCACGCTATCGGCCATTTCCCGGGTGATGGCGCGGTTGGTTCCGCCGTAGAGCATAATACAGTTATCGCCGCTATGATCGTTCTGGATGATGGCGCAGCCGGTTTTCTGGTCTTCCAGCACGGAAACGAACTCGGTATTCACACCCGCCGCCTTCAGGCTATCCAGCAAAAACAGGCCGTCCTTCCCCACAGCGCCCGCCTGACAGGTTTCCGCTCCGGCCCGCGCAAAGGCTACGGCCTGATTAAAGCCTTTTCCGCCGCAGAACACTTTCATATCTTCTGCCGCGATAGTCTCGCCCTTCTGCACAAAATGGGGCACCCGATAAGTATAGTCAATATTCAGGGATCCAAAACACAGAACCTTCATTTTGATCCTCCATCAAGGTTTTTCCTACGAAGTTTCATCAGTATAATGAAATCATGCCTTGTTTGTCAAGGCGTTTCGGGCTGTGCGGATAATTTGGCGGTAAACGTCACTTCAAATGCCACTGTTGTATTGACCTTGGAAACTCACTCTCAAAAACAGTCCTCAAAAAATTTCAAAAAATCTGAAAAAACCTGTTGACATTTTTTCGAAACTGAGTATAATAATCATCGTTGCCTGAAGCGCAGCGAGCACCATTAGCTCAGTTGGTAGAGCACCTGACTCTTAATCAGGGTGTCCAGGGTTCGAGTCCCTGATGGTGTACCAAAGAGAACGGTGTTTCATCAGAAACGCCGTTTTTCTTTTGGGGATATGGTGAAATTGGCAGACACAGGGGACTTAAAATCCCCCGTCTTCGGACTTGCGGGTTCGAGTCCCGCTATCCCCACCAAACCGCCGCAAGGCGATTCATAGGATAAGAAAGCGCTTCCCGGTTCGGGATAGCGCTTTTCTTGTATCTTCTTCTATATATCAAACGGCGGCCCGAAAGCCGCCGATGAAAAGAATGAGATGAATCAGCCAGCCCGCCGAAAAGGATTTCCGGCGGGCTGAAGCATGTTTTATAACGCGGCAAACGCTCGTGTCCCCCGCTTTTTCAGCCAGACATACAGAAGAACGCACAGCGCTGCCGTCAGAAGAGCAAACAGGGAAGGAACCAGTGCCGGGGCCAGCTGAGGACCCAGCAGCAGCGCGGCTGCGCCGGGAAGAATGGCATATACCCAACCGCCCAGTAGCGAAAACATCACGCTTCCGCTCTGCTTGATGGGCGTGATCTCGCTGGTCCAGTTCAGATTCGGCATTTTCAGCCCCATGAACAATCCAAACAGCGCCATCAGCAGTACGTTCAGCAGGCAGCATACCGCCGCCAGCAGCGCCAGCAACGGCGAGAAGCCCATCATGGGCAGGGCGCAGCACAGCAGGAACACCATCGGGATGCCGGTCAGCAGCAGCTGCAGCTTCAGCTTGGCTTTCAGCGCTTCCCAGACCGGCACCGGCAGGGAGCGCAGCACCCACAGGTTCTTGCCTTCCAGAGAAATGGAGGGCGCGGCCATGTCGTTCATGCTGGCCAGCAGGCAGGCCATGGAAACCGTCAGCGCCAGCACGATGCCTTCCGAGCCGTTAAAGACCGACGTTAGCAGCATGGACAGCTCACCGCCCTTGAAGAGCATCATCACGCCTGCGGCGATCAGGATCAGAATGCCGAAGCCGCAGTTCAGCATGTAGTTGGGGCTGGAAACAAAGCGGCGGTACTCCTTGCCCAGCAGCGCAGCGGAAAGGCTGCGGACCCGGACTTTCTTTTCCTGATAGCGCGCTTTGGCCGCGCTGCCGCCGGAAGTCGCCAGACGCAAAAAGCTGCGGGAAAGCAAAAGCCAGGTCAGAGCCGTCAGCAGGACGGTCACGGCTGTGACCAGCAGCATGGCCAGCCAGTCCCCCTCCGCTACGCGGCCAAATACATACAGGGGATAGGCCGCGCCCTTGATCTTTGCGCCGTAGACGGCGGCATTGGCCACCAGATCGGCGATCACGGTCTGCGCCTTGAAATAAATGAAATAGTACAGGCCGATGGCCACAAGGGATACCAGCACCGTGGTAATGCCCTTGTGCTTCAGCTTCAGGCTGATCTTCGCCACCACCCAGCCCAGCAGGCAGGACAGAAGCAGCACGATCAGCGAGATCAGCACCATGAGCAGCAGACCGCCTGCGATGACCGCCGCGCTGTGGGATACCTGGATCCAGTATACGATGACAGCGGGGAGAATGACCATCGCGGAATACATCAGGCCCATCAGATAGACCGTTACCAGACGGGAGGCGATGATGACCCGCAGCGGAATGGGCAGGGACAGCAGCAGGTCGTTATCCTTGGCCAGATACAGGCTGGAATAGGTGTTGAACACGCTGCCGAATGCGCCCATAAAGATAGCCATTAGTCCCATGAGCGTGAAGTACAGCCAGCCCATATTCGCCGCCGCCATGTCTTCGCACAGCATCAGGGCCACGAATGCGAACATTCCGCCCAGCACGCCGACCATCAGCAGGGCAAACAGCGCGAAGTAGAGAATGAAGGCGCCTTTGGAGCGCTTTTTGTTTTTCTTGGCGTCATACAGATAGCTGCGGAAAATTTCCGCCATCTGCTTTTTCACCAGCTGCTTCAGCATTGCTCTCCCTCCAGTTCCAGGAAGACCTCTTCCAGGCTGTCGTCGCCCTTGACCTCCTCCATGGTGCCGGAGCGGATCAGCTTGCCGCCCTTGATGATAGCCACCTTATGGCACAGCTTTTCCGCCACTTCCAGCACGTGGGTGGAGAAAAAGATCGCGCCGCCCCGGTCGCACAGCTCCCGCATCATGCCCTTGAGCAGGTGAGAAGCCTTGGGATCCAGACCGACGAAGGGTTCGTCCATCAGGATCAGCTTGGGCTCGTGGATCCAGGCGGAAATGATGGCCAGCTTTTGTTTCATGCCGTGGGAATAGGCCGCGATGGGCTGTCCCAGATCGCCGGTCAGTTCGAAGAGATCGCCGTATTTCCGAATCCGTTCCTGTCGAGTGGCCGCGTCCACGGCAAAAACGTCGGCGATGAAGTTCAGGTATTGGATGCCCGTCATGAATTCATACAGGTCGGGATTATCGGGAATATAGGCCATCTCCCGCTTGCAGCGGAGGGGATCCGCCTGAATGGACACGCCGCCGATGAGGATCTCGCCCTCATCGAAGGCCTGAATGCCTGCGACGGATTTCAGAGTGGTGGTTTTGCCCGCGCCGTTATGGCCGATAAAGCCGTAAATTTCGCCAGGAGCGATGTGCAGGCACAGATCGTCCACCGCTTTTTTGTCGCCGTAGGCTTTGGTCAGATGTTGAATTTGAAGCATTGCTTTTCTCCTTGCTTTGATTGAATGTTACTTCCGCATAGAAAACCATCCGAGCAATTTCATTACTGAACATTGTACGCATGGATAATATAACATATGTTGCGTAAATTGCAAGGGCGTTTTTCCGAATTGACCAAAACTTTGCTTCAAACCCTCGTTTCGGCGTCTCCAATCATCCTGCGAAAGGCTTCGTCCCGGTCGAAGGTTCCCTCGGCGAAGCCCGGCACTTCCTTCAAGGCCTTGCACAGGCTCAGGCTGAAGCCGGTCAGAAGCTGCTGCACCTCCTGCTGTGAAAAAGCGCAGTTGCCGGTAACGATCAGGGAGCACAGGCTGTGCACCACCAGCCACATATCCCGGAAATACCGATCTGCCGCGAGCGCGTCTATATGGTAGATTTCCATCAGGCGGTTCCGCACCTGCGCCTGCACCCGGCTCATGGCTTCCAGCGCGCTGCATTGTCCTTCTTCGGGGCGGGTCATGTACAGCAGCTTATACAGCTCCGGCTCCTGATGGGCGAACGCCAGATATTGAACGCCGACGCCCAGAAACGGCGGATCCATGGCCAGACCCTTTTCCACGTAGTTTTGGAAAATATTCTCCGCAAACTGACGCACTTCTTTTTTCAGCTCGTCCATGGTACGGAAATAGGTAAAAATGGGGCGGGTGGACGTGCCCAGCACCAGAGCGACCTCCCGGGCGGAAACCGCGGCGATGCCTTTCTCCCGGGCCACCGTCAGGGCGGCATTTGTGATTTCTTCTTTGGTAAATTTCGGCTTTGGGGGCAAAGGGATCATCCTTTCTGCCGCAAAAGAGCGGCGCATTTCCAATCATGTTGTAAAACATACGTTATACAACGTGATTATTATAGTATGGGGCGGCAGGAAAGTCAAGCTGAGAGCCGGAGAGAGCGGCTATACCGTGACCGTCCATACGCTGAATACTGCGGCCTGAAAGCAATACGCCCGCCGGGGAGATTTCCCGGCGGGCGTCAGAGTGTCAAAAAAGTGGAGGTGCAGGAGGCACTGCTGCCACTCAATCGTCG
>ERZ857827.1191-NODE-1191-length-28401-cov-12.698053_pt1 | contig 28401 bp, 28 predicted proteins | sample MGYA00519761_ERZ857827 | MGnify/ENA primary metagenome ERZ857827 (study PRJEB31778, sample SAMEA3449370) | human gut metagenome | biome: human gut; feature: human-associated habitat; material: faeces | place: United Kingdom | collected 2010/2012 ... | reverse complement strand
ATGGCGGAAAAGACATCGCCAGACGCGCCGCCGAATTGTGCGGTGGTGCCTTAAATTTTCCAGCTGCGGATGCGTTCGACCGCCTGTTCCGTCTTTTCCAGCGTGTTGAACGCAGTCAGGCGGAAGTACCCCTCGCCGCTCGGTCCGAAGCCCGAACCCGGCGTGCCCACGATGTGGCATTCATCCAGCAGACGGTCAAAGAACGTCCAGCTGTCCATGCCTGCCGGAACCTTCAGCCAGATATACGGCGCATCCACCCCGCCAAACACGGTGATGCCCGCTGCCGTCAGACCCTCGCGGATAATCTTGGCGTTGCGCATGTAGTAGGCAATCGTCTCCTGGATCTGCTTCTGCCCTTCCTCGGTGTACACCGCCGCCGCAGCGCGCTGCACGGGGTAGCTGACGCCGTTGAACTTGGTGGACATGCGGCGCTTCCACAGCGCGTTCATTTCCACCGGCTCTCCCTTGGCATTCAGCCCCTTCACCGCGTGCGGAACAACCGTGTAGCCGCAGCGCGTGCCCGTGAATCCCGCCGTCTTGGAGAAGGAATTGCACTCGATGGCGCACTCCTTCGCGCCGTCAATCTCGTAGATAGACAGCGGAATATCCGGCGTGGACACGAACGCGCGGTATGCCGCATCGTAGATAATCAGCGCGCCGTTCTCGCGGGCGTAGTTCACCCACTTCGTCAGCTGCTCGCGGTTCAGCACCGTGCCAGTCGGGTTGTTGGGGTAGCAGAGGTAAATCACATCCACAGGCTTATCCGGCAGCGCGGGCACAAAGCCGTTTTCCGCGTTGCAGGGCAGGTAGACCAGCCGATCCCACTTGCCGTCAGCATACTCGCCAGCGCGGCCCGCCATGGCGTTGGAATCGACATACACCGGGTACACCGGGTCGGTGACGGCAATCACCGCATCGGCGCTGAACAGTTCCTGAATGTTGCCCACGTCGCACTTCGCGCCGTCGGAAATGAACACCTCGTCGAAATCAACCTGCACGCCGCGGCTGGCATAATCATGCTCGCGGATGGCGTTGACAAGGAAGTCATAGCCGTAATCCGGGCCGTAGCCGTGGAATGTCTCCTGCACACCCATTTCGCTGACCGCCTTGTGCATCGCGTCGATGACGGCGGGTGCCAGCGGGCGGGTGACGTCGCCGATGCCCAGACGGATGATGTCCGCATTGGGATGCGCGGCGCTGTACGCCTTCACGCGGCGAGCAATTTCCGCAAACAGGTACGACCCCGGCAGACGGGTAAAATAATCGTTGATATGAAACATAGCTATCTACCTTTCTACATATTATATAGGGATATGCCCCGGGTTTTACTCCCCCAGCCACTCGCCGTCAAAGACGAACTGTGCTGGTCCTTCTTGATAGACGTGACCGTCGTCAGGCGACCAGTCCAGCGTCAACGAGCCGCCGAGCAAATCCATCACAACATGGCGGTCGGCGCGGCCTGTCATCACCGCCGCGACAATCGACGCACACGCGCCCGTGCCGCACGCCAGCGTCTCGCCCGCGCCGCGCTCCCACACGCGCATCCGCAGGTGATCGCGGGAGACAACCTGCACGAACTCGACATTCGCGCGCTGCGGAAAAATCGCGTTGTTCTCCAGCAGCGGGCCAATCTGTTCCAAATCCACATAATCCGGGTCGCGGACGAAAATCACGCAGTGCGGATTGCCCATCGACACGCAGTGGATTTCGTACGTCGCGCTGCCGACATTCAGCCGATGCCCCATGACGACCTCGCCCGGCAAATCCACCGGGATTTTCGGCGGAAACAGTTCCGGCATTCCCATATCGACGCGTACCGTCTGGACTTTTCCGTCTTTGACGTTCAGGTTCAGGATTTTCAGCCCCGAATCCGTCATCAGGCTGACCGTCGTCTTGTCCGTCAAGCCGCGGTCGTAGACATACTTGCCGATGCAGCGCGCGCCGTTGCCGCACATGCCGCCGTTCGAGCCATCGGCGTTGTACATCTTCATCTCAAAATCCGCCACGTCCGACGGGCAGATCAGAATCAGTCCGTCGCTGCCGACCCCGTAATGGCGGCGGCTCATCTGTTTCGCCAGCTCTGACGGGTTCTCCACATGCTCCTCAAAGCAGTTGACATACACATAGTCATTGCCGATGCCCTGCATCTTTGTGAATCGCATTCGTCCCCGACCTCCCTGTTCTGTGATGTTCCCTATTATATCGGATTTTTCCCGGTTCGTAAAGGGATTCATGGAAAAAAGCCGGAAAAAGCGCAGTGGTCGATTATCGCCCAGCGCGTACAATGGGCTTTCTGTCAAAAAAAGTGCGGTTTTTTCTCATTTTCCTATTGACAACGTTTCCGGTCTGTGGTATGATACAGGCAGTTGGAAACGTTACCGACACCGTTTCCTATCAATGACCGCCATTGGAAGCAGGAAGGAGCGCTGCGGTTGAAAATCTACACCATCCGCGATATTGCGCGACTTTCCGGCGTCAGTGTCACGACCGTTTCCCGCGTGCTGAATCACCGACCGGATGTGAATCCGCAGACACGCGAAAAGGTTGAGCAGGTCATGGCAGAATGTCATTTTGTCGGCAACGCCAACGCGCGCAGTCTCAAGCAGGCGGATACGGAAACCATCGCGCTGATTCTGCGCGGCAGAGAAAACCCGTTCCTGAATTCGCTTGCAGAGGCGATGCTTCAATACACGCACGGTCTGACCCCCGCCTTTCTGACCGAGTTCATCGACGAGAAAGCGGACGAATTCCAAACCGCCGTGCAGCTCTGGCACGAAAAGCGCGTCAACGGCTTCATCTTTGTGGGCAGCCGCATCGACGAACGCGCACAGGTGCTGGAGGGAATGGATTTGCCCATGGTCTTCGCAACCGTCAACGCAGACAAAACGGCGCTTCCCCGCGCTGCCAGCGTCTTTATCGACGACCGGCGCATGGGCTACGAGGCCATGCGGGTGCTGCTGAACGCGGGGCATCGGAAAATCGCTGTTTTCGGCGGTGCACGCGTCGGCGACGACTCCTTCGCGCTCCGTTACGCGGGCGCTATGGCAGCCTTGCAGGAGGCAGGCGTGCCGTTTGAGGATAAGCGTTTCATCGAGACGCGCTTTTCGCTCAAGGGCGCTTACGATACCACCCGCGCCTTTTTCGCCACGCAAAGCGACACCACCGCCGTCTTCTGCATGTCCGACACCGTCGCAATGGGCGTCATCCGCGCTCTGACAGACATGGGGCGGCGTGTTCCGGAGGATGTAGGCGTTATCGGCTTTGACGGCATCGAGATGAGCAAATTCTTCGTGCCGCGGATAACGACCATCGAGCAGCCCATCGACGAAATCGCCCGCGAGAGCGTCCGCGTTCTGATGGACATGCTGGAAAACGGACGGCCGCCGCGCCACATCGTCGTTCCTGCGAAGGTGCAAATGCGCGAATCCGTCTGATAAGGACATAGCAGACCGCTTTTGCGGTCATACTGCATTCGGTATTCTCAGCGAAAAGCTGTGTGATACATAAAACTGTCATCCGCGCGGCGGAAAGCCGTGTGAGATAGAAAAGAGGAGGTACTTCCCTATGAAAAAGCTGCTGGCAATGGTTCTGGCTGCTGTAATGGTGCTGTCTCTGTGCAGCTGCGCGACCGCTGAGGAGACGGTTGCCCTGCGTGTGTGGGTTGGCGATAACGCCGACCTGCCGTGGATCAACAGCGTGATTGAGAACTTCAAGGCTGCGCATCCCGAAAAGACCTACGACATCTCCGTGGATATTCAGGGCGAGGGCGACTGCTCCAAGCGCGTCCTGAACGACACCGAGGCTGCTGCGGACGTGTTCACCTTCGCGGACGACCAGTTCAACTCCCTGATGAACGCTGAGGCGCTTCAGCAGGTCATGGTTGATGCGGACGAAATCATCGCGGCAAACGGCGGTGCCTCCGCGGGCGCTGTGCAGGCATCCACCGGCGCAGACGGTCAGCTCTATGCCTATCCGGCAACCGCTGACAACGGCTACTTCATGTTCTACAACAAGGAATACTTCACCGAGGAAGACGTGCAGACGCTGGACGGCATGATGGCGAAAGCCGCCTCTGTCGGCAAGTATGTCGGCTTCCCGATGAGCAACGCCTGGTACCTGTACTCCTTCTTCAAGGGCGCCGGTTTGGACATGCACGTCACTGATGACGGTGTGACCAACACCTGCAGCTGGAACGCGACCGACACCGATATTACCGGTGTGCAGGTTGTGGAAGCGCTGCTGGCCATCACCTCCAACCCCGGCTTCCGTGAAGCGGATTCCGATCCCTTCGTGGCGGGCGTGAAGGACGGCTCCATCATCGCGGGCGTGTCCGGCACTTGGAACGCGAACGCTGCGCAGGAAGCATGGGGCGAGAACTACGCGGCCTGCAAGCTGCCCACCTACACGGTTGCTGGTCAGCAGGTGCAGATGGCTTCCTTCGCCGGCTTCAAGCTGGTGGGCGTGAATCCCTACTCCCAGAATGTTGGCGACGCAATGATGTTTGCGGAATACATGACCAACGAAGAGAGCCAGGTTGCCCGCTTTGAAATGCGCGGTCAGGGCCCGTCCAATGTGAATGCTGCCGCTTCTGAAAAGGTTCAGGCTGCGCCCGCGATTGCTGCGCTGGCTGCTCAGTCCGCGTACGCTACCGTGCAGCGTGTTGGCAACAAGTACTGGGATCCCGCCGCTGCGCTGGGCAAGATTCTGGTGAACGGCAATCCTGACGGCATCGACCTGCAGACCCTGCTGGACAACGCTGTGGCGGGCATCACCGCTGCCGGCGACCTGTAATCCGGCTCTGTAAAGGAAACTCAGCCGCTCCGCTTTTCTTCACAGTTGAGCGGAGCGGCGTTCTTTATTTCCGGAACAAGGAACAATAATGAAGGAGCGCGGATGCTATGAGTCAGACCGTCGCCAAGAAGAAGTCGGGCATCGCTCGGTTCTTTGAAGGCATCGCAGAGTTTTTCACCAGTCCATTCAAAGCCTTTGTCGAGGGCGACATTTTCGTCAAGCTGTCTGCGCTTCTCTGCGGTGCAAGCTGCTTTGCGCGCAAGCAGTACCTGAAGGGCTTCCTCCTCTGCCTGCTGGAAGCCGCCATCATCATCGTCTTCCCCACCTTCTTCTTCCCCTACATGAGCAAGCTGTCCACGCTGGGCACAGTGCAGCAGAAGCGTGTCTTCAACCCGGAAACGATGAAGAACGAGTTCAACGACTATGACAACTCCTTTCTTATCCTGCTTTTCGGTGTCTTGGGCGTAATTCTGCTGATTACGGCTATTGTGCTGTGGATGCGCAATCTGCGCAATGCGCGGGAAGTGGAAGTCACTGCCAAGAGCGGCAAGCATGTCAACAGCTTCCGCGACGACTTGAGCGACGCGCTGGACAAGAAGTTCCACCGCACGCTGCTGACGCTGCCGGTGCTGGGCGTGGTGCTGTTCACCATCATCCCGCTGATTGTCATGATTCTCATCGGCTTCACGAATTATGACCGCAACCACCTGCCCCCGGCAAAGCTGTTCACATGGGTCGGGCTGGAGAACTTCAGCAAGCTCACCGCCTTGACCGCAGACAGCTCGTTCGGCTACGCTTTCGTGCGCGTGCTGGCATGGACGCTCGTCTGGGCAGTGCTGGCGACGTTCACCTGCTATATCGGCGGCATCCTGATGGCAATGTTCATCAACAACCGCAACACGAAGGGCAAGAAGTTCTGGCGTACCTGCTTCATGGTCGCGATGGCCGTTCCGCAGTTTGTTTCCCTGCTGCTGGTTCGCAACTTCTTCGCTGACCTCGGCATTGTCAACACCATCTGCAAGAACATCGGTCTGACCGACTGGCTCTACTCCATCGGCGCAATTCCGACAGCGAACTTCATCCCGTTCCTTACCCATCCCGCGTGGGCGCGCCCGATGATTATCCTCATCAACATCTGGGTCGGCATTCCCTACCAGATGCTGATTGCCACGGGCATCCTGATGAACATTCCGACGGAGCTGATTGAGGCGGCGAAGATTGACGGCGCGAACGCGTGGCAGTCATTCAAGTCCATCACCATGCCGTACATTCTCTTCATCACAGGGCCTTCGCTGGTCAACTCGCTGGTGGCAAACATCAATAACTTCAACGTCATCTGGCTGCTCAGCCGCGACGTGTACACCACGTCCGACCAGCTGATGGCAAACGCGAACGCGAACGAAGTTGACCTGCTGGTGACGTGGCTGTACCGCCTGACGCAGGATCAGAGCAACTACAAGATGGCGTCGGTCATCGGCATTCTGGTCTTCGTGGTCTGCGCGATTCTGACGCTGGTCGCCTTCAGCCGCATGATTAAGGGCGATAAGGAGGAGAGCTTCCAGTGAGTACGACGAAATATGACCATCTGCCGGAGCAGGAGAAGCACGCGGCATTGGCGCGCGAGGAAGCCGCCATCAAAGCCGAGGCGCTCCGTTACCACGACAAGCACCGCATGACACCCGCGAAGGTTGCCAAGCTAACGGCTCGCCACGTTGTGCTGGCGCTGCTTGCCGCCTTCTGGCTGATTCCGATTCTGTGGCTGGTTGTCACATCCTTCGGCGTGGACAAGGGGCCGAACCTCTCGACGTTCTTCCCCAAGGCGTACACGCTTGACCATTACAAGGCGCTGCTTTCGCCCGACTCGGTCAACCAGTTCCCGCAGTGGATGCTCAACACGTTCATCGTTGCCTGCTTCACCTGCGTCATTTCGACGCTGTTCGTGCTGATGGTGGCGTACGCGATGTCGTGTATGCGCTTCAAGGCGCGCAAGCCGCTGATGAATATCGCTATCATCCTGAACCTCTTCCCCGGCTTCCTGAGCATGATTGCGGTCTACTTCATCATGAAGCAGTTCGGGCTGGCCGGCACGCTGACAGGTCTGGTGATTGTGTACAGCGCGGGTTCGGGCATGGGCTACTTGATTGCGAAGGGCTTCTTCGACACGGTGAGCAAGTCCCTGCGCGAATCGGCGTATCTGGAGGGCGCGAATGAGTTCACCGTCTTCTGGAAGATCATTCTGCCGCTGTCCAAGCCGATTATCGTCTACACGGTCATCAACTCGTTCCTCGCGCCGTGGATGGACTTCGTGTTCGCTGACCTGATGATGACCAGCGGCACGGCGGCGAGCAAGACCGTCGCGCTGGGTCTGTTCTCGATGGTGGACAAGGTAAACCGCAACAACTACTTCGCGCAGTTCTGCGCCGGCGGCGTGATTGTCTCCATTCCGATTTCCATTCTCTTCGTCATCATGCAGAAGTTCTACGTCGAAGGCATCACGGGCGGTTCGGTGAAGGGGTAACCAGAGGCTCTGCCTCTGGACTCCGCAAGGGAGTTCCTCCCTTGACCCTTTCGCGCGATTGAGTTGCGCGCAACTTCATCCTGTGTCCGCGTGTTTATCTGTGTATTGCAAGGAGGAGCCTTATGCGCAAGTTTCTTTCGGGTATCCTGTCTCTGCTTCTGCTCATGGGGCTTCTCCCTGCCGCGTATGCAGAAGAACCTGCCCTCGGCGTGACCTACGAAATTTTTGTTGCCTCCTTCCAAGATTCGGGCAGCGACGGCATCGGGGATTTGCAGGGCGTCATCGACCGACTGGATTATTTGCAGTCGCTGGGCGTTCGGCAGATTTGGCTCATGCCTATCCACCCCTCCCCCAGCTATCACAAGTACGATGTGCTGGATTACTACGCTGTTGACCCGTCTTACGGCACGCTTGATGACTTCGACCGCCTGACCGCCGCCTGCAAGGAGCGCGGCATCCGCGTCATCCTTGATTTGGTGCTGAACCACTCGTCAAGTTCGCATCCGTGGTTTCTCGCGGCGTGCGACGACAAATTCTTCTCTCGTACGGGCGAAACGACCGACTGGTACGTTTTTTACCCGGAGGAAGGGAACGCGCGGCACAAAATCAGCGGCTGTTCGTGGTGGTATGAAGGGCAGTTCGGCAGCCACATGCCGGATTTCAACCTCGACAGCGAATCGCTGCGGGCGGAGTTCGCCAAAATCATCACGTTCTGGCAGTCCCATGGCGTGGGCGGCTTCCGCCTGGATGCCGTGACCAGCTACTACACGGGTGCAAACGCCTCCACCGCTGATTTCCTGCGCTTCGTTTGCGAAACGGCGAAAGCGAACGACCCGGACTGCTACCTCGTTGGCGAAGCGTGGACGGACGAAGCAACCATTCTGACCCTCTACAAAAGCGGCATTGACAGCCTGTTCAACTTCCCCGCGTCGGACAGCACCGGGCGCTTCGTGAAAGCAGCGCTGGCGGGCAAAAGCAGCACCGTCGCCACTGCGCAGGCAGACTGGAACGCACGAATCCGCGCCGTCTCTCCGGCTTCGGTGGACGCGCCGTTTGTGAGCAACCACGATATGGCGCGCGCACGCGGGATGCTCCGCTCCAAGGTACCGAACGAGAAAGCCGCCGCGCTGCTGTATCTGCTCATGCCGGGTGTCCCAACCGTCTACTATGGCGAAGAGCTTGGCATGTCCGGCTCCGGGAGCGACGAAAACAAACGCCTGCCGATGGTGTGGTCAAGCGACGCAGCCACGCAGTGCAAAGCGCCCGCCGCTGCCGACCAAGCCCAGCGCTTGACAGACGGCGTGGCGGAGCAGGACAGCGACCCGGATAGCCTGCTGAACTGGTACCGCCAGCTGATTGCCCTGCGCAATCTCGCGCCCGAGCTGACCCGCGGCGAAATGACCGCGCTGGACGGCGGCAATGACGCAATTTGCGCCTACACTGTGACCGACGCGGGCAGCACCGTCGCCATCATCAGCAATGTCAGCCAGAAAGATACGCTGACCGTCTCGCTGGATGTGCTGTGCGGTGCGGAGCTGCTGGGCGGCATCGGCGGTGCGGCATTTGCGGATGGTACGGCGAATCTGCCGCCGCTGTCGGGCATAATCGTGCGTTTACCGTAAACTTTTTCCCCGAAATCAGCAGGATTTTCGCGTTTGACAGCGAATCTTCTTCCTTGAACAAGAATGCGGGATGAAAAACCCGCATTTCTTTCCACGATTTTCGGAAACGTTTCCGATTTCTCCATTTTTCCCGAAAGGATGGACTCGACTCATGCGCAAAAGCGGTATTTTGATGCACATCTCTTCCCTGCCCGGTGCAGGCGGCATCGGCAGTCTGGGCAAGGAAGCCTATGCGTTTGCGGACTTTCTGGAAGCAAGCGGCATGAAGCTGTGGCAGGTGTTGCCGATGGGACCAACCGGCTACGGCGAATCTCCTTACCAGTCTTTCAGCGTCCACGCGGGCAATCCAATGCTGATTTCCACCGAGAAGCTGGTGGCGGATGGTCTGCTGACGCTTGACCCCGGTGAAGAATTTGTGCCCACGCAGGATGAGCGGGTGGAATTTGACCAAGTGCGCGAGAACAAGGAGAAGCTGCTGCGCAAAGCGTTCCATCAGAGCGAAAAGGGACTTCTGCCGGAGATTCGCCAATTTCTGCGCGACGAGCGCTGGGTGAGCGACTTCGCGCTGTTCACCGCCGTCAAGCAGCATTTCGGCGGCGTCATGTGGCGTCAGTGGCCAGACGAGGGCATCAAGATGCGCAGGAAGGAATCGCTGCTGCAATACCGCATGATGCTCGACGAGGATGTGCGCTACCACGTCTTCTGCCAGTTCATTTTCTTCCGCCAGTGGAAGGAATTCAAGGCATACTGCAACAGCAAGGGGATTGAGCTTTTCGGCGACATGCCGATTTACGTTGCCGAGGACAGCGCGGACACATGGACGCAGCCGGAAGTTTTCCAACTGGACAAGAACCGCGCGCCGAAGCGCGTCGCGGGTGTGCCGCCGGACTACTTCTCCGCTGATGGGCAGATGTGGGGCAATCCGCTCTACCGCTGGACGTACCTGTTCTTCCGCCGCTACGACTGGTGGGTGGAGCGGATGCGCGGCATGAGCAAGCTCTACGACATTGTACGCGTTGACCACTTCATCGGCTTTGCGAACTACTACTCCATCCCCTACGGTGCGCCGAACGCCCGCAGCGGCAAGTGGATTGTCGGGCCGGGCAAGAAGCTGTTCCGCCGCCTGAAGAAGGAGCTGCCGAATCTGCGCGTTGTGGCGGAGGACCTCGGCGTACAAAGCGACCGTGTGCGTGAATTGCTGAAATTCGTCGGTTATCCGGGCATGAAGGTGGCGACCTTCGGCTTCGGCGGCGATGCGGACGGCAACCAGCACTTCCCCGGCAACTGGTCGGAGAACTACGTTGCCTACACCGGCACGCACGACAATGACACCACCGCCGGGTGGATTGCCACCGCCGACGAAACCACGCTCAAAGCCGCGAAGGACTACCTGCACTTTGACGGCACGGACGACGGCGTGGAAGCCTTCATCCGCTGCGTGCTGTCCTCTCCGTGCTGCATGGCGGTTGTGCCAATGCAGGACGTGCTGCATCTGGGCAGCGAAGCCCGCATGAACCTACCCGGCACCATCGGCGGCAACTGGGCATGGCGCATGAAGCCCGGCGCCGCGACGGAGGATGTTGCCCGCCATCTGCGCGAAATGAATCAGGAGTATCAGCGTATCTGATTTTGTGGAATCCCCACTATCAATCGACGAATATAAAGGAGAGAGCAACATGATGAACGCCAAGGAACTGCTTCGGCAGACCGAATCGCTGCTGCTGCAGAACGACCACATCACCCTTGCGGAAGCCTCCGCGACGCAACTGCACAACGCCCTGTCCACCGCCGCCATGAACGCGCTCACCCCCACTTGGGTCAAGTGCGAAGCGAAACGGCAGGCGCATCGGCAGGCGTACTACCTGTCGGCAGAATACCTCGTCGGCCGCATGGTGTACAACAACCTGTTCTGCCTTGGGCTGCTGGACGACGTGAAGACACTGCTGGCGGAAAAAGGCGTTGACATCGCGATTCTGGAAGACATTGAGGACGATGCTTTCGGCAACGGCGGTTTGGGGCGTCTGGCGGCTTGCTTCCTTGATTCCGCGGTCACGACGAACGTCCCGCTGACCGGCTACGGGCTGCGCTACCGCTACGGTCTGTTCAAGCAGACGTTTGTCAACGGCTATCAGCACGAAGAGCCGGACGATTGGAGCCGCTTCGGCGACCCGTGGAGCATCCGCCGCGTTGACCAGGCAGTCGTCGTGAAAATGAAGACCGGCGACGTGCTGGCTGTCCCCTACGACATGCCGATTATCGGCTATGGCGCAAAGAACATCGGCACGCTGCGCCTGTGGCAGACCGAATCCCTGCACGAAATCGACTTCACCGCCTTCAACAATCAGCATTACGCGCAGGCATCCGCCGACAAGAACAAAGCGGAGGACATCACCAAGTTCCTTTACCCCAACGACGACCGCCGCGAGGGCAAGCAGATGCGCATCAAGCAGCAGTATGTGCTGGTCAGTGCGTCCCTGCAGGATATGCTGCGCGCCTACAAGAAGCGTCACGGCGATGATTACGCGTGGTTCGCCGAGGAACACGCCGTGCAGCTGAATGACACGCACCCGGTCATGGCGATTCCGGAGCTGACCCGCCTGCTGATGGAAGACGGCTTCACCTTCGACGCGGCGTTTGAGATTGTCCGCAACGTCTTCGCGTACACGAACCACACCGTGATGCAGGAAGCGCTGGAAAAGTGGGATTTGGCGCTGCTTGCAAGCGTCTGCCCGGAGCTTGTTGCCATCATCCGCAAAATCGACGCGAAGTTCAAGGCGGACATGGCTGCACGCGGTGCGGAGGTCAAGGCAACCCGCTGTATCATCTGGAACAATCAGGTGCATATGGCGCAGCTGGCTGTCTATGCGACCGTCGCCACGAACGGCGTCGCCGCGATTCATACCGAAATCCTCAAGGACGACGTGTTTGCGGACTGGTACGCGCTGTATCCGGAGCGCTTCCAGAACAAGACGAACGGCATCACGCAGCGCCGCTGGCTGGGGCTGTGCAATCCGGAACTGACCGCGCTGATTGAGAAGCACATCGGCAGCGGCTTCCTGACCGATTTGGACAAACTGGAAGCCTTGAAGCCGCAGATCAGCGACGACCTGTGCCGCGAGTTCATCGCCGTGAAGAAGGAAAAGAAAGCGCAGCTTGCCGCCGAGATTGAGAAGCGCGAAGGCGTGAAGCTCGACCCGAACATGATTTTCGACATTCAGGTGAAGCGCCTGCACGAATACAAGCGCCAGCTGATGAACACCATGTCCATCCTGCACCTGTATTTCTGCCTGAAGGACGGCACGCTGACCGACTTCACCCCCACGGCGTTCATCTTCGGCGCGAAGGCTGCACCGGGCTATGCGCGCGCCAAGGCGATTATCCACCTGACGAACATGGTCGCCGACATGGTGAACAACGACCCTGACACCTCTTCCCTGCTGAAGGTGGTGTTCGTGCACAACTACAACTGCTCGTGGGCGGAGAAGCTGATTCCCGCAGCGGATGTGTCCGAGCAGATTTCCACCGCCGGCACGGAAGCGTCTGGCACGGGCAACATGAAGCTGATGCTCAACGGCGCAGTCACACTGGGAACATATGACGGCGCAAACGTCGAGATTACCGAGCAGGCAGGCCGCGAGAACGAGTACATTTTCGGTGCGACGGTTGAAGAAATCAACGCGCTGAAGAAGAACGGCTACGACCCGCGCGCGATTTACAAGGCCGACAAGGAAATTGCGCGCGTGCTGGACACGATGGTGGACGGCACCTTCCCCGACCCGGACGGCTCCATCAAGGAGCTGGTGTCCTCCCTGCTGCTGGGCGCAAGCTGGCACAAGCCCGACCACTACTTCATCCTCCACGACTTCCACAGCTATGTGGACGCGAAACTGGCGGTCAACCGCGATTACCGCGACGAGTTGTCCTTCGCGCGCAAGTGCCTGATGAACATCGCCAGCGCAGGCATGTTCTCCTCCGACCGCACGATTGCGCAGTACGCGAAGGAGATTTGGAAGGTCTGAGTTCTTCGTTCCCTATAAAAATTGCCCTGCGGGTTCAAACCGCAGGGTTTTTTGATGTGCTTGTTTTGGGGAAATTCCACACTATTTCCAGATGGCTTTGGAAATAGCATCAGATGTAATCTATCATCCTTCTCTTGCCCTGCGTGCGCAGCTGCTTCAGCGCTGTTCACGCAGGGCGTTTTGTTTTGCCATGCTATCCGGTCGCGCCCATCGGCGCGACAATGTGCAGGTTATGGGTAATGCTGATTGGGGGGCGCGTCTGCGGACGCGCAAAGATACAACCGCTGCGCTGAAAGCGCTTCGCTGTTCAGCGCTCGTGGAGCGGAATTGTCGCGTTTGGCATAACTGGTCTAACGGTGCAGCAGTTGGGGCGTTGCCCCAAGCCCCACAAGGGGCGCCGCCCCTTGACCCTGCAAGGGACATTGTCCCTTGACCCTTTTTGGGCTGCCCGGCTTGGTCGCTTCTCCATACTCCCCCTCCCGCAAATTTTTCTTTCCCCCGCCCTTCCCCTTTTCCCTCCTCCACATATTCTACCATTGGAGGGCAGGGGCATTTTCCCCCTGCAAGAAAGGGAGTGACGCCATGCCTACACCTTATTTCGAGGTTGCACACCTCACCAAACACTTCTCCACCGATAAATCCACCGTCGCCGCCATTCAGGATGTCTCTTTTTCCTTGCAGAAGGGGCAGTTTCTCTCCATCTTGGGGCCCAGCGGCTGCGGAAAATCCACCCTCTTCAACCTCATCGCCGGGCTGATACAGCCGGATTGCGGCGACATTCGGCTGCAAGGCGAATCCATGCTCCTGCGCCCCGGTCTGACCGGCTACATGCTGCAAAAAGATCTGCTCCTGCCGTGGCGGACGATTGCGGATAACATCGTCCTCCCCAAAACACTTCATGGCACACGGCGGCAAGCAGCGCTGAAATCCGCCGTCAGCGACATTGCTGCGTGCGGGCTGCGCGACCTGCTGAATCGCCGCCCAGACGAATGCTCCGGCGGGCAGCGGCAGCGTGCGGCGCTTGTGCGGACGCTGCAGACAGGCAAACCGCTTCTGCTGCTTGATGAGCCGTTCGGCGCGCTCGACGCCATCACCCGGCTGCACCTGCAAGCCCTGTTGACCGAAGTCGCAACGAAGAAGCGCCTGACGATTCTCTTCGTCACGCACGACGTGGATGAGGCGCTGCTGTTGTCGGACGCGATTCTGGTCATGGGCACTGCGCCGGGGCGAATCCTGCGGCAGTACACGCTGGAAGAACCGCGGCCGCGTACGATGCGGGTGCTTTCGCAGCCAGAGTTCATCCGCGTCAAGGGCGAAATTCTGACACTGCTGGACAAGGAGGTGACTGCCGATGCGTGAGGGGAAAAAGCATCCATTCGCCATCAACGTCTGGCGCTGGGGGCTGCTGATTCTGCTGCTCGTTCTCTGGGAAATCGGCGCGCGGCTCAGGTGGATTGACCCGTTTTTCTTTTCCAGCCCTTTGGAAATCGCCCGAACCGCCGTCATTAAGTGGCAGGGCGGCACGCTCTGGCGCGACATTGCCTATACGGGCGCATCAACGCTCCTTGGTTTTGTGCTGGGAACGGTCATCGGGTCGATCGTCGGGCTGCTGTTCTGGTTCTCGCGCCCCGTGGCGCAGGTCGCTGAACCGTGGATGATTGTGCTGAACGCACTGCCGAAACTCGCACTCGCGCCCGTGCTGGTCATCTGGTTCGGCATCGGCTTCCTGTCAAAGGTGATTCTGGCATTCCTGATGACCGTCGTCGTCGCGGCGATGTCCGCATACAGCGGCGTCCGCACGGCTGATTCGGCGCTGGAAACGCTGATGATTTCCCTCGGCGCGCGGCGGATGCAGATTTTCACCCGCCTGATTGTGCCGTCCGCCATGCCGAGCATCATTACCGGCCTGCGGGTCAACATCGCGCTGGCGATGGCGGGATCAATTGTCGGAGAGTTTATTGCATCAGACCGCGGGCTGGGGCGTATGATTGTTTATGCCGGCACGACGTTTGATCTGAAGCTGGTGTGGGTCGGCGTGACGGTGCTGTCCATCTTATCCGTGCTGATGTACGCATCGGTCGTCCTGCTGGAAAAGGTGCTGATGCGGCACTGGCACGGCGCGGTAACCGAATAATCAGAAGGGGGAATTTCCATGAAAACCCGATTGCTCTGCTTCCTGATGGTATTAGCGCTGCTCCCCTGCCTTGCGCTGGCAGAGGACGCGCCGCAGAAGCTCGTCGTCGCCGAGCCGGTGCACCTCATCGGCTATCTGCCCCTGTATGTCGCGATTCACGAGGGCTATTTTGCGGATGAAGGGCTGGACGTGACGGTCGTGCAGGCGACGGGCGGCGCGCATGTGACTGCGGTCGTCTCCGGCGACGCATTTGCGGTCATCGGCGGCGTAGACAGCAACAATTTTGCCAATCAGGGCAATGCTGATCCCATCGTCGCCATCGTCAACTGCGTCAACCGCGCCAACGTCTACCTGTTCGCGCGCGCGGGGCTCTCCCCCGCATCCGACAGCGACGAGGATATGGCAGATTTCCTCCGCGGCAAAATCATCATTGCAGGGCGTTACGGCGGTTCGCCGAACGTGCTGACGCGCTACCTTGTCAAGCGTGTCGGACTTGACCCTGACACGGACGTTACCTTGCTGGAAAATGCCGACGCCGCGACCGTAACCGCTATGCTGCAATACGGACAGGGCGACATTGGCAACGGCGGCGAACCGCAGATTTCCGAGGGCGTGACGGCGGGTATCTTCGAGGAGCCATTCGTCGCCTTCCCCGATTTGGGGGACTACGCCTATTCGGTCATCGGTGTGAAGCGCTCGACGATGGAGCAGCAGCCTGAGACATGCCTGCGGTTCGTGCGGGCGATGATGAAGGCGCTCAAGGCGGTGCAGGATGACCACGAACTGGCGGCGCGTGTGCTGGAACTGGAATTTCCGACGCTGACGGAAGCCGGGCGGCAGGCGGCGCTGAATCGTGCATACGCTGACAACCTTTGGAGCGCGGATGGCATCATTTCGCGTCAAGCGGTGGATACGCTGATGGAGGTTGTGATTTCCTCCGGCATTTTCGACGGGACGTACGACGTGGATGAGCTGATTGACATGCGCTTTGTGGAGCAGGTCATGCAGGAAAGTGCGCAGGAGTAAGGGAGGTTCGCCGTCAGACGAAGGAGCTGGCGGCGAATTTTTCTGCATGTCCAAATATAGCTTTCAGCACATCCCCTTTTGTTTCTTAGATTCCCCGGAATTTACCTTTTACGTCTGCTTTAGTTCGCTGAAGTAGGGGAAAAAGTAGGGAAAATCGGCAAAAACGCATTTTTGCCCCGAAAAACACTTTTATTTTCATCACAATGAAAAACCCGGAAGCCCTTGCGAATCAAGGCTTCCGGGGAAAGTGGGGTTAAATGGGCTCGAACCATCGACCTTCACGATGTCAAGCGCCCCAAATGTCAATTTTTATACAAATATCACATACTTTTGATGAAAATTTAGTTCATAATAAATAAAAGACGGTTCATTGCTGTGCTGTGTCAAAGTGACTACTTCTCGAAGGAGAATATTCACCATGACAGAATCCGAATACATTCAGCAGCATGAAACCTATTTGAGCAGCATTGTCAGCCGCTTCATTGCGCGCTATCCCGAACAGCGTGGGAAGATGCGGGATGACCTGATGCAAGAAGCGCGAATTGCCCTTCTGATAGCCTACCGCAAGCAGGAAAATACGGCGGGCTTGGAGCGCAGGGCGTACATTTGCATTATTGATGCACTCTACACGGCTGCGGTTCATGCCTACCCGATTCGCATTCCGCGACGGAAATTCAGAAAGAACGTTTGGCGGTTTTCCTGCTGTGGCAGCGATGCCCTTGCACTGTGGGAGAAGAATCAGCCGGAGGATGAAAGCGCGCAGGAGATGGAACTATGGGCGATTCTTGCAGGGATGAACGACAAGGAACAGGCGTTTGTGCGTTACAGGCTGGACGGACGGAATTGCATCGAAGCAGCGAAAATGCTGGGCATGTCCAAATCAGCATGTTGTCGGATGCAGCAGCGAATCAGGCGCTACCTGACGTCGCAGATGCGGGCGGAATAATGAAGGATGTAAGGCGGCGGGAATTGTTCTGCCGTCTTTTCTGTTTGCTATGTCGCACTATCCATGGAATTACGAACAGTCCGAAACAGCCGGATTTTTGTATCCGTAAATCTTTGCTGAACAATTTGCGAATATTCGCAAAATAATGTTGATGTTTGCGAACATCTGAGTTATAATAGCATCGTTCCCGAATAAGCAGCGACGGAGGAAAGAGCGATGGCAAGAATCGGTTATGTTCGCGTCAGCACAGTACACCAAAACACGCAGCGGCAGGAGTACGCAATGCCGACCGACCTTGACAAGGTATTCACGGACAAGGCAAGCGGCAAGAATACAGACCGACCGCAGTTTCAGGCAATGCTTGACTATGTGCGTGAAGGTGACACGGTTTATTTCGAGAGTTTCAGCCGCGTTAGCCGCAGTTTGCCCGACCTGCTGAACACGCTGGATTATTTCGCAGAAAAGGGAGTAACGTTTGTGTCGCTGAAAGAGAACATTGACACGACGGGCGCAACAGGTAAGCTGATTGTGTCGGTGCTGGGAGCCATCAGCGCATATGAACGCGAAATCAATGCAGAACGGCGGGAATACGGCTACAAGAAAGCGCTGGATGAAAAGCGCGTAGGCAGACCGAAAGCCGTTGCGAATCAGGCGTTTCATGATGCGGTGAAGCTGTGGAAGGACGGCAAGATTACCGCAACCGAAGCTATCAAGCAAGCAGGGATGACCCGCACGACGTTTTACAAGCTGGTCAAGGCAGAGAGAGGGCAAGCATGAAGCCCTCTTTTTTTGTGTGTGCCGAGGCACTGGTGATACAAAAATTAGTTCGCCGATGGAAGGAAATCAGGCACATTTGAAACGGCAGAAAGGAATCAGCAAGCGCGTTTGTCTGAAAATGCGCAGATAACGCAGAGCTTTTGACCCTGTGAGCGCTTCCAGCCCATTTCTGGTATATTTCCACCCCCGAAGCTGGAACGCCTCAGAGCGCTTGCAAACATAGGAAAATATCTATGATTTCTGACAACCTGAATTTGTTGATTTTCGCTCATCATTTAGACGACGAGAAAGCTGCCGTCAGTTTAACCGACACCACAGCGGACAGCAGAACATGACCATCGTCAACGAACCCGGAGTTCGGGAACGTGCGAACCATCGTCGAGGATGACAAGGTTCTATTCTGTGGTTCGGATGTAGCGAAGGCGCTGGGGTATGCTGAACCTCAAAAGGCGGTCGCAAAGTATTGTAAGAATAGCACTCTAACAAAGGGTGGTACAAATTGCGCCACCCTTTATAAGGGAGGAATTCAGACCATGTTATACATCCCCGAAGGCGATGTCTATCGTCTGATTGTGTCGAGCAAGCTGCCGGGCGCTTGCCCATTTACGTTTCCGGGAGAAAAAGCACTGTGAAAGTGCTATACCTGTCATATTTCCACCTATCGGTCAAAAATCCTATGTATACAAGGCGGGCGTATTTGCGTTTGATAATATTTGTTATTTTATTGTCAATTAAGAAAACAGATAGTTGTTGCAAAGAAGTTCTTTATCATTTCTAAATTGTTCGTTTATTAATTGTCATAAAATAGCTAAAATGTTTTTGTTGCTGTGGATTTGTCTTAAAAAGCACATAGTTATTTTATAATATTAATAATGTGAGGGTTATTCTATTCCTGATAATTGAACAAAGGAGGTTTTTTCATGGCAAGGATAACACATTAGAATGAGCGACCGTCTGATTATTGGGCGGTGCTGGATGCAGCATTGACAGAGGTCACACTGGGCGAAAAGGCGCAGGAGCTTCTTCTGTTCTATGCGGGCATGAACGAGGGCGCGGAAATCACGGCTTCCGCATTGCAGAGCGAAACAAGCCTGACGTTGACAGGAAGCCAGACCTACAAGAACGCGCTGCTGCTGAAACGGCTGATTTTGCGCAACCGTCGTTTGAATCTGATTGTTGTCAACTGGAAGCGAATCAAGCTGTTGGCGGAACTGTCGAAATGTTGAGGAGGAAGGCACATGGATAACTTGTTTTTCAGAATGCGGAATGATTTTGACCGCATGATTCAGGCGAACATACCGGGACAGAATCACGATTGCAGTATCATCCCCGACTACGGGAACGGATAGGACGCTATTCACGGTTACAGCGCCGAAACCCGCTGTGTGCTGTACGCAAAGAACGCAGGAATGAAGCCGGTGCTGCGAACGTCACTTAAAGATGAAATCTACCGGGGGAATCTTCTGTACGTTGAAGGGCGGTTCTACCTGATTGCGGATGACGTGCAGGAAGCCCCGAACTGCTTCATGACACATGCAACCCCGTGTTTGCATTTCGTGAAGGTAAGCCGCAAGGTCAACCCGCAGACGGATAAATTCGGCTTTGCGGTGGAGGACACAGGCGAACGCCTCCACCCGCTGATTGACAACTTTCCTGCCGTGCTGACATTCAGCGGCACGATGGCAGACGCGAAGAATCAGGCGGGCGCATACTTTGCGGACATGATAGAGGTCAAGCTGCAAGGCAATCACTGGACGGATGAAATCAAAACGGGCGATATTCTGACGCTGGAAGGGAATCCGGGAGAATATGAAGTTGTGAGTTGGATTCGGGACAGTCTGACCGCTAAACAAAAAGGCGGTGTGCTGACGATTCAAGCACGAAGGAAACCGTGAATCGGTGATACAGAAGTTGGAAGATGGAGGAAATGGCGTGATGCTGTTCCCTCTTTTTTTTGTTCATGTTTCTGGAAGAAATTACCTGACCCGCCCCCCTATAATATAATAAAGATATAGCTTATAAGATAATCTCTATCTTTCTTTTCTATCTTTCTTTTCTTTGCAACGGCTGAAAGAAAAATTCCAGTTTCTACCGTGCAAGTCAATTTCTTGTGAATCCTATTTTCCTTTATAATTTTTTCAATGATTTTTATTGCAGTTATAGTGCATCGGTGAGAGCCTTATTTTTTACAGACCGGGCACATACCGCGAATAAAGTCTATGACTTCTGAAAAAAGTCCAAAAAGATTTTGATTCAGCCGGAACTCTGATGAGAAAAACACACCTATATAATATGTACCCGCGCAAGCAAGGTACAACAATTTCATAAATTTTGAAACGGAGGAAAAATCCATGCCAAACACTGGAAGGAACTACCGCCACCCACCCGCCATTCATCACATTGGACGGCGGGACGAAAACCATGCCCAAACGGTTCGACAAGCCGCGAAGGTTGTACGACTGCCCGACCGTGCAACAAAGCTGCTGACCTTCTATGCAGATTGTCCTGACGGCTTTCGACCTGCCTTGAAAACTGTTCGCGAGAACACAGGCATTGCGAAAAATGCCGTCTCCACCATTCGTAAATGCCTTGTGACCGCTGGATTCATCCTGTACGGCGGCGGGAACATCTGCCTACTGTGGGACAGAATTGAAGAAGTTGCCCGAATTGAAAAGCTGCTGAACGCAAGCAATGAAAAGTGAGGTTTGAGCAAATGAAGAACATTCGTCAACCGCCCATTATTCACCACTGCAATCAAACAGAATACATCCAGCGCGGCGCGAACCTTGTCCAAATGGCGGCGGATGCTTGCGCGGCGATGTACCTGCCCGACCGCATGAAAAAGCTGCTGACCTTCTATGCAGATTGTCCCGACGGCTTCTTCCCTGCCCTGAAAACCGTTCATGACGCAACAGGCATGGACAGAAAGGACATTTACAAGGCGCGGAAAGAACTGGTTGATGTCGGATTCATTCTGTACACACCCGAAGAAATCCGCATTGATTGGCAGCGTGTGGCGGTGATGGCGATGCTACCGCCCGAAGCCTGTTTCAGTCTACGGCGGCGTTCTATGCCAGAGCGGGCGAAGGTGGAGAAAATCAAGCCTGCGTTCTGGAAGCGTGAGCCGATGAAGTGGACAACGCCGAAGGTCTATGTTATCCGCCCGGAGTGGAAATATAAATCTTTCAAAAAGCCGAAACATATTCGCCGGAGACTGGGAGAGCGCAAGAATAAAAACAGCCGAATGATTCAACTTTGCATGACGGCGGACAGCTGGAAAACTTGCAGAAAAGCGCGAATTTATAAACTGTTGTTTGCCATGAAATGGGGCGGGAAAATCAATCTTCCCGCTTGTGGAATCTACCATAAAATTAAAAATTGTTAATGATGAAAGTAGAGGTTTGAATCATGAAAATCATTCGTAACATCGACGGCAAGAAGCTGGAACTGACCCTGACGAACGAGGAAGCGATGAGCGTGTTCATGGACGTGTTTTTTGACACGGACAAATTCGCGGATTGTCCAGCGAACGGATTGTTCGGCAGAGGGGACGGAATTTTCGCGGAGCGGTGCAAGCAGGATATTTCTTCCGTGCTGGACTGCGAAGGAACACGAAAGCCGTCTGACCTTGTGTTGCAGTATCTGGGGAAGCAGATGCAGGACACTTTGAATTGCGAGTATGAACACCTGCCGGATGATATTGCCGAACGCTACACGAACATTCTGCATTGGGCAGAGCGGCACAGCAAGAAGGACGTGCAAGCAGCATTTGAAGAAGCAAAGCGGCGGTATTACTGCAAGGCGCACACCTTCACACATGGCGGTTATCCGATGCAAGCGCATGACTGCAATGACGAGTTGTTCGCGGTGGTGTTGGAAGACATTCTGTTCCATCACCCGGAAATCATCGGGAGCAAGCCGGAGGATGCGGAATAAACCCGCATTCATGACAAGTTTGAAAAATAGAAAGTTGAGGAATTGAAGCATGAAGATTACGCGAATTGTGAACGGTCAGGAAATGGAGTTTGAATTGACGGATTCGGAACTGCGGGCGGCGCTTGTGAACACGCTGTTTTCGCCGGAGAAGGACGGCGTTCTTGCAGAAGAAGCCGGGGAATTGTTCAGCGAAGCCCTGTTCAACATGGATGAAGAAATGGCTTGCGCGGTATCGCCGAGCGAATACACGACAACGGAACTTGTGGGCACTCGAATCACGGAGCGCTTGCAGGACACGCTTGCAGAAGCCGCGCAGGAGTACGCCGACCGCTACAAGGCTATTGTCGAATGGGCAGAGCGGCACGACGAAGCGACGATTCAGGCGAACATCAAGGCGGTTCAACGGCGGTATGTCGAAGGGGAAAGCCTGTTTACCATGCGGCGCGGGAAGATTGCGCAGGGGCAGGACGTGAACGACGAAGAGTATTTCGAGGATTCGTTTTTTGTGACCGTGCTGGAAAGCCTGTTGACGGAACACCCGGAGATTATCGGCACGAAGCTGGACGCATAACCCGCATGAAGCAGCGGGATATGACTGCCCTGCATTGAACGCAGCCCCCTCCACAGCCGTTTCAACGGTGGACGTGGATTCTTTCACGGCTTCTATTGGAACGGCTGGAAGGGGCATTAGAGCGTCAGAGACGGCAAGCAGACAGAAAGACGATTGAGCAGGAGAAACGAAAATGGAAACGTGCTGTGAATACACTGATTCGGTGATGTGGGTATCAACGGACGAACGGCGGATGATTACGCGCATGATGAAGCTGATTGCGGAACATCCCGACGAAACGGAAATCATCAAGCGACCCGAAGAAAACGACGGCTGCCTTTACTGCAAAGTGCCGTCAACGTGGTTAAAGATTTCCCCGCCTGTCAAGCGGGAAATGAGCGAAAAGCAGCGGGCAGCGATGGAAAAGAATCTGCAAAAGGCACAGGCACAGCGGCGTTTGTCTGAAAAGTCCTGACGCTGTGCTGAAAATGACCCTGTGAGGCGTTTCAGGGGCAAAGTGGTATTATTTCACCTTTGACGCTGGAACGCCTTGCAGGGGTCAAAAATACGCAGAGGAAGCGCTGATTGAAAACATAGGAGGAAAACAGGATGCACGAACCGGGAAAATACAAAGTCCATGATGTGGGCTTGCAAGGATGGTTGAAGAGCCAGAATATGCAGCCGCTTTACTGGGAGCGGGACGAACACGGCGTGATGCTGATAGTCTATGAGAAAACGCCTGTGCTGATGGAACTGGTACGGATGTACTGGGAGAAGAACGCGAAATTTCTGCCGAAAGACCCGCCCGAAACGTGGTATGACACGCTTGCAAGCATCGGCAGAAAACCGCAGCTATGACAGTTGCAACGGCAGGAGGAACACATGGGGCAGACCATTACAACCAGCGTGAACGACCTTGCGCAAGCCTTTTCTATTGCCTTTCGGCAAGAATTTCAACCCTTGAAGCAGGAATTGCAGATATTGGCGGCGAATAGTACGTCTCAGCACCTTGACAACGGAACAGCACTTGAACCAGAATTGACGCGGAGGAATCAATACACAATGAGTTCAAAGCAACAATTCCGGGTTACACTGCCAGACGGCAGGAAGGTTTTCGCGACTGGGGACACGGTGGACGGCGCATTTTCCAGCTTTGCCAAAAAGTACGGGCGTTTGTATCAGCAGGAAGAACCGATGCAAGAAAAGAAGCAGTGCCCGACACTCAAAGAGTTTACAAAAAGTGTCTACCGCCCTTCTTTTATGGCGAACTTGAAACCGACAACAAGGAGAAGTTACGAGTATGTTCTGAAGGCGTATGTCATGCCATTTCTGGGTGATATGCGGATGGATGAAATTACCGTTGCGGTGATTCAAGACTTTTACAATAAACTTGCGTCAGCGCGGGAATACGGCTACCAAAAGAACCTGAACGCGAAGACCATTGAGCGTATTCGCGGACTGGTATCGCGGATTTACAGCGTGGCGGTGGAAATGAAAGTTGTGGACGAAACGCCATTCAAGAATCATCTGTTGAAGATTCGCGCAGAACGCGGCACACATCACAAAGCGCTTCCTGATGAGGAAATCGACCGTGTGAAGCGGGAAATTCCCCTGTTGGAAGATGACGAAATCCGCCTGTATTTCGCTGTTTTAGCCTATACGGGAATGCGCCGGGAGGAAATCATGGGCTTGCGCTGGGAGAACATCGACCTTGAGAAGGGCGTGGCTTATGTGCGGTGTACCGTGACATATCCGGGTTGCAACAAGGCGGTTGTTCAGGATGACGCAAAGACGGAGCATTCGATTCGCCCTGTCATTCTTCCTGTTCCGCTGGTTCAGATTTTGAAGCCGATGCAGAAGGAAAGCGGTTACCTATATGGCGGCGAAGAACCGTGGTGCTATTCGCGATTCAGCCGCCGATATGAAGAGGGAAAACGGCTTTTGCGCATTGAGCGGTTCAATAACCACGATTTTCGTACAACCTACGGGACGCAGTTGAAAGAAAGTGGCATGTCCAGCGCACTTGTGGCGGATATGATGGGACACGCAGACACGCGAATGGTTGAAACCGTCTATGCCCGGACGCGGGAAGAGGGAATTTTGAAACAGCGCGCATACTTGAACGAGTTGAACGAGAAGTATGCGAAGCAAAATTAACCCGCGTGTTTCAAAACTGCAAAAATCAGTGGATGAATAAACCCAACAAAAAAGCGACGCGTTTATTCATTTTCGCAAGCCAAAAGCTGACCGAAATGCTGCCCGAAAAGTGCCGTCAAACGCAGGAATTTCAAGGGGTTCAGGAATCGGCATGATGACCGAAATGTAGGGAAAACGCATTATGCAGACCTTGAACCTCAAAAAATACTTCTATTTTCATCACAACGAAAAACCCGGAAGCCCTTGCGAATCAAGGCTTCCGGGGAAAGTGGGGTTAAATGGGCTCGAACCATCGACCTTCACGATGTCAACGTGACGCTCTAACCAACTGAGCTATAACCCCATCTGCTTGCTGTCAGTGCTTTAAGAAGAAGCGCTGTCAACGTTTGATAGTATAGCAGAGAATCGGCAGATTGTCAAGAGGATTTTCGGAATTTTTTGCGGTTTTTTTTGCGCACTTTTTGTAAGTTAGAGCGGCACCACCTTCAGCGTCAGCTCCAGCTTCCCCAGCACGCGCATTGCCTCATCCAGCTTCACATCCAGTCTGCCGCTTTCCAGCCGTTCAACCGTTTCCAGTGGAACACCGCTCATGTCCGCCAGCAGCGTCAGGCTAATGTTCTTTGTCTGCATTGCTTGCCGCATTTCGCGCATGATTGCGTCGCTCAATTCTTGTTCCACAACTTGCAAATCGTTCATGACTATTATCCCTCTTTCTTTCAATTCCCTTACATTATGATACCACGTAGTTCTTCGCCATGTCAATCCCCTCTTTATTTCGCTTTTCCCGCCGCCTTTGCAGGAATCTCGCCCTTTTATCTCGAATATAGGAAGGTGGCGGATTCTCTGCTTTCCGCCTTGATGACTGCATTGTTCGCGCACACGCGCAGAAAGAGGTATTATTATGCCGAATCAATCCCAAAAGCCCGTCGATATTGGCGGACAGGCTGTTCTCGAAGGCGTCATGATGAAGGGGCCGGATGCAATTGCCATCACGGTGCGCCGCCCAGACAAGACGATGGTGGTGGACTACAAGAAGTCCGAGCCGCTCAGCAAGAAGCACAAGTGGATGGGGCTGCCCATCATCCGCGGCGCGGTCAACATGGTCAACATGCTTGCGATGGGCATGACGACGCTGGAAACGTCCGCGAAGATGCTCGGCACGGAAGAGGAAGAGCCGACGAAATTTGAGAAGTGGCTCGCGGCGAAGCTCGGCAAGAGCATTGACAAAGTCGTCATGGGCGTGGCGATGGTGCTGGCGGTGCTGCTGAGCGTCGGGCTGTTCATTGTCCTGCCGTCGCTGGCGGAAAAAGGGATTCTGTCGCTGGGCGCGTCCGGCACGGTCGCGACGCTCATCGGCGGCTTAACGAAAGTGCTGATTCTGATTGCGTACATGATTTTCTGCGGCATGGTGCCGGATGTGCGCCGCACGTTCCAGTACCACGGCGCGGAGCACAAGACTGTCTACTGCCATGAGCACAAGCTTCCCCTGACGCCCAAGAACGCCCAACAGTTCACGACCCTGCACCCGCGCTGCGGCACGGCATTTCTGCTGATTGTCATGCTGATTTCCATCGTTCTGTTCCTCTTCGTCGGACGCGACATCACCAATGCCGCCCTGCGGATGCTGGTGCACCTGTGCCTGCTGCCGGTCGTGGCGGGCGTGAGCTACGAGGTATTGAAGGGGCTGGCGCACTCGGAGAGCAAAATCGCGAAGATTCTGCGCTGGCCGGGCTTGCAGCTGCAGCGTCTGACCACCCGTCAGCCGGACGACGGAATGCTCGAATGCGCCATCATTTCCATGAACGTCGCGCTGTATGGGCTGCCGAAGGACGCGCCGCGCACGGAAGAAGGCTGGGCGATTCTGACCTCCTACGAGCAGAGCGAGCCGGACTACGTTTTCCCGCAGAAGAGCGAGGACAAGCAGTGAATCCGCGCGCTTTGCTGAAAGCGACCGCGTCCGCTTTCCGGAATGCCGGGATTCCCGATCCGGAGGTGGACGCGGCGCTGCTGCTGTCCCATGTGACGGGTCAGCCGCCTTTGTCCCTGCGTCTGGATATGACGACCGCGCTGCCTGATGACGTGCTGACCCGCTTCGATGCCCTTGTTTCCCGCCGCCTGACCCGTCAGCCCCTGCAATATCTGCTCCACACGCAGCCGTTTCTGGGGCGTGATTTCTATGTGGATGAACGGGTGCTGATTCCGCGTCCGGAGACGGAGCTGCTGGCGGAACGTGCGATTGCAGCGCTGCGGGAACATCCGCATCCGGTCGCGCTGGACTTATGCTGCGGCAGCGGTGCGCTGGCGGTGTCAATGGCGCTGGAAGTGCCCGGCGCGCAGGTACACGCTGCGGATTTATCCCCCGATGCGCTGGCGGTCACGGCGAAGAACGCGGAACTGCTTGGCGCGTCCGTCACCCTGCATCAGGGGGATTTATTCGCCGCCGTGCCAGAGACTGCGTTCGACGTGATTGTCAGCAACCCGCCCTACATTCCCTCTGCGGATTGTCTAACCTTGCAGGAGGAAGTCCGCCGTGAGCCGCTGATGGCGCTGGACGGCGGCGCGGACGGGTTGGATTTCTACCGCCAAATTGCGCGGAGCGCCCCTCATTTCTTGCGTCCCGGCGGCGTTCTGCTGCTGGAGGTCGGCTTCGACCAGGCCGAAGCGGTCATGGCGCTGCTGGCGGATTTTGCGGATGTGCAGGCGCACGAGGATTATCAGCACATTCCCCGAATGATTGAGGCAAGGAAGCATGTTTGAGAAATACCCGTTGATTGTCAGCCGCTATGAGGAACTGAGCGAAGCGATTGTCCAGCCGGACATCATTGCGGACACGGCGCGCTATCAGGCTTACCTGAAGGAACGGGCGGCGCTGGAGGAGCAGGTGACGGCGTGGCAGGCATACCAGTCGCTCTTGCGCCACCGTGAGCAAGCGCAGGAGATGCTGTCCGACCCGGATCTGCACGAGATGGCGGCGGAGGAATTGCAGGCGCTGACGGCGCAACTCGCCGAAAAGGAACAGCAGCTGCGCATTCTGCTGCTTCCCCGCGACCCGGACGACGACCATTCTATCATCATGGAGATTCGCGGCGGCGCGGGCGGCGAGGAATCGTGCCTGTTCGCGGCGGAGCTGATGCGCATGTACATCCGCTATGCCGAGCGTCATCACTTCCGCGTCGAGCCGATTTCGACGACGGAAACGGAGCTTGGCGGCATCAAGGAAGCCGTGTTCAGCATCGCGGGCAGCGGCGTTTTCGCGCGCATGAAGTACGAGAGCGGCGTTCACCGGGTGCAGCGTGTGCCGATTACGGAGTCCAACGGCAAAATCCAGTCCTCCACCTGCACGGTGGCGGTGCTGCCGGAAGCGGAGGACGTCGAATTGCAGATTGACCCGAAGGATTTGCGGATTGACGTGTACCGCTCGACGGGTCACGGCGGGCAGTGCGTGAACACGACGGACAGCGCCGTGCGGATTACGCACCTGCCGACTGGGCTGGTGGTGACGTGCCAAGACCAGAAGAGCCAGCTGAAGAACCGCGATACGGCGATGCAGGTGCTTCGCAGCCGCTTATTGGCGAAGATGCGCGCGGAGAAAGACGCCGCCTACGCGGAGAACCGCCGCGTTCAAGTCGGCACAGGCGACCGCAGCGAGCGCATCCGCACCTACAACTTCCGCGAAGGCCGCGTGACCGACCACCGCATAGGTCTGACCCTCTACCGCATCCAAGACATCATCGACGGCGACTTAGACGAAATCATCGACGCGCTGCACGCGGAGGAGATTGTCGAAAGGCTACGGGAAATGAAGTGACCCAAGGGGCGCTGCCCCTTGACCCCGCAATGGAGTTCCTCCCTTGACCCTTTTCGCGATTGAGTTGGTCGCATTTTCATGCTTTGCCCGCGTGTTTGTCCGGGGAAACCCAAGGGC
>ERZ857827.1185-NODE-1185-length-28594-cov-9.653667_pt1 | contig 28594 bp, 30 predicted proteins | sample MGYA00519761_ERZ857827 | MGnify/ENA primary metagenome ERZ857827 (study PRJEB31778, sample SAMEA3449370) | human gut metagenome | biome: human gut; feature: human-associated habitat; material: faeces | place: United Kingdom | collected 2010/2012 ... | reverse complement strand
CTTCTGGGCAAGCCTTGAGCATACCATCCGCTATAAGAAAAACTTGCCGATAAATGCTGAAATCGAAACTGAGCTGAAAGAGTGCGCCGATTCCAGCAGAGAGTGGGACAGTAAAATGGAGCATCTACTGCACATTTTAACATAATGCGTCAGATATAAAAGAAAAAGCACTCATTTTGATGCTTGCCTTTTGATATTGGTATCATATTTTGATAAGGCTAATCCGCCAAACTGAATACTGACTGGGGCAAGGTTGAACAGACCTTGCTCCTTTTTGTGCAGCTAAAAGGTCAGCCTCATAGGCAGATCATTATCTCCGACAGAAATTTTTTCATTTTTTGCAAAAGTGGTACCCAAAATCTGGAGCCGCCTTGTATCTTATAGCAAACGACAAAGAGGTGGCGAATCATGGATACAACGGCCAACACCCTGGCGGTCTACCGGAAAGAGGTCAAATACTTAATCTCCCTGCTCGATTCCGTGATGCGCAAAGGTGTGTCCTGCGTAGGGCATCGAATGTACCGCTCTAAATCGCCAGAAACGGGAAAAGTCCTGCGCTGCGTCCCATGCGCAATGCAAGGCAAAGGACGGTTCAACTCGGAGTAGAGGCGGAATTATTCACAAGTCTCTGCTATAATTCTACTTGATAGAGTTTGGTTTGGTTCAATGTTATTCTGCGTTGCTTGAGGCAACGCAGTCTTCCGCACTATAATGAGAGTGCAAAGGAGGAAGCCACTATGTTTCAAGACAACCTAAAAGCACTTCGTAAGGAAAAAGGAATCACGCAAGAGGAACTGGCAGCACGATTGAATGTCGTGAGGCAGACCGTTTCAAAATGGGAAAAAGGAGTTTCCCATAGTTAAAGATACCACACCCAATATCACAAACTCACGCTTAAACAATATTCCTTAGTCAACCACATACAATAGCAAATACAAAAAAGCTGGAAGCAGACTTGATTTTGCTTCCAGCTTTTCTATATTATTTAGTTTTGATGAAGCCGTTCTATTATACTTGTTTTTGCGATCTTTCGATATATGATTGCCGGAATAATAACCGTTAGCGCAATCAAAAATGGATAGATAACAAACATAGGGAAAATAACAAATTTATAAGTGAAAAACCAAATGCTATTTGAAATTGCTCTTACAATGATAACCGATACCAGAGAACCAAATACGATTGACGCAACAACTGTTCCCGCAGCATAGTATAAGCCCTCAAATGATAGCATTTTCTTTAGCTGCTTTCCTGTCATACCAATACTTTGAAGCATAGCAAGTTCTTTTCTGCGTGTAATAATACTGGTAAGAACAGAGTTTACAAAATTTGTAATCCCTATTAAGCCAATGATAATGCTTAACGCTCCCCCTATGGTAATAATCAGAGAAGTTAAATCATTAAAGGAATTGATATATGTTTGTTTAGAGTCGTAATTCATACTCGGCTCAATATCCTCAACATAGCTGCTTAAAAATTCCTCCATATCAGCTTCCATACCGTCAACTGCATTGAATGGGAAACTCACCAAATGAGGTTGATCGCAAAGAGGTAAGAAAACCTCTGTCGGCATATAAAATTTTGCAAATCCGGTACTTCTTATCGTATCGGTGTTTTCATTGATTAGCACCTTTGCCATAACCTTGCAGTCAAAACTATTATCTATATTACTGGAAAGTCCGTCCATTTGCACATGATTAAAGTGAAGTGTATCTCCAACATGAATATTAGGGTCATCAATAATGTTTCCATTGTCATCTGCGGTCAGAGCATACAGTACATAGTTCCCGGATTTTAATGCTTCCCAATCAATCGTTCCCTCTATAACATCCATTGAGTTCAGTAAAAAATCATCTGCTCCATATAATTGAACCAAAGGATTTCCCTCAGCGTCTTTGTTGTAATTTGAGGTAACTCCATTCTCGACAGAAAATGTTTCTTCCAAAATCTTTGTGGTATATAACTCGCCACCCTCATCAAATGCCGGATTTTGCTTAACTGCTTCAATAAAAGAAGTGGAAAGGTCATTTTTGCTGTCGCTATTCCCAAACTTAAAATTGAAGTAATCCGCAGTAGAAATGATGAAATCCTTGTTTACAAATTTTTCTACATATTTTTCCACATCAAAGCCGCTTGCAAGTGTAAATACCGTATTAAACAATACCAAACTCAAAGTCATAGAAATAATAACCAAAATTGTACGTTTCTTGTTCCGACCAAGATTTGATAATGCCATTCGATGAATTTTGGCTCCATGTATAGACTTTTTATCAGACGCCTTTTTGCCTTGAAATGCTGTTGCGTCATTTTCGGTATAGCGGATTGCTTCAATAGGCGATACTGAACCTGCTATTTTGGCAGGCTTATTTACGCTAATAATCACTGTAACAAGTGCAAATAAAGCAGCTCCGATAAAAATAATTGGATTGGCAGTTACTTTTACTCCTGCGTCCGAAGCATAAACTGTGCCGTTCATTAAAAATGGTACTAATGCTCGTCCAACAAAGAAACCAATTAGTAAGCCGAATGGAATACCGATAAAGGAAAGTAACATAGCCTGTTTGCTGATAAGTTTCTTTATTTGTCGTTTTGTTGTGCCTAAAGTTTTAAGCTGTCCGTAGGATTGAATATCTTGAATGACAGAGATTTGGAAAATATTATATATAATCAAATACCCTGTTATCATAATTAAAAGTATGCCAACAATCCCCGAAATCAATAAAGCTGGATTTTCTAAAAAGTTACTGCCTTGATATGCAGGACTAACACGAGCGATCACATAATTGTCATCCGATGGACTTCCGCCCATAGTATCACAAGTATAGCCCGTTTCAGCAAGAAGCTGATGTAATTTTGATTCGATAGCTCCGTTTCCATGAAACATAACATAAGCGGCGACTACGCCGGAATAGTCATTATCTTCGGGGTAGGTGTATGTTAAAAGTTCAGAATTATTGTCAACAAAGGCTTTAGAAACAATAAGTCGTCCAATATTACTTAGGCTGTCTGTTTCCCAAAATCCGCATAGTACAAAATTCTTTGAATATGAAATTCCTTTAATTTGATAGTCCAAAGTTACGGTTGCTCCGATTTCAGCAGGAATACCAAGTGCGTCCAGCGTTTTGGTATCAGCCATAATTTCATTCTCTGCTTCAGGACGGTGTCCCGTTGTTGGCTCATACCGTGCAAACTTCAAAGCAGTATCGTCCATAAACCACATATCAGCACGCCATTTTTCCAGTCCGGGATTATTGATATGATAAGACACTGCCTTTGTATAGGCAATCTGTTCAATCATCTCATTGCCTTTTATATTATCAAAAACCTCATCGCTTATATAATTCAAAACCGCTTGACCGTCGCCACCTTGTTTTCTGATATTTTGGTCGTGAACGGTATCTATCAAACCAGAGCCTAATGTAAAAATGGTTGTAAAGAGTATAGTAGTTAGAGCGATTGCAATAATTGCAATGATATTTCTACTCTTTCCTGCTTTGAAATAACGGTTGGATAATTTTTTGATAACAGGGCGATTGCTATTTCCAAATAAAATATCATTCATAGTTTTTGCCCCCCTTATTCTGCAATTTTCCCGTCCTCAATGCGGACAATACGATCTGCAAGCTGGGCGATCTCGCTATTGTGGGTAATCATCACAATCGTTTGATGAAATTTCTGGCTTGTTACTTTCAACAGTCCCAATACATCACTGCTTGTTCTACTGTCGAGGTTGCCAGTTGGTTCATCGGCTAATATAATGGCAGGCTTTGAGACAAGGGCGCGAGCAATCGCTACACGCTGTTGCTGACCGCCGGATAAGTTGTTCGGCATATTTTGCAGCTTATCGCCAAGTGCCAGCATTTGCACAACTTCGTCCATGAAATTTTTATCTACTGTATCGCCATCCAATTCTACGGGCAAAACAATGTTTTCATATACATTGAGAACGGGAACAAGGTTATAGTTCTGGAAAATAAAACCGATATTGCGTCTGCGGAAAATCGTAAGCTGTTCATCGTTCAGCCCTGACAAATCTTTTCCTTTGACCTTTACATTGCCGGAAGTGGGAACATCCAAGCCCCCCATCATATTGAGTAATGTGGATTTTCCGCTGCCGGAAGTCCCCACAATGGCAACAAATTCTCCCTGTTCGACAGTGAGAGTTACACCATCCAGAGCTTTTGTGATATTCGGCTCGGTGCCATAGTATTTTTTCAAGTCTTTTGTTTCTAAAATGCTCATAGAGAACACCATCCTTTCTTGTGATGGCTTCATTATAAAGGGCAATCCTCACAGAAATGTCACAGCCGACATAATAAATTGCCCTGAAATGTCACAATCCTGTGACATTTCAAAAAAACAGGTTATTCATGGGGAAGAAAAACAGAGAATGTTGAGCCTGTTCCTACTTGAGAAGTTACTTGTATATAACCGTTCTGCAAGCTAATAATTTCCCTTGCGAGATACAGCCCAATGCCGATTCCCTCTATATCGTGGACATTTTCTTCCCGATAAAAGCGCCTAAAAATTGCTCCCTGTTGGTTTTCGGGAATACCTTTGCCGGTATCAGTGATGCTGACTTTCAGGTGCATTTCCCAGCTTTCAACGCAAACACGGATAGAACCGTACTCCGGCGTGTACTTAACTGCATTATCCAATATGTTAAATAGGGCTTCTGCCGTCCATTTGCGGTCATGGGAAACAACCAATGTTTCCGGGCAGTTTACTTCAACTTGTATGTGCTTCCTTTCAGCGTTCAGAAAGATACCACCCAGAGCCATAGCAAGAGTATCATAAATGGGCTGCTGTTTCTTTTCAAGTGAGATAACACCCGTTTCAAGCCGGGATGTTTTTATCATAGCCTGCATTAAGAAATCCAGTTTATCAAGCTGTGTGCCACTGGCAAGCAGAAATTCCCGCTGTTTATCCGATGGCACTTCTTGTTCTAATAAGGTGGCATTTACCATTTTTAAGTTTGCTATCGGTGTCTTTACCTGATGAGAAATATCGGAAATCAATTCCTGTAAGTCAGCTCGTTCACTGGCAACGCTGTTTTTGCTTTCCTGCATAACCTCATAAAGACGCACCAGCCGATGATTGATTTTATAAAATAGGTTTTCTTCTTCGGCAACCTGTGATATATCTATTTTTCCATTCATCATTTCGTCTAAGGTGCAGCAAAGTATTTCAGAAAACAAAGTCAGCTTTCGCCGTATCAGTATCACAAAAACAGTAACACAAAGCAGAAAAAGCAGACAGAACGCCATACTACAAAATACCACAGACATTTCTTTTGTCAGGATATATAGAACCGAAAACATGACCACGGATAAAAGTAAAATGGTAGTTGCCAGTATTATGCAGACTTTATTTAAGGAGAGTTTTTTTGAAATCATTTTTGCGCTCCTCCAATCCACATATAGCCCATACCGTAAACGGTTTTGATGTAGGAATGCCGGTTCGTTTCAATTTTACTGCGGATGCGGCTGATCGTTGTGGTAAGTGCGTGTTCATCCACATAATTTTCATCTGCATCCCACAGCTTTTCAAGCAATACCTGCCGGGTCAGGACAGTTTGAGAATTTCTTGTCAGCACTTTTAGTAAACGATATTCCAATGATGTAAGGGTAATCGGCTGTCCTGCAAGACACGCTGATAATTCGGAAAAATTGATATACAAATTCCCATCATCGTAGAAATCTCCGCCGGATTGTGCTGAAATGCGGTTCAGTAAAGCAGATACTTTCTTTTGGAACACGCTGATAGGAAAGGGCTTTGTTACATAATCATCTGCGCCCAATTCAAATCCTTTCAGCATATCGCTTTCCATATCATTTGCGGTTAGAAAAATCACGGCGGTATCGGGACGGCGTTCTTTTACCTCGCGGCATATATCAAATCCGTTCCCATCCGGCAGATTGACATCCAAAACGATTAAATCATAGTCCTGTTTTTCAATAAATCTTATGGCAACAGCCTTTGACATAGCCCCATCCACGGAGTATCCGACAGCCGACAGATTATAGCTTAATGTCTTATTCAAAAGCTGGTCATCTTCAACAACCAGTATTCGCATAGTATCACATCCTTTTTCTTTTTATAGTATCAGCAAAATGTCACAGAAACCTCACAACGAGAAAAAAATTTAGTATTCAGTCAGTTCCACAATTACACTACTCTGCTGATACAGCCAGTCCGTAAATTCTTTCGGGCTGGCCGTTCCTGTTTTTACAGCCTTTTTTCTCTGTAAGGCTTCTTTCTTAAAGTCGGAAAAGGAAGCCTGTATTTTTTCCAGACGGTCAGCCGGAAAGCCTGCGGTATTTTTTACCCGGTTTATTTTGTTGCGCCAGTTCTGGCATTCATTTTTATAAAGCAGGTCATAGTTATTTTCTCTTGACCTCTCGTCAAATTCCCGCTTGTTTTGAAGCGCCTGTGCTTTTCGGCACTTGTCGCTGCACAGCTCATACCGCTGGCTCTTTGCCAGAAAATATTTTCCACAGACCTTGCACCGCCGGAAGCAAAGCCCCCAGTCATTCAGCCTGTTCAGATAATAGGTAATCAACGGGTAGAGGGACGCATAGGCAGACACACATTCTTCTGTGCGCCGGTTGTCCGGGAACCAGAGGTCAAGCCGGGTATCTTCTGACGGTGCGCCTTTGAAATAAAGGCTGCCAGCTTGAAATTGTTTCGGTTTTCCTGTCTCCCTGTCAAAGCTCATGGTTTCGTTTTGGAATACCCCGGTCAGTCTGCTCATTTTATCCATGAAGCGGTCACAGGCAGCGTTACGGTCACGGGGTTCTCTGGCAAGCAGATAGCTGTTCCAGATACGGAACGCCACATACATTTTCAGAGGGTCGTTGCTAAGATATTTCTCCCAAAGAAATTCGCTTGCCGCCTGCTCCAGCTCCGGCTGTTTCCATCGGTTGGAGTGGAGAGCTTGCCGCAGCGGAGAAAGCCCGTATAAGTTCCAGTCTCTGTCCGTGTCACGCTCAAAGTTTATCAAAAAAGTTCCCAGTGGGCGTGTCATATCACAAAGCACCTCTGCGTTTTGGCTCCCGTTCAGACGGAAGCGGATCTGCTGTTCTTCCCCAATCAAAATCCGCTCTTTCATTTTCTTCCTGTCCAGCGTCAGGACAAACAAAATCCTCTCAAAACATGGCTCATGCCGTATAAACTGATTCTCCATCCCTATCCCCTGCCTTTGTTTATGGTAATTATATAATTCAGTTATATCCGTTACACTCATGGTATCGCAGAATCATTGTTTTGTCAAGGATAGTACGCTATGATGATTGCGGTTGGTAATTTCGTACCGCACAGTACCTTGACAAGTGAATGACCGTCCAAAAGGGATATGACCGGCAGGAGAAGTGACGCATTCGGCGCACCAATGCAGGGAAACACCGCAGGAATGGGGCAGGAAAACGGCTTTTGGGGAGAACGGCAACAGGAAGCATTTTAACCTATTTGATTTATGGGAGGAACAGAATGAACGATAAAAAGAGATTGAACAGCTACGAGGATTTACCGCTGGTTCTGGATGTGGCGGACATTCAGCGGATTATGGGAATTTCAAGAGCGAGCGCCTATGAGCTGGTACACACACCCGGCTTTCCAGCGTTCCGCAGGGGCAGACTTATCAAGGTCAGCAAAATTGCTTTCTTTGAATGGATGGCAAAAGGCTCCGAAACCGTACCGGGAAGCGACAAATAAGCGTGAGGTATCATTCCCTGACTTGCAATACTGCCGCACTTTCCAAAGGGGCATACAGAGGGAAAAAAACTTAAAAATGATACCGAGACGCTACATCAAAACAGCCTATCTGCGTACATCAGATAGAAACGGAGAAAGGAGCCGGTTATGGCAAGAATGAGTAACAAGCGGCGGTTGGAATGGTCTTTCTTCTTAAATGACCGCAGCCGTATCACTTACAACGAACTGTGCCGGAAATGCCAGCACGAATGTAAACAGAGCTTCCGGGCGGTTGTGGTTGACTGCCCGAAGTATCTTTCCAAGCGTTCCAAGAAAAAGGACAAGACTGCCGGAAACGGCAAAATCCCTTAGGAACTAAGGGCGCACTTCTATACATAGTCTAAAGACCATGTATCGTGCGTCCTGCGGAGCTTACCTCTGCCGCTGATAAAATCAGCAATCCGAGGTCTGCGTTCGCTTCGCTCCGACAAGGTGGCTACACCCCCTTGCGCCGCTAAAGCGGCTATCCCCTGTGTACCCGCCGCAAAGAGAAATCCGCTCTGCGGTTTTCCCTTTTCATCGGGTTTTATAGAAGCACTGACACACGGACTGTCTGCGGATGGTCTTTCTTTATCTTATCAGCAAAGGATGTGAGAACATGGAAAAATCTTTGGAACAGTTGAAGCAGGAATATGAAAAAACCACTGTCCTGCTGGAACAGGAAAAACGGAAAATGCAGCGTTTGAAAAACCGGCAGGCGTATCTGGAAAGCGGTTCCCGGAAACAGAGGACGCACCGGCTGATTACCCGTGGGGCAGCTATTGAGAGCATTGCACCACAGACAAAGGAGCTATCCGAAGCGGAATTTTATTCCCTCATGGAAAGCATTTTGAATCTGCCGCAGGCGGAGCATTTCATCCGGTCTGCCACAGAGAACCACGCCCGTATTTCCGGGCAGGAGAAAGGCGGTGACTAAGGATAGCACTTTATCATTTTTCAATCGCACAGATCAAGCGCAGCGCCGGTCAGAGCGCCATTGCCAGCGCAGCCTATCGAGCCGGGGAGCGTCTTTACAGCAGCTACTATGGAGAAGTCAGCGACTACACCAAAAAGGGCGGCGTGATCGCTTCGGAAATCATGCTGCCGCCCCATGCGCCGGAAATATATCTTGACCGGGCGACCCTCTGGAATGCTGTGGAGAACTGCGAGAAACATCCAAAAGCACAGCTTGCCTATTCCTTTGATATTGCCATGCAGAATGAATTGACGCTGGAAGAAAACATGGAGCTGGCGAGGAAGTTCGTACAGGAGCAGTTTGTGACAAAAGGCATGATTGCCGACCTTGCTTTTCACAGCCCGGAGAAAGAGGACGGCGGCATCCCTAACCCGCATTTTCATGTGATGACAACCATGCGCCCTTTGAACCCGGATGGCACATGGGGACAAAAACAGCGTCGGGAATATCTTCTTGATGAAGATGGAAACCGAATCCGGGATAAAAACGGCGATTATATGTTTAACGCTGTCCATACAACAGACTGGCATGAGCCGGAAACGCTGGAACACTGGCGGGAGCAGTGGGCGGCTGCCGTTAATACAAAATTTGAGGAAAAAGGGCTGGATGTGCGTATCGACCACCGTTCCTATGTGCGGCAGGGGCTTGACCTGATACCTACTGTCCACGAGGGAGCTAATGTCCGGCAGATGGAAGCAAAGGGCATCCGCACCGAGAAAGGGGAACTGAACCGCTGGATTAAAGCCACCAACCGGCTCATGCAGGATGTGAGGAAGAAGATCAAAGCCCTGTTTGTCTGGATGGCAGAGGTAAAAGAAGAACTTTCCAAACCGCAGACACCGAGCCTTGCCGACCTGTTGATCGCTTATTACAACCAGCGCAACGCAGGGGCATGGAGCAATAAAGCCAGAACCGGAAACTTAAAGCAGTTTGCCGAAGCCGTCAATTATCTGACGGAAAACAAGCTGCTCACATTAGAGGATTTGCAGGAGCGTCTTTCCTCTGTCAACGAAGAATTTGAAGCGTTAAGCGACTCCATGAAAAAGAAATCTGCCCGGATAAAGGAATTGCAGGAATTGATACGGGAGGGCGAGAATTACCAGCGGCTAAAACCTGTTCATACGGAATTGAACAATATCAAGTTTAAGAAACAGAGGGAGAAATTTGAAACATCCCACGATGCGGAGTTACGGCTGTTTTATGCCGCCCGCCGTATTTTGAAAGAAAAACTGGACGGAAAACCCATTGCCCTGAAAGCATGGAAACAGGAATACGCACAGTTAAAAACAGAGTATGCCGAACTGTCTCCGCAGCACAAGCCACTCCGGGAGGAAGTCATACGGCTACGGCAGGTGCAGAACGCCGTAGATACCGCACTGCGCCGGAGGGAGCAGCCACAGGCAGTACAGAGAAAGAAACATGAGATGGAGCTATGATATAACCGGCAGCTTTACCGCTACCAGTATTTTTATGGAGGGAGCATTTGAATGTATTTGAAGCGGTGAAACAGTCTGTTACCACCCGGCAGGCTGCTTCATTCTATGGAATCCGGGTGGGGAGAAACGGCATGGTCTGCTGTCCATTCCACAATGACCGCACGCCCAGCATGAAAGTGGACAGCCGCTTTTACTGCTTCGGCTGCGGGGCTTCCGGGGATGTGATCGACTTTGCCGCTTTGCTGCATGGATTGGGGAAACGGGAAGCTGCGGTCAGGCTTGCGGAGGACTTCGGCGTTTCCTATGAGAAATCCGGCAATGCGCCGCCAGATAGGAAGCGTCACAACAGGTCACAGCCCCGACAAAAATCAGCGGAGCAGAGATTTCAGGAAACGGAACGGTATTGTTTCCGGGTGCTATGCGATTATCTGCGCCTGCTGGAGCATTGGAAAACAGCACACGCCCCACAGCCGCAGGATGCCATCTGGCATCCTCTTTTTGTGGAAGCGTTGCAGAGGATAAGCTACACAGAATACCTTTTGGATATTTTGTTATACGGAGAAATAGAAGAAAAAGCGGCATTGATCGCCGCACAGGGAAAGGAGGTGTTGCGGCTTGAACAGCGAATTTCAGAGCTTGCCGCCGGAAACGCAGGAAGCGGTCAAAAGGACGATGGACACAATGGAACCGGCGCAGACACCGGCAGAAATCCGGGAAACATTAGAGGGGACGCAGAAAGGCGGCGTGAAGAACAGCATCCGAAACTGCCTGACGGTGTTCCAGCGTGACCCTCTGTTTCGCGGGGCGCTGCGCCTGAACCTTTTGACGGAGCAGATTGACATTGTGAAGCCGCTGGGCTGGGAGCGCACCAGTACCACGCTGACCGACATGGACATGAACTACCTGCTTTTGTATCTGGAAGAAAATTACGGGCTTACCAGCGAGAAAAAGGTGCAGAGCGCCATCAAGATTGTTGCCAATGAAAACCGCTACCATCCGGTCAGGGATTACCTGAACAGCCTGCAATGGGACGGCACAGAGCGCATCCGTTACGCCCTGCATCACTTTCTGGGAGCCGATACGGACGAATACACCTATGAAGCCTTGAAACTGTTCCTGATGGGAGCCATCCGGCGGGTATTCAGACCGGGGAGCAAGTTTGAGGTCATGCTCTGTCTGGTTGGTGGTCAGGGAGCCGGGAAATCTACCTTTTTCCGGCTGCTGGCAGGCAGGGACGAATGGTTTTCAGACGATTTGAAAAAGCTGGACGATGAAAATGTGTACCGCAAGCTGCAAGGGCATTGGATTATCGAGATGTCGGAGATGATTGCCACAGCCAACGCCAAGAGTATTGAGGAAATCAAGTCATTCTTAAGCCGCCAGAAAGAAACCTACAAAGTGCCGTATGAGACACATCCGGCAGACCGGCTGCGGCAATGTGTATTTGGAGGGACGACCAACCGGCAGGACTTTTTGCCCCGTGACCGCACCGGCAACCGGCGCTTTCTCCCCGTGACGGTGTACCCGGAACGGGCGGAGGTTCACATACTGGACGATGAAGCGGCGGCGAGGGCGTATATCGAACAGATGTGGGCGGAAGCCATGACGGTTTATCGCAGTGGGAAGTATAAGCTGTCATTCAGCATGGAAATGAACCGATACCTGAACGCCCACCAGCAGGACTTTATGCAGGAAGACACACAGGCCGGCATGATCTACGCCTATTTGGAGGACTACACCGGCGACAGGGTATGTTCCAAGCAGCTTTATGAGGAAGCGCTGGGGAACTTAAATTCCCCGGCAGACTGGGAGACACGGGCAATCTGCGAGATTATGAATACCGGCATTGCGGGCGGCATCATACAGGGCTGGGTAGCCTACAAAAGCCCGAAGCGGTATAAGAAATACGGTTCTCAAAAAGGCTGGGAGCGTGTCAACCAAGCTCCGCCGGAGGGGGACGGTTTTCAGGAAATCACGGAAGAAGAAGCCCGGCAAATGGAACTTCCATTCTGAAAAGCCACCGGTTGACAGTTTGGTTGACGCTTTGGTTGACAGCCGGTTGACGGGGAAAAGCCTGATATTTGGGGCATTTCTCTCCTTTGTCAACCATGTCAACCAAGAAATCAAAGAAAAAGTAAAAAGTAATAATAGAGCGCCTATGGATTGTTTTCAAAGTCTTTTCTGCCGGTTGACACGGTTTGGTTGACACGGAGACAGTCTGCGGCTGTACACCTGTCTGACATTCCCTTGTCGGGCATATTTCATTTATGGAGGTAACTGCCTATGGCAAAAAGCAAAAACGAGAGCAATAACAAAAACAGCGGCACCCTGCTTACCGAAAAAGACGGCACCCAGTATTTTGTCATGGGGAAAGTCCGTATCAAGGTATCGGAGCATTTCGCACAGGATGGGAAGCCGCTTGACAGCCTGCTGGAAGATGTGATCCAGCACGCTGCCGCCGCTTCCTGAAAAAATACGGAATAACGACTGTCAATCAGCCCACGCTTATGATATACTTGTACCAGCGAGTATTGTATAAGCGTGGGTTGTTTCTTTTAGAAGGAGGATTTTTAACCGTGAAACAACCATACAATACAACGATTTATAACACTGCACTATATTTGAGATTGAGCCGTGACGATGAATTACAGGGGGAAAGCGGCAGTATCCAGACCCAGCGCATGATGCTTAGACAGTATGCCGCAGAGCATGGGCTGACCGTTGTAGACGAGTACATTGACGACGGATGGAGTGGGACAAATTTCGAGCGTCCAAGTTTCCAAAGGATGATTGATGACATCGAAGACGGGAAAATCAACTGCGTTGTCACAAAGGACTTATCCCGTCTGGGAAGAAACTATATCCTGACCGGTCAGTACACGGAAATCTATTTCCCCAGCAAGGGAGTACGCTACATTGCCATCAATGACAATGTGGACACCATCAACGGAGAAAGCGAGCTTGCACCGTTCTTAAACATCCTGAATGAAATGCACGCCCGACAGACCAGCAAAAAGGTCAAGGCTGCCATGCACACAAGATTTGCCAATGGCGCACACTATGGAGCCTATGCACCGCTGGGCTATGTAAAAGACCCGGACAAAAAAGGTCATCTTCTGATCGACCCGGAAACACGCTGGATTGTAGAGAAGATTTTTGACCTTGCCGTACACGGGAGGGGTGCCGCCAGCATTACACGGATTCTGGTGGAAGAAAAAGTACCTACCCCCGGCTGGCTGAACTATGAAAGATACGGGACTTTCGCCAATATCTACGCCGGTGCGCCCGCAGAAAAAGCCTATGCGTGGACGATAGCACAGGTCAAGAGCATTTTGAAAGAGGAAACCTACATCGGTCACAGTGTTCACAACAAGCAGAGCAACATTTCATTCAAGAACAAGAAAAAGGTGCGGAAGCCGCAGGAAGAATGGTATCGTGTGGAAAATACCCACGAAGCCATCATTTCCGAAGAAGTGTTCCAAAAAGTTCAGGAGCTGATTGCAAGCAGACGCAGGAAACGCAGAAACGGTACGACACAGATTTTCGCAGGATTGATAAAATGTGCAGACTGCGGATGGTCTTTAGCCTATGGGGAAAACAAGCAGAATAAGAACCCATACGGGTACTACCATTGCAGCAAGAACGGGCAGGGATTACGCCAGTGTTCCATGCACTATATCCGCTATGATGTACTGTATGCCTATGTGCTTGCAAGACTGCAATACTGGTCTATGCTGGCACAGAAAGACGAGGACAAGCTGCTGAAACGGCTGCTCAATGCCAGCGACAGGGAAAGAAACTCTGCGAAGAAAAAGCAGGCTGCGGAGCTGAAAAAGGCAGAGAAGCGTAAAGCCGAGGTTGACGGGCTGTTTGCTAAAATGTATGAGGACTGGTCTGCCGGACGCATAACCGAGTATAACTTCAATATGCTGTCCGAGAAGTACCAGAACGAGCAAAAGGAGCTTGAAACAAAAATAAGACAGCTTCACGAAACGATGGAAGCCGCCGTACAGACCGCAGCGGATGCTGAAAAGTGGATTGCCCTGATGAAACAGTATGTCAATCCTGTGGAGCTGACCGCCGAACTTCTGAACACTCTAATTGAAAAAATAACCGTCCACGAAGCTGTCAAGGGCGAGGACGGAAGCCGTGAGCAGGAAGTAGAAATCTACTACCGCTTCATCGGCAAAATCGACTGACCTTTCTTTTTTACCCAACAATATCTTTAATTAAGGGAGACGGGTCTTTCCGTTCCCGACTCGGATCTGTTAATAAAGCTGGCGGAGATTTTGGATGTCCCTGTAAGCCGATTGCTCGGATCCAAAATTGAAGCAGAAACGAAGCCCGACGCTTTGGCAGAGCAGCTTTCGCGGATCAACGAGCAGCTGGCTATCAAAAACAGACGGGCGAAGAGAGTATGGAAAGTATTCGCCTTTATTATCGGCGGCATTATTGTGATGTACATCCTGGGCATAATTGCTTTTACCGGTCTCACTGCTCATCCAGCCCAGTCCAATACCGAAGAAACTTCACAAGTCATTGTTGGAACGGAAACAGATACTTAAAAACTTAAATCGTTTGTGCAGCAACCATCTTCCCAAAAACGCAAAAACATCCCGCACTATGCGTCCTGGAAACGCACGGTGTGGGATGTTTATCCTATTACGCGGTTTTTGTCAAATGCGCACTCCCGGCGGCTAAGTTCACGCGGTCAACGTCATATCCTGCGTTGTAGATGGTGTTGGACAGCGGTCTCTCCTGCATCCGGTAGTCGTGCACGCAATCCGTGAGTGTCCAGCGGGCCGGGCTGCTCCAGAAAAAAGCAGACTTCGCCAGTAGGAATTTGCACTTTTTGACGATTACCTCTTCCAAATTGAGCAGTTCTGTTGTATAGTCTGAATTAGGCATAGTGACTCTCCTTTGGATGTGGTAGTGGTGTACTCAAAGGATTTTGTCTCTATGCTCAACTTTTTTCGCAAGAACGGGGCCGAGAAGAGAGCCAGACCCCCAACATTTTTGATGGAACCATGATTCATTAGAATCTTCCGAAAAAACCGTCAACCTTTTCTAATCCACTGCGTGAAACAAAATATAGGAAGAAGGCATTGTCATGTGGATCCTGTTTGCATTTGGTTCGGCGCTTTTTGCCGGGCTGACATCCATTCTGGCAAAATGCGGCATCCGGAAGACGGATTCCGACACGGCCACGGCCATCCGGACGATCGTGGTCCTGCTGTTTTCGTGGCTGATGGTGGCCATCGTCGGCTCCGCGCCGACCATCACCGGCCTGAGCGCGAAGACGTGGGTCTTTCTGATCCTCTCGGGCCTCGCCACCGGCGCGTCGTGGCTGTGCTATTTCCGTGCGCTGCAGCTCGGCGACGTGAACAAGGTCGTTCCCATCGATAAATCGAGCACCATCCTGACGATCGTGCTGGCGTTCCTCTTCCTGGGCGAGGGCATCACCTGGCTCAAGGGCGCGGCCGTCGTGCTCATCGCCATCGGCACGTTCCTGATGATCGAGAAAAAAGCAGTCACCGGAAACAAGGCCGAACGAAAGAGCTGGCTGGTCTATGCCATCCTCTCCGCCGTGTTCGCCAGCCTGACGTCCATTCTCGGCAAGGTTGGCATCGAGGGCGTGGAGTCCAACCTTGGCACGGCCATCCGCACGGGCGTCGTGCTCGTGATGGCGTGGCTCATTGTGTTCGTCAAGGGCAAGCAGCACACGCCGAAGGAGGTCCCGAAGAAGGAGCTCGGCTTCATCTGCCTGTCCGGCCTTGCAACGGGCGGCTCGTGGCTGTGCTACTACAAGGCGCTGCAGGACGGGCTTGCCAGCGTGGTCGTGCCCATCGATAAGCTGAGCATTCTGGTCTCCATCGCATTTTCCGCCGTCGTGTTCCATGAGCGGCTGTCCAAAAAGGCCGCGCTCGGCCTCGTGCTGATCGTTGCGGGCACTCTCATGATGATTTTCTAACCTTTTCCCGATTTCATTTCCCATGCTGCATACAAGAGACAGAACGGCAGGCATTTGACGAGCTCATCCGCTGCATTCCTGGCGTGTACTGATTTCTGCCGCGCTCCTCTGACATCTGACCACAGCCCCTGAACAAACTGCACGGGAACGGTCTCATTCTTCAGGCCGTTCCCGTGCAGTCTTCCAAGGTTTGGGAAAAGCCGGAAAAATGTTTGCGCTGCGGGGCAGATTGCGCTATACTAGGGCCGCAATCGAGATGTTTTTTGAATTGAGAGGAGAAATTCCACATGAGATCCGCAGAAAGCAAGCGGCTCGACATGCTCCACGGCCCGATCTGGAGCAAGCTGCCGCAGTTTGCCCTGCCAGTCGCCGCAACAGCCATTCTGGAACAGCTGTTCAACGCCTCCGACATTGCCGTTGTCGGCAACTTCACCGGTGCGGACAAGACCATTGCCGTCGCCGCCGTCGGCGCAAACAGCGCGCTCATCGCGCTCATCGTCAACCTGTTCATCGGCATCGCCCTCGGCGCGAACGTCGTCATCGCAAACGCCGTCGGCCGCGGCGACCGCGAGGCCGTGCAGAAGGCCGTGCACACGTCCATCGTATTCTCGCTGCTGGGCGGCATCGTCGTCGCCGTTCTCGGTGAGCTGGCTGCGGCCGCCCTGCTGCGTACGCTGCATGTGCCGGACGACGTGTTTCCGCAGGCGCTGCTGTATCTGCGCATCTACCTGATGGGCATGCCGGTCATCCTGCTTTACAACTTCGAGGCGGCGATCTTCCGCAGCGTCGGTGAGACGCGCGTGCCGCTCGTGGCGCTGGCGATGTCCGGTGTGCTGAACGTGCTGCTGAACCTGTTCTTCGTTGCCGTGCTCCATATGACCGTCAACGGCGTGGCCATCGCGACCGTCATGGCCAATGCCTTCAGCTCGGCTCTGCTGTTCCGCCGCCTGCTGCGCTCCGGCAAGGACATCCGCCTTGAGCCGCGCAGGCTGCGCATGGACGGCCGCAGTCTGTGGATGATCCTGCGCATCGGCCTGCCCGCCGGACTGCAGAGCGCGGTGTTCGCCATTTCCAACATCGTCATCCAATCCGCCATCAACAGCCTCGGCAAGGTCGTTATGGCAGCCTCGAGCGCCGCCTGCAACATCGAAGTCTTCGCCTATGACGTGATGAACTCCTATAATCAGGCCTGCACGACGTTCGTCGGCCAGAACTACGGCGCGGGCCAGATCCGCCGCTGCCGCAAAACGCTGTACCTCTGCCTGATCGAGGACGCCGTTTCGCTCGGCGCGACCGTCGCGCTGGTGCTGCTGACGGGCCGCTTCCTGCTGTCCATCTTCAACAACGACCCGCAGGTCATCGCGCTGGGCTACGACCGGCTGAAGATCGTGTTCTTCGCCTATATTTTCTCGCTTCTGTATGAGGTCATGTCCGGCTATCTGCGCGGCTTCGGCATCTCGCTCGTGCCCGCCGCCCTCACGGCCCTCGGCGTATGCGGCATCCGCATCGCTTGGATCCACTTTGTCTTCCCGCAGCACCCCACGCTGCAGACCATCATGACGTCCTATCCGGTCAGCTTGTCCGCCACGGCGCTGATGATCTTCATTGCCCTGCTGTGCTACCGCCCGGCGCGCAAACACGCCGCCATGGAGCGCGAACCCGCCCCGGCAGGGAATTAATTTCAAGCAATATTGTAGCGGCGCTCATCGAGCGCCATGGAGGCTGACAACTATCTCGCACTGATTCTGTGGCACAAGGGCCCCAGATTTGTCATTGCGAGGAGGCCGCAGGCCGACGTGGCAATCTCGGGAAGGCAGTTACGTTTTCGCCGGAAGTACCCAATTATCCGGCCAAGTACTGCGAGATTCCCACGTCGCTTCGCTCCTCGGAATGACACGTCAAGCGAGTGCGGCGGTGCACCAGTGCCTTTCTGCCGTTGAATGCTCCCCCTACTGGGCGGTCACTGACCGCCGCTACATTTTCCTCTCGTCCGGCGGGTTGTGCAGGGATCGCCGCTGCGGACGCAACCGGCCTATCCATCCTGACCGATACTCTGTACATCATGCAGGCACGCAGCCGGGCCATTCCGATTCTTTTCCCGCAGCCTGTTTTTCCTGTTGCTTTTTCCGCGTTTTTCCGGCATAATATAGGCATCTACTATTGAGAAAGGCGGAAGGTTCCCATGGAGCTTCTGAAGGAACGGATCCGGAAGGAAGGCAAGATCCTGCCCGGAAACATTGTGAAGGTGGATGGTTTCCTGAATCATCGCATCGACGTACCACTGATGGAGCAGATCGCGCAGGAATTCAGGCGCGTATTTGCCGGCAAGGACATCACCCTTGTGCTGACGGCCGAAGCCAGCGGCATCGCCCTGGCCACGATCTGCGCGCAGGCCTTCGGCGTGCCGATGGTGTTCGCCAAGAAGGCCAAGAGCGACAACATCGAGGGCGGCCTCTACCAAAGCGACATTCTTTCCTATACCTATAAAAAGAAGGTCACGCTGCTCGTCTCCAAGGAGTGGCTCAGCGCCTCGGACAAGGTCCTCATCATCGATGACTTCATGGCGCGCGGTGAGGCCATGCGCGGCCTGTGCGACATCGTGAGGGAGGCCGGGGCCGAGCTCGTCGGCATCGGCGTCGCGGTGGAAAAGGGCTTCCAGCACGGCGGCGACCGCCTGCGCGAGGCCGGTATCCCGCTGCATTCGCTCGCTATCATCGAAAGCGCGGACGAAAACGGCTTTGTCTTCCGGGAGGAATGAGCATGGAAACGATTCTCGTTCTGGACTTTGGCGGGCAGTATAACCAGCTCATCGCCCGCCGTGTCCGTGAGTGCAACGTATACTGCGAGGTCAAGCCCTACACGACCCCGCTGGAGGAGCTCAAGGCCATGCAGCCCAAGGGCTTTATCTTCACCGGCGGCCCGAACAGCGTCTATGATGCCACCTCCCCGAAGGTCGATCCCGCCATCTTCACGCTGGGCGTGCCGGTCCTCGGCATCTGCTACGGCTGCCAGCTCATGGCCCAGACGCTCGGCGGCGAGGTCACGGCTGCGCAGGACAGCACGGCCCGCGAATACGGCCGCACGGAGACGCACTTCTCCCCCTGCCGCCTGTTCGAGGGCCTGCCCGAGCAGAGCGTCACCTGGATGAGCCACGGCGACTTCATCGCCCGCCTGCCCGAGGGCTTCCGCGCCTGTGCCGTCACGGAGCATTGCCCCACCGGCGCCATCGCTGACGAGGCCCGCGGCTTCTACGGCGTGCAGTTCCACCCGGAGGTCAACCACACCGAGCACGGTCAGGATATGATCCGCAACTTCCTCTACCGCGTCTGCGGCTGCACCGGCACCTGGAACATGGGCGACTATATGCGCTCCTCCATCGCCGCCATCCGCGAGAAGGTCGGCAGCGGCAAGGTCCTGCTGGCCCTGTCCGGCGGCGTGGACAGCTCCGTTGCCGCCGCGCTCATCGCCGAGGCCGTCGGCGACCAGCTCACCTGCGTCTTCGTCGACCACGGTCTGATGCGCAAGAACGAGGGTGACGAGGTCGAGGCTGCATTCCGGAAGTGGGACCTGCACTTCGTCCGCGTCGATGCCGAGGCCCGCTTCCTCGGCAAGCTCGCCGGGGTCACGGAGCCGGAGCGCAAGCGCAAGATCATCGGTGAGGAATTTATCCGCGTCTTTGAAGACGAGGCCAAGAAGATCGGGCGCGTCGACTATCTCGCCCAGGGCACGATCTACCCCGACGTCATCGAGTCCGGCGCGGGCGATGCTGCCGTCATCAAGAGCCACCACAACGTTGGCGGCCTGCCTGACTTCGTCGACTTCAAGGAGATCATCGAGCCGCTGCGCCTGCTGTTCAAGGACGAGGTCCGCCAGCTCGGCCGCGAGCTCGGCCTGCCGGAATATCTGGTCATGCGCCAGCCCTTCCCCGGCCCCGGCCTTGCCATCCGCGTCCTCGGCGAGATCACGCGCGAGAAGCTCGATACCCTGCGCGATGCCGACGCCATCTTCCGCGAGGAGCTGGCAAACGCAGGCCTCGCCTACAGCGTCAGCCAGTATTTCGCCGTGCTGACAAATATGCGCTCCGTCGGCGTCATGGGCGACAGCCGCACCTACGACTATACCCTCGCCCTCCGCGGCGTCACCACCACCGACTTCATGACCGCCGATTGGGCTCGTATCCCCTACGACGTCCTCGACCGCACCTCCGCCCGCATCGTCAATGAGGTCCCCCATATTAACCGCATCGTCTACGATATCACCAGTAAACCCCCAGCGACGATTGAGTGGGAATGATTGCATCCCGCAAAAAGCCCAGTCATACCAAGGCTTTTTCGCCATGAGTGCCCGCTGTGGCAACAAAATGGCAACATTATTTGAATTATTGTAAAAGTAAAGAGCTAACTGATTTTTTGAGAAGTCAGTTAGCTCTTTTTGATTAGTTGGAATTATACCCAAATTTTTTGTTGCGGGACATCATTACTTCTTTCCAAAAACTTTCTCGCAAGATTATTGTCTCATCTGATGTGAACATAGGGTGAATTTCCAAAAGTGTAAATTTGAAATTCTTTTCCACATAGTCGTACCCTTTTTGCTCTACTAAAGCACAAAGTTCTTTGTTACCACCATGCCCATTGGCACAATACTGGCTCCAACGAGACCAAATTCCACAATCTCCATAGGCAGAACCAATATAACGCTTTCCATTTTCAGTGTCGGAAAGCATATAGATGCCTTTTATACTCTCTAGTGCGCTTTTCCAATCTTGAGGGTTGCGGTTGATAATTGTTTTTATCGTTGCAAATGGAAAGTCAATTTGCTCATAACCGGGGAAAATGTGGCTTGAATATGATTTGTCTAAAACTTCTACGACTTCAATTACATCATAGTAATTCTCAAAGAAAAATGCACTGCCACGGGGTGTATTGATGTTTTTAACTTTCAATCTGCCTATGAAATCTTTGTATTCATCACAGAGACGGATGTCATAATGATCAGGATATGTATTTAATATTTCAAATATACCGCCGAATAAGAAAGTCCCTTTTTGAGGGTAAAAATCAATAAACGATATAACATATCTTCTGGTAAAGCGATTAGTTTTTTCACTTCGCCAAGTGTTCCATCCCACCCAATAATCAAAATTCTCAATAAAATCATCCAGTGGATTTGTATTTCCATTATACTTTGCAATATGCATTTTGTAATTAGATGGGCAATCAATAGGCATGATTTGGTTTAATTTAATCATATAATTCACTTCCAAATTCAATTATCTTTCAACTGATCCTTAATTATTTTAACTAATGCGTCGCTGAGTCCCTGTGATGGGACTTTAACATAACCGGAATTTTCATCATATTTCGGATAGTTATAACGCCACTTGTCATACTCCTCACGGCTGATGTCGCCATTACGGTATTTTTCAGACTGTTCTGCCCACGCATTTAGCATTTCGGAAAGCTCGGCAGCATCTTTTCCTTTGCGGGGATCAACACGCATAGAAACGCCGTTCTCACCTTTTTCAATTGTCAATCCATAACGATCCTCTAATGTAAAAAGCGTGTGCATTAACCCAAGATAGCTGTCAATGTCAGGTACAGACAGAGCCAGCGGCGAAACTCCAAGCACGCCGGCAAGGTTTTCGGTTAGATCAGCTTTGGGCGTTCTTGAGCCGGACTCATACTGTGCCATACGAATATCCGCTGTCTTTTCAGGAAAGCCGACTACCGTTCCTAAATACTTTTGTGTCATTCCCCGCAGATTGCGAAAAAAACGAATTCTTTCACCGATTGCCATAGCAATTACGCTCCTTGTTTATGTAATATGCGATAAGTATATCATATATGTTTAGTGCATGTCAAGATAACCAAAACAAAAAAGTTAAATACTTTCTCGAAAACCACTTGACTTTACGGAATTTGTTTAGTATAATAGTTAAGCAAATAGCGTTAAGTTGCTTGACAACAGAATAACCGTCATATGTCACGGTAATGGCATATCCGCTCGGGCAAATCGGAATGCGGCCAGAAAGTTCTCCGACACTAAATAATTGAAGTATCAAAAAAACAAGCAAGGGGGTGATTAAATGGAAAGTACAAGCTTCATGAGAGTTGATGAGGTAGCTCATGAACTGGGTATCTCAAAATCTTACGCTTACAAAATCGTCCAGAAACTAAATGCCGAACTGAAAGAAAAAGGATTTATGACAATTTCGGGGCGAGTAAATAAGCAATATTTTATGGAACGCACCTGCTATGGTGCAACTAAGAAAGAGAGGGATTAAACAATGGCAGTATATAAAGAAGAAAAAACAAACACTTGGCGAGTGCTTTACCGTTACACCGATTGGAACGGTGAACGCAAGCAGTCGCAGAAACGAGGGTTCAAAACAAAGCGTGAAGCACAGGCTTGGGAGCGAGAACAGCTTAACAAGCTGGGCGGTGATTTGGATATGACCTTTAAGAGCTTTGTGCAGCATTATACTGAGGATATGCAGGCTCGTATTAAGGAGAACACTTGGGCAACCAAGGAACATATCATCCAAACAAAACTAATCCCCTATTTCGGTAAGCTGAAGATGTGCAACATAACCGCACAACAAATAATCACTTGGCAAAATGAGCTTATCAATTATAAGGACGATAACGGCAAGCCCTATTCTCCCGTATATTTGAAAACAATTCACAATCAGCTGTCTGCGATATTCAACCATGCTGTCAGATACTACAACCTGAAAGAAAACCCTTGTCAAAAGGCGGGCAGTATGGGTAAAAAGAAAAATCGTGAAATGCTTTTCTGGACGAAAGAGGAATATTTGAAGTTTGCTGATGCAATGATGGATAAGCCGATGTCATACTATGCGTTTGAAATGCTCTAGCTGGCTTGGGCATTACGATATCTCTGTTGACGATCTGCTCAGCGGTATTCCGAAGGAAAAGAAATCAGAGCAGGCTGAAAACTTAATACTCGAATATCTTTCAAAGGGCAAATACCCGCAGAAAGAATTGGTGAAGAAAGCACAGGCGATGGGAATTTCAAAGCGTGTGCTGGACGAAGCAAAGAAAGCACTGAATGTCCAATCGGTTAAAGAGGGCAGTCAGTGGTACTGGCAGCTTCCCGAAAAAACAGAGTGAAGCTGTTCAAGGTTGCAACATTGCAAAGACAGGCGCATCTGCAACCTTGCAATGTTCCTTTTTCGGGAAGTAACAGTATAAAGTTTAGACGGGGTGCAGGGTGTCCTTTTCAAAGGACAGCCCTTGCCCCTCGGAGAGCGCAAAACCTGCTTGCAGGTTGCATTTTTGACGGGCTTGCCTGTCAAAAGTGCTTTTGCGTTACTTTCGCAGAAAGTAACAAAGGCCCGCCGCAAGCGGCGGAATGGAAAGGAAGTGATTTTATGCAAAGAACGATCAGCGCTATGGTCGGAAAAGGCTCAGTCAACCACAACAGCCGCAAATTCAAAGCGGAGAATGTTGATGGCAACCGCACTCATCTCAATATAGATTACTGCAACGAGCCGATAAAGAAAGTGTATCACGAGCTATTCGATGAAGCGCTGAAAAGATACAACGACAGGCAGACAAGAGCTGACCGAAAGATAGAAAACTACTATGAAAAAATCCGCAGTTCCAAACAGGAAAAACCGTTTCACGAACTGATTTTGCAGATAGGCGATAAGGAAAATATGAGTGCTGAAAGTGAGAACGGACAGCTTGCAAGGCAGGTCTTAGATGAGTATTATCGTGGCTTTCAAGAGAGAAATTCACAGCTTAGAGTGTTCTCAGCGCATCTGCATATGGACGAGGCAACGCCGCACCTGCATATTGATTTTGTTCCGTTCACTACTGGCAGCAAGCGGGGATTGGATACGAGAGTATCACTCAAACAAGCGTTAGCGGCGCAGGGATTTAAGGGCGGCTCCCGCAGCGAAACAGAGTGGAATCAGTGGGTACAGTCCGAAAAAAAACAGCTTGCCGCCGTTATGGAACGATACGGAATTAAGTGGGAACGTAAAGGAACGCACGAAAAACATCTCTCTGTTTTGGATTATAAAAAGCAACAACGGACAGAGGAAATCGAGCGATTGGAAAATAAAATCACAGATAAGCAAACAGAATTTGAAACTCTTTCCAAGCGTATTGAGAACTTTGATAAGGGTACAACTGCACTCTCACAAATGCAGAGCGCACTGGAGAATGCCCCCGAATATCAGTTATCCGAACCACAAGGCTTTATGACTGCAAAAAGTTATAAGAGCAAGGTTGCCGAGCCGTTAATTAAGCGGTTGAAATCCCTCATTAAAACGCTTATGGTGCGGTGCTTTCAAGCGATTGATGATTACCAAAGGCTCAATCAGACAAACGCCAGTCTGTACCGTAGTAATGAAAAACTTAAAAATCACAATAGGCAGTTGACTTCCGACAATAACAGATTGAGGGAAGAAATTAAGGACTACAAGCTGCTGAGAAAGGTATTCGGCAGCAGACAGATTGACAGCCTGTTAGAACAGGCAAGACAGTCTAAACAGCGTGGCACACGCTTTAGAAATAATCAATACGAAAGGTAGGAACAGACAATGGCAAAGACAATTTTTGAAGAAATGGGCGGCACTTATGTACGGCAAGGGGATTATTTTATCCCCTGCCTTACTCTACCAGCCGAAAAAGAAAATAAGCCTATCGGCGTATGGGGGCAGAGGCACAAACGCTATCTGCGAGAGCATAAAAGAGCAATCTACACTAATCTGCTCACAAGCGGCAAGCTGAACAGCTATCTTGCTGATATTGACGAGCAGGCAGAGGAAATGTTTTTTCGGTTGGTAGAACAGATGGCGGAGCGTGAGGGCGTGACTGAACAGTTTAAAGCGGCAAATGGCTTAGAGTGGACGAGGCGAATGAATAACATTCGAGCGTGTGCGATGGAGCTTGTCAATGAGGAAATCATCTACAATTAAAGAATTGTAACGCATATAACCGTAAAATTTTGGTGGGTAGGGATAAACTCCTTACCCGTCATTTTTTGTTCTCTTATCTGCTTAAACAAGGCGTTTTGACACCAAAAAGCGTTACATACTCCACTTGTTAGTCGCAATCTCTTGATTTTTTGAACATCGTTCAGTATAATGTAACTGAACGATGTTCAATAGGGGGATATAGTGTGGATAATAAAGAAGCAATCATACAGGCAGCGATTAAACTCATTGAGGAAAAAGGGGAACATTTAGAAGAAGTTACAGTCCGTGAGATATGCAAAAGAGCAGGTGTTGGATTAGGACTTGTAAATTATCATTTTGGAAACAAGGATAAACTCATCGAGCAATGTATTGAGCGTATGATAAACGGAACAGTTGAGCATTTTCAGAATATACGAGAGAAAACAGACGGTTTTACTCCTTTTGAGAAGTTGGAGTATCTCGGCAATATGACGCTTGATTTTCTGTTTGAACATTATGCCATTTCCAAAATTTCTGTTCTTACCGATATGCAGTCACCGAAAGAAAATGACAACACTTACAGAACTTATGCGGCATATCTTCCGCTTGTTGCAGCCTGCCGTCCTGACCTTGATGAAGCGGCGATAAAGCGAAAGACGCTGTATTTGATTACCGTTATGCAGCAAATGTTTTTGCGATACGAAATCATATCGCAAATATTGGGGATTGACCTTAGACAGAAAGAAAACCGCAGGAATTTTCACACACAAGTTTTACACGATATTTTGGAGGTATAAAAAGTGAATATAACAGTGATAAACGGAACGGAAAAACACGGCGTTACCTATCGTCTAAAAGAGATGTTTTTAGCAGAATTCAGGGATAAGGCGACTATTACAGAATATTATCTTCCAAAGGACTGTCCGAGTTTCTGTACTGGCTGCCTGAGCTGTACATTAAAGGGTGAAAGCACTTGCAAGGACGCAGAATATATTGGGAGAATTGATAAATCACTTTTGGAAGCAGACTTGATTGTGATGACATCCCCTGCCTATGTGTTTCACGCCACGGGAGCAATGAAAGCATTTCTTGACCATTTTGCTTACCGCTGGATACCGCACCGTCCTGCTCCTGAAATGTTTGGAAAACGAGCTGTCATCATAACACAATGCTTGGGCAGCGGAGCAAAATCTGCGGCAAAAGATATGAAGCACAGCTTATCGTGGTGGGGCATTTCCAAAATCGAGATATTTACCGGTGCATTGATGAGCGATATCGTCTGGGAAAAATTGCCGCAAAAGAAACAAGCCGAGCTTGCGGGAAAGCTTCAAAAGCTGTCTCGGAAGTTTGCTCATATAGATTATACAAAGCCCGCATATACAAATTTGATTACGAAATTTAAGTTTTTCTTCTGCCGTATGATGCAGAAATCCATACATAGATCAGATCCCGAATACCTTGACGGAAAGTATTGGGCGGAGCAAGGTTGGCTTGACAGCGGCAGACCGTGGAAATAATGTGGGGCAAAACGAAATCTCGGTTACTGGCAGATGTGAAAATGATAAATCAGTGAGTGATATATCAAATATTTTGCTCAAAATCAGTAAATGCCACGCAAAGTAGCAGGAAAATTCCGAATGTCATCTCTGCTTGCTTGTAATGCAAAGCACGGTTTTCTATACTTGGCGTATCAACATAAGGAGGTCACGAGAATGACATTTGCAGAAAAACTAAAATCTATCCGCAAGAAGGCAGGACTTTCGCAGGAACAGCTTGCGGAGAAGTTAGGCGTGTCAAGGCAGGCGGTTACAAAATGGGAAACTGAAACAGGCATTCCCGACATTGAAAATATGATGGCTATCTCTGCCCTGTTTGACATTTCCATTGACGAGCTGCTTTCCAATGAAAGAGGAATGAAAAAATCAGACGAGTATCTTTTTGAAAGCGTTACGGAATACGATATTGACGAGCCGAAACGCTATGATATGAAATTCGGTGGAGCAAAGCAATTCGTATTGTCTGGTTATGAGGGAGAGAAAATCCGTGTCCGTCTGGTATCTAATACCCTCTCCACGCTCCAGAACGATTTTAAGGTTAAAATTGACGACATCCGAAAACGGATTGATGTAGATGTAATCCGTAAAAACGGTATATCTGAAGCAACGGCAAAAGAAACTGTCAGTATTTTCGTTCAAATTCCTATGCCCTATGTGGGAAAAATTGAGGGTGCTGTCAATGCGGAAACCGTAGAAATCCGTTCTTTAGATTGCGACAGTATTGAGCTTGATGTAAAGACGCCGAATATCATTCTAAACGATGTCGGCGGCACAGTAGAAATTAACTGCAATCTGGATATGAGTGTGGTTTGCAATTCCTTAAAGGGATACCTTGCAATCAATCAGGTGTCGGCAACTTCCAAAATCCATATTCCAGAGGGTGAAGTATTTACTGCTGTTACGAAAGGTATTGGAACGAGCATTTCCTATGAAAAGGACGGCAGACAGACGGAACGCTTTGACACGCCCGATGCGGAAAATGTCATAGAACTGAACGGCATTAAAAGTGAGCTTGTTATTTGCAACGATTAAAAACGAAGGAGTGTAAAAAATGAATAATCTTGAAAAAATCCAAAAGACAATGAAGGTCTTTCAAATACTAACGAAGATTGTAATGGTATTTAGTTTTGTGGCGATTGCCTTTACATTAGTGGCTGGCAGCGTAAGTTTGATGGCAGATAAACTTCCATTTGGCGAGCTTCTGCAAAGGTTGCTCATAAAAGCTGACAGAACGATTGACAATCGTGAAATAGGAATAGCCCTGCTCTGTGAAAGCGTGGTTTTGATTTTCGGAGCGATTGAAGCTATTTGTGTTTGCAGATATTTTAAGTTGGAACTGAGCGAGGGAACACCTTTTACTGAAACAGGAGCAAAAAGCATAACGAAGCTCGGAATACTCTTTATTGTCAGCAGCATTTTCCTCTGCGATGGAAAAGTTTGCATTTATATCAGAACGGATGGATAACGGCGGTGGCATTGGTATCGGCATTTGCTTGATTTTACTTGCAATGGTTGTTCGCTACGGTGCGGAATTGGAGCAACGAGGCAGAGCAAAGTAACGCAGGAGGATTTCTATGGAAGATAGTAAATGGATACTCTGCCCTGTCTGCGGAAACAAAACGAGATTGCAGCTACGGGCAGATACGGAACTGAAAAATTTCCCGCTCTACTGCCCGAAATGCAAGCAGGAAAGTTTGATTAACGCAAAGGATTTGCAGGTAACGGTTATTAAAGGATTTGGAGCAAAAATACATAGCTGAATAGCAAAGCGACAAAATCTAATTTGTTGAATTTATGAATATAAGGAATTGATAGAATATGAATTATATAATTCGAGAGATTAAGGAAGAAGAGTATCCAATATTATCAGATTTTCTGTATGAAGCAATTTTTATTCCAGAGAGTATGGAAAAGCCGCCAAAGGCTATCATTGAACAGTCGGAGTTGCAAGTATATATTGCCGATTTTGGAAAAGAAGATGATTGGTGCTTAGTT
>ERZ857827.1181-NODE-1181-length-28663-cov-5.745735_pt1 | contig 28663 bp, 25 predicted proteins | sample MGYA00519761_ERZ857827 | MGnify/ENA primary metagenome ERZ857827 (study PRJEB31778, sample SAMEA3449370) | human gut metagenome | biome: human gut; feature: human-associated habitat; material: faeces | place: United Kingdom | collected 2010/2012 ... | reverse complement strand
TCTGCTGCACGAAGGAGGAACTGACGCAGATCCACAACCGGCTTCAGAGGAGTATGATGGAGTATTTGAAAATTTGACCGCGCGGCAGGTGTTTGCGCATAAAATGTCCGGACCCAGGGAAAGCAATATGGAAAAAAGCAGCCGATCTCATTTTGAGACCGGCTGCTTTTTTTGAAAAAACGGAAACACTTTGATGGCGCAGTTTTTAATTACATTGGTGCCACTCCTCATTACGCGGGTCCTTCTTGCGGCCTCTGCGACAGCTTTGGCAGTGGCGGGACCGGCGCGGGGGCTTTGTTTATATACACAAAAACCCGCAAGCTGTGCTGTGCAATGTGACAAGACACATCAATATATTACAATAATTCGTCAAGCGAACAGAAGAAAAATGCCGATATAGCAGATATAATGAAGTCAATGCAACACAATTCTATGCATTTGTTGGAGCGTTGCCATGAACAGCAGAGAAATACAGGGCGTCATCTTCAATATTCAAAGATTCTGCATCACAGACGGCGACGGGATCCGGACAACGGTCTTTTTGAAAGGCTGCCCGCTGCACTGCCGCTGGTGTCATAATCCGGAATCGCAGCTTGCTGCACCGCAGCTGATGTACAAGCCTGCTCGCTGCGTCGGCTGCATGGCCTGTGCCGACGTCTGCGAGCATGGGGTACACCGGTTTGATGGCGGCGTTCATTTTGTGGATTTTTCCCGCTGCATCCGGTGCGGGCTCTGTACCGCAGTATGCTGCTATGATGCGCTGGAGCTATGCGGCAGCAGGCAGACGGCCGGAAGCGTTATCGACAGCGTCTGTAAGGATAAGCCCTTTTTCGGCGAGCGCGGCGGCATGACAGTCAGTGGCGGCGAACCGCTGATGCAGCCAGAGTTCCTGGAAGCGCTCCTGCGGCTTGCCGCAGAAGCGGGGATCCGTTCTTACATTGAAACCAGTGGCTTTGCCAACGCGGACGTGCTTGCACGTATCAGCCCTCTAACCGATTGTTTCCTGTTCGACTGGAAGCTGACTGATCCGGCGCTGCATAAGACGTATATCGGCGTTGACAACAGTCTGATCCTGCACAATCTGCGCTATCTTGCCGGGCAGCACAAGCGCATTGTGCTCCGCTGCCCGATCATTCCGGGCGTCAATGACTGCACAGCACATTTTGAGGGCATCGCGCGTCTGGCGTCTTCCTTGGACGCGATCGACCATGTAGAACTGATGGCCTATCACACGATGGGCGAGAGCAAAAAGGGACAGCTTGGCCGCGCGGACAGTTTCCGCGCGGAGATCCCGGAGCAGGAGCAGAAGCAGCAGTGGCTTTCACAGCTGCGCGCACTCGGCTGCGACGCCCGCTTGGGCTGATCACGATGCTATTGTGCGCTGCGCTGAAATTTACGCAGTTTTCTGTATTGCATGGGCGACATGCAGTATGTGGTCTTGAACAGATGATAGAAATGGCTCAGTGAGTTGAAGCCGCATTTTGACGCGATCTCAAGAATCTCTTCGTCGGTATAGATCAAAAACCGGCTTGCCTCATGGATCCGCAGTGCGTTGAGATACGCGGTCGGCGTCGTGTTCAGATAGCGCTTGAACGAGCGGCACAGGTGCTCCGGCGTATAGCCGGAGATGCGGTACATAGCCTCGATCCCCTCAGCGTACCGCGCAGGATTCTGCATCTGCTTGAGCAGATTGTCCATCCACGACGGGAGCTGCTCCTTTTCCTGCAGAGGATAAGTGAAAAACAGCTTGAGCATGGTGATCAGTACGAGCTTGAGCTGCGCGTTATAGTCGTCCTTATTGTTATATGGTACAAGGATATTGGTCTCCAGCATATGACGGGTGAATTCGAAGTCCTCCTGATGCAGATTGATTTTGATCGGCGCCTCCGCGCCGGTCAGATCGCGAAGCACCGGACTTGGCCCGATAAATGCGGCAGCCTGATTCCACAGCTCGTCTGAGATCAGAATATTGAACATCTCGCATTTGTTGGACTTGAAAAAATGGATATCTTCCGGCCGCACAAAGCAAAGATCGCCAGGGACGATCTCAAATGATCCCTGCTGTGTCACATGCGTTCCGGTGCCTTTTTCCACAAGAAATATCTCGTAGTAATCATGAAAATGCGGCACGGTTACCGTGTTTGTAAGATATGAGCAGATCCCAAGCTGATCCTGCAGCAGATAGTTCTCGGCAAGAAATTGCACAGCCACGGCGTACACCCCTTTTCGGACGCTGATTCATTCTTGTTTTTATATATCACAGTCCAGGCAAAAAATCAAAAATTTTTCAGGAGGCTCCAGATGAACAATTGGAAAGTCAAGCATCCTTGCACAGACCTGTCCTTTGAGATTGCCTTTACGAAGGCGTATCGGGAAGCGAAGGCGAAGTTTACGCATCCGGCGCAGATTGAGCTTGCCGCGCTGCGCGCGCAGTTTCCTGCGATCATGCATGAGATTGAGGACGAAGATCTGTTCGCGGGCCGCGTGCAGATGGGCATTGTCGGCTTCGGCTCACAGCACCAGACTGGTGGCTTCGGCTACTACGCCGATCTTGCGCGGATCGCCGATCTGCTGGCCAACCAGCCCGGTAACCAGAAATACCGGGAGGATATCCACGATATGCTGACCTTCTGGTATGCTGAGCGCACCGGGGCAAAGGTCATGGCCGACGTTCCCGCGGATCTGAAGGATGTTTTCTACACCGACGTCTGGGAAAACGATCCGCTGCCCGCAACGCCGATCCTCCGCATGGCGGGCTCGTATCCCAACTTCGATAAGCTTGTTCAGGTTGGTTTGCCCGGTATGCAGGCGGAGATCCGCGGCTGCATCGAGCGCGAGAAGGCACGCGGCGGTGACGTGATTCTGTATGAATGCATGCTGGGCGCAGTCGATCTGATCGCAGAATGCTGCCTGTATTACCGCGACCAGGCGCTGCGTATGGCCGAAAGCCATCCGGATGCACAACGTGCTGCCGAGCTCCGCGTCATGGCGCAGGTCCTGCAGAACATCACCGAGCGTGCGCCCCAGTCCATGCGCGAGGCTATCCAGCTGGTATGGATGTATGGTATAATGGCACCTCAGGTCGAGTACGGCCGGGCGGATATCTATCTTGGGGACCTCTATGTCAAGGATATTGACAGCGGTGCGCTCTCGGATGAAGAGGCGCTGGCACTGGTGCAGTCTTATTTCCGCCTGATCGACCATCTCAACTGCGAGGTCGATGGCCGCCTGTTTGTCGGCGGTCTGGGGCGCAGAAATACGGAAAATGCGGATCGCTTCTCGCTCGTCGCGATCGAAGCCTGCCGCACGGTCAAGGAAGTCCTTCCACAGTTTACGCTCCGCTTCAGCAAACAGACACCGAAGGCGGTCTGGGATGCGGCGATGCGCTGCATCGAGGAGGGGCGCTCCTATCCGCTGCTGTATAACGACGATGTGCTCGTCCCTGCGATCATGAAGGGCTATGGCGTCGACAGAGCCCGCGCAGAATCCTACGTCCCTCTCGGCTGCGGCGAGATCGAATTTGATCATTACAGTATCCACACCCCCAGCGGTTCGATGAACGTATCCAAGATCCTCGAGATCGCAATCCGCGGCGGCTATGAACCGGTCAGCCGGAAGTGGGTCGGTCCGAAAACCAAGGCGCTTGCCGAATGCCGCAGCTTTGAAGAATTCTATGATAACTATCTGACGCAGCTGCACTTCTATATCGCCGCTGAAGCGAAATTTGAGCGCTATGAGTACGATAAGACCGGCTCGATTCATCCGTTCCTGTACTTCTCCATGCTCTATGACGGCTGCCTAGAGAGCGGAAAGCCGATGTTTGCCGGCGGCTGCCAGAGTCTCAACGGCACGCTGGAGCTCTACGGCCTGGTCGATGCCGGCGACAGCCTCTTTGCAATCAAAAAGCTGATCTATGATGAAAAGGTGCTGACCGGCAGCGAGCTTGTCCGCATTCTGGACAACAATTTCTTCGGCTTCGAAAAAGAGCGCCGCATGATGCTTGATTTGCCGAAGTACGGCAACGACATCGACGACGTCGACCGCATGGTCGTCAAGCTGCAGAGCGATATCAACCAGGATATTGCAGCGCAGGCACCTCTGGCTGGTCTCGATACCAATCTTTCTGTCATCATCAACAACGACCAGAATACGACACTTGCCCGCTGGGTCGGCGCAACGCCAAACGGCCGCAAGGCAGGCACACCGTTTGCCAACGCCAACAATCCTGAGCCTGGCGCAGATAAAAACGGCGTGACTGCAATGATCAATTCTCTGCTGAAAATGCCGCAGGACAACAATGCCGGCACTGTGCAGAATTTCCGGTTCAGCAAGGAACTGTTCCAGGCGTCCAGAGAAAAGGTTCTGGAGCTGATTCAGAATTACTTTGATCGCGGCGGCGCGCAGGCCATGATCTCTGTCGTCGGTAGAGAGGATCTGAAAAACGCGCTGGAGCGCCCGGAGGATTACCGGGATCTGATCGTGCGTGTAGGCGGCTTCAGCGCCAGATTCGTGGATCTGCACAAGGATGTTCAGGTCGAGATCTATAACCGCACCACCTATTGATTCATAGAACACACGAAGACCCGTGTTCGAATAAAAAAAGAAAGGAACCACCAATATGAAAAAGGCACTCGTTCTCCTTCTTGCACTCAGTCTGCTTGCTGCACTTTGTGCATGCGCACAGCCCGCGGCTCCTGCCGCCGATGCATCCGACAGCACCGATGCGTCTGCAGCAGCTCCTGCTGAGGCTGCATCTTCCGGCTCCGATTTCTCCGGCGTGACCGTCGTTGCTTCCCGTTGGGCAGGTCCGAACGCCGATACCCAGAAGGCCATTGTGGAAAGCTACACAAACGGCACAATCGTTATTGACGACGTTGACTACAACAACCTCAAGGAGAAACAGATCCTCAGCATGAGCGCATCCGGCGAATATGACCTGATCTGGGTTCCCGAGGTCTGGATCCCTGAGTATGTCGCAAATGGCTGGCTGCTCCCGCTCGACTCCTACATTGCACGCGACGATCTGAACATGGACGATTATCTTTCCGGTATTGTGGAGATTGGCAAGGTCGATGGCACCATGTATGCCATGCCTGACATGATGCAGGGCATGATGATGACCTACAACACCGAATGGCTCGAACGGGAAGGCCAGAACATCCCCGCCACGTGGGACGAGCTCGTCGCGCTGGCGAAGTATTTTAAGGAAGCTGGCACCGGCATCGGCTTGCCGCTCATGCAGGGCCAGGCAGCCATGGACCTTTATGCGATGATCCTCTATTCCAACGGCGGCGATTACTTTGATGCTGACGGCAGCCTTGCTCTTACCAGTGATGTCTGCCTTGAGGCAGCACAGCAGTACGCCGAGCTCGCGCAGTACGCCATGGACGGTGCAGTCACCTGGCACAACGATCAGGTCTCCGAGGCCATCCGCACCGGCAAATGCCCGTTCGGAATCACGATGTCCGGCCTTTCCGGCCTTGACTCCGATCCTGAAGGCTCTGTGATCGCCGACTGCGTCGCTTATGGCGCAATGCCCGGCAAGAAATCCGTCTCCGGCTGCCTGAACACCTGGTCCTGGGCGATCGCTGCCAACAGCGCCAACCCGGATGCTGCATGGGAAGCGGTAAAATATCTCACGAGTGCGGATGTGGAAAAGCAGATGGCTGTTCAGATCGGCCATACTTCCGCAGTTGCCGCGCTGTCGTCCGACGCTGATGTTCTCGCGGCGGAACCCTTCCTCCCCGCGCTGTCCGAGCAGATGGCGAACGGCAAGACGCAGCCTCTGGCTGCCAGCGCAAGCGCACTGTCCGACCCGCTGCAGGCCGCACTCTCTGAGATCGCGGCCTCCGGTGCCGATCCGGTCGAGGTGTTCAACAAGCTCCAGAACGATCTGGCGGATACCGTCAAATTAAGCTGAGATATCTCATGTGAGAACTGGTGGGCAGTCCGGTTCAGCCGGGCTGTCCACCCGAACCCTACAGGCTCTTTGGATAAGGATGGCTATGAAAAATAAACGTTCTTCAACGCGTATCTCGCTCGAAAAGGGCGATTTTCTCCCTACGCTGCTGCTTTCTCCAACGCTTTTTATCGTACTGGTCGTCATGATCGTCCCGTTTTTCTATGGGCTGTATATCAGCCTGTATGCCTATAAGGTAGGCGGCCGGCTGGATGGCGAGACCTTTGTTGGTCTGGCAAATTATCTGCGCCTGTTCAAGGACGAAACACTTGGAAAGGTCACGTGGAATACGCTGGAATTTGCGCTGCTCGCTACCTCCGGCGATCTTTTCTTCGGCACACTGATTGCGGTGCTGCTGACGAAGGTCTCCCGGCGCAGAAGCGATGTGCTGCGCGCGGTCTATCTGATTCCGCTGCTCATCTCGCCGTTGATTGTCGGCCTGATCTGGAAATTTATTTTTGACCCCGCTTCGGGGCCGTTCTACTATGTTTTAAGTCTCGTTCACCTCGGTATTTCACAGGTTCCCGGGCTGTCCAGCGAGAAAACGGCGATGCTTTGCGTCGTTGTCGCGCATTGGTGGCAGGTCGTCCCGTTTGTCATTCTCGTCGTCAGTGCAGGTCTGACCTCGATCCCGGCAGACGTCTATGAAGCGGCCTATCTGGATGGGGCTTCCGGGCTTAAGCTGTTTTTCAAAATAACCCTTCCGCTTCTTACGGGGATTTATATGGTGATTCTCGTCGTCAGCGGCGTCGATACGATCAAGGTCTTCGACCTGATCTATTCGCTTACAAGTGGAGGTCCGTCCAACTCTACCATGTCCCTGAGCATCTACGCCTATCGCACCGCCTTCAAGACCAATGATATGGGCTATGCGATGGCCATCTCACTGTTTACCATGGTGCTTACGATGCTCCTGTTCGGGATCCCGTTTATCAAATATAACATCAAGCGTGACGAGGAGGGCTGAGCATGCTGGGCATCAAAGAATCCAAAGCGGCAAAAATTGCGCGCGCTGTGATCCTCGCGCTGTTCTTCCTGTGGTCGCTGATCCCCGTCTATATTGTCATCACCAACGCAATCAAGCCGACGCTCGACATTACGGCGATCCCTCCGAAACTTTTCTTTCAGCCAACGCTTTCTCATTTCCAGAAGGCCTTCAGCAACGGCGATTTCCTACTGTATTTCAAAAACTCAATCATCATCACGTCTGTTACAACGCTGATCTGCGTGCTGTTTGGCGCAATGGGTGCATATGGGCTTCTGATCATGAAATCCAGAGCCGGAAAACAGGCCTCCAGCTTTCTTTTGATCGGTAAGCTTGTCCCGTCCATTACGATTCTGATCCCGTTCTACAGCATTCTGGTCAAGCTCGGGCTGCACCGCACGTATATTGGTGTCATTCTGGCTCACTGCTCGCTGAACCTGCCGTTTATCGTATGGCTGATCCTCGGCTTCATGCGTGATATTCCGATGGAGCTGCTCGAGGCTGCCACGATTGATGGCGCAACCAGAATGCAGGCGTTCTGGAAGATCATGATGCCTGTGCTCAAGCCCGCGCTGGGTTCTTCCATCATTCTGACGTTCCAATGCTCCTGGAACGAACTGCTTTACGCGCTGCAGCTGACGACTATGAAGGCCTATACGATCCAGGTCGGAATCAGCCGCTTTACCGGTGCGTTGACAGTCGACTGGGGCAAATGCAGCGCTGCTGCGACAGTCGGTATGCTGCCCGTGATTCTCATTGGCTTCGCCATGCAGAAATATCTCGTTACCGGCATGACTGCCGGATCGGTCAAAGGATAAAAAACAGAGGAGAAAACTATGATCTACGGCTCTCAATATTATCGCCCGCCCTTTCCCTATCGCGGCTGCTGGGAAAATGATCTTGACAACATGGTCTCGCTCGGGTTCAATACCGTAAAGCTCTGGGCAGTCTGGAACTGGATCGAGCGCGAGCCCGGCGTGTTTCAGTTTGACGATCTTGATGCGCTCACGGCGCTCTGCGCGAAAAAAGGGCTCAGCGTTGTGATCAATCTCATCCCGGAGGGCGCACCCTATTGGACCTCCGACGGTAAGCTCGGTGCATTTTATGAAATGTCCACGGGCGAGCAGCTGAAATACAGCGGCCCTGGTAATATTCCGACTGCGGGCTGGCCCGGCCTCTGCCCGGACAGCCCGGATTATGCCGCGCTGATCTACCGCTTCTGCTATGAGACGGCGAAGCATTTCGCTGCCGATCCCGCGGTTACATGCTTTGATGTGTGGAATGAGCCGCACCTGGAGCCCATGTACGACTATCCGGATAGCCTGCTCTGCTACTGTGAGCATACGCAGGCCAAATTCCGCGGCTGGCTGCAATCGCGCTACGGCACGCTTGAAAAGCTGAACGCGGCATGGTTCCGCTGCTACAGCAGCTGGGAGCAGGTCGAGGCACCGCGCAGATACGGCACCGCTGCGGATATGATCGACTGGCGGCGCTTTGGCATGGACAATTTGCGGGCACTTCTGCATGACCGCGCGGCGGCTGTCAGGCGCGGCGCACCCGGTAAAACCGTGCAGACGCATGTCGCCTACTCCGGCTATATGGGGCAGGTCAACGACGGCGGCCTTGCCAAGGATCTGACGGATGAATTCCTGCTTGCCCGGGAAGTCGATCAGTTTGGCCTTTCCGCATTCCCGCTGTGGCTGATGGGAACAGAGCACATTGGTCAGCATTTCATGAACGCGGAGGTTGTGGCGGAAGCGTCACGGGGGAAACCCTTCTATCAGGTTGAGCTGCAGGGCGGCGGCGGCAAAGAGGGGCTGCTTGCGGGGGTTGTGCCGAAGGAGCCGGATGTACGCCAGTGGAACTGGAGCGTGATCGCCGCGGGCGGTAAGGGCGTGGTCTACTGGCAGTATAAGCCAGAGCCCGCCGGCATGGAGTCGCCTGGCTTTGGCCTTGTCAATATCGATGGCACCAATACGCCGCGTTCGCGCGAGGCCGGGAACTGTGCAAGGCAGTTTTCGGCACTGAAGCTCGAGCAGTTCGAACGCTGCCTTTCATCCAACGCGATTTTCCTGTCCCGCAACAGCGACCTTCTGGCAAACGCCGTACAGGAGGAAAAGAAATACAATAACAGCTTCAAGGGCTATCACCAGGCGCTTACCGACCGCGGGATTCCCTGCCGGTTTGCGCATGCGGATTATGCGGATACTCTTTACGCCGAAGGCGTGCGAACGCTGTATCTCCCCATGACACTCTCACTGTGTGAAGACGAGCGCCGCGCGCTTACTGCGTACGTAAAAGCCGGTGGCACGCTTGTGCTTGAGGCCGGTGCCGGAAGCTATCGCGAAAATGGGGAACTGGAGGCCGACGGAAGCTTCCTGCGCGAACTGCTTGGCATGCAGTCCGTCAACTTTGATCTTCTGCGTGTGCCGGAAACCGTCTATACCCTGGATGGCAGAAGGACGGGCGAGTTCTGCTACTACCGGCAGGGTTTCGCCTCCTGTGCAGCAGACGTGACAGTCAAGGCCGTCTTCTCTGATGGCAGCCCTGCGATTCTCACGCGCAGCTTCGGGGCAGGACGCATTGTTTGGTTCGGCGGTTTTGCGGGCGGCGCCTACTGGAATACCCGCGATGACGCGACCGCCGATCTGATCGCTTCCTACGCCAACGCAAACGGCTATGGAGCGATTCGGATGCTCTCGAGCAGCGGCATGCTTGTGCGTCTGCTGGAAAGCGATACAGAATACGCGCTTGTCTGCGTCAACCGCACAGACGAGCCGCGCACGCTTATTTATGATATCGACGGTCTTTGCACCGTGACGGTACCAGCCTGTGACGGCGTTGTTGAATTTGTATCCAGGCGCTGAAGCCGGGGGGATAAATCAATGGATCGATGCAAAGTCGGTGTGATCGGCTGTGGAGACATCAGTCGTGTCTATCTGCATTCGCTCACACAAGTATTTCGGAACACACAGGTCGTGGCTGTCAGCAGCCGCGGCGGGGAAAGCGCAAGGCGCCGGGCGGCAGAGTTCGACATTCCCTACGCCGTCAGCACAGAAGAACTGCTGGCCATGGAATTTGACATTGTTGTGATCCTGACCGATCCCGTCAGTCATTTTCGGCTTGCCGAGCAGGCTCTTCTGGCAGGAAAGCACACATATGTGGAAAAGCCGCTCGCGGCGACTACCGCTGAGGCTGCGCATCTTCTCACGCTGGCACGGGAGAAAAACCTGATGCTCACCTGCGCGCCGGATACGCTGCTTGGCGGCGGGATCCAGACATGCCGGAAGCTGATCGACAACGGACTGATCGGTACGCCGGTCGCCTCCGTCGGTCAGACGTTCAACGGCGGTCCGGAGTCCTGGCACCCGAATCCATTCTTCCTATATCAGAAGGGCGCAGGGCCCCTGTATGACGTGGGGCCGTATTATATCGGCGGGATCCTGTACCTGCTTGGCCCGGCAGGAGAAGTTGCCTGTATGGCAAAGAAGACCTATGCGCAGCGCACCATCGGCAGTCAGCCGCATTGCGGCGAGAAGATCGACGTGGAAATGCCCACGTATTACGCCTGCACGATGCATCTGAACAGCGGTGCGATCTGCACATCGCTGCATTCATTCGACGTACCGTGCTCCCGGCTTGATACCAGAATTGAAATCTATGGGACGGAGGGGACGCTGATTACCGCACCACCATGCGATTTTTCGGGCGAGATTCTCTTTCGGGGACGCAATGACAGTACCTGGCGACAGCTCCCGATTGAGTTTCCCTATGAAAAGAACTGCCGCGGCGTCGGTGTCAGCGATATGGCGGACGCACTCATCCGCGGCCGTGCGCCGAGACTGGCTGTCGATTTCACCTATCATACACTGGACGTAATAGAGTCGCTGCAGCGATCGGGCGAAACCGGCAAATTTGTCCCAGTAACGAGCCGCTTCATACGAACGCCGCCCATGCCAGAAGAACCGCTGTTCAGCAATCGATTTTCCGGTCTGTGCATAAAACCAGGCCTGCGAAAATGACACGCCCCGGCTGCTTACTATAAAATGATCGGCAACGCCAAAGAAGCTCATATACAACACCCCCTGCTGCAGAAACCTGCAGCAGGGGGTGCACTATACGATAGGGGACGCAGCCGCCATCACCCTGCAAATGCGCGATACACGCTTTGCGACAATTCTGCGATCTCGCTCGTCGCTCCAGCATCTGTATAGGGATCGTTGCAGATAACGCAAATGAGATAGGGGCTGTCTTTGAGTTCAACGATCCCGACATCTGCAATGCAAATCCCGGACAGATTCCCCGTTTTGTGCGCGACTGTGACATCCTCCGGCAGGAGCAGGGGCAGCCGGTCGTTGACCTGTTGATTTTCCAGCAGCTGCAGCATTTTCTCTGATACGGCTTCTGAAATGCAGGTTTTTTTGTAGATCTGGCGCAAGATTTCTGCACAATCCCGTGCAGTCACATGGTTTTGCAGGTCATTCTCCGCAAGCATCAGGCGATGATAAGCGACATTTTCACATCCGATCGACGCAGCCCATGTTTCGACTGTCTTTCGTCCGGCTTCTTCATCACCGCTTCCAAGCAGCATCGTCAGGCTGTTTGCTGCCGCATTGTCGCTGACCGTGATCATCTGCTCCAGTTTTTCACTGACATCGGATTCTTTTACCGCGCCAGTCTCGATCTTATCATAGACAGCACCCATGATAAAGAGTTTTATCAGACTGGCCGAAACCATCGGCTGGTTTTCCTCGATGTTCTGCGTACAATGGATGCTTGTTCCATCTGTCAGATCCTCGACCCAAACATCCCACTTGCTTGTCAGGCGGCTCAGTTCTGTTTGAATGCTTTTTTCAAGCTTTGCAAGCGGTCCGGCTGGCGCCTTTCGTTCAGAGAAATAGGCATCTAAGCCGTTCGCGATTCCCTGCACGATTTTTTCCTGATAGGCTTCCGATGCCAGAAGCAGGTCTTCTTCCGGGTTTGTCATGTAGCCCATTTCCAGAATGGTGACCGGTACCTCGGACCAGTTGATCCCCGTCATAGTGTCTGTTTCCCAGATATATTCTTTTTTTGCGCCAGTTGCCTCGACAGCCGCATTCAAAACAGCTTCCGACAGCGCATAGCTGTCTGGGTAGAGATCTGCATTGAATGGATTGCTTTTTGTCATGCAAATCGCCATCATGCCATTGGCAGCGGAGCTGTCTGCTGCGTTGGCATGGATACGTAGATAGGCGTCCGCACCGGCTTCGTTGGCAAGCTGTGCCCGTTCTGCATTGGAAATATCAACGTCGTTGCTTTCGCGCGTCATTTGTACGTGATATCCGCGCGCCTCAAGCTCATCACGCAAGAGAAGGGAAACCTGCAGATTCAGCTCATATTCCGCAAGGCCGGATGCTGTACCAGCGGTTCCGCTTGCGACCTTCGCCTTTGTCTCGGCGGAACCGGGACCAAGCGGCTCGGTGTCGTAGTTCCCGTGGCTCTGGTGCCCCGGATCGATCACGATAAGCCATGCTTCGTGTGGTTGAGGTGCTGGCTCTTCCGGCGGATCCTCCTGCTGCTCAGCCGAAGAGAGTATCGGTTCTATATGCACAGGCTCATTCACGGGAGGCGCCTCTTCTGGCACTGTTTCTTCCTGCGGAGACTGCGGCGGTACGTCCGCTTTCTGTGTTTCCAGCTGTTCCGTCTGCCAAAGGACTTTGTCAATCAGGTCTTCTTCAGATTGTTTGCTGCTGCAGCCTGCAAGCGTAAAAAAGATAGCGCCAGCGATTGCAAGCAGGAGCAGCTTTTTAATCTTTTTCATTTTGTTCTCTCCCGTTAGTAATAGGAACCGCCGAATTTTGCTTTTTCATAATCCAGAATGAATCTGGTATTTGCATACTCAACGTCGCTCAGATATCCAGCCTCATTTGCATCGAATACGTTGCTCGGGATTGTCCCTGCGTACCAGTCTTTGCTCTTAAAATATGCTGCGATCTCGGCTGTCTTGAAGATCCGCCCATGGCGGGCGTAGATCTCGTTTCTTGCAAGCGTACATTCTTCCCAGCTCAGCCATTGAAGGTTTTTGTCGGTCAGATAGTCCGTGCTGCTGCAAGGGATCAGATAGTCATCCACATACTTGTCAAGGACAGCCTGGTTATCCTCAGCTTGATTCGCAGTCCAGTTCAGGCCGGTGTCATCGTCAATTTCATAGACGTCCAGATGGGTCAGTGCGTGCCGATCTTTTCCATATGCACCGAACACCGTCTCCGCGGACAGCTCGCCGTTGAACACGGTGCATCGTTGGATCCATTCGTCTCCCATGGATTCGCCGTGCAGCAGGAAAAAACCTTTTTCCGAGATACCGCAGACGGACAGGTGCGCTGCTGGGAATGTCGCCAGCGAAATCGGTTCGTCCTCCACAGCAGTATATAGCATGAAGCGGCAATCCTCTTCGCTGGCCCCGGCCTTTAAGAACAGCTCCGGTGTCCCGTCCTCCTCAATATCATACAAAGCATACGTGCAGATGTCCCTGTGATCCGAATATTCCTCGGCAGTATTCGCGAGGATTCTTCGATAGGCGGCTTTCCAGCCGGGAATGCGTGCTTCCGGTGTGTCCGCTGCGGCCGGTTCGCGGCCGTTCTTTAAAAGTGCTGACAGATGATCCATCTGCGCCTGTGTGATGTCCGGATTGCCTTCCAGTTCACTTTGTATTTTCATCGCCTCCGAGAAATCTCCCGCTTCGGCGAGTGCTACCGCACGCTGATAGCGGCTGTCCGCGATGAGTTCGTCCCTCCCAAGCGACTCCAGCATCGGGTATGCCGTATCATACTCCCCGGCATCGATGAGCGCCATCGCTCTGTTCAGCTTCTTTGAGGGGGCAACATACGCCGTTAAATAAACGATCAGAGCAATACAGAGCACTGCGGCAATCAGGAAAATCGGGAGCGGATTGCGCCGGATCCGGTTTATCCAAGTACGGATAGCGGAGGCTGCCTGCGCTGCGCCCCGTTTTTGCTGTGGCTTATCTTCCTGTTGCGCATAACCCTCAAGCTCCGCTTTGAGCGGTGCGTCGGCGTAGCGCAGGGCCAGGCGGTAAGTATTGTTTTTCGGCAGCGCGGCGGCGTGCTTTTGCAGGTCAGCCCGGTCGCTGACCTGCAGCTCTGCCATGAGCTTGCAGACATACGCCTGCGCGTTTTCCGGCTCCTGGTCGAGAATGCGTTCGCAGTAGCTCTCCGCGTTCTTCCACTCGCGATTTTCCAAAAACAAGAACGCCCGGCGCAGCAGGGGCGATGTGGTATTTGCTGCACCCGCAACGGCTTCCGCGCCGAGGATTTTCTTGATCCCACGGATCAAGTCCTGCATGAACCCAAGCCGCGACATGTCGAGCGCCTGCAAGTGCGAAAATTCCTCCGGCAGATCATACGGGTTCATGTCCCGATACGCCGGAATCAGAACCTTCTGTTCTCCGTTCTTGATGAGTGCCAGAAAGCGCGACCATTCGTTGCGCACCCAGACGGCAGAGAAATATTCCGGCTTGGTGCCAAGTACGACCATAACTTTGGCGCTGTTGAGGGCGGCGAAGATGTACGGCTCATATTCTGTCCCAAGCTTGTCTTCCAGCGTGATGCGCGAAAAGAAGACCTTGAAGCCCTCTTGCGTCAGCTGGTGATAGAGGTCGTTTGCCAGCACAGAGTCCATGGTGCGTTTGCCGTTGTCATCGGTTTCCTTGTAGCAGATAAACACATCAAACGGTTTTTCCCGCTCGGAGAGCGCCAGATAGCTTTTTTGGATCGTCTCAATCGCTTTAGCCTCTGCGATGTAAACAGCTCTTTGCTCATCATCGGCATTCCAGAGCGCGGACAGATAGTCCGCATCATCCAAAATGGGAGCGAACTGGATGCGGTTGATCGTCGGCACACGCTTATGGTTTGCCGGGTCTTCGACATATTCGATTCCGTAGCGGCACAGGACGAGCGACCAGTACGCTTCCGCGTCGTTTGGCGCAAGCGAGACGATCTGCTCATAGACGGCCGCTGCCTTGTCGAAATCATTTCCCCGGCGCAGCAGCTCCGCGCGCTCATAAAGCCCGGCAATCCGCTCGCTGTCCAACCGCGGCAGCGTCTGCCGCGTTCCGCAGTATTGGCAAACTGCGACGGATTGCTTCGCATCAATCTCCATCGTCCCGCCGCACATTTTGCATCTCAAAACAGGCATGAAAATACCCTCTCTTCTCTAATCGTCACTTTGCAGACTTCTGCAGCGCCGCCCGTTCGGCGATCAGGCGCAGAAGCGTGCTTGCCTGCTTTTCTGCGTCCGCTTCATCACCGATATCGACCGCGCGGGAGAGCCGGTGCAGCGCGGCGGACAACTCCGCTTCCACAGCAGCCGTTTCTTCACCGGAGACCGGGTCGCAATAAGCCAGCGCGTCTGTAACGCGTGCACAGCTTTCTTTGAGCGGCTGGGTTTCTGCTTTCGCCTGCAGCAAAGCGGCTTTCCGGCGGCAGTCCCGGATGAAATCGGTTTTTTCTTTTACCTGCGCACCGATCTGCTCGGCGTTCCCGACTGCGTGCAAAGTCAAAACATGCTCGACGATGCCAAGCACAAGAAGCCCGAGCCCAACCGCGTTTTGCAGAACCGCCGACCACTTGAACGCAAGGCAGGCTGCCGCCCACAGAAGCAGCAGTACGAAATATTTGACGCCGGAATGGATCAGCGGGATCCCCATAAAGCGCGCGTCCGGGCTGGTCCTGCGTTTTTCGGCCATCCGCGCCATAAACAGAGCAAGCGCCAGCCCAAGCATGACAAGCAGGAGGTTCAGCCAGAAGGGTGCGTCATAGCGCGGCTGGGTCAGATCGGAGCTGATTTCCGCAACAGACGGCGGCAGCAGGATCGAACGCGTCCTTTCCGTCACAGGGAACGAAATGGCTGTCACAGGGAACCCGTTGATCGCGGTCGGGACAATGATATCTGCGCTGCTGCCTGTATAGGAAACAAGCGTCACGCCGGATCCTGTTTCGCTGTATGTAAACGGAATGTCTGCATTGTTAAAATTCACAGAAGCAGAGTCTGCAAGATGGGAATACGCGCAAACCGTGAAGGTTTCCTGCGGGATCGCATGCAGCTCCCGTTCCAGACGGTCTGCCTCTGTCTGAGCATCTTCTGCTGCTTTGGCAGCGGCGTCAGCCTGCGCGCGCTTTTCTTCGGCAGTTTGCTGTAAAGCCTCTGCCTGTGCCTGATCTTCAGCGTCTTCAGCTTTCGCAGCGGTCAACGCGGCTTCTGCTTCCAGCGCTTCGTTTTCCAGACGTTCTGCTTCCTGCTTCGCCTCAGCCAGCGCGGCGGGGGCTTTTTCAGCGGCAGCTTTTATGTCTTCTGCGTGTTCTTTGGCCGAGACCGCCTGCTGCAGCGCCTGTTCGGTAGAAGAATTTGCATAGACAAGCAGCAGGTATTGCGTGGTGTGCAGCGGCGCGAACTCCTGCAAGGTCTTCGGAAGGACGATCTCCTGTAAGCCGCTGCAGTTGTCAAACGCATGCTCTGCTACGGCCGTTACGCGGTATCCGTTGATTGCCTCCGGAATGACCAGATGCGTACTCGTGCCGGTATAGCCGGTAATGGTACAGGTCGTGTCATTCCGCGTATATGTAAAGCTCTCCAGATACTGCAGATGCTCCTTTTCGGAATCTCCAAGAAGCGAGATCGATGCGCCGTGACGCTTTGCCCAGCTGAGAGCAGGCGTATCCGCAAAGCAATAGACCTCAACACTTGCGGAATGATCATAAACTACGGCGGCGATCCCGCAATAAGCCAGAGTCAAAAATACCAGGACGACAGCAAGCCATTTCCTTGTTCGCATCTCTTATTCCTCCCTCTCCGCACCGCATTTTGGGCAGAACTTTCCGGCTCTTGTAAATCGATATCCACATTTGGCACAGATATTTTTATCGCGAGCGACAGCGTGTCCGCAGTTATCGCAGAATGTTGCGTCCTGCGGGAGCTCCGCGCCGCAGTTTTCACAGAAAACGATTGCCTCCGGCGGCTGCACTGTGCTGTGCAGCGCATCGCGGACCGCGTTTCCAACCAGACCTCCAACACTGCCGCCGACACCGGCCATCGCACCAATGCCGATGCCGAGTCCGGTCAGCCCGCCGGCTCCTTCATTTTTTGCTGCATCCTGCGCCACGTCGAAACTGCGTTCCTGCTGATAGGTATATCCTTCCTGCATGCGCTTTTGTGCGATTGCATGGGAAGCGATGATCGTTTTCTGCGCTTCTGTCTGCGCCTGGATCAGATCCGTCTGCTGGCGGAGCTGCGCCTCGGCAATGTCGGCATATTTGCGGAAATGCAGATCCTTGAATTTTTCATATTGTGCTTCGCCATCAGGCCGCGCGAGATTTGTGACGAAGAAGCGCACAAGTTCCACGCCATAATCCGCAAAGTCTGGCAGGAGCTGTTGCCGCAGGGAACTGGAGAAATCCAACAGATGTGCATCAAGTTCAAAAATACTGACCGTGTCTGCCTGCATGAACTGCGCAATATAGGGCTTGATCCGTGCCATCAAAAACGCGCGGAAGCAGGCGGCAAGCGTCTGGCGGTCAAGTGTGGATTCTGTGCCGACAAGACGGAGCAAAAGCCGCCTGGCGTCCTGCACACGCAGACTCATTTCACCGCTTGCGCCGAGACTGAGCGGGAAGTGATAGGTGGGCTCAAGAAACTGCACCTGGCTGTCGGTGCCCCAGCGAATGGCCATCTGCTCGGTCTTATTGATAAAGTAGACTTCGCAGTGAAACGGCGTTTTGCCATTTGTTGCGCGGTTCAGAAGGTTGCTCAGCAGCGGCGTATTCTGCGTTTCCAGTGTGTGACGGCCGGGACCAAAGGAGTCAAGTGCCTGGCCATTCAGAAACAGAACGGCTTCCTGGGTTTCATGAACGATGAGCTGCGTGTAACTGTTAAAATCTTCGCATGGATGCTTCCAGACAAATGTAGTGTTGTCACCCTCATATTTGAGAATATCCGCAATATACCCCATAATGCTCCTCCTTAACTTCTTTTCCAATATTTATATTGTATGTTATTATTTTTCGTATTTCAACTAGAAATGGAAAGGTTTATGATAATTTTTGGCTCCTCAGGATGCCTGGAAAGAAGCTGACGCCAGTATTCATCTGCGCCTGATGCTGCAACAAACATCTGCGTTCATTTATTCCTCTAAAGATGTGCCTTAACTGAGATACATTTCAATGTACGAAGCAAGGATGCTCCCTGACATACGGACGTTTTAGCACCAATTGGGGTCAAAATGGGGTCAAAGCAAGTTTTGCAGAATTGCAAAGCAATGTGAAAAGTTAGAAAAACCACCGAATTTCAAGTGAAATGCGGTGGTTTTATGGTTGCGGGAGAGGAATTTGAACCACGTATAATTGTGGCGGCAATCGAAATTTCATTGAGATTACAGGCATTTTGCTTGCGTTTCTTGTGCTTAAAAATACTGTGTTTCGGTGGCCGAAAATAAAAGTGGGTACGAAAGTGGGTACGGAAGCAAGTATCTATCTAGGACCATCGTTATGCCTGCCCCAGAAAAACCGTTTCTGCCTCATGTGAGCTAATATACTGAGAAATATCTGTATCAGTCTTTAAAGCGAAAAGTTTTTCTTCTACTAAAGAAATAAAATTCTCTCCATTCTGAATTCTCTCATAATCAGTAACAGAAAAGACAATAATCGCAACGCGGTGTTCATCAAGTTCTCTTTGAAGATATGCTTTTTTAATTAGACCGTTTCCGTTTGTCCAACCAGTCCCGGTCACGCCGTGATATGTAAATAAAATTCCTGTGTTTATCCCTGTTGTTAACAAGAGACTATAGAATTTCCCCACATATGTCACGTCCACGGCACCTGAATAATTCTTGCACTCTCCAATGAAATTTCCCAATCGTGGAGAAATTAGTTGAAGTCCGAGAAAAGGGCGCCCATTTTCATTTAATGTTACAAGCTGGTCAATTTCGTTTGTCGAAGTGCGGACATTTTTCAAAACTTTAAAAATGCCACCTGATATTTGCAATAAATATGCAACTAATTCTTCAAGCGCAGCACCCTTTATTCTGTCACTACATTTTGAGCTATTTACACTCTTAACGTGTGCTAAAAGGTCAGAATAGTGCTCTCTTTGCTCGCCAGATAGCCGACATAATTCCTGTGGGGAGTAAAAATCTCGATACTGTTTCATCAGGTCCAGCAAAGACGGTGTTTCGTTACACATGTTTAGCAAACCTTATAGATTTTGATTGTGTTATCCATAGTATTCATATGCGCCCCACATACTTCACAGTCAAAATACTCAGGCAACTGATTAAACACTTGAACCGTTCCCAAAACTCGCTGGCAATGTCCACAGCAGTACTCATACCAACTTTCTACAGCACCACGGACTTCTAATTCAGATAAAAGTTTATATACAGTATCGATTGGCATTGAAAGGTGTCGTTTAATTACACCAGGGTATATCCACTCACCAGATGAATAGCGATTAAAAAAGGCTAATATTTCTTGATTGCGAGTTTCCGAGAATGTATATTTGTCATGTAGTATTCCGTCTAACTGCGTCAATAAAGCCGACAACATTATTCATCCTCTCCATTCCGACTAAAGTGCTGCTAAAGTAATGTTGCATTAGGCAATAACCCTTTTGGCAGTAGTTAAAGGTAAATTTAACTTTTGATGCCTTCGTTTTACAACCGTTTTCCCATAGTAGCGTTATCCATGGATAGTAGGACATAGTGTTCTTCTCATCAATAAAGTCTTCAAAGGCATGCTTCAAATCCGGCACACGATTGAAACTATCTTCAAATCTCACTAAAAAGTCTGAAAGTTCACCCACGAACGGTAGCAAGTACTGCTCATTTTTTCCAGAATCCAACTCAGCACACGTTCCATTGGCCATACGCATACTTTGCGCCACCAATCGGACGCCACCGTACCCACTTTGACCTGTAGTAATGAGGAAATCCAAATCAAGCGGCGTTAATTCGCAATTTAGCTCACGGTTGAAAAAATGCTGGATTGATGCTATAAGCTCGATATAAAAATCATCTGGCCCTTCAATAAACACTGTGCGAAGTGTATCAAACCTGATTTCGATAAGCTTTGCATTTTTATGAAAAGTAGCAATTATCGGATACCTTATTCGAACTTCTTCGTCAGTATTTGGTGCGATAGCATCAAACACCCTATTAAATTTCAAAAAAGCAATGTCTTCATTATAATTCCAAAATACTGGTGATTCTATTCCACTATAAAAGGGAAAACATTTCCGTTCAAAGGATGTAAATTGAGCAGCTGCGTCAAGACCACTATTGAAATTTTCCGTCGTAAAAATTACAGAGTATCTGTAATCCCTTACATATTCCCATTCTTCCAAGATACCGAAGCTCTCACTATTTCCATTCACACAGGCAAGAACAGCTGCCCTAAAGTCTGTTCCGTATGTAGCTATATTAACTGCATGCTCGTGTTCTAGCATCAACTGGTCATCGTTCTGTGCAACGCCACATTCAAGAAATAGTGCACGAATTTTTTTAAGTTCTTTAGACGTGTACGACTCAATTGTTGAAATGGAGTAACGTGCATATATTTCTTCGTTCGTCATAATGTGCCTCCATATACTCCTTTTATATTTATATAATACCAGAACCACGTCAAAAGTCCATTGTGAGTAGCTACAAATATTTCCTGTGTATTCTTGCAACTCAAATAATCTCATCTTCATGTTTATATGGCTTTTTCTGCTTTCGCATGATATAATTCAAATTATAAAAGTAGGAATGGGGGCGTATGGAATGCCGCTGAAGCCGATGCTGGGTGTGGATGGTTTAATTGCTCACTCGAAAGAAAAGGGCATCACGTTTGAAATTATTTCGGAAGACGAAGCTAAGGACTATCTCGGAAGAAATAACAACTATTTCAAGCTTTCATCGTATCGAAAGAACTACACAAAATTTCCGGCTGGCCCCCGAAAAGGCCAATACCGTGACTTGGACTTTGCCTACCTGATTGAACTGGCTCGTATTGATGTGGAGGTCAGGCACATTTTGCTGAAAATGTGCCTTGATATTGAACACTTCTTAAAAGTCAGTCTAATTAAGGCGGTTGAAAATAATTTGCAAGCCGGAAACGGCGAAGACGGCTACAAAATTGTCACGGACTTCATCACGGACACAAGCGGCGTAAATTTCGAGGAACGCGCAAAAAACATTTCAAAACGCTCCGGCGCGATATCCCGCAAGATTGGACAAAACACGAAGAATCCTTACTGTGAAGGACTCATGAAAAAATATCGCGGCGAAATGCCAATTTGGGTATTCGTGGAGGTTATTTCATTCGGTGATTTGGAAGACCTCATTGCATTCTATGCAGCAGAATCCGACTGGGAGTCTCCGATTGACGGAAAGAGCCTTGACCGAGTCCGGCAGATTCGCAATGCGGCTGCGCACAATAACTGCATCATCAATGACCTGCGGCCGGAGGAAGCATCTGAGCGAAATGTAAGCAGAACGCCGCGGTTCATCACGGATTTTGTCTGCCGCGCCGGTATCGGCGAAAATATGCGTAAAAAGAAGCTGGCAAACCGCCGTATCAACCAAATTGTCCACCTTCTGTATGTCTATGACAAAGTTGTGACCAGCGAGAACACCCGAAACACACGGCTTACAGAGCTTTATGACTTGCTGCATACGAGAATGTCAATGCACAAGGATTATTTTGCCGGAAATGGTCTGCTGACATCCACACATGAATTTTTCGTAAAATTAACAGACAGCCTGATGGACTCCCATTGACTTTTTGGGTTCCGCCGCATATAATAAAACTACAAAGAAAAACTTCGGTTTTGTAAGGGCCGCAGCGCTATGCTGCGGCTCTAGTTTTTTGACCGCAAGTATATCTGAACTTGCGACAGCGGGTGCAGACTAAAGAGATTCTGCAAGAATTATAAAAATGAGGCTGTGCCACACTGTACAGCCTCATTTTCTATGCTGTTAGAGGATTGCCCGGAACGCGGCATCGCTATACGCCGCGGCGCGCTCCAAGTCGCCGGTTTTCCGGTGTCCGTAGATGCCATTGGTATCCATATTGCGGCTGTGCCCGACGACCTGCTTTTTGAGTCCGTCCGGCATTTCATCACAGATAGACACGAAAGTATGCCGGAGCTCATAAGGCGTGACCGCGCTGATTTGGTTCGTTTCACAATACTTGTACCAGCGGTTGCGAAAGGCCTTCTGACGGAACGGCTGACACTTTTCGTTTGGAAAAATCCACTTGCAAACCATTCCGCGGTCGTGCAGTTGTTTGCGCTGTGCCTCGATTTCCTGCATCGCAAGTCCGGTCAGCACAATGGTACGGTTTGCGTTTTCATTTTTACCGTCTGTAACCTCTCCCAAATCGTTAATGGACTGATGAATCGTCAATGTAGAACCGTTCAAGTCCTCCCAACGCAATCCCAGCAGCTCACCCGGGCGCAGTCCTTCCAGCACCGCAAGACGATAAGCATGAATACACCAGTCTGCCTGCAGCGCACCGCGAAACTGCGTCACATCCTTTGTGAACAGCGTCTGAATGCTGTTCTGCGCAAGGATTTCTTTGGACGGACGTTTTGCGCTTCTGGGGATTGTGAGGTCCGCAGTGTTGAGATTTGTATAATTACCGAGCCGACAGTATTTGATAAATCCGGAAATGCAGCCGCGCAGATTTTTCAGCGTTTTTTGTGACAAGTTCTTCTGCGCATACGCATTATCAATGATTGCCTGCAAGTCGAGCAGCGTGAGCTTCTTGATTTTCTTCGCGGCAATCGCCGGTTTCAGGTAGTTTTTTACGAAATTTTCCTGTTGATTGGCGTTGCTTTTACTGGTGCTCTTGGAAATATGGCCAAAATAGGCATCCAGCAATTCTCCGCATTTTGTGCTTTCGCTTGCCAGTCCGCTTTCTAACCAAGCATCCGCCGCTTTTTCGGCGGCGATTTTACCCTTCGTTCCTTTTATAGATGAGAAAAAAGTGCGGCGTTCTCCATCCTTTTGGATTTTGATTTGCCATCGTTTTGCACTGTCATACCACTTGGCCTCATTTTTTCGCATAGGACTCCTTTCCGTCCCCTTGCTTTTAACATCGCCGTGTGGTAGACTGGCAATGCAGAAGGAGACATTTGCTTCGAGAGAGTGAATAATTTCTGCGGCTGTCCGGGTGTTGGTAGCGCCCGGGCAGCGTTTTGTTTATAATCTTATTCTACATAACACCTGCCTAAAAATCAAGGAATTGGCCCTTGCAGTCCGGATACCCAAAAGCTTGACAAAAAAACCTCCGCACGTACAATAAAAGTATACCCTAGAAAGGAGGATGTGGATATGAGCTACGATTTCCTGGCTGGCCGTTTACGGCAGCTGAAAATGCAGCAGCGGGATTTAGCGCGTGCACTCGCAATGTCTGAAACCAGTCTGAGCCATCGCATGACCGGACAGGTTCCATGGCGTGTGGATGAGATGTACGATGTGCTGCGCATCATCGGCGCCGCGCCCGCAGAGCTGCCGCTCTACTTCCCAGCAGCCTGACAGGAGAAGAGATGAAGAATGAAGAACTCTGACCGCCGACTGCGCAAACAGTCGGCGGTTTTGATATGCCGTATTCAGACATCCCCAATATCCGTGTGTATGATACGCCGGATTTTGCCGGGGTGCTTCAGTAGCCATTTGAGGATAATGAGCATAAGCTCTTGCAGGTTCAGACCTGTTTCAAGAGCGTGGTCCTTCAGCTGCTCGTATAATTCCTGCGATACGACCAGAAACAGCATAGACATATCATTGCCGCGCAAGGCAGGGGCTCGAACGGCTGCGCCGGAGATGAAATTGTACAGCGAGCCTGCATCGCCTAGATTCCATCGCTGCGGTTCATCGTCCGTCCATATTGCAAAATTGTCTGGCTTGGCAAGCCACCACAAAATCCAGTCATAGACATCCGGGAACGCGCGCCTCAGCGTGATTTGCAACTCTTGTGCAAGTCCACAATTCAGGTTTTGCTGCCGCTTCAAAAGCTCCAGCGTGTTTATAAACGTTTCCTTTGTCATTTTCGCACACCTCCTGAATACAGCATAGCAGAGGCTACAGCAAAAAGCATTGAAGTTGTGCTTCAATGCTCATACAGGAAGTGGAGAGCCGGTTTAGGCTCTCCGCTTTCCGTTTAGTCGCCTGCTAGAACTGCCTCCAGCTTTCGTTCGGCAGCGTTGCGCTCCAGCGTCAGTTTGACAAGCTCACTGATGCACTCTCTGACCGCCGGAGAAGCTTCACTCCACATCACGCCGTATTTTCGGCATACCTCGCCAAAGATGACATAGAATTCTCTGGACGATTTAGACTGCTGGAAATACCACTCCGCATCTGATAGCGTTGCTTCTTCGTTCATGCAGGCTCCTTTGCCGGGTTTATCGTGTCCCACCCACTAGCTGCCTTCTCGAAGCAGCCTGCTTTTAATGTTGTCAGTCAACTCCCCGGCCCATTTGTCCGGAATCGCTATTGGGTTTACGTGCCGGCCCCACGGCGGGGATGCCGCCCCGCGTCCTACTTAATTATACACGGGATTTTTCTCCTGTCATTGAAGTAATAGTTCAATGACAACAGCGCTCGTTGTTATTACAATAATGGGTGCAGAAAAATCGGAGAGGCGATAGAACTAAGCAAAGGCAGAAGATTACTTGGTTCTACAAATTATAGAAGGAAAAAGAGGCGTCAAGATGAGTCGGATTACCGATGAAATGATGCAGCGCGGAATTAAAATTGGAATTGAAATTGGAAAGGAACGTGCACTTAAAATGTATGCAGCCGCTGTTCGTGTGTACAGGCAGACAGGTTCTGCTGCAGAGGCAGCAAAAGCGACTGGGCTTACAGAAGAATGTGTACGCTCCGCCCTTCAAAAATTTGGACTAATTTCGCCATAAAGAATCAAAGCAGCTTCCGGGCATAATAAGGGTCGGCAGTTTTCGGCTGCCGACCCTTGCTTGGTTCTACAGATAGTCAGACGGCAAGCAAGTAATTCGCTGCGGTCACGTCATGCCGCCAGTGGGCTAGATGGTAGATGGATACGGCCAATAGCGCAAGCCGGTCGTATGACACAGGCAGGCCGTTTTTCAATGCCAATTCTCGGTTGTGACCACGTAAGACATAATTGCCGTTGACTTTACAATCTTTCCATCGTTTGGGCCGATAGCCATTCTCCATGCGTGTTTCGTCATCTCCCTCCCAAGTGTGTTTAATTTCGGATATAAGCTGTTCGCGGTAACCTTTTTCACTCTGAATATGTTCCAAATAATATTTGTACATACGCTGTGCTCGTAACGCCCGGAGATGATGCAAGTCAATTTTATTGGACAGTTCTGCTTTAGAAAACAAATGCTGCTCGTCGGCGGGATGCTGAAAGACCTCCTGAATTGCTGGCAGCTCCTCAGGCAGGATTCGCTGAAGCTGCTGCTTCCCGCCTTTCCCTTTGCGTACAAGTATGCAGGGATTTCCAAAGTCATCTACAACAAGGTCATCTGGACGCAGGTGCAGATATTCATTTCGCCGAATACCGACAATGGAAGCAAAGTCGTACAATCGCGGGGATGCTTCACGGTCGGCATCTTTGCGTTCATCCACGGCTTTCGCCCCGCGCGAGCGTGTGTTTTTAGCCACGATGCGGATTGGCTTGTTTATATCCTCCAGCGGAACGTCGAGCACCCTACAAATGCCCACAAGATATGTGTGCGTCGTCGACGGCGTTTTGCCGCTGGCAGTCAAGTAATTCGAATAGTCCTGAATGTGTTCTTTGCAATCATCCAGTGTTTTACATCTATAAATAGATTTAGCCCACGCAACATATTTTAAAGCATGCTTTTTGTACTGGAACTCGGTTTTTGCAAGCATTGGCGTATCCTTGTTTTTGCGGCTGAGTTCCAAATTCTTTATTTGATAAGCCAGACTTCCGGCTTTTCTTCGTTTGGGCGCACCGACCTTATGTTTTTTACTCATTATATAGCAACCACCTTTTGCAAAATCAGCACAATATGTACTGCCAGCCGCGGAGCGGCGAGTTAAATACGGCTCAGGCTTTTATGGTGCCCGCTAACCAAGTGAAGAACCTTGCCAAAGGGATTTCCTCACTGCCGGTTTTGGTGATTTCACTGGTTATTTTCCCGTCGAGTGACGGTCAAATAACCAGTTCACCGAGGATTCTTTGTAAGTAAGAAGCATTTCATTGATAGGAGCCAACCGGCAGAGGCTCCTATCGTTCGCAAGAATTCATTGCAGCTCAGAGTTCCTATGTGCCTGTCGCTGCGGTTCAGACACCCTCCAGAGTAGATTTGCGATAATTGTCAGGCTGTGTCATTTCACCGCAGACACAACAAAGGCGGGGACTGTTAAGTGCCTAGCATATACGCTCATTCGGAGCGGTAGCGGATTTAACGTCTTCCGATGCAAGACGGGGAGGTGCTTGATTCATCTCTCAGTCCTCATAATCCAAACAAGAGCCAGAACCAGACGATTATCACATTTTGCGGATGGTTGGTTTTGAAAAAGGTGGTTTGTTTTTGAAAAGAGTTTTGCTATCTATAAATAAAAAGCGTCCGCAGGCGAATGAGCCGGCGGACGCTTGAGTTTTTAATCTCGAAGGAAAGAGGAGAGTCCCTGTATAGGAACTCTCCTCAGAAAATATTACATTATGGATATAGAAAGGCCTATGGTCTTGAGAAGAAACGAGGACGATTTTCGTCAAAATAGGAACTCTATATCTTTATTGTATGTATAATAGAGCAAATGTCAAGCTTTTATGTGCTCAGCAAAACTGCAATATTTTTCCCTATTTTGAGCACCTACAAGTCGCGCTGGTAAAGTTTTTTACAAGTCAGTTGTGCGGGAAATAATAGGTGTCCGACTTGAGAGCTATATATTTCGTACGAATTGGTATCGCTGTGCCCCTCTTGCCAAGTGTGTTTGCCTCGCTGTTACGATTCCTTGCGGCACACGCAACAATCTTACAGCGACTTCATCACATCGAGTAAATGCTGATAGTTGTCAACATCATGGTACTTGACATTCTCGGTTGAAATCTCATTAAAGAGCTTTCTCGCGCAGGAAATTTTCGCTTTTTCAATGGGCTTCAAGCTCAAGCTTTCCATCGTCCCCTTAGTCTCAGCGATAAAGTAGATATGTTTTACCGTTCCCTCGTAGAAAGCGATTGCCCAGTCGGGGGAATAGTTTCCGACTGGAGTAGGAATATGGAATCCTCTCGGCAGTTTTGCATACACACATACTTCTTCGGCATTATCCAAGTCCTCGGCGAATCGGCGTTCCACGCTTTTTTCGGCATAGCCGTCGGTAAAGACATATGGAAGCGCCCATTACTTTCAGTATTAGGGACAAGTCTATTACCGTTTTCATCAAACTGTCCACTGTTAGTAAGATACTCATCCGTACTCTGAGCAAAGTCATCCTCGTATACAAAGTCATTTCCCGTATTGTACGGCGGGTCGGTTGCCCTTACAAAATTGATACAATCACACGATTTCCCCTTTTGTACTCGTGAACGATGAACACTATGTGCATTATGAACGATACGCACAGTGTGCAAGGTGTGTGCATAATCGAATGATAGCTTTTGTGCGTACATCGGCGGCACCTCCCTTCTTAGAAATTCAGCGTGCTTTATGCGTTCTTCTCATCTTCTCCATCGTTGATCTCCGGCAAATTTCCATTACCAAATGAAGAATTAATTCCTATAGCCGCTCCTACTACAGCAGCAACAGCTAGCGTGCCAAATAGAAACTTGCTACCAATTCTGTCCAGAAACTTTTTATTATTCAAATCCGCATCAGCAATCTTGTCTGCAACAGCAATCATGTCATTTGTTATAGATTTACGCTCTTCCTCTGAAATATTCTCTTTCTCCAAACGTTTTGAAAGAGCATTAAGGATTGTCTGATACCCATTTATAACGGCATCTTGGCTTTCTTTATTTTTCTCTAAAATACTAGTACAAGTCTGCGTATACTGTTCTATTGCTGCCTTTCCAAAATCCGCATATACAGGAAATTGATTTATAATCGCTATCGCAACTTCTTTATCCATATAAGGTATCATTGATGCAAATTGCATCACCTTATCTTTTGATAGGTTGCGAAACGAATCAATCTTTAAAGCATGCTTAACTGCATCTTCGCTCACATATCTTTTGGGTAGATTTTTCATAGCTTCCTCCTGCTACTTTGCAACGACATTCTCTCCATCTGTATCCAATTTTTTCAGTCTTTCAATGTATTGATGATTACTCTGCGCTTTTTCCACTGGCTATCCATTCATCAAGTTCAGAACGCTTAAACTTCCAGAGTTTCCCCACACGATGTGCCGGAATGTCTGGTTTTTTCTTTATCCAGTTGCGCAAAGTGACTGTCTTTATTCCTAAATACGCCGCAGCATCATCAATACTTATGTAATTGTCATCCATTAAATTATTATCAATCATGTAATCACCTCTGCGGTTTGTGAAATAAACGCAAAAATATAGATTATATTATACCTCTTTCTGAATCAAGTTTCAAGTAGTTTCCTGATATTTTATCATTTTATCTGTTATTTCATTATATTTGCTGATACTTGTTTGATTGCACACACCGAACGATAACCAACACCCTCTACACGATAGCTCACTTTGAACGATACCTCTTTCTGCTATCGT
>ERZ857827.1166-NODE-1166-length-28853-cov-14.305855_pt1 | contig 28853 bp, 17 predicted proteins | sample MGYA00519761_ERZ857827 | MGnify/ENA primary metagenome ERZ857827 (study PRJEB31778, sample SAMEA3449370) | human gut metagenome | biome: human gut; feature: human-associated habitat; material: faeces | place: United Kingdom | collected 2010/2012 ... | reverse complement strand
AAGCGTCCCTGCCAGTAACTTTGCGCGTCCGCAGACGCGCCCCCAAGCTGCTCTTGCCCCAAGATTCCGTGAAGAACCAAAAAATTTCGCCGCAGGGAAATTTTTTTCTCTGCGGCGATGATTGTATGCAATCAGGTTACATTGTGTAGGTTACTTCGCAATGAAGTTCACCAGACGACCCGGCACGAAGATGACCTTCGTCACAGTCTTGCCCGCGAGGATCTTCTGGATTTCCGGCAGCTGCTGGAGTTCCGTCTCCGCGCGTTCCTTCGTCATGTCGGCGGGAATCATCACGCGGCCGCGAACCTTGCTGCAGACCTGCACGGCGATTTCGATTTCCGACTTCACCAGCGCGTCTTCGTCCCACGTCGGCCACTTCTGATACGTCATCGTGCCGCCGAAGCCCTGATTCTCCCACATTTCTTCCGTGATGTGCGGCGCAACGGGGTTGAGCAGCAGGAGCAGGGTTTTGAGTTCCCCGCGCGTCACGCTGCCGGCGGAAACCATCTCATTCACCAGCGTCATCATCTGCGCGATGGCGGTGTTGTACTTCATGGCCTCGTAGTCCAGCGAAACCTTCTTAATCGTCTCATGCATGAGCGCGTTCAGCTTCTCGCTGTACCCCTCGTCGGGCGTCACGTTCTCCTGCAGGCGCCACACGCGGTCAAGGAAGCGGCGGCAGCCCTTCGCGCTCTGCGTGCTCCACGGAATCGCCTGATCGAACGCGCCCATGAACATCTCGTACACGCGGAAAGCGTCCGCGCCGATTTCGTCGATGATATCATCCGGGTTGACGACGTTGCCGCGCGACTTGGACATCTTCTCGCCGTTCTCGCCCAGAATCATGCCGTGGCTGGTGCGCTTCTGGTAGGGTTCAGGCGCGGGAATCACGCCAATGTCATGCAGGAACAGATGCCAGAAACGGCTGTACAGCAGATGCAGGGTCGTGTGCTCCATGCCGCCGTTGTACCAGTCCACGGGCAGCCAATAGCGAAGCGCTTCGGGCGAGGCAATGGCTGTTTCGCAGTGCGGGTCGCAGTAGCGCATGAAGTACCAGCTTGACCCTGCCCACTGGGGCATGGTGTCGGTTTCGCGCGTCGCCGGGCCGCCGCAGCACGGGCAGGTGGTGTTCACCCAGTCATGCATGACGGACAGGGGGGATTCGCCGGAATCGGTCGGCTCGTAGTTGTCCACCATCGGCAGCGTCACAGGGAGCTGATCTTCCGGCACAGCCACCATGCCGCACTTGTCGCAGTGCACAATCGGGATGGGTTCACCCCAGTAGCGCTGGCGGCTGAACACCCAGTCGCGGAGCTTGTAGTTGACCTTCTTCTCGCCCAGCCCGTTCTTCTCCAGATACTCAATGATCGCTTCCTTCGCCTGCGCGACCTTCATGCCATCAAGGAAGCCGGAATTGACCATCACGCCGTCCTGAATATCGGTATACGCTGCTTCCTCAATATTGCCGCCCGCGACGACCTCAATCATCGGGATGCCGAACTTATGCGCGAACTCCCAGTCACGGGTGTCGTGCGCCGGAACAGCCATGATTGCGCCCGTGCCGTAGGTCATCAGCACGTAGTCGCTCAGCCAAATCGGGATTTCCTTGCCGTTGACGGGGTTGACGGCGCGGACACCCTCAATCTGCACGCCCGTCTTGTCCTTCGCCAGCTCGGCGCGCTCAAAATCGCTCTTCTTCGCGGCTTCCGCGCGGTACGCCATGCACGCATCGTAGTTGGTGATTTGGTCTTTCAGCTTGTCAATCAGCGGATGCTCAGGGGACAAGACCATGTACGTCGCGCCGAAGAGCGTATCCGGGCGCGTGGTGAAAACGCGCACCTTCTCGCCCGGCACGGTCAGGGAAAAATCCACTTCCGCGCCGACACTGCGGCCAATCCAGTTGCGCTGCTGCACCTTCACCTTGTCGATGAAGTCCACCGTGTCCAAGCCGTCGAGCAGCTTCTGGGCATAGGCGGTAATCTTCAGCATCCACTGCTTCTTGACCTTGCGGATGACCTGCGTGCCGCAGCGCTCGCACACGCCGCCCACAACTTCCTCATTCGCCAGACCGCACTTGCAGCTGGGGCACCAGTTAATCGGCATTTCGGACTTATACGCCAGCCCGTGCTTGAACAGCTGAAGGAAAATCCACTGCGTCCAGCGGTAGTAGGACGGGTCGGTAGTGTTGACCTCGCGGGAATAATCGAAGGAGAAGCCGATTTTCTGCAATTGCTCGCGGAAGTGGTCGATGTTCTTCTTCGTCACGATGGCGGGGTGAACCTTGTTCTTGATGGCGTAGTTCTCCGTCGGCAGACCGAAGGCGTCCCAGCCGATGGGGAAAAGGACATTGCAGCCCTCCATGCGGCGCTTGCGGGCGATGATGTCCATCGCGGTATTGGAGCGCGGATGGCCGACGTGCAGCCCCTGTCCCGACGGATACGGGAACTCAATCAGGCCGTAGAATTTCGGCATGGTGTAGTCGTTCTTCGCCTCGAAAACGTGACTGTCCGCCCAGCGCTTCTGCCACTTCGGTTCGATGGCTTTAGGGTCATAGGGTTTGAATTCCATGATGCTTCCTCCCTGCTTTTCTCGGACGGAACAAAAAAACGTTCCGCCCCTGCAAATTCTGCAAAGACGAAACGGATGTTTCGCGGTACCACTCTGCTTGTCCGGACGTGCCGAACCTCTCTTGCGCGTAACGTGCGCCATTCGCCGAACCCTTCGTTCGGTTTGCGCTCCGGGGCGAGCGGCTGACAGGCGTCTGACCGCGCTTCCACCAGCACGCGGCTCTCTGGAACAGACGGAACTTCCAGCGTTCCCCTTCATTGCGGGACAAAGTCAGTATAATGCTTTTTGCGGGCGTTGTCAAGGGTTTCGGTCTTTGCTTTTTCGGTGTTTTTACGCGCAGAATGGTTCGCTTCAGCCGAATTTTGTGCTATACTGTTAGCAATTATGCTGCGGCAAGGAGGAAAGGCGTTATGCACCTGATTATCCCCAAGAATTACAATCCCGTGCTGAACCTGCGGGATACGGAAATCGCCATCAAACTGGTCAAGGATTTTTTCGAGACGGAGTTAGCCCGCGCGCTGAACCTGACCCGTGTGTCCGCGCCGATTATGGTCACGCCCGGCAGCGGTCTGAACGACAACCTGAACGGCGTCGAACGACCGGTATCCTTTGACGTTCTTGAAACCGGCGAAACGGCGGAAATCGTCCATTCGCTGGCGAAATGGAAGCGTCAGGCGCTCAAAACGTACGGCTTCCAGCCCGGTGAAGGGCTGTACACGGACATGAACGCCATCCGCCGCGACGAAACGACCGACAACATCCACTCGATTTTCGTCGACCAGTGGGACTGGGAGAAAATCATCACCCCTAAGCAGCGCACGATGGAGACGCTGCAAGCGACCGTCCGCGCGATTTACCTCACTCTGCGCAAGACGGAGGGCTTCGTCTGCGCGCATTATCCGCACATCAAGCCCGAACTGCCCGACGACATCACGTTCGTCTCGTCGCAGGAATTGGAGGATTTGTATCCCGACCTGCCGCCGAAGGAACGCGAATACCGGGCGGTACGCGAATACGGCGCGGTGTTCCTGACGGGCATCGGCGGCGCGCTGCGTTCCGGACAGATGCACGACGGCCGCGCCCCGGACTACGACGACTGGTCACTCAACGGTGACATTCTGCTCTACGACCCGCTGCTGGACATTGCGCTGGAAGTGTCGAGCATGGGCATCCGTGTTGACCCGGACGCGCTGCGCCGTCAGCTGGCGATTCGCGGCTGCGAGGAGCGCGCGGAGCTGCCATTCCAGAAGGCGCTGCTGAATGGCGAGCTGCCCCAGACGATGGGCGGCGGCATCGGGCAGAGCCGCATGTGCGTCTACCTGCTGCGCAAGGCGCATGTGGGCGAGGTGCAGGCGAGCCTGTGGCCGCAGGACGTGCAGGACGCGTGCAGGAAGGCAAATATTCAGCTGCTGTAAGCAAAGCAATGAGGGCAAGCCTGAAATGCGGCTTGCCCCCTGTTTTATTATCCCGTATGAAATTGCCCCGTCATGCAGAGACTCACGCCGCTGCCCCATCTGCTTCATACTGCACGATCCACCGCCGAAGTGTTTCCTGACTTACGCCTGCCTCTGCTGCTGCGTCACGCATGCCTTTCTTTTCGAATTTGCCTTTTGCTGATATCCCATAAAATGCTCCCTCCATGATTGACAGTTTGTTTTTTTACTGTCTCTCATAGAGGGAGCATATCACATTCCCCAGCAGTGTCTTCATGTCCGCGCAGGGAAGCGTTCACTCCCCTGCGCGGACGTTTTTTGACTGGCTTATACTATTCCCAAATGAGAATGCGCCAAGATGCGCCGCGAATTTTCCGCTCTGGCTAACGGGAGTGGAATGCCGCGTAGCAGCGCTACGCTAAATGGAACGACCGGACGACAGCGCGGAAAAGGCGCAAGCAGATGGCGCAGGTGAATTCGGAAATAGTATTACTTTTTTTCCGTACCCATCGCGCCCGTCATCAGGACAGCACCCGAAATCACGGCGAGCAGCATCAGGATGAAGGAGAGGATGAACGGAACGCCCAGCGCGCCGATGGTGGACGTGCCGCCGAAAATCAGCACGAGGTCATCCATGCGGAAGTTGATTTCCGTCACCAGATAACGGAACCACGCAACCAATGTGCATGCCAGACCAGCCGCCGCCAGCAGACCAATCTTCTTCACGCCCGCGACGAGGTAGCACACTGCCGACACGAGGAGCAGCACCAGCACAACCGCGTCGAAGTTCATCTTCGTGGTCGCAGCCGTGTCAATGACGATGTAGAAGATAGCCGCCAGCACCGCAATCACCGCTGTGACAATCGAAACCGTCTTGCGGTCAGCGGACGCCGCCTTCTTCTTGACGTCCATGAAGTAGGACACCAGCATCGCGAGACCGAAGAGCGCTGTCAGCACAATCAGCACGATGCGCGCAATCAGCATGTCCGTCTCGACCCAAGACGTCGTGTGGACGACGTGGCTGGTTTCGTTCATGCCGTTCATAGCGGCAGAGTTCGCGTAGGTATAGAGGAAGTTCTTCGCCGAAGTGCGGAGGTTGTTCAGCAGCTTGCCGTCTTCCGCCGCCCAGCCTTCAATCTTCGACACCAGCCAGTCGCCGGAGGACAGCCAAGTGTCATTGCCCGCTTCCAGACCGATGGAAACGTCCATCCAGTTGCGGTTCGCCATAACAGCGTCCGTCAGCGTCACGCCGACGAAGCCCCATTCCTTGCGCAGAACTTCGTTGCAAAGTCCGCTGTGCGCGCCCGCCCAGCGCGTGCCGATACGGTTGAAGGAGGTCATGGCGGCGTTCGCACCGCCCTCTTCCACCGCGTACTGGAAACCCTTCAAGTAGATTTCACGAATCGCCTGTTCCGTCGCGAAGGTTGCAACCGACTGGCGGTACGTCTCAAAGTCATTGAGAGCGAAGTGCTTGATGTAGACGACCAGCCCCTTCGAGCGAGCCGCTGCCACTTCCTGCGCCGCCATCTTGCCGGACAGGAAGCCGTCCTCGGAGTAATACTCGAAGTTACGGCCGGAGTAAGGCGTACGGTGGATGTTCATCGCCGGGCCGTACCAGCCAACCACGCGGTTGTCGGAGCGCAGCGCATCTTCGCCCATCGACAGACCGACATTGTAGAGGATTTCCGTGTTGAACGTCGCCGCCATGACCGGTTCGGAGGTATACGCCACCGTGGAGTTGTTGCCGGCATACGTCGCCTTGATGCCCTGCGGGCCGTCCGCTGCCACCGTCGCGGGCAGACCGATGGAGTCGATTGCCCGCGTGCCGTAGCCGGAGTGGCCAACCAGTTCCGCCAAATCCGTCAGCGTCAGCTGATTGAGCAGATCCACCCACATCGGGTCGTCGTAGTCCTTGCCAATCAGGTTCGCCAAGGTGTAGTTCGTCGCGGTTGAACCCGTAATGACCGTCTCGTCGGGCGCTTCCGCCGTGTAGTTGAATTGCAGACCGTTGATGATGGCATCGTTCGCCGTCAGGCTGGCATAAGAAACCGGCCAAGTGCCCTGCCAGTCGCTGCGGGACAGGTACGTCACGAGCTTCTCGCCGTAGCTGTTCAGATCCGCATCACCAAACTGGTTGGTAATCTTGTAGCCCGTGCCGGACACGCTGTACGTCGCATTGTCGTCGCTGTCGACCGTGAACTTATAGACCTTCGCCGCGTCGCCAGGGGCATCCATCGCCGCCGCGCCGTTCGCAGTCAGCGTTGCGGTTTCCGCCTCTTCTGCGCCTTCCGCAGCCGGCGTTTCCTGTGCGATGGGGGCATAGCCCTTCGCCGCGAGGATGTTGTTCACCGCGTCGTGTGCATCCAGACCAACGCTCAGGTAGTAGTCACCCGCTTCGAGAATGTAGGTTTTGTTGACATGTTCGTCGTAAACCGTCAATTCTTTGCGGTCAACCGTCACGGAGACGGTCTCGGATTCACCGGGCTGGAGGACATTCGTCTTACCGAAGCCGACGAGCTGCACAGACGCCTTCTCAATCGCGTTCGCGCGGTCGAATTCGGTGTACGGCTGCTGACCGTAGACCTGCACGACTTCCTTGCCTGCGACGTTGCCCGTGTTCGTCACCTTCACCAGCACGGTGAAGCTGTCGGTTGCCGCGTCGTAGGTCACGCTTTCCAGCGCCTGCTCAAACGTGGTGTAAGACATGCCATAGCCGAAGGGATACGCGACTTCCTCGCCGTACACCCAGCTATCGCCCTTGGACGCGAAGATGCCCGCATTGCCGGACGCATTGCCCTGCTCCATGACCGCATCTTCATAGCGCGTTTCGTAGTACTTGTAGCCGACATAGATGCCTTCGGATTCCACCAGATAGTGAATCGCATAGCGCACCTTCGTCTTGTCGCCCGGCACGCCGTCAATCGTCACGCCGCCGACCGTGCCCGTCTCTTCATCCGCATTGGTGTAGACGTAGGAGCCGAAGTTCTGAATCGCCGCGGAGGACAGGGAGGACACGGAGTAGGTATCCACCAGTCGGCCAGAGGGGTTCACGTCGCCCACCAGAATCTGCGCCACCGCGTTCAGACCGTACTGACCGGGGCCGCCGATCCACAGGCAGGCATCCACGCCGTATTCCGGATTGTTCACCCAGTCCATCGCCATGGCGTTGGAGGAGTTAATCAGCACAATCGTCTTGCTGAAGCCCTGCGAAGCCACATACTTGAGCAGCTCGCGCTCGGAATCCTGCAATTCAAAGTACGACGTACCGTCGGTGAATTCGCCGGTGTACAGGTCAGCGCCTTCGCCGCCGGAGCGTCCGATAACGACAATCGCCGCATCCTTGTAGCCGTCCAGATTCACGCCGGAAGATGCCACCGCGTCTGCCGAAACCTCGGCAATGCGGGTCGCCGCCGGAACGTCCGCATATTCGGTGAACATGCCGGGCGTGGAGCGGTTGGTCTTGTCTTCCTTCATCTGCGCAATCTGCGCGCTGTACCAGTCCATCATCGCGGTGTTGACGTTCAGACCCGCCGCCGTGAGCGCGCTGGTCATTGTCGCCGCCTTGCTGGTATCAACCTGACCGGAACCCGTGCCGCCATAGATGGTATCAACTGCGCCGCGGCCGAAAACGGTCACGCCCATTCCTTTTTCCATCGGCAGCGCGCCGTTGTTCGTCAGCAGCACAGAGCCTTCGCCCTGAATCTGCTCACACAGCGCCTTCTGCCACGCGGTCAGCGCATCATCGTCACGCGTACCGTCTTCCTTCAGGAAACTGGAGGCATAATAGGTAGCGTTCTTGCTGGGGTCATCCGTCACCACGCTCGTGATCACGATGCCCAGTTCCTTGTTGATCATCATGGCGTAAGCAGCCGTGAAGTAACTGCCCACCAGAACAATCGTCAGGAGAATACAGGAGATGGATGTCAAGAGTGCCAAGAGTTTTGTGCGTTTCATGGACACCTTTCCCTTTCTATGAGGGCGCAGCGCCCCCTTTGATGTGCTGATTCTATCATAAAAAAACGACACGAAGCGCATTCGTGTCGAAACTGGTTTCTTTTTGTGCGTAAATCGTCATGCGGACTGCTGCGGACGCGGCAGCAGAAGCGAGAGGGTGAACATCTGGTCTTTCGTGTCGATGCTCATATGCCCGTCGTACTTCTCGATGATATAGCGGATGGAGCGCAGTCCGAAGCCGTGGTACTGTGTGTCCTTCTCCGTCTTCGGCAGTCCCTCGTGCATTTCCGGCGGCTTGCTGCAAAAATTCTCGAAGACAATCTGCGTCATGCCCACCACGTCGCTGACGCGGATATTGACGCTGCGGTTTTCGGGCGCTTCCGCCATCACCGCCTGAATCGCGTTGTCCAGCGCATTGCCGAAGATGGAATAGATATCGGACTTTTCAATGGGCGCGAGCAGCGATACATCCAGCATCGTCGTCAGCAGAATGTGATTTGCGCTGCAATACAGGCTCTTTTCAGACAGCACCGAATCCAGCGCCGCATTGCCCGTGTGGAACGTGTACTCATAGCGCTGAATCTCCTGCTCCACCTCGTCAAAAAACGCCGCGTGTTCATCCAGCTGCTGTGCCCGGCGGTAGGTGTCGATGTGGTAGCGCAGGTCGTGGCACTTCATGTTGATGCTGTCAATCGTCTTGCCCAGCAGCTGATGCCTGGATTCCTCCCGCGCCAGCAGACTCTCGATGATTTCCTTCTCGCGGCGCATCTCGTCGGCGTACATGCACTGGTAAATCAGCACCATCACCATAATGACCGAGAGAATCGAAAACAGGCGGTCAAGCAGCGAAATATCCGTCGGCAGCGACACAGAACGCACGAACACCGTCAGCAGCGTCACCAGCGTCAGGAACAGCACCTTCCAGTTGCCAAGCTTCAAATCGCCGTTCTCCGGGAAGCGCCGCACGAACATCAGGTAGCACACGGCGTACACCACCACAAACGATGTGCCGGAGAGCAGATAGAACAGCGGATCACGCGGCTTGGTCATCCAGCATGTCGCCAGTCCACCGACCTTGAACGCCAGATTCTGAATCGCATAGGAGGAAATGCCGATACAAAGCGCATTCGTCGTCGGAATGTCCATCGTCAGGCACAGCACCAGCAGCGATTCGGCAAAAATCGCTGCCACGCGCGCAAAACGATGCCCCAGCAGCGGATGAAACCATGCCAGCACCAAGTAGCACAGCACCACCGGCAGCACAATTTTCAGCGGGCGCAGCCGCGACTTCATCCGCACAACGAACAGGCCCTCCGCCAGCAGAATCTGCACCGCGAAGAACATATGGAATGGAAAATCATTGTTCAGATAATTCGCCAAGTTCGTCAGCATCTTCGTCACCTCACGCCGTAATAGCGGTTGACCGCATTCAGAAAGTCCCTGCGCATCGCGCGCGACAGCGGAATCGCCTCGCCGTGAACCGTCACATCGTTCTTTCCGACCATCGTCACGAAGCCCAGATTGACGATATAGGAATGCGAGCTTCGGCTGAATTCCGCGCCCAACTGTTCCTCCGCCTCCTGCAAGGACGAGCGGACGGGGAATTCGCCCTGCGCCGTATGATAAATGACATGGTGATTGCTGCCCTCGGCATAGTAAATCTCGTTTTTCTCCAAGAACAGGATGTTGTCTTTTGTTTTCAGGCAGATTTTCGACTGCCGGTACTCCACCCGCTTGAACGCCTTGTTCAGCTTCACAGTCAGCCCCGGCAGCGTCACCGGCTTGACCAGAAAGCCGATGGCGTCCACCTCATAGCCGCGGATGGCGCACTGGCTGAGACGCGTGGTGAAAATCAGGATAGCGTCCGGGTGACTCCGCCGCAGCTGCTCCGCCGTCGAAAGGCCGTCCATGCCCGGCATGTCAATGTCCATCAGCACAATGTCCGGATGCTCGCACCCGACGAGAAACGACGCCCCGTCCGGGTAGAACACCAGTTGCGCCATGCGTCCCGTTTCCGCCAGATACTGCGCCACCAAGCCCTGCATATACTGGCGCGTCTCCAATTCATCATCCACAATGGCGATGGTCATAGGCTGCCCTCCGATTGTTTGGTTATTCTATTATAACAAACTGCACGGCGGATGTAAAGTGGCGGAGCGGGATAGAAAAATGCCGTTTGACTGCAAGTCATATTCCACCCTTGGTTTTTCCACAAAGTTTTGCGTTTTATGGAAGAATCAGGTGCGCTTATTCGTTTTATTTGTGACTGAGGTGCTTTTTTTCCCCCCTGCAAGCAGGATTTCCCTGCTTCTGCGCGAATTTCTTCTACAATAGATAAGGAGGTACGCCCATGAAACGCTTCTTCCTCGTGCTGACCTTCCTGACCCTCTGCCTCATGCTGTGCGCAAGTGCTTCCGCGGACAGTGCGCCGATGCAGCTGATGCGCATGAACCCGCTTGCGTTCAGCAAGCAGCCCACTCGCATTGAGAGCGTGACCCCGACCCCCGACGGCAGCTTCGTCATCATTTACTTTGCGGACAGCGACACCGCCGGAATGCAGGAAATGCGGCTGGAACTGTTCGATGCGGCGGGTGCGTCCCTGCTGTCCGCCGCGCTGGGGGATGCCAATCTGCTGGAGGAGGGTGCGCCGTATCCGCGCGGACAGGTGATTTTGGAGAAAAACCGCTTCGTGTGCGAATATTACCCGGACATTACGACGATGGAAGTCTACAAGCAGCGCATCTACCGCTACACGGGAAAGCAGGTACAGAAGCCGACGACGAAGAAGCTGAAATTCGGCGCGGCGTGCTATGCCGAGCGTGTCGGGGATTACATGTTCCGTATGCAGGCACATTCGGAGGACGAAAGCGACGCTTCGCCCTACCGCACGGTGAAAATCTCGCATATTGCCAGCGGGAAGCAGAAGACGCTGTATCTGTACGACTGGTCGTTCTGCGCCTTCCCTGATGCAGACGGGAATCTGCTGTTTGCCCAGCAGAACGAGCGCGGGAATCTGGAAATCCGCCAGTATAGCGCGTCGATGCAGGAGACGATTGTCGAGCTGGACAGCGGCTATTTCGACGACAACCTTTCCTATGTTTCTTCCGCCGCCTGCATCGAATCAACAGCATATCTGCTGATTTCGCAAGGGTTCTCAAAATACACTTTGCTGACTTATGACCGAGAGGCACAAAAAATCACCGACAGCCGGGCATTCTCCGCAGCAGAGGACGGCTATTTTATTGCCGACTTCAAAACCGCAGGTTCTTCCCTGCTGTCGGTGGATGCCCATTGGAATGTCCCCTTGCAGCGGCGTGAGCTGCACATCTATCTGTTAGGCAGTGATTGGACGCGCACCGCCCTGCCCTTGCAGCACGATTTCTGCTTATACGTCTATGCGGCACAGGAAAGCATCACGACCGTCGAGGCAGACGGCAGCACCTACTTCCTCTGCCAATACGTTCTTCACACTTCCGGCATATCCTCCGGCGAAATGTAACGCAGCAGCGTCACCAGCTTGTCCCGCTGCATTTGCTCCACGCTTTCCACCGACCATCCTCCTTCCTTATCAGGGAGATACCAAATCTGCCAGTACGTCCCGTCGGACGCGCAATGCTCCGTAACCAGCCCGCGCCCCGAAAACATGAACTCTTGTTCGTTTGCATCCAGCGTCAGCACCTCTTGATATGTATGCGTACCCTCCGCCAGCGCTGCGAAATCCGCCGCATCCCGGCGCGCCGTCAGCAGCACAAGCATCGTCATCGTGCCATCGTCCAGGGCGTAGAACACGAACAGGCGGCTGCCGTCCGCGAGCGAATAGACCAGATACGGATAATCTTCCGCATCCTCCGCCGAAGCCCCTGCATTCGGGAAACATTCGCGAAGCGCGGCGATGTTCTTCTTCTCGTCCGGCAGTTGCTTCAAATCGACTTGCTGAACGGCTTCGTGCGCGCTGACTTCCGCCATTTCCGCCGCATCGGGCGCGAAGTAGGTCAGCAGTTCATCCAGCGTATAGGGCACATCGGCGTCTTCCTGCGCCATCACATACGCCAGATACGCCGTCTTCAGCCCGTCCTCCTGCCCCTTCACGCCATCGTAGACCGTCAGATACAGGTCGGTGAAGATGTTCGGGCAGTCCCTCTGCCAGCAGACGACGTAACCGTCCGCCGTGATTTTCGCATGGATTTCCGCGCCGCTGCCGACATCCACCACGCCGGGAATTTCCGCCGCAGCCGTGCTGCTCACCACATCGTAGACGTGAAAGAGCGTATCCTCCGTCGGGATTGTCCCCGCGAGCAACTGCCGCTCACTATCAAGAATAACGTAATCCTGCACCAGCAACTGCTGTGTTTCCAGGTCAGTGACGAACGTCGCAACAAGCGTCTGTCCGTCCCGCTTCCAAATGCCGACGGTATAGTTGAGCAGCTTTTCGGGGCTTCCCCACTGCGCGGTGATTTCGTCCTGCGGCACGCCCGTCAGCGTATCCTCTGCCGCAAAGGCGCAGCAGGACAGTCCCAGCGCCAGCAGGAGGAGGAGGGAGAGAAGTTTCTTCATAGTGCAGCATACTCCTTTCGTTTTTCGCGCGGCAAACCTTTCAGTTACGCCGCTTCGCTCGCCGATGCAAACAAAAACACCTGAAATTCCTTGCCGGATTGGCTTTCTGCAATCATTTCGTCGCTGTAAACAGGCTTTTCGCCCACCCACACCTGATGGAAACGCAGCGTAATGCCTTCTTTCACGTTGATTTCCACATACAGGCGAAAGTTCCCGTCGGGGTACGTCATGCTGAGTTTCTCATAGAGATTTTTTCCCACTGCAAGTGCAAGTTCTTTGAGCATAGCAAGCTCCGAATGCTTGATTTTGCCCGTATACAGGTGAAAGTGGTTGCAGAACGATTCGTATGCCGTGCACCCGGATGCAATGCACGCATCGGGAATCACCTTCGGCGCTCCCGTCATGCTCAATTCGTTCTCTTCGGCGGCGCGAATCAAGATGGCATCCTTGCAGCGAACCTGCTGGAATCGCATGGTCAGCAATGACGGCAACTCGCGCAGCATTCCTTGAATCTCTTTGCGCATACATCCTCCTTCCGATTCCATTTTTCGCCCTCCCCTGCCTATTTCCCTGCTGATTCCCCATGCTGGCAGAAAAATTTACAATTTGCAGGGAAATTCTCCGCCACACAAAAAGCAGCCCTCCGGATCTTCATCCAAGAGGGCTTCCAATGCGCAATGCATCAGGCTTCCTGCTGCTTTTCGCGGAAAATTGCTCAGAAAATCAGGCGCACAAGCGGGCCGCAATAAAACATCTGGTAGCAGATTGCCATCGGGAAATTCATCGCCCATGTCTGCACCCATGTTGCAAACGTCTTTGTATCCTTAAACAGAATGGTCGCGACCAAGCTCATCAGCGGGCACATGATGCAGCAGATGCAGATAGAAATGGCATAGGTGATGAACTGCGGTCGATCCGTCGGCCGCATGACCGTAAGCGCCAGCCTCCTTGCAATTTTCCCGACGGCAAAAAACTCCAGCACAAAGGCAATGGGCACCATAATGGGCAGTTCATAGAGCGCAAGCAGGAAACTTTCAGCAGTTAGACCGCCTGTCGCCAGCGCAACATTGTAAACCACCATGCCATAGACCATGATGGTCGCCATGATAGCAGTCAGCACAACATCCTGAAACTTGTTCTTGGGCATAAAAAAAGACCTCCCTAAAATGATAGCAAATCAGCAGACGATGTGTTGTTCGTTATCATCCCATAGGAGTGTGCGTTTCCAATATTAACCACTATTCTGTTTGCAGATTGATTATATCACATTTCCTTTTTCTTTTCAAGCCTCCACGCAAATTTCCCCTGCACATAAAAAAGCAGCCCTCCGGATTTTCATCCAAGAGGGCTGCCCATTTTATCAGCTTACTTCGCCGCGTTTGCCGCCGCGAATTTCGCCTTCTGCCGCTTGTTGCAGCGCACCGTACGCACAATTGCCAGCACCAGCCAGACACCCACGAGGGTGAATGCGCCGATGTTAATCCAGTGCAGGTATTCCTGCCAAATCGGGGGATTGTAGCCGATGACCTCCGCATTCATGGCGTTGGAGTTCACCAGCGCGTACATCACATCCTTCACCGCGCGCATCAGCACAATCGCGTCGCCCGCGTCGGAGGTGTCACAGTCCGTCCACATGGCGCTCTGCTGCGTCGCAAGGTCAAGGCTGCCGCCGGCGTAGAACATCATGCGCGGAATCATGTACTGCGGAATGGTGTTGAAGTCGCAGATAACCAGCCCGTTGAAGCCCCATTCGTTGCGCAGGATTTCGGTCAGCAGACGGTAGTCGCCGCCCGTCCAGCGCGTTCCGATGCGGTTGAAGGAGGTCATGATACCGCGGGTTTCGCCCAGCTTGACGGTATACTCAAACGGCTTCAGGTAGATTTCGCGCAGCGCCTGCTCGCTCAGCCAGCTCAGGTCGCCGCCGATGGAGCGGTGCGTTTCCTGCTCATTCGCGACGAAGTGCTTGACCGTCGGCAGCACGCCGCGGCTCTGGATACCCTGCACTTCCGCCGCGCCCATCATGCCGGAAATGAACGGGTCTTCGGAGAAATACTCCGAGCAGCGACCGCCGAAGGGGCTGCGGTGGATATTGACGCCGGGCGCGTAAATGCTGGAATATGGCTGACCCGTCGCCTTATCGCCAATGGTGCCTTCTTCGCCGATTGCTTCGCCCAGTTCGTTCATCAGGTTGATGTTCCAAGTGGACGCCATCACGGGTTCGGAGACATACTGGCAAGTGCCGTTGACCTGCTCTTTGCTCATGAAGCAGGTGAAGCCCGACGGGCCGTCGCCGTGAATGGTCGCCGGCAGACCGACGCTCTCCATCGCCAAGGTGTGGTATGCGCCGTTGTTGATGAGGGCAATCATCTCTTCCTCGTCGCAGCCCATCATCAGTTCTTCCCAGCGTTCGTCATCGTAGGAGACAACCGGCTCATAGCCTTCCGCTTCCGCAGAGGGCAGCAGGTCGCGCAGGGTCAGTGTGGGTTCTTCGCCGAACCACGGGTATTCTTCCGAATCAAAATCAGTCGGATTATTGTGCTCTTCGCTGCGAATTTCCTCATACAGGCGATCCGTGCCCGCGTGCTGCTGCGCGGTCTGCGGCGTTGGCCAAGTGCCCTCCCAGTCCGCGCGGCTGAGCATGGTATCCAGCTGCCAGTCGCTGTCGAGGAAGTCCTCGGAATCGGTATAGCGGTTGACGACTTCACTGTCCGTCGTCGGGTCGGTGCCAATTTGCACATCCGCCGCCAGCTTCAGCGCAATCGCCTTTTCGGATTCATGCGCGTTGCGGGAGATATACAGCGTGTACTCGCCCGCTTCCAGTTCATAGCCGCTGAAACCGTTGCTGTTTGCGTCGCGGTAATCGTAGCTCGCCGCAGAATACGGGTCAAAGCTGACCGTCACCGTCTCACTCTCGCCGGGCTGAAGGAGCTTCGTCTTTGCAAAGCCGACAAGCACCTTGTGCGCCTTCTCGATGCCGCCCAGCGTGTAGGGCGCGGAGGCGTACAACTGCACCACGTCCTTGCCCGCGACGCTGCCCGTGTTTTTCACCGTCACCGGCACAGTGATGGTCGTGCCAAGTTCAATTTCGCTTGCGGAGGCATCGCCCACCGTCCAGTCGAACGTCGTGTAGCTCAAGCCGTAGCCGAAGGGATAGACGACGTTGGCATTGTACCAGTTCTCGCCGTCGGTTTCGCCGCGCGTCTCATAGTAGCGATAGCCGACGTAAATGCCTTCTTCGTAGTCCACGGAGTAGTACATGCCGCCGTCATACTTGTCGGTCGTGTCCGGCAGGCAGCCCGTGCCGAAGTTTACGAAGGACGGATTCTTGGTGAAGTCCGCCGCCCATGTGTCCACCAGACGGCCGGAGGGGTTCACGTCGCCGTTCAGAATTTCGCCCAGCGCGGTGATGCCGTTCGAGCCGGTGAAGCCAATCCACACCGCCGCATCAATCTTATCCGCAAAGGCGGCGTAGGCGCTGTCTTTGAGGAATGTCGCTTCAAAGCTGGAGGGCGTGTTGAACACAACGACAACGCGCTTGAACGTGCCGTCGGTGACAGCGGTCAGCAGATCAATTTCGTTCTGGTCAAGCTCCAGATAGTGGCTGTCCGGAGATACAGCGCCCTCACTGTCGCCCTGATAGCGGGGCAGGTCAAAGCCCTCGCCGCCGATGCGGGTGATAACGACCAGCGCCGCGTCGGAATAATCCGCATAGCTGTTCTTCACCGCGTCGGTGTACTTGCTCTGGGGCGTTTCAGCGGTTGCAATCTTCTGATTGTCGCCGTTGTCAAGGTCGCTGGAGTTCGCGGTGCGCACCGGGCCGGACTGGCTGCTCTCATAGAAGCGCTTCAGCGTCGGATTGGTGACGAAACCCGCTTCGTTCAGGCTTTCATACAAGTTCTTGTTATTGCTCGTATCGAAGCCGCCCGAACCGGAGCCGCCATAGGACAGGTTCACACTGTTCTTGCTGAACACGGAAATCCTCGCGCCCTTGTTCATGGGCAGCGCAGCGTTCTCGTTCTTCAGCAGCACAAAGCCTTCTTCTGCCAGCTTCAGGTTAACTTCCTGCGCATTCGCAAAGGCTTCTGCCTTGTTCGTTGCCTTCTGTGTGGGGTACACAGAGGTCACTTCGTCACTGTAAATCGGGCGCTGGCTGCCGAACAGTGTGTCCATCAAGCCGCCGAGTTCACCCGCGCTCAGTTTGAAGTCGATGGCTTCACCAATCGCCGCCATCGGCTTGTCCAGCAGGCTGTTCATGCTGCCCGGCAGACCGACGACCAGATAGTTGCCAACGCAGTCCGCCAGCAGCACGATAACCGTCACAATAGCCCAGACGACCAGTGCTTTGCTCTTTTTCGGACGATTCTTCTTTGCCATAGGTTTGTCTCCTTATTTTGCAGAAATGGCGGTGTATGCGGCGGAGTTTGCCGCATACACCGCTGCTTGAGGAGGAGCAGAGAGGAAATGAGGAGAATCCCCCCTGCTTATGGATTACTTCTGGTAGTTGCCCATCGCCGGCTCGTTGTGGTTCTCGTCCCAAATCAGCACAGCTTCTGTCGTCACCTTCACGCAGTCCACAATCGGGGCATACGCCTTGAAGGTCGTGCCGTCCACCTCATTGGTGTTGTTCGTCATCAGCTGAATCAGGTTCGCGCCCTTGTTCAGGTGCACGCCCTTGATGGAAATCAGGTCGGCGCACTGCGGCATACTGCTCTGCGTCGCCTCGATGGTCACGCGCGGATAGCTCTTCGCTTCGCCGTTGACAATCACCTGATAGTCGTTGCCGTCGTAGGACATGGTGACGAATTCGCCCGTGATGCTCACGTCGATGGTCGCGTCATCCACATCCATATCGGACGCGATGTAGAACTCCAGCGAGATGCCGCTGGCGTAGAGGTAGCCGACCATGCGGTTGCCGCTCGCGCCGACGGACTCGTTGTAGATAATCATGCTTTCTTCCTGCGCAGAACCGGAGTAGCTGGGGCCAATCTTGCCGGTCAGGTCGGTATCCTCCGCCTCAAAAACATAGGTGTTCTGACCGGACACGGTTTTGTTCCACGCCGCCTTGATGGTGGTGTCAGCCATAATCGGCTGGGAGAAGTCGAAGTCGCTGCCGTTTTCGTCCACCCACTTGTCGAAGGCATAGCCCGTGCGCTCGGGGTTGGCAACAGGCTGCTTGACCTGCGTGCCGACTTCAACGGGGTAGGAATACTGGTTCAGGAGAACGCCATAGTAGTCATAATCAAACGTCACGGTGACGAAATCCGCGCCAACCTTCTTCCAGAAGGCATACACGGTCGTGTCGCCCGTCACGGGAGCTGCGAAATCATAGGTGTGCGTGTAGTCCGCATCGGCGTACCACGCGACGAACTCATAGCCGTCGCGCGCGGGCGCAGCGGGCTCACTGGCGGTGCCGCCCTTGGAAACTTCCTGCGTGGATGCAGCGGGCGCACCGTCGTAGTTCAGGTCAAAGGTCACGACGCACATGCCCGCAACAACCTCAATTTTGAACACGACGCGCTTTTTGCCGACCGTCGCGGTCACATTCTTGGTGTTCGCGGTCTTCATCGTGGGTTTGGACAGCTTGACGCCGCTGTCCGTCATGGCGACGATTTCCGTCGTGCCATCGTCGTAGGTAACTTTCAGCGTGCCGCCCTCGGCAGAAAATTCTTCGCCGATGACGTACACCGTCTTGTTGGGCATGGTTTCGACCTCGACGGAGGTCACTTTCTTGTCATCCGCCAGCGCCGAGCCTACCTGCGCCAAGAGGCAGACAGACAGCACCACAGCAAGGCACAGAGAACCGAATTTCTTCAGCCAGTTCATTTTTTTCTCTCCTAATTGTAGATAGTAGGCTTGGCGAAAAAGCCAACCGCCAGACCGCCGACGCGCAGCGTTCGACAGCCCGGCGGCTTTTGCCCTACCCCGCGCCTGCGCCGCAAGAGGATGCAGCGTCAGGCGCGGAGCAGACGTTTGTTCACAAACCGTGAGGATTCAGAGGAATTACTCGCCGATGGTCAGCGTGAAGGTACGGGTGACTTCCGTTGCCGTGGGAGAGCCAACATGCACGTTGTTCGGGAAGCGAGAGCCGAAGCCGCGAACCAGCGGGATCTGCAGCGTCACCGTGATTTCCACTTCGCCCGCCTTTGTCGGCGTGCCGGTGATAGCCAGCGCGGAGTTGTAATCGTAGGTGATGCCCTGATAGGCGGTGACAGGCGCCATGACCTTTTCCGCCGTCAGACCGTATTCCGCCAGCTTCGCAGCATCCTCATCGGAAACGCGGAACTCGTAGAGATACGCCTGATAGTAGTTGCCCGCTTCGACGTCCGCCGTTTCAAGGTAACGGGCGTCAGTCGCTTCGATGTCCGCGAACGCCAGCGCGCCCAGACCGTCGTAATTGTTGCCCTGCACCTGAGAAGCGTCCTTCCAGTACCAGTTCTGGATACGGAGGGTGCCGCCGACGCTGTCGCCCGTGCCCGGCAGAATCGTCTTGCCGCCGAAGCCCTGCATTTCGCCCTGCGCAACCGGTGTGCCGTCGGTGTGCTTGACCGTGCTGACGAAGCGCGGGTTGACCTTGACGAGGCTTTCATACGCATAGTAGGGAGCATCCACCGTCACATTCGCCGCTTCGCCCACCTTGAGGGAAGTGGTGCTGACGTGCAGCGCGTCCACCACGCGGATAACCGCCTGTGCGCCGAGGGTGATATATCCGTCGATGCCGTTCAGCTTGATGTCAATCGTCCATTCGCCTTCCGCCAGAGAACCGTCGGACGTGACAACGCCCGCGTCGCTCATCGTGAAGCCTTCGGGCAGCTGCGCGCCGTCCGCCAGGGTGATGGTCGCAATGTCCACGTCGCCGAAGGAAATCGGCAGAGACTGCGCGGCATAGCTGTCGAATTCAAGGACACAGGGTTCAAAGCCGATGTAGCCATTGTGCACCGCGCTGCTGTTGGCGTAGTTCCACAGGATCTCCTGCGCACTGCGGCGAACCGCGGCGTAGTGGGTCTGGGAGAGGAACGTGCCTTCCGCACCGTCGCTGACGCGGACACAGTTGCCATCCGCATCCCAAGCGCCGATTTCCAGGCCGATGTCCGGCAGCGTCGTGCCAGCGCCCAGCACCTGATTGTCGCCCTGACGCACCATCAGGTCCAGCGGGCAGTATGTGCCCTGCCATGCGTCGGTTTCAAAGATAGCGCGGTTCGACCATTCGTTACGAACCAGCTTGTGCATCGCAAGGTTCAGCTGGCTGTTGACCATGCCAATGCGGTTGAAGGAGCTCATCACGCCCGTAGAGCGACCGACTTTAAGCGCATACTCGAAGGGCTTGGCGTAGATTTCACGGATAACCTGTTCGGTCGCCCAAGTGGACACGCCACCGTTCAGGTCGCGGTAGGATTCCTGATCGTTGAGCACCATGTGCTTGATATGGCAGGTGACGCCCTTGGAGGTCACGCCCGCAACGACTGCCGCCGCGAACTTGCCGCCGTGCACGCCATCCTGGCTGTAATACTCAACGTTGCGGCCGGAGAGCGGGCTGCGGTGAATGTTCATCGCGTTGCCCTGCCAGTAAGAGCAGCCCTTGAAGAGCGCTTCGTTGCCCATCATGACGCCGACTTCTTCCGCGAGGTCGAGGTTGAAGGTAGCCGCCAGAATCGGGGGGCAAGCCCAGAGCGTGCCGCCGGAAAGCTGCAGAGGCGTTTCGTTCGCGCCCGCGCCTACAACGTCCACCGCGTCAATGGCTTTCACGCCGCCGCCGTTGTTGACGAGGCTCGCCATTTCTTCCCACGTCAGCTGGTTCATGAATGCTTCCCACTTCTGGGAACCTTCGTCGTCGCCCTGCACAACTTCGCCGTCTTCAATCTTCAGGCTGAAGTCGATGCCCGCCATGTCCATAATGGAGATGGGCGCCTTTTCGCCTTCAGTGCGGGTCGCCGCCTGCGTCCAAGTGGACGGGATGCCGTCCTCATTCACGAACCATTCTTCATAGCCCTGATCCATGTAGGAGCGGTAAGAATACTGACCGTCCAGCGTCGCCAGCGTGTCATCAGAGATTTCACGATCCGTCTTGGACGCCGGTGCGGGCTGAGTCAGGCCCGTCGCGCGGCTGATCATGCCGGAAAGCAGCGAGTCGTTGACGGAGGTGAAATCATCAACAAACAGGGATTCAATCTCGTTGCCGGTGATGTAGTCGGTGGTGCAGTTCATGCCCGCCGCCACGGTGTAGGTTTCGGACAGCTTCACATCGTGCGAGTTGCTGCGCGCGGTGATGATGTAGTCGCCCGCTTCCAGCTCATAGCCGGTGTAGCCATTGGCGTTGGCGTCATTCCAGTCGTAGCTCGCCATGTCCTGCGCAACCCAGTCAACGGTCACCGTCTGAGACTGACCGGGCTGGAGCAGGTCGGTCTTGGCAAAGCCGACAAGGTTCGCGCTCGCCTTTTCAATGCCGCCCTTGGTGTACGGCGGATTGGCGTACACCTGCACAACTTCCTTGCCCGCCACGTCGCCGGTGTTAGTGACCTTCACCTGCATGGACAGCTTCTGGAAGGGGTCGGTAATCGCGGTATCCGCCGCGGGCATCAGTTCCCAGTCAAAGGTCGTGTAGCTCAGACCGTAACCATACGGATACAGCACCTGAGAATCGTACCATTCGTCGCCGGAGCCGGGGTTTTCGGCGTTCATGTCGTCCGCCGCCGTCTCGTAGTACTTGTAGCCAACATAGATGCCTTCGCGGTACTCAATGGTGGCGTACTTGGTCGCTTCGCCATTGTGATAGAAGAAAGCATCCATCGTGTCGCCGTTTTCATCAACGTTCTGCGTCTGGTTGCCGAAGTTGGTGAAGGACGGACCCTTGGTGAAGTCACGTTCCCAAACTTCCACGGTGTGGCCGCTGGGGTTGACTTCGCCGGAAATCAGCTTGCCAATCGCCTCGATGGCATTGTTGCCCGTGTTGCCAACCCAGAAAATCGCGTCCACGCCGTATTCGCTGGTCGCCTTGGGTTCAGCCAGTTCGGGAATCTGCAAGATGTTGGAGGAGTTAATCAGAACGATAATCGGCTTGTTCGGATAATGCTCCTTGACGTGCTTGACCAGCGCCTTCTCGTTGTCGTCCAGCATCAGCTCATGGTCGCGGGGGTTGCTGTGGTCAGTCACGTTGCTGACCAGCTTGTCGCCGCCCTCAGAGCCCGTGCGGGAGAAAACGATAATCGCCGCGTCGCCATAGCCATTGTAGGAGCTGATGGTTGCCGCTGAATAGTAGTTCATCGGCAGTTCATTGCTGGTCGTACCGAGCGTCTTGTGCTTGGTGTAGAGATCAACCAGCTTCGCATTCACGCGGTAGCCGGCTTTCTCCATCGCCATTTGCAGGGTGCTTTCGGCAATGCCGTTCGCGCCGGTGGATCCGCCTGCGGAGCCGCTGGTGGACGCAATCAGCGACACGGAGTGCATACCGAACAGGGACACCTTGCCGCCCTTTGCCAGCGGCAGGACATTGTTCTCATTCTTCAGCAGCACGAAACCTTCGCTTGCCACTTCAATCGCGAGATCCTTGGCAATCTGCTGCTCTTCTTCCAGCGTCATATAGTCGGTGTAATACCGGGCATTCGTTCCGGCGAACCCGTAGGTATTGCCGGTCGGCGTTACGGTTTCTGCCGCCGCGAACGTAGCCGTCAGCCCAACGACTGCGCTCAGCGCCAGCGCCATCAGCCGATGGCTCTTTTTGCTCTGGAACACGATGTTTGTCCTCCTCATTGATTCGTGTTGAAAAACGTTGCTTCTCTTCCGCTTTGAGACGGAAGAGAAGAGAAAAGAAACGTGAATGCTGCCCTCCTTCTTCGGGAAATTCCCATGGTCCTCTATGTGAGCGTCCTTCGGCAGGGGATTCCGTCGGACGACTCATTGCGCTTTTTGTTGGATTCGTTTGTTTTGATGCCGTTTCCGACATCCGCAAGGATAGTATACCTGATTCGTGAGCGAAATGGGCGTGCGCCACTTTTTCTGCGTTTTTTGCAACTTTATTTGCATCGGCGTTACCGGAGCATACAAAAAGCGCCCGGCTTTCACCGAGCGCAAAGGAATTGCGAATCAATCATGTCGGGATAGGCAGCATAATCGACAATCGAAATATGCCGTTTTCGGCGCTGATTTTCAGGTCGCCGCCGTACTTCTCCGTCAGCGTCTTGATGGAGCGTGTACCGAAGCCGTGGTATTCTTTGTTCTCCTTGCTCGTCTGCGGCAGCCCGTCCACAAAGCGGATTTCGCCCGCATAGTAGTTCTGGCTGTCAATCAGCAGCAAATCACCCGTCGTGCCGATGGTCAGGGAGATGATGCGTTTCTCCTCCTCCGTCACGGTCTTTGTCGCCTCAATCGCGTTGTCAAGGATGTTGCCGAACAGGGCGTAAATGTCGCTGTCCTCCATGAAGCCGATGCGCCGTCCGTCCGCCAGACACGTCATCGTGATGCCCAAATTCGTGCACGCCAGCATCTTGCCGCTCAGCGCCACGTCCAGCGCGGCATTCTGCGTGTGCGGCGCCGCATCGTAGATGTTGACCAGCTGACCGATTTTTTTCAGTTCTTCCTGATAGCCTGCATCGCCCAGCGCGGCGATTTGGTGGCGGATATCGTGGCATTTGAGGTTGATGGCGTCGTGAATCTGCCGCTCCTGCTCATAGCGCCGCTGCTCGCTGTACAGCATCTGCGCCGCGACTTCCGCCTTGCGTTCGTTTTCCGTTTCCCGCAGATGGCTCATGCAGACGACGATGGTCAGCAGGGAGAACACAGCGCTCATGATGTTGTGGCAGTTGCTCAGTTCGCGGTTGCCCGCCGGGGTCACGTGGTACAGTGTCAAGTCCAGCACGACCGAAATCGCCACCACGCCCACGCCCATAAACAGCATCATGCAGCTGCTCATATTCGAGAAGTCCATAACCGTCCGCTGACGCCGCTTGCCCACCAGAATTCGGTAGTAGCTATACAGTGCTATCGCCATCAGCGCCAGCAGACAGCTTCTATCCAGCAGCACTGGGAAATTCGGCAGCGAATAGCGTGGAATATGGATGATTCTTTCGCACATATTCTGAAGCGAATATGCCACTGTGACCGCATACAGCGCTTGACAGAAATTTGCCCGGCTGCAAAAGGGAACGGACAGCATGAACAGCACAAACGCTGTTATATAGCGAATTATGCCCATTCTTGTGCCCTGCATGTTCAGCCCCACATACGGGCGGGTGCCATACATCCAGCAGAATGCCAGCAGAAGCGTCAGCGCGACACGCAGGTAGAAGTGCTTGCGCTTCTCCAAGCAAGATGCCGAAATTGCGCAGCCCGTACCGACGGAGAGGATAAACGGCAAATCGTCACGCACGGTGTCTACGAGGTATTCCCATGTCAGCATATGATTTTCCCTCCTTACTCCGCCATGCCCGCAAGGTGCAGCGCGGACAGGAACTCCTTGCGCCTGCCGCGGCTGATGGGGAAGGTACGCCCCGCCACCGTCGTATCATTGCTGCCCACATGCGTCACGAAGCGCAGATTGACAATCGTCTGATTGTTGACGCGGAAGAACACATCCGGCAGGGCATCCTCCACCGCTTTCAGCGTCCCATACGACCGCATAATCCCCGATGCGGTGACAAATTGAATATGATGGTCATAGATTTCAACATAGTGCAGCTCATTCGGACGCAGGCGCGTCGTTGTGCCGCCGCTTTGGATGACGACTTCCTCTTCCGATTCTACCATGCAGCGGTTCAGGATGCGCGGAAGCTTCAAGTCCAGCGCAGCAGCGGTAATGGGCTTCAGGATATAATCCGTCGCCTCGACCTCGTAGCTTTCCACCGCATACTGCGCCAAGCTCGTCAGGAACACCAGCACCACCGTGTGATCCATCTCCCGCAGCTCGTGCGCCGCCATCATCCCGTTCAGCCCCGGCATCCGAATGTCCATAAACACCAGCTCATACTGGTGCTGATACGAATCCAGAAACGTATTGGCATTCGCAATCCATGTAATGGCAAAGCGTTTGCCATTCTTCTGCGCATACGACTCCAGCAGGGCAGTCAGCCGCTTCGCGTCGCTTTCGTGATCTTCCACAATGGCAATTCTCAGCATCTGCTCGCCCCTTTTCGCCGGAGGATAATTCCTCGTGATTTGGTACTATTATACCAGATTTTTTGCCTAAATCAAGGCGGGTTTCAACAAGGCGATGGACGAATGCAGGGATTTCATGTCACCCGATTCGCGGAGGAGGGCACCAAAAAGCGGCGCGCGTCCGTTTTGGGGGATGTGCGCCGTCGGGGTGTGATGTTGCTTATTCATCCTCCGGCATATCCGTATCTTCGCAGAAAAGAACCGTCACATTCTCCTTCTGCATCACATATTCTGCGTTGCCCAAATAGCGGTCAGCGTCCGCATCAAAGGGCAGTGTAATGCGGTATTCTGCATCATCATCACCCGTGCTGAAATATTCGCTTCCAATGTATTGGGGCAAACTCCACGCATGGAAAGTCAGCTCCGTCACTGGCGTTCCCCAGAAGAGTTGGTCGCCAATGAACACAATCTGTTCCGGGAAAACGAACCGCTGAATCTGCGTGTAGGAAAACGCCGCTTCACCGATGAGATACACCGAGTCCGGCAGCCGGATCTGCTGCAAGGCATAGCATTCGCTGAAGCAGAAGTCATCCACAATGAGCAGCTCGCTGTTCGCGCCAAATTCTACTTCCGCAAGATTCGAGCACGCCCAGAACGCAAACGCGCCCAGTATCTTGCAAGAATCCGGCACAACGACCTTTTTCAGCGAATCATTGTCCATAAAGGCAAAGTCCCAGACATAGCCGATGCCGTCCGGAATCACGAAGCAGGCATCGGTGCGCTCCTTCGGGTACAGCAGCAGAATGTCCCGCCCATACAGCACGCCGTCCACGCAGGTCAGCTCGTCCTCCGTCAGCCCGAACGGAAGTTCCTGCCACTCTTTGTAATATTCCGTGAGCAAGTCCGATATTTCCGGCGATCCCGCCTGTGCGGGCAAGGCGGACATCAGCAGGAAAAGCGCGGTGAATGCCGCCAAGAGCATACAAATGCGTTTCATAGTGTTTCCTCCTATACATTCAAATTGTGAATATTACTTGCCTTGTTTTTTTGCTTCCAGCAGTTTCCTGCCGTTGTCCCGATACCATGTCATCGCATCATCAAAATACGACTGCACAGCCTGATCTATATCATTCTTCTGCAAGTTCCATTCCCCCACCTCCAAGCGAATTTGCAGCCGCTGTTCATCGGTTAGGCGGTAAAACCAGACATAATCAAGCTGCGCCGCGTGGGGGATAAATTCAAACAGCAGGCTGTCAGGATAGCGCTCTTTTGCTTCCTTAAAAAGCGTTTTCTTCCACTGCTCCACATTCTCCTGCGTGATTTCTCTGCCAAAGATATAGTAGAATGTCGCCCACGCATTGACATAATAGCAAATCTGCCACAAAAAACGCTTTTTCGTGCGATACTTTTGCAGCCCCCACGAAATCACATCCAGCAGAAAATCCTGATATAGGTCATACTCGTTTTCTGCTTCCCACGGTTCACCCAGCACCGTCAAGTCATCCACATATTCCACATAGTCTACCATCTGCTGCAACGCCAGCACAGTCAGCCCTTCGGACGGCGGCTCTTTCTGCCACACCTCCCGCAGATAGCGGTAAACCGGGAGGCGTTTCCCCTGCCGCTCCAGCTGATACACGTCCGCTTTAATTGCGAGAATATCCAGCATCCCGATGCCCCTTCCCTCAATAAAAATACTCCTGCAAAACCAGCAGCGTCACCAATGCCACCTTGCCCACCACATCTGGCACATACCGCTTCGCGCGTGTCTTCGCCAACGTGCTTCCCTTCCTTTCATCTGATTTTCCTTTCTTCTGATTTATTCGCGGCGGCGTGTTTGTTCTCCTGCTTTTTCCCATACAGCGGAAGTTTTTCCTGCTTCCCTGCGTTTCACCGCACCTCTTCCAGCGCATACACCCCCGCGAAGTACGCCCGAATCTCCCCGCCCTGCTTGGTGAAGGAACAGGGAATCCGCACAATATCATTCCGCCTGTTCGCCAGATTCAGCTGGAACAGCCCGCGGATTCGCCCCGCCGTCAGCGGTTTTTTGCTCAGCACAACGGTTTCCCAATACTTCGCGTCTGTATACAGATACGCATACGGGAACGCATCCAGCGGGAACGTCTTTTCTACCTGCCCAAACGCTTCCCCGACGGTCAACCGCCCATCTGCAAACACCACATACTGCCGCTTTGTGCATCGGCTGTGCATCAGGAGCGCAACAGTTGCCACAATGCCTGCAAGAATCGCCAGCAGGAATGCCCACTCGCGAATCTACATAATAAAGCACAAGGTCAGAAACAGCGACAACGCCGCCGCGAAAATGCCGAGCATCCGAAAAAGCACCCAGAATCCACGGTTATAGAGGTAGATTTTTCGTTCCATTTATCCTTCTCCTTTGCGCCCCCGCATTGACATCCGCCGCTTTGTGTACTATACTGTACACAGTAAATCGACAATGGAGGGAAACGCCATGCCGCGCAGAAAGTTTGACACCACCCAGCGGGGAATATCTGACACTCACACTGATGCGCCTATCGCCACGAGCATTTGTGAGAACAAGCTGGTCTATGCCGAGCGGATTCGCACCCTGCGAGCAGCGGCGAACCTATCGCAGGGCGAGCTGGCGGAAGCCATGAATCTGGGGCGCGCGGCGATTTCCAACTGGGAGACGGGACGGACGCGCCCGGACATCGCCAACATTCCGCGCCTATGCAACGTGCTGGGCATCACCGTTGCGGCGTTCTTCTCCGACACGCCGGAGGAAGCGGGCTGGAACGACGCCGAGCGCACGCTCATGCGGAACTATCGGAAATTGAGCGCAATCAATCAGGATCTGCTTTCCGCGACCGCGCAGACGATGGTCGCGCTGGAAGAGCAGTATCCAGGGCTGCCGAAGCGTCCCGCCGCGCCGAAGCTGACGCCCGAACCCGCGCGCTTAGAGCTGCTGGAACTGCCATATGCGGATGACCCAGTCGCGGCAGGCACGGGCGACAGCGGATTTGCCGCCAGCGGGCACACGACGTTCCTGCACGCGACCCCCGCCACGCGCGGCGCAGACATGGTATTCCGCGTCAACGGCGACAGCATGGAACCGAAATATCCCGACCACTGCAACGTGCTGGTGAAATTCACCGACGAACCGCTTGGTTCGGGCGACATCGGCATCTTTCAGGTGGACGGCGCGCTGTACATCAAGCAGTACCAGTCCGACGGTCTGCATTCGCTGAACAAGCGCTTCAAAATCATGCGCCGCAAGTCCTACGACGAAATCAAGACCATCGGGCGCGTCATCGGGATTCTGCCCGACAGCGATTTCGCCACAAGCGCGGAAATTCAGGATTTTCAGGCACAGGAAAGTCAAAATTGAATAAATAGAAACCAGCCCGTCGGCAGCTTCCATGTCAGCGGGCTGGCGATTTTATGCTATTCGGGCGGAAGAATTTACAATTTAGATTTCATTTCATACTATTTCTGGATGCGTATCATGCCCGCTTTTCTCGCAGCGCTTTGCAGTACGCATCGAACGTGATTTCAAACCGAATCAGGCGCGGCATTTCCGCCATCTGCTGAAATCCGCAGGCACAGACGCAGCGAATCGAGCGGAGATTCGGCGGCATCACTTTCGCAACAACCCGGTCGGCGCGCAGATGCAGAAACGCCTTCGACAGCGCCGAACGCACCGCCTGCTGACCAAGCCCATGACCCCAGAGCGCATCCACGCCAATCACATACACAATTTCGTACGCTCCCTCCATCGCCGTCGGCAACAGTTTCACGAAGCCCACTCTCTCGTTTTCCTGATGACAGACCATGAAGAAATGCCCCGTACGGCACAAATGGTACTGGTACATCGGTTCAGGCACAGACCGCACAAGCTGTTCCAGGGACTGCGCCACGTCGGGCGCTTCGTTCAGGTACTTGGTTACGTTTGGATTTCTCATCCAGCGAATCATGCGTGTAATGTCCGCATGACAGATTTCCATACGCAAAAAAGCAGAAGCGGCTTTTTTCATATCGCTTACCTCACAGTAAAATACTTAAAAGCCCTTCTATGCGCAGTGCATCGACGGTTCTTTTATATGATGTTATACTGATTATAACACAGGAAGCCAGAAAAGTCAAATGCTGCCATGGGTGCGGATGGGCAATCAAAAAGCAAAAGCAGACAAACAAAAAGACCAGCCATAAATGACTGATCTTATCGCTCCCCAGGTAGGGCTCGAACCTACAACAACTCGGTTAACAGCCGAGTGCTCT
>ERZ857827.1145-NODE-1145-length-29302-cov-6.070400_pt1 | contig 29302 bp, 25 predicted proteins | sample MGYA00519761_ERZ857827 | MGnify/ENA primary metagenome ERZ857827 (study PRJEB31778, sample SAMEA3449370) | human gut metagenome | biome: human gut; feature: human-associated habitat; material: faeces | place: United Kingdom | collected 2010/2012 ... | reverse complement strand
GCCGACGCCTGCGGGCGTCACGCGCTGCGACGTGCTCTCGGCCGAGGAGATGTACCGTGCCGCGACTGCGGCCTTCAACCGTGCCGACGGCGCGGTGATGTGCGCCGCCGTGGCGGACTACACTCCCGAGACCTGTGCGGACCGCAAGTTGAAGAAAGGCGACGGCGAGCTGACGATCCGCCTGCGCCGCACGAAGGACATCGCTGCCGAACTGGGCAGCCGCAAGGGCGGCCGCGTGCTGGTGGGATTCGCGCTCGAAACCGACGACGAGGAGGCGCACGCCCGCGAGAAGCTCCGCCGGAAGCACTTCGACTTCGTCGTGCTCAATTCGCTGCGCGACGCCGGAGCGGGTTTCCGCGGCGATACCAACAAGGTGACCTTCGTCTCGGAGTCGGGCAACGAACCGCTGCCGCTGCTCGCCAAACGCGAGGTGGCCGCCCGCATCGCCGATAAAATCGAAACGTTGATAAACGAATAACGCCATGTTACGCCGTCTGTCGGTCAGCAACTACATCCTCATCGATTCGCTCGAAATCGAATTCGATCCCCGCCTGAACATCATCACGGGTGAGACGGGCGCCGGAAAGTCGATCCTGCTGGGGGCGCTGGGGCTGTTGCTGGGCAACAAGAACGAGGGTGCTGCGCTGCGCGACACGCAGCGCAACTGCGTGATCGAAGGGGTGTTCGACATCGCCGCCTACGGTCTGCGCCCCTTTTTCGAGGCCAACGACCTGGACTATGCCGACGAAGCCGTCGTGCGGCGCATCCTAACTCCTGCCGGCAAGAGCCGCGCCTACATCAACGACCTGCCGGTGCAGCTCACGCAGCTGCGCGAATTCGGCAGCCGGCTCATCGACATCCATTCGCAGCATCAGAACCTGATCCTCGCCTCGGAGGAGTTCCGCACCGAAGCGCTCGATACCGTGGCCGGCAACGGCGAACTGCGGGCGGCGTATCGCGCCAAATACGAGCGTTTGCAGGAGTTGCAGCGCACCTGCGCCCGCCTGCGTGCGGAGGCCGACGCGGCCCGGCGCGACGAAGAGTGGCTCCGCTATCAGTCGGAGGAGCTGACGGCTGCGCGCCTGCGTGCGGGCGAAGTCGCCGAACTGGAAGCGGAACAGGCCGTGCTGGCCAATGCCGATCGGATCGGCGAGGCGATCACGGCCGTGCGCAACGCCTTCGACGGGGACGAAATCGGGGTGCTGGCGCAGGTCAAGAACGCCGAGGTGGAGATCGGACGGCTGGGCGGGAGTTATCCCCACGCCGCAGACTTGTCCCGACGGCTGCGTTCGGTGCTCGAAGAGCTCAAAGACATCGCCGCGACGCTCGCCGAGGACGGCGAGCGCATCGAGACCAACCCCGAACGGTTGCAGAAGGTGGACGACCGTCTCAATACGCTCTATACGCTTTGCCAGAAGCACCGTGCGGCCGACGAGGGCGAACTGATTGCGCTCAGAGACCGCTATGCCGCACAGCTCGACGCCATTACGCACTCCGACGAGGAACTGGCCGCCTTGCAGGCCGAGATCGGAGCCGCCCGCAACGAGGCCGAATTGCTGGCCTCCGAGTTGCACCGCACGCGCGAACAGGCAGCTCCGGCCTTTGCCGGGCAGATCGTCGCCACGCTCGTGCGGCTGGGAATGCCCGACGCACGTTTCGAGGCGGCTGTCGTCGACTGCGGCGCGTTGACGGAGGGAGGCCGCGACCGCGTCGAATTCCGCTTCTCGGCGAACCGCACCACGCCGCCCGCCGCCGTCGAACGGATCGCATCGGGCGGCGAGCTGTCGCGTGTCATGCTGGCACTCAAAGCGCTGCTGGCGCGGCGGATGCAGCTGCCGACCATTCTCTTCGACGAGATCGACACGGGCGTTTCGGGGCGCATCGCCGACGCGATGGGCGAGATCATCTGCGCGCTGGCCGAAACGATGCAGGTCGTAGACATCACCCACTTGCCGCAGGTCGCCTCGAAGGGGTCGACGCACTTCGTGGTTTACAAACGCGACGGCGAGACGCATATCGCCCGCCTGACTCCCGACGAACGGACGACCGAGATCGCCAAGATGCTTTCGGGCAGCGAAGTCACCGAGGCAGCGATGACGCAGGCGCGCATTCTGCTCGGCGGGAAATAATCCCCGTCGGTCGCTCCGGCCTTTGTAAAGTAGAGGCGTGATACCGTTGCGGTGTCACGCCTGTCGTTTGTCGGCCGGTTCGGCCGCTGTCACTGCACCGGCGGCAGCTCCACGCCCCGGCGGACGGGCGGCCCGATGGTGACGATGCTGTCGACGATGAATTTCGTAAAGCCCCGCCAGGGCAGCGCTCCGAAATACTCCTTATAGTGCAGTTCGAGCGTCCGGCCCCCTTGGAGCATCAGTTCCCGCGCAAGCGCAGGGTCTTCGACCGAGAACTCGAATTCGTAGGACTGGATCGATCCCGCCTCCTTGGAGCGGATGCCGGTCTGGATGAGTTTGCCTTCGTACGTCTTGAAAAGGACTCCCTTGTAGACGACATAGTTCAACTCGCCGCTCTTGACTCCTTCGCCGAAGACGAAGAAGAAGCGGAAATAGAAGAATACGGTCAATGCGATGACGGCCAGTACCGTCAGAAGTCCCAAATGTTTTTTCATAGTTCCGATCGTTCGCCCGCCGCGCGGCAGGCAATCCCGCCGCAAAGATAGTGCAATTTGCAATTAAAATGAAGTGTCGGAAATTAAACTCTCTTCCGCTCGGCTGCGTGGGGCGGCGGCTTTCCGGCCGAAAGCCCGTTACCGGTTTTTGAGCAGCCACTCGGCGATCTGCACGGCGTTGAGCGCCGCACCCTTGCGTATCTGGTCGCTCACGCACCAGAACGCTAGTCCGTTGGGGTTGGTCACGTCGCGGCGGATACGCCCCACGTAGACGGGGTCTTTGCCGGCGATGAAGAGCGGCATCGGGTAGACCTTCTGCGCCGGATCGTCCATCACGACGATCCCCTCGGCCGCTTCGAACGCCGCGCGCGCCTCGTCGGGCGAGACGGGACGCTCCGTTTCGAGCCAGATGCTTTCGCTGTGGGCACGCATCACGGGTACGCGCACGCAGGTGGCCGACACCTCGATGTCGGAGTGCATGATCTTGCGCGTCTCGTGGTACATCTTCATCTCCTCCTTGGTGTAGTCGTTGTCGGTGAAGACGTCGATATGGGGGATGACGTTGTAGGCCAGCTGGTAGGCGAACTTCTCGACCTTCGGCTCACGGCCTTCGGCCAGGTCGGCGTATTGCCGTTCGAGTTCGGCCATCGCCTGCGCCCCTGCGCCGCTGGCCGACTGGTAGGTGGCCACGTGCACGCGGCGGATGTGCGACACGCGCTCGATGGCTTGCAACGCCACCACCATCTGAATGGTGGTGCAGTTGGGGTTGGCGATGATGCGGCGCGGAGCGTCGAGCGCGTCGCGTCCGTTGACTTCGGGCACGACCAGCGGTACGTCGGGCTCCATGCGGAAGGCGCTCGAATTGTCGATCATCAGCGTTCCGTGGCGGGTGATCGTCTCGGCGAATTCGCGCGACGTGCCCGCTCCGGCCGACGTGAGGGCAATGTCCACGCCGAGGAAGTCGTCGTTTTGTTGCAGCAGCTTGACGGTGACGGGTTTCCCGCGGAACATATAGGTTTGTCCGGCGCTGCGTTCCGATCCGAACAGCAGCAGTTCGTCCACCGGCAGGGGACGCTCTTCGAGAATGCGCAGGAACTCCTGACCTACGGCGCCGCTCGCGCCGACGATTGCGATTTTCATGGTCGATCTTCTTTAAGTGTGGTTGAACGCTTCGGGAGTCAAAAGAGGCTCCTCCCGCAGCAAAAGTAAGAAAATCCGCGCGATTTTCCGCCGTCCGCCGGATTTTTCGGCCCGCTGCGGCGGAAAACGGGCGTCTTAGAGCAGCAGTTCGTAGTCGACGACGTCCAGCCAGCGGCCGAATTTACGCCCCACCTGTTCGAAATGCGACACGCGGCGGAATCCGATGGATTCGAAGAGCCGGCGGCTCGGGTCGTTGTCCGCGGTGATGCAGGCGACCAGCGCATGGCACTCCGTCGTGCGGCATTCGGCGACGAGCCGCTCGACGAGCCGCCGGCCGATGCCGAGTCCCGTACTGTCGGGGGCGACATAGACGGTCACCTCCTGCGTGTGCCGGTAGGCTGCGCGTTCCTTCCAGTCGTGGGTATAGCCGAATCCGACGATCGCTCTCTCCCGTTCGCAGACGAGGCGGGCGGTTGCGCTCTCCAACCGCGACCGCATCTGTTCGGCACCGAGCGGTTCGGTCTCGAAACTGGCCGTGCTGTGCAGCACGTAGTGATTGTAGAGTGCTGCCACGGCTGCGGCGTCTTCGGGTTTCGGGGCGCGGATTGTCATGCTGCGGAATGTTGTCCGGGGCGGGATCAGTCGAAGAATCCCTCTTCCTCCTCCGTGTACTGCGACTGCTGCATCTCCTCCTCGCAGTCGTACTCCGTCACGCGGTCGGGGCGGCGGAACCGGTCCTGCTTGGAGATGCCGAGCGCCGGATTCTTGTAGACGGTCGAGAAGAATTCTCCCACGATCGGCAGGGCCATGATGCTGCCCTCGCCGCCGTAGGTCGGGTGTACCGACTGGTCTTCGCCGCCGACCCATGCACCCGCCACCAGCTTCGGGGCCACGCACATGAACCACGCGTCGCGGTTGCGCTGCGAGGTGCCGGTCTTGCCGCCCAACTGGGCGTCGCCCAGATCGAACTGCCATTTCAGCCGGCCGGCCGTTCCGTTCGTCACGACGCTTTGCAGCATCGTGAGCATCGTGTAGGCCGTGCGCTCCGATACGGCGTCCTGCGATTCGGGAATGAAGGTGGCGATCAGGTTGCCCTGCCGGTCTTCGATGCGCGTCACGAAGATCGGGTCGGTGTGCACGCCGCCGTTGGCGAAGGTCGAGTAGGCGCTCACCATCTCGAAGACGCTCGACTCGGAGGTGCCCAGACAGAGTGCGTAGACCGGATCGATGAATGAGCGGATGCCCATGTTGTGGATGAAGTCGGCCACCGCCTCGGGCTGTTTGGCCTGCTTCATGATCCACGCCGAGTAGTTGTTGCGGCTGCGCGCCAACCCCCATTTCAGGGGGTGCATTTCGCCGTCGTAGACCACCTTGCTCGCCTCTTTGGGCGACCACGGCGTGCCGTTGCTCGTATCGATCGTCACCGGTAGGTTGGGCACCGGCGTGCAGGGCGTCAAACCGAGGTGGTCGATGGCGAATGTATAGACGAAGGGTTTGATCGTCGAGCCGATCTGCCGCTTGCCCTGCTTGGCCATGTCGTACTTGAAATAGCGGAAGTTGGGGCCGCCGACGTAGGCCTTGACACGGCCCGTCTGCGGTTCAATGGCGACGAATCCGGCGCGCATGATGCGTTTGTGGTGGAGGATCGAGTCGCGCGGCGAGAGGATCGTGTCGCGTTCGCCGCGGTAGGTGAAGACCCGCGTGGGGCAGGGCGTGCGGAAGATGCGGTCGATCTCGGCCTCGCTGCGCCCCTCCTCTTTGAGGGCGCGGTAGCGGTCGGAGTAGCGCATCGCCTGCCGCACGATCTTCTCGCGTTCTTCGGCCGACGTGTTCTGGAAGAGCACCTTGGTCGAACGGTACTGGGCGTCCATCTTGGGCTGGATGACCGTGCGCAATTGTTTGAGCATCGCCTCCTCGGCGTACTGCTGCATCGTGGAGTTGATCGTGGTATAGATTTTCAGCCCGTCCTTGTAGATGTTGTAGGGCGTGCCGTCGGCCTTCGTGTTCTTGTGGCACCAGCCGTAGATCGGGTTGTTCTCGTACTCCTTGACGGCCTGCTCGTAATCCCATTCGGTGTAGAAGTTGCGGCGCTTGGGGGGCCGGGCGTTCATCACCTGCCGCAGCATCTCGCGGAAGTAGGTCGCCTGCCCGTCGTTGTGCGAGACGGGGCGGTAGTTGAGCGTAATGGGCAGCGCCGAGAGCGAGTCGCGCTCGGTGTGCGTGATGGCGCCCGCTTCGGCCATGCGCGCGAGCACGAGGTTGCGACGGGCCATGGCGTTGTCGTAGTTGCGCACCGGCGAGTAGCGCGTCGGTGCGTTGACCACGCCTACGAGCACGGCGGCCTCCTGCAAGTTGAGCTGGTCGGGCGTTTTGTTGAAGAAGGTGTGCGCCGCCGACTTGATGCCGTAGGCGTTCGATCCGTACTCCACGATGTTGAGGTACATCGCGGCGATCTCCTCCTTGGTGTAGTTGTATTCGAGTTTGAGCGCCGTGATCCACTCCTTGAATTTCGCCAGCACGAGCTTGCCTTTGCGCAGCAGCGCGCTCTGGCGGCGTACCGTGTCGCGCGGGAAGAGGTTCTTGGCCAGCTGCTGCGTGATGGTCGATCCTCCGCCTGCCGAACGGTTCTGCAAGAGGATCGTCTTCACCCCTACGCGGATGAGCGACGGGATGTCGATGCCCGAATGCGAGTCGAAGCGGGCGTCCTCGGTGGCGATGAGCGCCGCGACGATCGGCGGCACTTCGCGGCCGTTGATCGAGGTGCGGGTCACCGAGTCCGAGGCGAACAGCTCCTCGTACTGCACGTAGGAACGGTTCTGCACGAAGAAGGTTCCCAGCACCTTGCCGTCCTCGGAGTAGATCTCCGTGGCGATGTTGCTGCGCGGGTTCTCCAACTCTTCGAACGAGGGCATGCGCCCGAAGGCTCCCAGCGCCGTCAAGGTGAGCATCGCGGCCAGCAGTACGAAGGGTGTGAGGGCCGCATACCACAGCCATTTCACATAGTTGGGGGCAGGTGCGCCCTGCGTCTTCTTTTTCACGTTGCGTCAGCGGTTTTTGTCGAGTGACAAAGGTACGAATTTTTTGATTTATTCGACGGCGTCGATTTTCATTGCGCCGTTTTCATCGACTATTTTCACGATTCGGCGCCCTTCCGTGCCCATGTCGACGAAGTCCACCCGGTAGCGTCCGTCGCCCAGCGAGGCTACCTCTCTTATCTCCGACACGTCGTCCGGCCCGTCCTGCGCACCGGTGCGGAAGAGCCATACCGCATACCCTTCGCCGTCGTAGCCGTAATCGGCCCGCAGTTTTCGGAGCAGACGCTGCGTACAGCATTTTTCCAGAATCGGGCCGCACGCGGCATTCCCGAAGACGCAGTTCGTATAGAAATGCCGGATGAAGCGCTCGGCTTCGTTCGCGGCGGGGACGGTCGTTTGCGGTGTTTCGCCGGCCGGCAGGTTCCGTGCCGACAGGGGCGGCAGGGCGCTGCCGGCACAGAGCGCGAATAGCAGCGGGAGGATTCTTTTCATGTCCGGTTCGGTTTCGGTTCGGTTAGAACGGCAGTCCCAGCGAGGCCGACCACCACAGACCGCCCTTGCTCGGCGCGTAGAACGACAGCCGCAGCGTCGAGGTGGCCGACGCGGGCTGGCGGAAAACGTTGAAGTCGACGTAGAGGTCGCCGCCGAAGGAGTGGATGCGCCGCGTCTCGGTACGTCCTTTCCGGTAGTCGAAGGCGTCGAACTGCCCGTAGTCGGCGCCGAGGTTCAGCCGGATGCGCTTGAAGTAGAGCACCGAGGGGATGCCCCCTTCGGGATACCACACGGGCAGCTGGTAGTCGAGCGACGCGGCGAAGTAGTTGCGGCTGTTGATGTCGTTCGAGTCGAAGCCGCGCGGGATCAGCCGTGCCGACTTGTAGGAAAGGAACGACTCGCCCGCCGGGTTTTTGAACCCGCCGATCGAGGTCTGGTAGGTGGCGGCCGCCGTCAGCGAGTTGTGCGGCGCGAAGCCCGGCGTGTAGAGCTTGCCGTAGACCGAGATAAGGTCGCTGAAATGGTCGTTGGTGGGGTTGAGCGCATAGGAAGCGCTCAGCACGTAGCCGCGCGGTGTTATGAAGTCGCGGTGGGCGAGCTGCACGGAGTTCGAATAGCCGATGCCGAAGGTGAGCTTGTGCAGCCCTTCGCGGTAGCCGATGTGCTGGAGATTGGTGAAGCTGTGCGTCGCCTCGTCGTAGGTGAGTTTCCCGACGTTGGCCACCAGCCCGTTCGAAAAGTTCCATGCGGCCGTGAGGCTCAGCATGCGGGTGCGGTAACCGGCGGCGAAGACCAGCGGCAGCGTGGCGCCCGCCGAGAGCGAGTAGTATTTGTCCGGGATAGGCTGCGGCTGGGCCTGTCCCGCCGCATAGATCACCTGATTGCCGCCGTAGGTGCCGGCTACTTCCAGTTCGACGCCCAGCCCGTTGTAACGCAGGCTGCCCTTGACGACCGACCCTTCGGCGTGGTTCCATGCATAGGCGAGGTAGCTCTCGGCCGACGAGAGGAGGTTTTGCGAGATGAGCGTCACGCCCAGCTGCACGTCGATGTCGTGTTCGTCGATGATCTTGAAGGGGTTGACGGCCACGGGCATCCAGCTGTGCACCTTGAACAGGTGCAGCGGCCGCGAGTAGCGGCGCGCGCGGTGGCGTGCGGCCGACGAGACGGAGTCGGCCGCCGTGAAACGCACCGTGTCGAGATTCGCCACGGGCCATTTGCGGCGCGGCGGATTGACGACGTTGCGCGGCAGGCGCGACGGCCGCACGGGGCGTAGCGTGTCGATCGGCTGCCGTGCGGCGTGGTAGCCTTCGGCGTCGTAGGTGGTCATCAGCACGTTGCCCTCGAGAACGAGCCGTAGGTCGAGGTCGAGAGCCGGTACTGGCGCCCCGTGGCCAGGTCGTAGCAATGCACCTCGTCGTAGCCCGAAGCGATCGATCCGAAATAGAGCCGCCCGTCGCGGGCCGTGAGGTCGCTCAGCGTGATGTAGGCCCCTTCGGTCAGATGAGTGGCCGTCCCGTCGGGTTCGATGCGGCCGAGCCACATGCCCGAATCGTCGGTGGCCAGGAAGTAGAGCCGCGCGGTGCGGTCGTCCCACGCCAGTCCGTGCAGTTCGGTCTGCGCCGGAGCCTCCCAGTGTTGCACACCCGCCTCGCCCGTGACGGCGAAACGCCCGTCGGGCGAGTATTCGACCCATGCCAGCCCGCGGTCGGTCGGCGTGGGGTAGAGCGCATGGCGCCGCCCGCGCACGGCTTTGGGCTTGCCGCGGTCGAGATCCATGTAGCAGAGCTGCGAGTTGACCCGCTGCTCGAAGAGCGTCGAACGCCGGTACTCCGTCCACCAGACCCGCCCGTCGGCGTAGGCCGGCCGCGTGGAGACGCTGCCCGTGTAGGCCACGGCGCGTTCGCGTCCCGACTCCGTGTCGATCGTAACGAAGCGCGTCGGGCGGTCGTAGTCGGTTTTGAGCGCGAGGACCCGCTGCGCGTCGATGGCCAGCGGAAAGGCATAGGTCGTGTAGCTCTCCACCGGCTCCGCCGAGAGATAGCGCGACGAATTGCGCCGGGCGGGCAGGGCGTTCCAGTAGTAGTTCAGCCCGTCGAACGTCTCGGCGAAGAGCGTACCCACGTCGGTGCGATAGAATTTTTTCAGCGCGATCGAGGTGGTGAAGATCATGTAGGGGTTGCGGGCCCCGTACCACGCCACCTTGTCCCAGATGTTCTCGCGGTAGCGCGTGTCGGCGTAGGCGGCGATCTGGTAGCCCAGGTGGTAGTGATCGGGCACGTTGGTGCGGTACGAGCCGCAGAACCAGCGGTCGATGTTGCGGCGGCTGCGCACGGCGTCGCCGAGGGCGCGGTACTCCATGGTGAACGACGGTTGCAGCGCACGGCCGAACGACGACATCTGCGTCTCCATCTGCACGGCGTCGCCTTCGATGAGCCAGATGGGCAGCAGCAGCAGCCCCACGGTCGAACCCTGCTGTCCGAGCACGTAGCTCAACCCCTTGATGACGCCGCGGTTGAGGTTGTTGTACTGCACAGCGTGGCGGTATTCGTGCGCCACGAGCTGCTTGTACCACGGCATCGAGTAGCTGTCGATCGCGGGCGAGGTGAGGAACTCCACGCGCTTGGGCAGCCACATCACCAGCCCGTTCGAGCGGAAGTTCTCGGGGTGCATGACGAACGGGATTTTCAACGGCCCGTGGCGGAATCCGTAGCCGATCGAGGGCCGTGCGGCCTCGATGAAATGGAGCGTGCGCCGTGCGATCGCGCCGGCCGTGTCGGGGAAGATGACCTGCACGTCGGGGGTGCGGATCGTCCGCCAGCGCAGCGAGGCGGCGTCGGCCCCCCAACTGTAATATTGCGCCCGCGCGACGGTCGCGGCGAGCAGCAGCGCTGCCACGAGCAGCGTATGTCGGATGGTGCGTGTCAACAGGTTTGTTTTTAAGTGGTTGTCCCGATTCGCCTTGCGGGGCTGCGGTCTGCGTCATGCGGACGAAGCGAATCTCCGTCGCCGGAGGTTGCGGGTGGTGCGATCCGGCGGATCGCACGGATTTTAGCCGGTGCGGTTCGGTTCGGGCCGGTCGTCTGGTTTGCGATCCGTGTCATCCTCCCGCCTTCTTGCAGCCGTAGCCCGCACGCAGCAGGATCTCGACGATGCGGTCGCGGTGGTCGCCCTGGACGATGATCTCGCCCTCCTTGACCGACCCGCCGACGCCGCAGCGCTGTTTGAGCATCCGCCCCAGCGCCTCCAAGTCGGCCGCCGTGCCGCGGAATCCCCGCACGAGCGTCACCACCCTGCCGGCACGCTGCTTGCGGTCGAGCCATACGCGCAGCGTCTGTTTGTCGGGCGGTAGGGTTTCGGGCTCTTCTACCTCGTCGGTGGTGTATCGGAAGTCGGGATCGGTCGAATAGACCATTCCCAACCGCGATTTCCAATCGTTAGCGTCGTGCTGTTTCATGTCGTTGAATTTCATTCGTCCATTTTTCGCCTCGGCATAGCTCGGACACCCGTTCGGCTCTGCACTCGACTTAACGAAATGGTTGGATTTCTTTCTTCCATTTCTCGCCTCGGCATAGCCCGAACTTCGTTCGGCTCTGCACTCGGCTTAACGAAATGGTTCGTTTTCAACAGTCGTTTTCTCGCCATGGCAAAGCTCGCGCAAGCGCGGCTCTGTCCATTTGGCTTAGCGAAAACGTTCGTTTTCGTCGGTTCGTTTCCGTTGTTCGGGGCGAGGCGTCGCGCCAGCCGCGCATAGCCGCTTCGCGGACTTCGACAATCCCTCCCCTCTGTCCCCGCCCTTTGAAAAGGGCGGGGCTTTTTCAGTGTCGGATCGGCCGAGTTGCATCGGTCCGTTTCCGCGGTTCGGGGCGTGTCATCGTCGTCCGCCGCGGGACCCGTTCTTCCACAGGCGGGATTCGCCGCCCTTCGGCCTTCCCTTCTCCGGTTTTGTCGGAAACGGTCGCGGGTTTGTCCTCTATCTCCGATCCGAACGTCTTTTCGGGCGGTTTTGTTTTGTGCAAAAGTAATAAAATATTATCTTTGGCCACAGTATGAGCCGAAAATTCGTTGATAAGCTGGGGCGGCTGAATCCGTTCGGTTCCCGGTGCAAAGAGTTGCCGAAGGCGCTGCCCGTCCATTCGTCGCAACGGTTGGTGCGGGTGTTCGTCGAGGGGTACGAGGACGTCGCCTTCTGGCGGGGCGTCTTCGACCGCTTCACCAACCCCTATCTGCGTTTCGAAATCTCCGTTCCTTCGCGTGAAGACCTGCCCAAGGGCAAGAAGGTGCTGCTCGGAATGATTCCGCAGGCGTCGGACGAACTGTTGCTGTGCGTCGATTCCGATTTCGACTACCTGTTTCATAACTCGACGGAACAGTCGCGCGAACTGCTCTCTTGCGACCGCATGTTCCACACCTACGCCTACGCCACGGAGAATTACCTCTGCTATGCGCCGTCGCTGCACAACGTCTGCGTGCGCGCCACGAAGAACGATACGCGCATCTTCGACTTCGAGCGGTTCATGGCCGACTACTCGCGCATCATCTATCCGCTCTTTCTGTGGTACGCCTACTCGGCGCAGCAGGAGTCGGAACACATCTTCACGCTGGCCGATTTCCGTGCGTCGGTGCGGCTCAACTTCCTCGAAATCGAACACAACGGGCTGCGGACGCTGGCGTGGCTGCGCCGCAACGTCGCACGCCGAGATCAGGCGTTGCGCGAACGCCATGCCGAGATGATCGAACCGAAACGCGCTTTCGCCGAAAAACTCTTCCGGCGGGGCGTGACGCCGGAGAACACCTATCTTTTCATGCACGGCCACACGCTCATGGACAATGTGGTGATCGTGCTGCTGAACACCGTCTGCGAGAAGTTGCGCGAACTGTCGATCGCCAAGATCACGGCCTCTTCGAAAAAGGGGGTGGCGCTCAAAAACGAGATGTCCAACTACACCAATTCGCTGCGATCGATCCGCGACGTGCTGCTCGACAACGAAAACTATACCGATTGCTTCCTGTTCCGCCGTTTGCAGTGCGACATCGAACGGTATCTGCTGAGCGTATTGGGCGAGAAACGAATGCGCGAGGTCTTCGGCGACGCGATGATCGTCCGCCCCTGACGTGCGGATCGTTCCCGGCGGTCGTGACGGTCGTGCGGAGGGGTTATGCTCAGGGGGCCGTCTGTTGCCGGCCGCCTTTGCAGCGGCAGCCCGTCAGGTGGTCGTTCACGAACCCCGTGGCCTGCAAGAAGGCGTAGCAGATCGTCGATCCGAAGAATTTGAATCCTCTCTTTTTCATGTCCCGGCTCATTGCGTCCGATTCGGGCGAGGTGGCGGGAATCTGGCTCAGGCTCTTGAAATCGTTGACGATCGGCTGCCGGCCGGGAAAGAAGGAGAGCACGTATTCGTAAAAGCTGCCGAACTCTTTCTGAATTGCCCTGAATAGCTTGGCATTGTTGATTGCAGCGGTGATTTTCAATCGGTTGCGGACGATTCCGTCGAATCGCATCAGCCGGTCGACCTCTTCCGGCGTCATCTGCGCCACCCGCTCCGGATCGAAACGGTGGAAGGCCTTGCGGTATCCTTCGCGTTTGCGGAGAATCGTGATCCAGGACAGTCCCGCCTGCGCGCTTTCGAGCACCAGAAACTCGAACAGGATCCGGTCGTCGTCGACGGGTTTGCCCCACTCTTCGTCGTGGTACTTGACGTAGAGTTCGTCCGTACCGGCCCAGCCGCAGCGGGCGTTTATCAGATCGTTCATCGTAATTTTTTCTATTCTGAAACCTATGCAAGTCGCCGTTTGTTACAGCAGCGGTGCGAAGAGCCGTGCGATGCGGTCGCCCAGCCGGTAGTGCACCGAGCGGCGCCGCCACGCTTCGGGATCGATCGGAGTGCACGAGGCGAGGTCTTCGTCGAAGCGCCGGATCGCCTGCCGCACCGTCGCGGAATCGAGCAGCAGCGCCGTCGCCTCGGTGTTGTATTCCAGACTTCGGTAGTCGAAGTTGGCCGTGCCGACCGAGGCTACGCGCTCGTCGGCGATGAGCCGTTTGGCGTGGAGAAATCCGCCGCGGAAGCGGAAGATCTCGACTCCCGCACCGAGCAGTTCGCCCAGATAGGCGTCCGTGGCACGGCGGGCGAGCCACACGTCGCTGCGTGCGGGCAGCATCACCAGCACGCGGCACCCGCGCCGCACGGCGCGCAGCAACGCTTCGTAGAGCGCGGGCGGCGGCAGGAAATAGGGCGACGAGATGCGCAGCGTGTGCCGCGCCTCCTCGATGAGCTGCGCGAAGAGATCGGTCAGCGTCGTGCGTCTTCGCGCGTCCATGCGATTTGAAGCGGGGAGCAGGGCAGATCGTCCGCCGGCGCGGCCGCGTAAAGTCCCTCCGACAACGGTTCGCCGCCTTCCAGCGCCCAGTCGGCCGCGAAGAGCCGTTGCAGGTCGTCGACGGCTTCGCCCTCGATGCGCAGGTGTTCGTCGCGCCAGCGCCCCAGCGCGTCGCCGTCGAGGTAACGTTCGGCGATGTTGATACCGCCCACGAATCCCGTGCGGCCGTCGATGACGGCGATCTTGGAGTGGTTGCGCCGGTTGGCGCGCGGCGAGAACCATGGGAACCGCAGCGGCGCGTAGGCGCGCACCTCGATTCCTGCGCCGCGGAGCCGCCTCACGAACCGTTCGGAAAGTTTCCACGAACCGATGGCGTCGTAGAGCAGCCGCACCTCCACGCCGGCACGCGCCTTGCGGACGAGGATGTCGGCGATGGCGTGGCCGATGCGGTCGTCGGCGAAGATGTAGTAGGAGAGATGGATGTAGCGGCGGGCACCCTGCAAGGCGGAGATCAGCGCGGCGAAGGCTTCGCCGCCGTCGTGGAGCTGTTCCACGCGGTTGCGGTAGCGGACGCGCGTCGAACAGCCGTACCACAGCATCCGCTCGATGCCGGCCGCCGGCCGGCTGTCGGTGGGCGGCACGTCCCGCACGGGTTTGCGGTATCCCGCCAGCAGGTAGAACAGGCTGCCGCCGATCGGCAGAAGCACGATGGCCAGCAGCCATGCGATCGCTACTACGGGCGTCTGCTTCTGCCGCAGTACGGCTGCCGCCGAGGGGATTGCCAGCAAGAGATATGCGGTGAGGAAAAGATACATGATCAGGGTCGGTTTTTGGTTCGCGGCATACTCTGTGCCAAAAAATATTTGGAAATTAAGAAATTACTTTTTATCTTTGTGTAGAAAACAGGCTATATGGGGTTCTGATCGCAAGATTGGAATTCTTATTTTTTTGTTGTATTGAAAAACTTTAAAAGGGAGATATTTATTATGGCAAAGGAGATTATTTATCTGACGGCTGAGGGTTACAAAAAACTCAAAGACGATCTCGACCACATGAGGTCGGTCGAGCGTCCGGCGATCTCGGCAGCCATTGCCGAAGCGCGCGACAAGGGCGATTTGTCGGAGAACGCGGAGTACGACGCTGCCCGCGAAGCGCAGGGGCTGCTCGAAATGCGGATCGCCAAACTGGAAGAGACGATCGCCAACGCGCGTGTCATCGACGAATCGAAGATCGACAAGAGCAAGGTGCAGATTCTCTCGCGGGTGACGCTGTTGAACCATACCAACGGGAAGCAGATGTGCTACACGATCGTATCGGAAAACGAAGCGAACCTGCGCGAGGGCAAACTCGCCATCGGTACGCCCATTGCCAAGGCGCTTCTGGGCAAGAAGAAGGGCGATCGGGTGGACGTGGAGGTTCCCGCCGGTACGATCCACTTCGAAATTCTGGATATTTCGATCTGACGCTGCGGTTTTCCCGCCTTCTGCGGGGTCGTCCTTCGGGGCGGCCCCGTCGTTTTTGCGGCACGGGGAGGCGGCGGCGTGCGGCCGGCCGCAGAGCGTGCTGCGTCGGGTGCGGCGGACGGGCGATGCGGGGAGTGCCCTCTCCGCGGCGAAAGGCCCCGTAGCCCCGATACCGCGGACGCCGGGTCTGCGGCGCTCTGCGCGGGATTGCCCGACGGCCGGCGTTCTCCGCACCGCACGGAGGCGCGGAGGCTGAACGGGTACGAGGGTCGGCGTTGTTGTCATCGTTCGATTCGAATAGTTGTCCGGACGTGTGCGGTGCGTTAACCTTGTTGCGTTGCGACGGGCAGCCTGCCGGATCCGCTACCTGTGGAAACGCAGCGGCGGCCCGTTACAGGTTGCGTTCGACGAAGGAGATCATCCGCTGGCGGATCTGCCGCGTGTAGTCGGGCTGCATCGAGTGGTTCTGGTCGGGGTAGATCATCAGATCGAACTCCTTGCCTGCGTCGGTCAGTGCGCGGATCATCTCCGCCGAGTTCTGGAAATGGACGTTGTCGTCGGCCGTGCCGTGGATCAGCAGCAGCCGCGTGCGGTCGTCGCGCAGCAGCGGCGCCAGCATGAGCGGTGCGTTTTCGTTGTACCCTGCGGGATTCTCCTGCGGCAGGCCGTTGTAGAGCTCGCTGTAAATCGTGTCGTAGTAACGCCACGAGGTGACGGGCGCCACGGCGACGGCCGCCTTGAACAGCCCGTCGCCTTTGCAGGCGCACGAAAGGGCCATGAAGCCGCCGTACGACCAGCCGTAGATGCCGATGCGCTCGGCGTCGATCCACGGCTGCGCGGCCATGTAGCGTGCCGTCGACAGCTGGTCTTCGACTTCGAGACGCCCCAGCTGGCCGTAGGTGCTCTTCTTGAACGCCTCGCCGCGGTAGCCCGTGCCGCGGCCGTCGGTAGCCACTACCACGTAGCCCCGCTGTGCCAGCACGTCTTCCCAGTCGAGTTTCCAGCGGTTCTGCACCGTCTGCGAGCCGGGCCCCGAATACTGCGTCAGCAGGCAGGGGTAGCGGCGTGCGGGATCGAACCCTGCGGGGCGGACGATGTAGCCGCCCAGCGTGTCGCCGCGTTCGGTCGTGAAGGTGAAGAACTCCTTGCGCGGCAGACGGATGCTGTCGGCCAGACGGCGCAGGGCGGCGTTGTCGGCCACGGTGCGCACGGTGCGTCCCCGGGCGTCGCAGATCTCCACCCGCCCCGGATCGTCGGCCGACGAGAAGGTCGAGATGTAGTAGCGCATTCCGGCGCTCGGAGCGATCGTATGGAACCCCTTGTCGGGCGTGAGCAGGCGTTTGTGCCGTCCCTTGTAGTCGACGGCGTAGAGGTTGCGTTCGAGCGGCGACCGCTCGGTCGAGGTGTAGTAGACCGCGCGGTCGTCGGCTCCGACGATGCCGGTCACCTCCCAGCGCCCTTCGGTGAGCGCCCGCAGCGGTTCGCCGGGCTCGCCGAGGTAGAGGTGCATCCAGCCCGTCGCCGTCTCCTGCATAATGAGGAAGCGGCGTCCGCCGTCGATCCAGCGGAACGAACGGTCGGTTTCGTGGGCCACATAGCGGGGCGAACGCTCGCGGTAGATCGTCTGCTGCTCCGCCTGCGGCGCCGTGAGCGCGTCGGCCGCCAGTCGGCGGAAGACGATCTGCTGCTGACGGCGGTCGCGGGTCTCGTACCACAACTCCCCGCGCGGCGTCCAGCCGATGCGGGGAATGTATTGCGTGGTGTCGGCGCCGGTGTCGACCTTCGTCGTGCGGCCCGTTTCGAGGTCGAAGACGTGGAGCGTCACCACCGAATTGGCGTCGCCCGCCTTGGGGTATTTGAAGTCGTAGGCGCGGTTGTAGAGCGCGCCGTCGTAGCGCATCATCTCGAAGAGCGGCACGCGCGACTCGTCGAAACGCAGGTAGGCGATGCGCCGCGAGTCGGGCGAGACGGCGAAGGCGCGCGTGAAGCCGAACTCCTCCTCGTAGACCCAGTCGGTCGTGCCGTTGATCGTCTCGTTCCAGCGGCCGTCGCGGGTGATCTGCCGCGTGCCCTGCCGTTCGATATTGTAGACATACAGGTTGTTGCGGCTCGAAAAGACGATGTTGCGGCCGTCGGGCGTGAAGACGGCGTCGCGCGGGGAGGGGATGCCGAGCAGAATCTCGCGCAGGCGCCGGCCGTCGTAGTAGAGGTAGTGCGTGGTGAACGAGTGGCGATAGATCGGTTCGGCGCCGTCGGCCACGAGCACTCCGCCGTCCGGAGCGATCGCATAGTCGGCTATGTCGAGCCTGCGGCTGCCGGCGTCGCACCACGTGCCGGTGGCGCGGTCGAGCGAATCGAGGGCCACGGCGCCCTCCTCCGCGGCTGCGGGCAGCAAGGCCGTGCCCGCGTCGTCGACGGCATAGCGGTGGCGGAAGATGTTGCCGTCGCGGATCGTGGTGTAGTGTTCGCCGTCGGCCGTGGGGCGGATGCCCGCCAACTGTGCCGGACGGAAGCGTCCGTCGGCGATGTCGTCGTAGTCGAACGCCTGTGCAGCGGCCGTCGAGCAGGCCAGCAGCGCAAGGAAAAGGTTCGGTAATTTCGATATTCGCATGTCGTATTCTCTTTTTTTGTTCGGCGTACCCGCGGACGGGCGTCCGGTCTGCGAACGCCGCCGTGCGCGCCGTTATTGTTCGCGTAGCAGGCTGTCGATCGCCTCGGTGATCGTGCGGTCGCTCTCGGCGGGGGTATAGCCGCGGAAGGCGTGGCGCACGCGCCGTTCGGCGTCGACGAGCGTCCAGTCGGGCGCCTGCCGGCCCACGATGTCGTAGGGTTTCTTGGCTTGGTTCCGCAGCTTGCGTTTGCGCAGCATGTAGCCGTCGGGGTAATACGCTTCCAGCCGGAGCGGCGCTTGCGGCTCGTAGTCGATGCGCACGTCGAAGACCGAGTCGACGGTGATCTGGTGCGTCTGTTCGCGCCGCAGTTTGCGGGGCATCCGCTCGCTGTCGAAGACGATTTCGTAGGCCGAGTGCTCCGCTTCGAGAAACAGTTCGCGCGGCGGGCGGTTGTAGTAGGGGCGGCCCCAGAATTCGACTACGCAGTCTCGATCGATGTCCAGGCGCAGGCGGTATCCGTCGCCGCAGGGGGTGAACTCGGTGCGGATCGGATCGGAGGTGGTGAGCACGTAGCGCAGGATGGCCTCCGCCCGGCAGAAAAAGGTCATGTCCGTCAGGCGGTAGGGCGCTCGGGGAATCGAGAAGTCGTCGATGACCACTTCGCGCCTGTCGTGGTCGAGATCGACGGCGATCGTTCCGTCGTATCCTCCGTCGATGCGTGTCGTGTCGTCGGCGTTGTAATAGGAGAGGTAGCTGTGGCGCAGCGTCGTGTCGGCGCGGTTGCGCTGCTCGACGTAGTAGCGCAGGTAGCGACGGGGAATCGTGTCGCCCGGGAGATAGCTCTCTGAACTTCTCCGGTAGGCGACCCGTTCGATGCGTTCGAGTTGCGAAAGGGCCTTTTCGAGATAGGCCGACTGCTCCGTCCGGCAGCCCGTGCCGAGCAGCGGAAGCACGAATAGGAGGCAGATCGGTTTCATGGTTCGGAAAGCCGGGTGGTCGGGAGCGGTCAGATGTCCTCCACGTCGAAGTCGTAGTCCAGGCGTTTGCCCGTGACGAACTTCGAGTTGTCCATCTTGGTGTTGAACTGGTCGACCGTCACGCGCTTGGCGTCCTCGTAGGGAGGCGTCAGCAGGTCGAAGTCCAGCGAATAGGCGATCGCCGTTTCGAGGATTCCGACGAGCGCTTCGCGCGTAATGGCGGCGCGGCCGAAGGCGATCGGGCGCATCGAGGTCTGGCGTTTCCCCTCGACGAAGTAGCACCGTTCGCGGTTGATGAAGATGCGGCCGATCAGGTAGCCTTCGTCGGCGTTGCGGTTGAACTTGAACGAGTCCGACAGGAAGTTGTAGATGTCGATGATCCCGCAGTAGGAGTTGTCGCGGTCGGCCTGCACGTAGGGGCTCTGCCAGACGAGGTGGTTGGCGTCGAATTCGAAGACGTCGGTGTGCATCCGGAAGATCAGCAGGTCGCTGGCCACCTGGAACTGCGTTTCGAACTTGCCGCGGTCGCGGTATTCGATCCGCACGCGGCGGTCGATGCGGCCGTCGAGTTCGTCGTCCCACTCGGACGACATTTCGAACAGGATGTCTTTCAGTTCGTTGAACGTGGCGAACGTGTTGTCGAAGACCTGCTGTTTGAGGCTCGATTTGCGAACGATGGTTTCGAGGATTTTCGCTCGTAGCGGTGAAGGGTCCATCGGATTGTGAAATTAAAAATTTAAGCGTTGAAAATTAAAATCTTTTCGCACTTGCCGTAAATTATGCGTCGCGCCGTTCGCGCGGGGCCTTCCGGACTGCCGCGGCTGCCGTTTCCGGCGCGGGCCGCATGTGTCGGGTCCGTGCCGGAAAGGTACCGTCTACCGGATGCGCAGTGTCTGGCCGGTGCGCAGCGCGGCGCCCGCTTTGAGTCGGTTGAGTTTGCGCAGCGACTTTTCGCGCAGCGCATAGCTCTGGGCCACCGACGCGACGGTCTCGCCCTCGGTGACGATGTGATGGCGGGCGTTGCCCTCCCAGCGTTTCTGCTTGCGGTCGATGTAGATCTGCTCGCCGCGCACGGGCTGCGCCTTGCCTTTCAGGTCGTTGAACTTGCGCAGGTTCCTCGCCGAGATGCAGAAGATCTCCGCGAGCGATTCGAACGTGTCGCCCTCCTTGGCGACGATGTAGTTCACGCCGTTGGTGACATAGATGTTGTATCCCTTGTAGGCGTTGATCGTCACGCGGAAATCGTCGGGATCGATCCGCTCTTCGTTTGCGGGCGTCAGGGGATTCACGCTGCTTCCGGCCTCGAAGCCTTCCACGGCCTGCTCGGCGCGCGAGCGGTTGCGCGCTGCGTAGAGCGCTTCGCCCTGCGGGCGGTCGAGCAGGTAGAGCTGCGTCTCCTCGATGATGCGGCACAGCCGCTGCGCATAGTCGGGCGCGGTGGCGTAACCGGCCGCCTTCAATCCGCGCGCCCAGCTGCGGTAGTCGTCGGCGGGGTAGACGAAGAGCGAGTCGTAGCGCGGCTGCGAATCCAGGAAACGGGCATGATCCTCGTACGAGGCTTCGACCGAGCCGTAGGCGCGGAAACATTCGCCGCGGGCGTCGTCGTCGTGGAAGACGCGCCGTCCCGTCCAGTCGCTTTTGCACTTGATGCCGAAATGGTTGTTCGACGAACGCGACAGTGCGCTGTTGCCGCAGTCGGATTCCAGAATGCCCTGCGCCAGCGTGATGCTGGCCGGAATGCCGTAGCGTTCCATGTGCGCCACGGCGATGTGCTTGTAGCGGTCGATGTACTCCTCGCGGGTCTGGCGCGTCTGCGCATGGAGGGCGCCGAACCCCGAAAGGAATAAAATCGCGACGAGTATTGATTTTTTCAAAATTAATCGTTACATTTGTGTATAGTGAAACAAAGATAGCGATTTCTTTCGAGAATTACAACTAATGAAATGAAAGTTATGTTTACGGAAAATGCGAACCGGATCTTCAATCGTGCGATCGACGATTACCACCGTTTCGACGATGTGGATCATCCGGTCGAGAACCCCTTCGACGAGGGTTCGCTCGATCATCTGCTCTATATGAAGAACTGGGTGGATACGGTGCAGTGGCATCTGGAGGATATCATCCGCGATCCGCAGATCGATCCCGTCGAGGCGCTGGCGATCAAGCGCCGCATCGACAAGTCGAATCAGGTGCGCACCGACATGGTGGAGTACATCGACTCCTATCTGCTGGACAAATACAAGGCGGTCGTGCCGCAGTCCGACGCGCGTCTCAATACCGAAACGCCGGCGTGGGCGATCGACCGGCTGTCGATTCTGGCGCTGAAAATCTACCACATGCGTCAGGAGACGCAGCGCAGCGACGTGGACGAGGCGCACCGCGACGCCTGCCGCAAAAAGCTCGACGTGCTGCTCTCGCAGCAGGTCGACCTGTCGCGTGCGATCGAGGAGCTGATCGAGGACATCGAGGCGGGGCGTAAGTACATGAAGACCTACAAACAGATGAAGATGTACAACGATCCGGCATTGAATCCGGTGCTCTATGGCGCTAAGAAATAGAAAGTTGCCGCGACATATTCTGGTGATCCGCAATTCGGCGATGGGCGATGTGGCGATGGTGCCGCACGCCCTTCGCGCATTGCGCGAAGCGTACCCCGACGTTCGCGTTACGGTGCTCACGCGGCCGCTCTTCAAGCCTTTCTTCGCGGGGCTGGACGTCGATTTTCTGGAAGCCGACTACGCAGGCCGCCACAAGGGGGTGCTCGGGTTGCTGCGTCTGGCCGGCGAGGCGCGGCGGCGGGGAATCGACGCCGTGGCCGACATGCACGGGGTGTTGCGTTCGCGCATCATCGGCCTGCTGCTCCGGCTGCACGGAATGCCGGCGGCGCGCATCGATAAGGGGCGTATCGAGAAGTGGTTCCGGCTGGGGTGTACGAATCCGGCCGCCTCGCCGCTCAAACATACCGTCGTGCGTTATTGCGACGTGCTGCGCCGTCTGGGCTTCGTCTTCGACGATCCGCAGCCTGCGGCGAAGCCGGTACGGCCGAATCCGTTCGGGGAGAAAAAAGGAGTGTGGATCGGCTTCGCACCCTTTTCGGCGCAGGCGGGCAAGACCTACCCCGAAGATTTGGCAGCCGGACTGGTCGCCGGACTGAGCGCCCGCTACGACCGCGTCTTCATCCACAGCGGAGGCGGCGGCGAAGCGGCCTTCGCCGAACGTATGGAGCGCGAACATCCCAATGTCACTGCGCTTTGGGGGCGCGTCCGTTTTGCCGGAGAGCTGGATCTGATCGCCAATCTCGACTGTGTCGTTTCGATGGACTCGCTGGCGATGCACATGGCCTCGCTGGTGGCCACGCCCGTCGTATCGGTGTGGGGCGCCACGCATCCCGCGCTGGGCTTTCTGGGTTACGGTTGTCCGCCGGAGGGGGTGGTGCAGCTCGACCTGCCGTGTCGTCCCTGTTCGGTCTACGGACAGCGGCGCTGCAAGTTCGGCGATTACCGCTGTATGCGCATTCCGCCGCAGGCCGTTCTCGACCGTGTGGAGGAGTGCTTGTCGATCCGTCGGGCGGAGGAAGCCGGCTGTTGAGGCCGGCGGGTTCGATTGCCTCGTGCCGAAAGATAATGATCCTATGAAAACACGAATTTTCCTCTTTCTGACGCTCGGCGCCCTTCTGGCGGGGTGTCGGAATAACGCGACAGAGCCGAAGAGGGTACGCCTGAACGTCGAGATGAGCGTGTCGGCCGGAAATCGCGCGGCATTGCTGGAAAACCTTCTGCTGCTTGCCGAGGCGTCAAGGGCCGAACCGGGGTGCATCGGCTACGAGATCTACGAGAACAGCCGCGATTCGTCGCGCATCCTGATTTTCGAGACGTGGCGGGACGCCGCGTCGCTCGAAGCGCATCAGCAGACGGAGCATTTCCGCCTGCGTGCGCCGCGCAACCGCGAACTCTCCGAGACGTCGGTGCTCAGCCGGTTCGAGTTCTGACGCCCGCGCGCTCCGTGCGGTCCGGAATGACAAGAGCCCTCGCAGCATGCGCTGCGAGGGCTCTTGTCGCCGGGGGCGGGCGATCAGTATTTCACCTTGATCCACGGAGCTTTCTCCGCCAGCCAGCCTTTGACCTCGATCGGTACGTCGGTGCACATGTAGTCGCAGCCCAGGTAGGCGCCGAGCATGAAGTCCTCGACCGACTGGCCGGGCCACAGGCTGACGATCAGCCCCTCCTTGTGCGCCTTCTTCACCGCCTTGCGGCTCGTGCCGTCCATCGTGCAGCTCAGGCGCTTGATGCCTACGGCCTTGCTGAAATCGATCGTCTCGTCGCAGCAGGGTTTGCCCGTGATGAGCATCAGCTCGGCGTCGGGATGGTTCATCTGCATGTAGCGCAGCGCACGGTAGTCGCTCGATGTGAAGACGAACTGCGCGTCGGCCGGCTCGGCCGCCTTCACCATGCGGTAGAGTTCGTCGCAGTATCGGGCCAGCCGTTCCTCGGGGTAGAGCGCCGCGGGGTGGGTCTTCATCTCGAACTCGACGTAGAGGCCCTCTTTGCCTTCGAGGAATTCGAGCAGTTCGTCGAGGAAGAGCACCTTGTTGCCCTGCTTGGTGCGCAGTCGGCGGATTTCGGCCTCGGTCTTCTCCTCGACGGTTCCCGTGCCGTCGGTCGTGCGTTCGAGCGAACTGTCGTGGGTGATGACCAGCGCGCCGTCGCGGGTCATGCGGATGTCGGTCTCGAAGCCGCGGTAGCCGGCGTCGTAGCTGGCCTGAAAGGCCGAAAGGGTGTTTTCATCGTGTTCCATGCGTCCGCCGCGGTGCGAGAAGAGACGGATCTCCTGCTCCTGAGCCGAGGCGTCGAGCGTCGCGGCCATGCAGGCGGCCAGTGCGATCAAACGGATAGCTTTCATCGAATTTGAATTTAGGTTATGTAAGTTCTCGAATATCATGGATGATCGTTCGCCCGTGACGGCGGGATTCACCCTTTTCGGGAATACCGCGTGCCGGGAGCGACGAACAAAAGTAGCGTTTTTTTTCGGTTTTGCAAACGTCGGCGTCCGATTCCTTTCGATTCCCTTTCATTTTCTTCCGGCCGGTACGCCTTCCGTTTGCGGGGAGACGAAAACCGGAGCCTTTCGGGGGCTCCGGTCGTGTGTCGGGCGGAGGAACGTGTCCGGTCAGTATTTCACCTTGATGTAGGGGGCGTTCTCCGCCAGCCAGTTCTTGACGCGGATGGGCACGTCGGTGCACATCAGGTCGCAGCCCAGATAGGCGCCGAGCATGAAATCCTCGACCGACTGGCCGGGCCACAGGATGACGGTCAGCCCCTCCTTGTGCGCCTTCTTCACCGCCTTGCGGCTCGTGCCGTCCATCGTGCAGCTCAGGCGCTTGATGCCTACGGCCTTGCTGAAATCGATCGTCTCGTCGCAGCAGGGTTTGCCCGTGATGAGCATCAGCTCGGCGTCGGGATGGTTCATCTGCATGTAGCGCAGCGCACGGTAGTCGCTCGATGTGAAGACGAACTGCGCGTCGGCCGGCTCGGCCGCCTTCACCATGCGGTAGAGTTCGTCGCAGTATCGGGCCAGCCGTTCCTCGGGGTAGAGCGCCGCGGGGTGGGTCTTCATCTCGAACTCGACGTAGAGGCCCTCTTTGCCTTCGAGGAATTCGAGCAGTTCGTCGAGGAAGAGCACCTTGTTGCCCTGCTTGGTGCGCAGTCGGCGGATTTCGGCCTCGGTCTTCTCCTCGACGGTTCCCGTGCCGTCGGTCGTGCGTTCGAGCGAACTGTCGTGGGTGATGACCAGCGCGCCGTCGCGGGTCATGCGGATGTCGGTCTCGAAGCCGCGGTAGCCGGCGTCGTAGCTGGCCTGAAAGGCCGAAAGGGTGTTTTCATCGTGTTCCATGCGTCCGCCGCGGTGCGAGAAGAGACGGATCTCCTGCTCCTGCGCCGCTGCATCGAGCGTCGCGGCCATGCAGGCGGCCAGTGCGATCATTCGGATCTTGTTCATTTCGATCGAAGGGTTTGGTTTGTAGTTTTTCGGTTGCCGCAGGGTCTCTAACGGCCGTCGCCCATTCGTTTTCGCGCCCACTCCATCACGTTGGCGGGGGCGCGGCGGTGCATCAGTTCGTTCCGCATGAAGTCCATGTAGGGCTCCGCATGACGGAAAAACCGCTGGTAGCCTTTGCAGAGATAGTTCAGCCCGGGTTCGCCTTCGCGCGTGCGTTCGAAACGGTTGCGGGGGCACTCGCCGTTGCAGGCGAACAGGTAGCGGCAGCGGCGGCACTGCGTGGGCAGCGCCCGCAGTTTGGCGTCGCCGAAGGCCGTCTGGCGCGGGCCGCGCATCAGCTCCGTAAGCGGTGTTTCGAGGATGTTTCCCAGCTTGTATTCGGGGAAGACGAAGTGGTCGCAGGCGTAGAGATCGCCGTTGAACTCCAATGCCCCCGCATGACCGCAGTTCTTCGAGAGCGTGCAGACGCCCGGCGCTTCGCCCACCCAGTTGGCCAGCGTGGCGTCGAACAGCTGCACGAAAATGCGCCCCACGTCGCCGACGACCCACTCGTCGAACAGCGCGCAGGTGAAGCGTCCCCACTGTTCGGGCGTGACCGAAAAATCGGCCAGCGGGGCGCCGGCGTCGGCTGCCGAGGCGAGCTGTCGGCCGTCGTCGTGCGGCAGGATGCGTTCCACGACGGGGGTGAATTGCAGGAACCGGCAGCCGATCGAGCGGAAGAACCGGTAGAATCCCGCGGGGTCGTCGGCGTTGTGGCGGTTGACTACGGCCAGCGCGTTCCACTCCACGCCGTGTTTCTGCAACAGCGCCACGCCCCGCATCACCGCCTCGAACGTGGGGCCTCCCTGCCGGTCGCGGCGGTAGAGGTCGTGCGCCTCGGGCGGTCCGTCGAGCGAGATTCCCACCAGCCAGCCGTTTTCGCGGAAGAACTCGCACCACGCATCGTCCAGAAGCGTGCCGTTGGTCTGGATGCTGTTGTCGATCTGCCGTCCGTCGGCGTAACGTCGTTGCAGTTCGACCACGCGGCGGTAGAAGTCGCGCGAGCGCAGCAGGGTTTCGCCTCCGTGCCATGCGAAGGATACGGCGTCGCCCGCCTGTGCGGCGATGTAGTCGCGGATGAAGCGTTCGAGCAGTTCGTCGCTCATCGTCTGCGCGGGTGCGGCGGGGTAGAGGTTGCTCTTTTCGAGGTAGTAGCAATAGGTGCACCGCAGGTTGCAGCGCGCACCCGCGGGTTTGGCCATTACATAGAAGGGCCGCACGTATTGCCGGTATGAGAGTATTTCGTCCATTGCGGTGTCAGCGTCGGTTTGTCGCACCTCCCTTCGGAGGAGCTATTCGGCCGTCCGGCCCTTCGCGGCGAAGACGGAGCCTTCGCATGCGGTCGGCCTGCCGGTCAGACTTCGGGGATCTCCATTTTGAAAAGCGGATTTTCCGGCTCGGTGTGCGAGGCGCGGATGAATTCCCACATCCGGGCCACCACGTCGGGGTGGTCGGCCGCCACGTCGTGCTCTTCCAGCAGGTCGTGCCGCACGTCGTAGAGTTCGAGCTGCGTATTTCCCTCCTTGACCTTGCGCAGCAGCCCTTTCCAGTCGCCCCAGCGCACGGCGACCCATCCTTTGCCGCCGGGGAATTCCCAGTAGAGGTAGTCGTGTTCCTGCTGGCGGCGCTCCTTGCCGCGGATCGTGGGCCACAGCGAGATGCCGTCGGTCGGGGGCGTTTCGACGCCGGCGATGTCGCACAGCGTGGGCATCACGTCGGGGAAGTAGCCGACGTGTCCGTTCACGTGCGGCCGCTCGATGCGGTCGCCCCACGCCACGATGAAGGGCATCCGGATGCCGCCTTCGCGCAGCGACGATTTGCCCCATCCCTTGCCGCTGCGGAAGGGATGCGCGCTCTGGAACCATTCGGTCGAGGAGCAGGAGTTCGACGCCGGCCCGTTGTCGCTCGTGACGACGATGATCGTGTCGTCCCAGATGCCCAGCCGCTTCAATTCGGCCACCAGCCCGCCGACCTGCCGGTCGAAATAGGTGATCATCGCGGCGTAGGTGGCGTGCGGCCAGCGCGAGGGGAAATACCCCTTGCCTTCGATCGGCGCTTCGTCGCCGAACTTCTCGACGTAGTACTGCACCATCTCGTCGGGAGCCTGCATCGGGCTGTGCGGGATGGGCGTCGTCCACATCAGGAAGAAGGGCCGTTCGCGGTTTTCGTTCACGAAGCGCAGCACGCGGTCGTACATGATGTCGGGGCTGTACGTCTGCTGCGTATATTTGTCGTAGCTGTGCGGGTCGAGCGGATCGGCGCCCTCGTCGAGCGGCGTGCCCGGGGGTAGCAGCTCGTTGTCCAGATAGATGCGGCGGTCGTTCTCCCAGAGGAAAGGCGGATAGTAGCAGTGCGCCTGTCGCTGGCAGATGCAGCCGAAATATTCGTCGAAGCCCATCTTGTTGGGCGTACTCTCGGTGGCGGGGCCGCCGACGCCCCACTTGCCGATCATCGCCGTGCGGTAGCCGCCCTGCCGCATCACCGAGCCGAGCGTCGGCGTGCCCGCTTTGAGCGGGGCCTGTCCTTCGAGCGTCGAGTCGCGCAGCATCGCTTCGTGGTTCCACACGTCGCCGCGCGCGGTCATCTCGTCGTTGGCGCGGATCTGGGCGTGTCCCGTGTGCATGCCCGTCAGCAGGCCGCAGCGGGCGGGCGACGAGAGCGGAGCGGCCGAATACATGTCGGTGAAGCGGATGCCGCGTGCTGCCAGCGAGTCGATGTTGGGCGTTTCGATGCGCGTCTGGCCGTAACAGCCGAAATCGCCGTAGCCGGCGTCGTCCATCAGGATGAAGATCACGTTGGGCTTGCGTTCGGGCATCTTGTCGCATGAAACGGCCGTCAGCGCGGGGACGGATGCGGCCCCCAGGACGAGTGCGCGGGAGAGGGTGGAAGTTTTCATTTCGGGTTTCTTTTTCGGGAAGTTTTTAGTAGTCTTGTTGCTTTTCGTTTGCAAATATAGTCTTTTCAGGCAGAAAAGAGCTTCTCTTCCCGAAAACTTATAATTTTCTCACCGACCGGCAGACGATCAGCGAAGGCGGCAGACGCCGTTGCTCCTCCCCGCCGGTTTCGCCCGCGATCCGTTGCAGGAGAATTTCCATCGCCTGTGCGCCGATCTCGTCGCTGGGCTGGCCGACGCGGGTGACGGCGGGGTCGAGGTAGTCGAGGTAGTCGTAGTTGTCGAACGAGACGAGCGAGATGTCGTCCGGAATGCGCAGTTTCATTTCGCGCACGGCTTTGAGCGCACCCAGCAGAATCGTGTTGCTCAGCGCGAAGATGGCCGTGGGCCGCTGTCGGACGTGCAGCGCCCGCAAGGTCTGTTCGTACCCGTTGCGGATCGAGAACCCGTCGCCCGTGACGCGGGCGTAGGCGCTCAGCCCGTTGTCTTCGAGCGCCTGCCGGTAGCCCCGCACGCGGTCGGCCGACGGGATCGAGTGGCGCACGCCCTGGATGCAGAGGATCCGCCGGTGGCCGCGGTCGATGAGGTGCTGCGTCGCCTCGCGGCCGCCTCGCAGGTTGTCGGTCACCACGTAGGGCAGCGAGGTCTTCGCGAAGTGGCGGTCGATGCAGACGACGGGCGTCTGGTGCGCGGTCGCTTCCAGAAAGGCGGGGTCGTCGCCCGCCGGGGCGATCAGGATGCCGTCGACCTTGCGCGACAGGAGCGAACGGACTCCCTCGCGTTCGTTGCGTTCGTCCTCCGACGTGTCGATCAGGATGACTTTGTAGCCCTTCGCCCGCGCTTCGTGGACGATGATGCTGGCGATATGGGCGAAATAGGGGTTGTCGATGCTGGGGATCAGCAGACCGAGCGTGTCGGTACGGCTGGTGCGCAGCCCTTTGGCCAGCAGGCTGGGCGTGTAGTTGCAGCGTTCGGCCTCGCGCGCGATGAGCGCGACGGTCTTCTCGCTGATACGGTATTTGGCGGCCTGTCCGCTCAGTACGCGGGAGACGGTCGAAACCGAAAAGCCGGTGCGTTGCGCGATGCTGATGAGGGTCTCTTTCGACATAGGCGGGTCTATTTCGAGACAAAGTTAGAAAAATATGTGAAAAACAGGGCCGCGATTTTGTTTTTTTACTTTTCGTTTTTACTTTTGCAGAACTTGCACAAACGTTTGCGTTGAAGCTGGACGGCTGTTTTGCGGGATGATGACCGCGGTTGTCCGCACGCCGGATGCGGAGCGTTTGAACCTGAAACTTTACTAACTAACCGATTTGTTCGATTTATGGGAAAAATAGTGGTGATCGGTAGCGCCAATACCGATTTGGTGGTGAAGACCGACCGGATGCCTTCGCCGGGCGAAACGATTCTCGGCGGCAGCTTCATGATGTCAGGCGGCGGCAAGGGGGCCAATCAGGCCGTCGCGGCTTCGCGGCTGGGCGGCGAAGTGACCTTCGTGGCGCGCGTGGGGAACGATCTGTTCGGCGAGCGTGCGCTCGCGGGCTACCGCGCCGAGCGGTTGGACGTGCGCCATGTGACGCGCGACGCAACCGTGCCGTCGGGCGTGGCGCTGATCTGCGTCGATGGGGCGGCCGAGAATTCGATCGTCGTGGCCCCGGGCGCCAACGAGCGTTTGTCGCCGGAGGACGTCGACCGGGCGGAGGCCGAGATCGCGGCGGC
>ERZ857827.1137-NODE-1137-length-29417-cov-4.571453_pt1 | contig 29417 bp, 40 predicted proteins | sample MGYA00519761_ERZ857827 | MGnify/ENA primary metagenome ERZ857827 (study PRJEB31778, sample SAMEA3449370) | human gut metagenome | biome: human gut; feature: human-associated habitat; material: faeces | place: United Kingdom | collected 2010/2012 ... | reverse complement strand
CACCACGCCGCCGCTGATGGCGTAACCCGGCAGCACCCGAACCTCGTGGGTACTTTCCAAATCGCTCAGCGCCGCCCACGCGGATGTGTAGCCGGTCGCCACCTTCTCGCTGCGTCCGCCGCCGCCCTCGATACGCCATCCGCGCCCGGTGAGAATCTGCCGCGCCGCCTCGATGGCCGTCGCGCTTTCCAGCTCGACGTTCAGCGTCACGGTGTCCTGAAGCTCGGCGCGTGCCGCGTCCGTCGCGGTGACGATGGCCGTTCCGTTGTGATCGTCGTGCTCCACGCTGTCAATGGTGAACAGCCGGAACAGGCCGTCCACGCAGGAAAACCCCAGTTCTTCGCCCGGCGTCGCGCCCGCTGTCTGCGGGAAAACCGACTCCAGCGTGCCGTCGCTCTCCGTATGCAGCAGCTCGGTCACATCCGGCAGAACCCGCCGAATCCGGCGGTTCGCATCGAAGATATACACCGTCACGCCCATTCGCATCGCCACCTTGCCGTCAGGCTGCCGCCGTCGTCGCTGGTCAGTCCATGTACCCCCGGCCTGAAATCCGCCGAAAAGTTGCTTCTGTCCACATCGAGGCGGCTTTCGATATGCGCGCCATCCAGCGTCACCGCGCCTGTTGCGAAATCCACGCCTAGCTTTTGCCCCGCGGAAAGCGCGCCGTTTATATGCAGCACCTCCCGCCCGTCGAGCATCCACGTCACGCCGCTGCGCGCCGCCGCCATCGTCTGGGTAATCGCCGGGCGGCACACCGCGCTCCCGCCGATGGAAAGCGTCGCCTTGCCCTGTCCCGTCGCCGAAGTATAGGCCAGATCATGCGCATACGGGCGCGGAACCAGAAAAATCACCTCCACCTTTGCGAAACCGAAGACAAATTCCGGCGTGCTGATGGATTTAACGATTCCGTCATACGCCACGCCCGGCCAATGCGTCGGCTCAATCTCGCCCGTATCTTGCCCGGAAGCCATCGCCCAGGCGGCCAACAGCCCCCGGATTCGCCAGCCTTCCTCCCGTCTGCGCGCGGCGATGTTGACGCTCACCTTGTATTCGCCCTGCACGACGGCATACCCAACGGCGGTTTCGCCATCTCTGCCCGCGATAGTATACACATCCCGGTCGGGCATTCCCGGCGGATATTCCTTTTCGATGGACAGCGCCGGATGCACGCCGCACAGATCCACGCCGCAAAATCTCAAGTGTTTTTCGCCTCCTTACGCATTATTTCGGGCGGCGGCTGTCCCCTGAAGCGTGTCGATATGCGGGAAAACCGCTTTCGCCATCGCTTTTCCATCCACGTTCACGCTGACGGCGAGGGACTGCGCGCCAGCCTTGTCCGCGCCCTTGGTCGAGCCGCCGGAGGGCATCGGCAGATCATACAGGCCGCGGGTGAACGGGCTGCCGATGGACACCGTCGGGCTGAAAACCATGCTGTTGAGCTGGCCGAGCACCGCCGCAACGTTGTTCACCGTCGTCTGCGCCGCCGCCAAGGCCACGCTTTCCTTTTCAGTGATGCCGTTGCCAATGCCCGTGCTCAGATTTTCTCCAACCGTCTTCGCATCGCCCGCCGCAGTGTCACCCCCGGTTTCAAGGCTGTCGCCCACACCGTCCAGCGCGGCCTGCGCCGCCTCGGCGCTTTGCTTGAGCAACTCCTGCTTTTGCTGGATTAGTTCCTGTGCCAGTTGTCCATTGCCCGACGCATACGCTGCGAGAATTTGCTCTTCCAGCAAAATCATCTGATCCTGCAAGCCCGACGTCGCCTCGTTAATAGCCGCTTGTTCCTCGTCACTAAAATTCAGGAATGTGAGCACATGCTTATCAAAATATTGCAGGCCTGCGACCGCCCCATCCTTGAGCGCCACGTTCAGTGATTTAATCAGCTCCGTAAACGTGGAAATTCCCGATGTCGTCAGCGGTTCAAGCGTTTCGGCCAAATCAGCCCATGCTTCTTTCAGATGATTGCTTGCAGTCCGCGCTTTAATAATCTGCTCATTGTTCTGTTCAAAGTTTTTCTTCGTTTCAACCAGTCCGTTGGCGGTCAGATAAGCCAGCGCAACTTGCAGCTTGCCCGTCGGCGTTTCCGCATTCTTCATGGCTTCGTTAAATTCATTGACGTCGTGACCCATGGATTCAATGACCTTTGCGAATTGCCCAGTCGCTTCGCCCTTGCTGATGGTCTCCTGAATACTCTGCGCAAGGCCGTCGAACGTCGTGCCGTCGTATTTAAGGCACGCACCGACGATATTATCAATCGCCGTCGTGATCTCGTCCGTATTCCAGCCCGTTTCAGTCAGAGCCTTCACGCCTGCCATTGCGCTTTCCAGATCGCCGGTGATGCCTGCAACCTCGTTCACCTGCTCCTGTGCCCATTCGTAATCAAAGCCATTATCCTCAACGGTTTGCTTAAATTTGGCAACGGTCATTCGATAGTCGCGGGTGCTTTCAACCAAGCTGCTTGCGCTCTGGTATACCCCCTGCGCCATATTCCACGCCGACCCGGCGGCCGTGACGAACGACGAACTTTTGATCTCTTCAAGGCTCTGCTTCATCTGCGCGGCCATGCTTTCAAGGCTTTCCTTGGCCTGATCCGCGCCGTCGCCGATGCCGTCCTCCAACTGGCGACCCACGCGCACGCTGTCGCGCCCCAGATCCTGCGCCTCGCGATCGGTCGCATCCAATTCGCGGCGCATCTTTTCCAGCGTCGCCTTGGCGCTGTTGAGCTTGATTTGGTAATCGTCGGTCGCCTTGGCCGTCTCGCCGTATTTCTCGCCCGCATCCTTCACCGCGCCCTCAAGGCTTTTGACAATCTCCTCCTGCTGGGCAATTTCACTCCGGAGGGTTTGGCTCTTGGCCGTCAAAAACGCCTGCTTATCGCCGTTGGTTTCAAACTCGGCAGAGGCGAGCTTCAGCTCGCTGCCCAGCACGCGCAGACCGCGCTGCGCCTCGCTGAGCGCCTTTTTATACTCGTTTTCACCGTCGAGCGCCAGCGTTGTGCGAATCTCTCTCTTGACAGCCATTTAATCCTCCCATTCGCCCGTGTGCGTGCGCCGAATCCCGTGTTGATCGTCGTCATACGCCCGCCGCGCCAAATACAAATCCATAATCAAACCCGGCGCCATGCGCTCGGCTTCCGGCCAGTTTACGCCGGCAATCAGCGCGTAGGACGCACAGCGCCGGGCAGTCAGGCTCGCGCTTCTTTTTTTTTGAGTTTTTCGGCCACCACGTCGATATCCTCGTCGTCGTCCTCCGCCATTTCGCGCTTCATGCCCGCCACAAACGCGCGGGACGCCTGCCGATTGGCCTGCGCCAGCGCCTTCGGGCTGAGGTTCTTTGTGAGGTATTCCTCCGTCGGGGCTTCTCCGCCGCAATGGCGCGCGCCCGCGCGGGCGAAGATGGCCAGACAGGCGATTCGCGCCTTCACCGTCTTATCCGCTTCCATCTGGTCAAGGCCGCCGAATCGCTCGTCGATTTCCATCCACGCGCCCAAATCAAACCGAACCGGGAATGTCCGCTTGCCGACCTGAATCTCGATCACGCTTCAATCCCCGCTTTCTTGTCGATCCATGCGCGCGCTTCGCTCTCCCCGGCGAACATCCTGCGTTCGCGGAAACGAACCTGCAGCGCCGGGTTGTTCTTTACGCCCATGATGCTGCCCTCCAGCGTCGGGGTCTGCCACTCGATGCTCTGCCCCTTTGTCTTGGCGCTTTCCGTGCCGAGACCGAAGATCGCCTTATGCACCCAGTAGGCGATATAGCTTGTCTTGTTATCCTTGCGCCGCACGCGGATATAGCCCGTGCCGACATAGGGCGCGCTTTCGCCTGTCTCGTGGTAGGTTTCTTCACCCGCCTCGCCTTCCTTCACGTCGCCCAGCAACATCACGCGCGCCTCGTCGCTCGCGTCGTCCACGCCGAGCTTGATCGTGCCGCCGGTGATGGAGTTATCCTCCTCCTTGACGCGATCATCCGCATAGAGCGGGTTGCTGTTGCGCGTATAGCTGATCTCGGCGGTCATCATGCCGCCGACGACCTGCCCTTTGCCGTAGATGATGGGCTGTCCGTCCGTCTCCTGCTGAATCGGCGCGGCGACGGCATACAAAAGGCCGACAAATGCCATGCTTTATCCTCCCTTCAAATGTCTATCCCAAATATCCTCGAAGACCTGCTGCACCATGGGGGCAGCGTCTCTTTCCGCTTCGTCCACCCAGTGCGTCCCCATCCTCAGCTTGGACAGCTCGCCTGTGGCATTTGTTTTGCCCCTCGCCTTCCAACGTGCCGCTCGACGCTTTTTGGCTTTTGCACTGTTGCTGGTGCCATAGTGTAACAGAAACGCCTTTTCCGCATTGCGAACGCCTTTTCGGTCTTTTCCTCGCGGATAAACGTTAATTCTCCGCACATCATTTGCATCGCTCTTCGGCGCTTTATCCGCTCGGATGGATTCGATCATGTCGCCTGTTTCACGATATCCGTGTCGTTCCGCCGTCTCCTGCCACGCCCGTTTGACTTCTTCCGCCCCAGCCAGCAGCATTTCATCGGCGGTTTCTCCTGCTGCTTCGCCCATCCACGCCATTTCTTCGGCAATGCTGTCGATGCCGTCCGTCGAAAACTGCGCCATGTCACACCCCGTCGCAGGTGAAGCTGATGTGGAGAAAGCCCGTGTCCTGCTCGTAGTCGATCTCCATCGCGTAAGCCACGCCGGGCGCATCATCCAGCACGGCGCGGATGTTGGCGGTTATCGGGTCATCCTGCATCCGGGTGAACCGATCAATGACGAAATGCCAGCCGTCGGCATAGCGGTTATCGACAAGCAGATTCATCGGCCACAGGGGCTGCCATGTGGTGTAATCCTCCCCGGTGCTGTCGCTCTCGTAGGCGCAAGCGTCCGGATCGGCCGCAAGCACCAGCTCGCGAATGTCCGCAAGGGTCATGCGGCCGTCACCTCCTCCAGCGTCAAATCCGTAATGTCCTCGCCGCTCTCCTCGTCCGTGCCGTGATACGCGCGGGCAATGGTATAAACACGGCCGCCAAGATGCGCCGTGTCGCCCTGCCGAATCTCGCGGCATTGGGCGATGCGGATGCGCGCGTCCGCTTTTTGCGCAAGCCGCCGCTCCATCTGCCAGACGGGCGAGGTTTCAAAGCTCAGTTCGGCATACCAACTGCGAAAGCGCAGGGTCTCCGTCCAAATCGGCTTTTCGCCCTTCGGCGCCATGTTGCTGCGGGCAAAAATCTCCGCAATGCCTCTGTCCAGAATCAATCCGCCAGCCACCTTTCCCGCCGGTCAAGGCGCAGCCAGTCCGGCATATCGCCCGGCTTATCACGGTTCTGGTATTGCCAGACGGTGTAATCCACGAGGAGCATCATATCGTCCGCGCTTTCGGTCAGGTGAATCCCCGTCCTTTTCAGCTTGGCCGCCGCGCCCTCGATGCGCTTTTTGAAGTACGCATCCAGCGCCGTGTCGCCCGGCGGGCGGTTGAGGCGGGCTTTCACCAACCCCAGCACCATCTCCATATCCACGCTTACTCCTTCGCGGTGCCCTTGTTCGCCTTATCCTCGGTAAAGGTCACCGCGTCGGCGGTCGGCGTTGCGCCGCTCAGGCCGATGACCACAAATCCCTCCGCAATCACGGGCATACCGTCATAGCGGGCGGTCGCGCGGTATACGGTCTGATCCTCGATGAAACGATACTGATCGCTGACGGCGATATCCGTTCCGGCGCGTTCGCAGAGCAAATACAATTCGCCATAGCCGCCGATGATGACGTTATCGGGGATGAACTCCAGCTCCTCCACCGCGCCGCCGAGCACCGGCATGGTATGCTCCATCGCGGAGACCATCATGCCCGCCGCGTTGATGTTCAGCGCCGCAGCCTGCAACCGGTTGAAGGTGACCTCGTTCATCGCAAAGAAGCGCTCGCCGCCCGCGTACTTGCCCTTCGCCTTACCGCTTGCGGTGATGATCTCCTGAAAGAGCGCCACGCCCTTCTTGCTATCCGCGATGGAAACCATGTTGGTGGTGTGCAGATCCTCCCACGCGCGCGCATCGTCGGAATACGTGGACGGCTTTGCATCCTGCGCAAGGCGGGTCACAATGCCCAGCGGCATGCGCGTGCCAGTGCCGTAGAGAATCGCCTTGTCCAGCGCCAAACCGATGGCGCGCCCCAGCGCGTCGATGATCTCACCAGCCAGCGCAACGTCGCTCGCGTCCTCCAGAATGGAGTTGGGCACCGGCACATAGGCCGCAACCTTGTAGCCGTCCATCTCCACGCCGTTGAAGGCCAGCGCCACCTCGTTGATGTTGGCGACCATCTCCGTCCACACGGCCTCGGGAATCGTGCCCATCACGTTCTGTCGCGCCTTGCCGGGCACATGGCGCACGCGAACGTGCTTCATCAGCTTGCTGGTCTCCTCGACCTTCGGGCGCACCAGATCGAGCACCACGGTCGGAATCAGCAGCTCCGCGCCCGTCACCGCGCGCGTCTGTCCCTTCATGGCGCGCACGCGGGTCAGAAAGTCCTTCACTTCCTTACGCGCCACAATCGCGCCGCGCTGCTGGCTGCTCATGCGGTCAAAACGGCGGCCGCGGGTGGTCATCCTTCTGTTCATGCTCCTGTTCTCCTCCTCGTTCTCGTCATCCGCCGCATTCTGCTCTTCCTCGGCTTCGGCCTGCTCGGCGGCAGTCTGCGCTGCCTCCAGCTCGATCATCTCTCGGGCGAGCTCCGCCAGCTCCTTTTCCGCCTCGATGCGCTCCTGCTTGATCTTCTGCTCCTCCGCGGTGAGCGCGGTATCGTCGGCGGTAAACTGCTCCGTTTCGGCCTCGATGGCCTGCTTATCGGCTTCACTCGCCGCCTCGTCCAGTTCGTCGAGCGCCTTTTCCAGCTCCTCCTCGCGCTTTTTGAGCGCGGCGCGGCGGGTACGAAGCTCGCCTTCCTTCTGCTTGACGGTTTCAAGGCGCGCGCGAACCTGTTCCTGCTTACGCCTGTTCAGAATCATTCTGAGTGCCATGATGAATCCTCCCTTTCATGTCCTTCTTCCACTGTTCCAGCGCCCGGCGGCGCATGGCCTTGACGCTCCTGCCGCGCGCCTCCACGCCCGTATCCTCATACGCCGGGAAGGTGACGACGCTCACCTCATAGAGCGTCAGGCGGCGAATGGTGAAATGCCAGCCGTCGCCGCGCCGAATCTGTTCTTCCTCGGTGATATCAAAACCGATGGAGCATTGGCTCACGTCGCCGCGCTGCACACGGGCATACAGGTTGAGCGCGTCCTGATCCCCTTCGTTGACGGCGATGCTGCCCCAAAGGCCGTGCTCGTCCACGCGCAGGGTCAGCGTTCCGGCGCACGTCCGGCCGAGCACCAGCCGCGTGTCGTGGTCAATCAGCGCACGGACGTCGCCGCCAAGCTGATCGTCAAACGCATGCGGGTCGATCTGTTCCGTGAAGCCGTCGCCCATGTCGTATACCCCGCTGAACGTGGCAAAATAGCCCTCGATCCGCCGCTGGCCATCCGTCTGCGTCGCGTTAAACGTCGCCGGAAGGCTTCGGGTCTGCCACTTGGTCTTCGTGCTGTTCTCCCTCCTCGTTGCCGACCAGCTTCTTCTGGTCGCCCAGCCGATTGGCCGGAATGTAGTTTTCAAGCCCCAGAATTTCCTCCATCTTCGGCGACGGCGGCAGGCCGACCCAATCGCGCCACTCGTTGCGATCCATAGCCATGCGATCCACCATCTCGCGGCCTGCGCTGATGCACTTATCCAAATCGTAGTTGGTCAGGCTGCGGCTGTTCAGCCGAAAATACCGCACCGGTGAAAGCAGCAGCGCGCGGGTGAGCGTCTGCTCGATGACGCGCGCCACGCGCATGAGGCGGTTGGCCACAAACCAGTTGAATTCCTCCGCTTTGAACTCGCCCACGCCCACCAGAAACGGCGGCACGCCGAACATGGCGGCAATGCTGCGCTTATCCAGCTCAAGGCTCTTGTCGATGGCCAAATCCGAAAGCGTCAGCGGCTTGATCTGCTCGATCTTCATGCTTTCCGCCGGGATGATCCACGGCCGGCCGTTCTCGCTGTCGCTGATGTATTTATCGGCGATCCTCGCGCGCCCCTCCGGGCTCTGCATATCCTCCGAAAAACCATCCACCTTGACGATAATCGACGGTTTGGGCGATTCCATGAGCGCCTGCCGCGTGGCCTGCGTCTGCCGGATGGAGCGCACCACGTCAAAGAGCGCCACTTCATAGCCCATGCCGCGCCACGGATATTCCGGATCCGGATTCAGCGCAAAATGGATCACCTCGTCGGGCGCAAACGACGCGCCGCCGACGTTCACCCGATACCCCCGCCCCTCCGGCACGAAGGTCACGCGCGAGGGCGGCACGGGATCAAGCTGCATCAGCAGCCCGCTCGCGAACACTGGAAGCGTCACCTGATTGCCCTCGGTCATCAGCGTGCGCACGATGGTCTCCATGAATCCCTGATGGGTCATCAGCGGATTCGGCGTGATATCCACCATGCGGCTCAGTTCATCCTTCACGCGCGTATCGCCGTGCTCGCCGTTTTCCATCAGGTGAATCGTCATGCTGGCGATCAGCTCGGCGTACACGTTCACGCACATCATCACCTCCGGACACTGCGTCAGCGGCCTGTATCCGTCGGCAATCAGCACCCGCCAGGAATCATCCGGGCAAATCGCCACGGCCGCGCTTCGGCGCTGCATCCGCGGCGCATCCCGGCTCCGGCGAGCCTGTTTTCTGTGTCTGCTCATGCATTAAACCATCCTTCCGTGTCGGTCTTGCCCATATCCTCCAGCATGCGGACGGTCGCGAACACATCCGCGTCGAAGATATCAATGCGGCGGTTCGGCTGCACCTTCTCGTACTGCACCATCTCGTCCGTCTTTTCGATGGCCGCAACGTTCTGCACGCAATAGGCATACGCCTCGCTGCCCAGATAATAGAGCCTGTGGTTGCGCGCCGCCGCCTCGATGTGGCGGAAGCCCTCGCTTTTCTTGTAAAAATACTGCGGCTGGTCAACGATTTTGAAACCCACCTTCTTCATGCCGATGAAATACTCGCGGCAGAACTTTCGGTCGTGGCCGACTTCGCGGATGCGGAAGCCGCGCTTTTTCATGGTCACGAACCAATCCACCACCAGTTGATGGTTGTTCGTCGGCGCGTTGCACAGATCGAGCCAGCCATCTTCCTTCCAACCGAAAAGCGGAATATCGTCTTCCTCGGCCTTCTCCGTTGCCGCCACGAGCGGAAACCACGCATGCGGCACGACGATATCAATGCCCTTGTACTGCCCATGCAGCGCGGCGGCGGTCAGGTCGTGCAGCTTGGAGAGGTCTGCGCCGCCGTACCACTTCACGCCCTTGAGCGCCGCCAGCGCCTTGAGCTTGCGTTCCAATGGCCACGCGGGGTCGATGCCCAGCGCCTCGCCCGCCGCGCTGTCGCTCGTTTTGAACATTTCGACGTTGAAATACGCGCGCAGGCTGTTAGTGAAGATGTTGACCCGCTTGTTGAGAAAGTTGCTCCGCGCCTGCGGGTCGTTCTGCGCCTGCAGGCTGGCAGACAGAATCTCCTCCGGGCGAATGGTCACGCCGTAGTTGGGGTTGGCCTTTTCATGCTGGATGGGGCTGGTGTAATCCACCGCGCCATCCTCGCCCTGATCCGCCCGCGCGATGAAGATGAAATACCCGTCGTCCCTGATCTGCCCGGAGACGACGCGCGCGCAATAATCCAGCCGCTGGGCGCAGAAACCCGTCGCGTTGTCGCCCGCGGTCGAAATGCCGACGACGAGCTTGTTGGTGTAGGCGTTTGTCGCTTCCTTGAGCACGTCGTATTGCTTGCCGCTCTTGTAGGCGTGAAGCTCATCGGCGATGATGATGTTCGCGTTGAAGCTGTCCTGTCCGTCCGGATTGCTGGCCAGCGCGTTGAGGGACAGCGAGCCATCCGGGAAGTCGCGCTCGATGGCGTGCTCCATGTTGTTATCGAGGATGCGCCAGCCTGCCGCCCGCGCAGCCTTTTCCGAGCGATACAGCCCTTTTTCGACGTTGTAGCGCCAACTGTCGAACGTCTCCATCGCCTGTTTGAGCGTTGCGCCGACGACATAGACCTTTGATCCGCTCGCGCGTTCCAGCAAACCCAGCGCCCATGAAAGCGCGGCCACCACCAGCGTTTTGCCATTCTTGCGCGGGATGAAGATAAACGCCTCCTTGACCACGCGCTCGATGGTGCCCGGCCTAAAGAAGATCAGCATGCCGTAGATGCAGAATTTTTCCCACGGCTCCAGCAGGAACGGCTTGCCCCGCAGCGGCTTGCCGTCGAGGCTCTGCCCCTGCCGGTGCTTGAAGGTTGCTTCGATCACGTCAATCACGAAATCCGCATCGTTCGTGTTCACGTCGTAGTCGGCGGCCAGCATATCGCAAAAGCGCCCGCAGGCCAGCACGATCTCTCGTCCGGCAATCTTGCGCCCCTCCAGCACATCGGTCACATACGCCCGGATGCACGCTGCCCGCCTGCCCGAAAGCCCCGCCAGCGCCGCGCGCTGCCGCTCGGTCATCCGCCCAGATTCTTGAGCGCCGCGATCAACGGATCCTCCTGCGCCTTCGCCGTCGCCGCCGCATCGAGTTTCTTCGCGCCTGCCGGAGTCAGGCCGAGCGCCGAAAGATACGCCAGCACGTCCTTCCGCAGGCTCTCCAGCGTGGTCACAATGGGCGCTTTCTTCGTGCCGGTCGCCGTACTCGTCTCATACGCCCAGCCGGATTCCTCAAAGGCGCAGGTCAGCGTGTCGTACTGCTCCATCAGCTGGGCGGCGATGGCAATCGCGCTCTCGTACTCCGGGCGGTATGTGCCCAGCTGCTTCATGCTTTTCCGCAAAGCCAGCGTGTAATTCTTCGCCACAGACGACCTCCTCCCGCAAAACTTTGAAAATCGGCTCGGAGAGGGAAGAATCGCCCCCTCCCGGTCACTGTCCCCCCGCCTTCAACAACTCGCGCGCGGGGGGATTGCTTCAAACCGTGCGCCTGCCGCGCTGGAAACGCGCCGATTTTCCGCCCTTTTCGGGGTGCATTTTGTTGTGACATGCCTCGCAAAGCGCCCGGCCGTTCGCCAGATCATAGGCTAGTTCCGGGTGCTCGTCGAGATGCTGAATGTGATGCGCCACCGTCGCGCGCACAGGCAGGCCGTCCTTGTCCGTCCGCCCGTACCGCCTGCACTCCTCGCACCGATAGCCCGCGCGCCGCAGCACCTTCGCCGCCCATGTCCGATGACGCGCCCCGTTGTAATGCGGATTATCGCTCATGCTCTCGCCTCCATGTCCAAAAACGACACCAAGCAGCTCGCTTGGCTGCCCGATGCCGTTATTGTATCAAAGATGAGTTGGACATGAACGGACATCTTTTCGCCCGGCGGTCAAAGTCTCCGGCTGTTGCCGCCGATTTCACACTGGGGCTTTGCGGTCGCCCCTGTCACCTTTCGCGCGGACATCCGCCGCACACCGCAAAGCCCGCTGATGAATCCGCCGCACCTGCCGCTCCTCATAGCCCATGCGCCGCGCGATCTGCATCCACGTCAGCCCGGACAGATAGCGCAGTTCCAGCACCTCGCGCCCGGCCGCATCCGGCACGGCCTCGATCAGCGCCAACGCATGAGCATATTCCGCCCGCAGTCCTTCCGCCAGCCGCCCCAATTCCTCGGCGTATGCCCCTGCGTTCATGGCGCGCATTTGCTCGACCTGCCTGTCCATTTCCGCCACTCTGCGCTTCAGGCCGCCGATGCTTTTCAGCAGCGCGCGCACATCCTGCCCGTCCGTCATCGCGTCCTCCCCGTTTCATCCACCCGGCGCATCAGCGCGTGTACATAAACGCCGCTGGCCCATCGGCTCTTCTTCGCGCCGATCTCCAGCAGCTCGCATCCCGGATAGAGTTTTTCAAAGATTTCCTTCGCCCGCCCGAAGTCCGCCACCGTCTCGGCCACGCGCCCCGCCTTGCGAACACTGATCTTCTTGTCGGCCACGCTTTCGGCCGGCTCTTTCAGCCCGATGCTGCTGCCCCAGCTCCGCCCGACGGCTTTCTGCTGCGGGTTCTTCCCTTCGCGTTCCAGCTTGCTGATCGTCAGGTATCGCGCAAAGCCGGACAGATGGCGCTCGGTCGGCTGCGCGCGGCGCGTGTTGCAGAAGCCGCCGTGCCGCTTCGTCCACTTCTCCTCGATCTCCTCGCGCGTCAGCCCGTCGCCGGACATGATGACATGGTGATGCCAGCGCACGCCGTAGGCCGCGCTCTCCGTCCGCTCGGTGATGTAAATATACCTGAGCGCAGGCAGGCCGCGGCGGCTGCGCATCCGCTTCACCCGGTTCATCATGTTGCGGATGTCCCGCTTTGCCTGCTCGTCACTCCCCGGCTGACGCCCCGCCGGATACTCACAGGTCAGCATGATGTCCCCCGCGCCGAAGTTCGCATTGACCAGCCTCTCCAGCCTGTTCGCCCGGTTCTTCGCATCCAGCCGCTTCTGCGCCCTGGCGTGCGCCTCCTTCTTCGCCTCGGTGCTGGCCGCCCGCGCGTGCGCCGTGTCCCACACCGGATAGCAATCCACATAGACCATCGGCCCCGCCTTAACCGTCCGCGTCCGCTGATGGAGCACGCCGCTGTCCCAGCCGCAGGCCAGTTTCCCCTCCACCGACGTATCGAACAGCACCATGCAGTCCCTCGCGCTTGTGTCCATGCCGCAGCCTCCTTTGTGAATCGCTTTCGTTGAGTTGTTCATACACCCATACAAGACGGGTCAGCGGGCTTGCCGCCCGCTGCTTCCGTTTGTCTGTGTGCCCCGGAAACGCACATAGTCGCGCATGCGCTCCTTGTGGTTTCCCGCGTTCCGCCGTCCTGTTCCGCGCACTGCGCGCGGACGGCTCCAGCGCCATACAAGACGGGTCAGCGGGCTTGCCGCCCGCTGCTGTCGATCTGCTTCTTTATTTTTGAATTTTCCTGTGTTACAATGGTCAAAAGGAAATGATGTGTATATGAAAGATCAACCAATAAAACTGCCTTCTCCCAGCACTGAGACACTCGCCGTCATGGCAGATGTCGAAAATCGTCTGAATCTGGTCGGTCCTTTCCACGATACACCTTCTCTCATGGAAGCGCTGGAAGAAAATGATGCCTAAGCGTCCCACATCGGGGCGCTTTTCGTTTACCCTGCCGCCTGCGCGTTACGCTTCTTCTCCATCGTCTACCTCGTTGGCGGCCAGCAAACCGCAGCTCTGCGCCATGCGCCCGATCATTGCCCGAATCGCGTCAACCACTTCCTCGCTCTCCGGCAGGATAACCGCCGTCGTCAGCATGCCATCCTTGACGAGTACCAGTGGCTCACCGTCCGTATTGATGCCGATCTTCATACATTGGTAGTCCTCGGCGCATCGTGCCGCCTTAACCTTTGCCATATCCACGGCCAGCATTCGCCCGCGGCATGTCAGCAGTAGGCAACGCTCGCCCAAATATTCCACGATGCCAAGTTCTTGTGCATCCCACTCTGTCGCCGGTGCTGCATACAGGCAAGAACCTCGATTGAGCGGCAACGCGAGAACGTCCATCTGCGCCGCCTTCTTCGGTTTGAGATCAAAGATCGCCGCGATGCTGCCCTCTGTCAGCTTCAAATCGCCTTCGACCGGCCACGCCGCTGTGTGTGTCCCAATCCATTGCTCGCCGCAGTCGCTTTCATAGATATAAAACTCCTTTTCCTCGACGCAGCACCGCTTGATTGCGCTCAATTTCATTTTGTCCGCCTCCGTATCTTTTCCCGTTTTGGGGCTTTGTTGGCCGTCGGCCATCCGGCGGCCTGCAAAACCTCAATATGATAGTAGATTTACCCCTCGCGAAACCGTGTCGCGATATAATTCGCCGCATCCAGCAGCTCGTTGGCCTCGCCCTCGTCCCCGCGCATTCCGGTGAACGCCGCATACGCCGCCTGATCCGCTGCATACTGCTCGAACTCCTCCAGCCGCCGAATCTGTCCCGGCAGGCTGACATAAACCCGGCTGTCCGCGCGAAACGCATGCAGCGTGCCGCCGACAACCGGCGTGATGGTCAGCATCGTGCGCCCGTCCACATCCTTCACGCCGAATAGATCGCACCTTGCCGGAAGCTCGACGCCGCCCTCCAGCTCCACGCCGCGCTCGATCAACGCGCCTTCGCCAAAGCATACCCCGTGACCGACGATGCAGCCCGACTTGATCCATGCGCCTTTCCCGAAATGGCACCGCGCCCCGATGATGCTTCCGTGGCCGATCACCGCGCCTGCGTCAAAGTCGCAGTGCGCGCCGATCTCGCTGTTTGCCCCGACGTTGGCTTCGCCCAGCAGGCTGCCTGCTCCGATAATCAGCCGCGTATGCCCGCGCATATTCACCCGCCGGAAGTCGCCCTTTCCAAAGCGGTATTGGCCATCCGCCCCGGTTTTAACCAGATCAAATTCATCTTGCGACCAAACTTTCATGTTTCTTTTGCTCCTTCTGCTTCTCGCAACGCGGGCAGACGTACCGCCTCGGCGATACGCCCACCGCGCTCACATTCCAAATCATCTTACAGACGGCGCACCGCCTGTATCTTTTGCCGTCCTTCATCGTTCACACCCGAACCAGACGCGCCCGCATCCCGTTTCGCCTGAGCCGCGCGAGGTGTTCCCGCGTCAGCGCCCGGTTTCGGCGGCTGGCCACCTGCGCCTTACCCTGTGCCTCCTGCCACTGCATCCAATCGGCAGCAATCCACCCAAACGCCAGCAGGCTGATGATCGGCACGCCGAAAATCAGAATCAGAAAAACTTCGAGCACATCCATTGTCTTTTGTCCTTTCCTCTGCTATAATCAAACTGTCACTTTTCCTTGTCCCCTTACGCGGTCGCCGTCCGTGTGAGGGGCTTTTTCTTTTGCCCAATCCGTCATGCCCGCTTCCTTCATGCGCCGCCGGGTTGTCCGTATGCTTCGGCTTTCCGGCCGCCCAGCATCCGGCATACCGCGCGCGGGTCGATCACATCGCAAAGCGCCTCGCCGTCCCGCCCCAGCACGAGGAACGAGCCGCGAATCCCGTACATGTTCTCCGGCGCGCCGGATCGCCACGCCTCCACGTTGTAAGCGATCACGTTCTCGCGCCCGTCCTCTTCCAGCGTCAGAGCCGTCAATTCAAACGCCCCACCGACAAGGCTCTCTATTCCTTCTCGCGTTCCGACGATCATCTTCACCCGCGGCGGCTTGTTCGGCCGTTTGTAAACCACCTCCAGCATTCGCAGCGCGGTCATCCTCTCGTGTTTCATAATCCGATCTCCCCTCTTCCGTCCACCAGCTCAAAGGCCGGCCTTTCCATTCTTCGATCCCTCTGGTTTGCATTTTCCTGAAGCTGGCCGAGCAATGTCACCGCCTGCTCGCGGATATCAAAGCTATCCACGATCACCGGCAGCCGCCCATCCAGCAAGCGAACCACCCGCCAGCGTTTCGCGTCCGGGCTTTTCATCACCGCAAGCCGCCGCTGCCCTTCCAGTTCTGCAAAAACATCCGACGCATTAACTCCGATGCTCTCGCAGATTGCCAGCAACGTTCCGATTTTTCCGCCGTTTTCATTGTCGCCCTGTTCAAAATGTATCAGGGTTCGAACCGATATGCCGCTCAACTTGGCCATTCTGCCGTAGCTCAACCCGCTGGCCACGCGCTCCCGGTGGATGATATCGCCGAGCTGCTGCCAGATCGTGGCCTCCTTTTGTGTGCTCATGTGTTTTTTCTCCTTTCTTTGGGGCTTTATGGAGCGCTCAGCCTTCCGAGCGCTCGAAAAACCTCAATGCCTGAACAACCGCAAGCCGCCGTTGTACAGTTCGTATGCCGCGCCGCAGACGTTAAAGCGAATATAGTTCATGTCATCCGCGAAGTAGAGCGGCAGACGCTTAATCGTGCCGACCGTCCGCACAACCTGATGCCGGTTGATGCGCAAAGTCTCGACCTCGTGCCGAATTTCAACCTTGCGGGCAGAAAAGCCATATTCATCTGCAATCAGATCCTTGGCCGCTTCGTCCGTCAGCACGTCGCATCGTTTTTTCAGCGCTTCATAGTCCGCCTGCCGGACGTTTGCCTCGTCCTCATACGGCCGCCATTCTTCCTCCCGTTCCAGCTTCTCCGCCAGAAATTTAACCTCGCCCTCCAGCTTGGCAATCCACACCTCAAGCGCCTTGCGCTTATCGGCCTCCGATCTGCTCAGTTCAATCTCTGCCTGGCTCTCTTTCAGCGTCTCCTCGTAGGCAATGCGCATCGCCATGTCGTCCCTGTTCTCCATGTAGCGCTGGCAAAACTCGTGCTTGTCCAGTTTGCTATCCATGTAGGCCTTATCAATAGCCTCGTACAGCTTCGCCGTGGGATAGATCCCCGTTATCATCTGAAATTCACTAATCAGCATGGTCTTTGTCCTCCTTACTCAATGAATACCTTTATAATTACGGCCAGTCCCGAAAACACCAGCATCACCCACGCAAGCCCCATAGCCCACGCCGGAATATACATGCCGTTCTGCTCCATCACCAGCAGGATAATCAACAAATTCATTGTGCTTTTGCCTCCTCTCTTTCCCGTTCTTCTCTCTTGGCACGCCAATATGCCATCTCCGCCGAATAGGCTTCAAATGCTGCCCGGTTCTCCGGCGCATTGCACATTGCAACGATCTCCTCGGCACGTTCCTTGAGCAGCGGAACGATAGCCCGCGCAAACGCGTTGATTTCTGCTTTGCCGGGTTCACCAACAAACTTGACCGTTGCCCGAATCTCCCGTGCCATTGTGCTGTTTCGTCCTTTCCGCCGCCGTAGTTACCAGCCTCCGGCGGCTTTCATGTATTTGAGATCGTCGGTGTTACCAGCGCCGACGAAACCCAGCGTGTTTGTTCTTTCCTTTGCATGACCGAGATGGTACAATACAAATGAAAGGAGTGTTTCTCTTGACCCGATTGCAATATGAATTTCTCCGGCAATACCGCAATGAACATTTGCCGTCTCCTTCCTCCCTTTCAAAGGAGGATTGCGCCATTTTCAAATCCTGTTTGATCGATCACTACATCAAGTATCACTTGGCTTCTGATAGAATTGCGTTTCCCACTATCAGCCCTTCTGGCCTTGCCGCGATGCTAGAATTTGAAAACCAGCTTCAAGAGCATGCCGAGGAACAAGCCCGCCATGAAGAAGAACGCCGTGCGGATCGCGAGCAGGCTGTCCAAGATCGAAAAGAGGATCGTCGTCATGATCTCAAGATATTGATACTTGGCGCGCTGATCGCCTTTGTTCTCGATCTCATCAATAACCTGATATGCGCGCATCTGTAATTTGTCGAGCTTCTTTTGCGTCATCGTTTCACCTCCTGACGCACACTGCCTCATCAGTGCGCGTCTTTTTCGTCAGTTTCAATCTTCATGCTGATCGGCGCAAACGCATTGCACATGTTCCGCAGCTTCGAAAGCTCGGCGTTCACCACGTCGATCTCATTTTTCATCCTGGCCTCCTTATCAAGCTGTCTCCGCTTTATTTCTACTTAAAGTAGATACGTCGGCAAAAAATAAATCATCATACGAAACTTCCAGCTTCTCCGCAATCTTCTTTGCCTGTTCTACTGTTGCAGTTTCAGGATGTTCCTCGATTTTACGATATGTTTGAACATGAATCCCAAGATAATCTGCCATTTCTTGCTGACGAATCTCTCTCATTCTTCTAATTTGTCGAATGCTCATCATCACGTCTTCCTCCTTTCGCCTTTATTCTAATCCACTTAAAGTAGATTGTCAATCCCTTAAAGTAGATTTTTTTATTTTTGATGTTGATTTTTTTCTACTTTCGGTTTATACTCGTTAAAAAGGAGGTGTTGAAATGTCGATTGGTCAAAATATTAAACGACTTCGTGAGTTGCACGGCATGAATCAGTCCGAGCTTGCCCAAATCGCTGGAGTTACAGACAAAGCCGTTTCAACTTGGGAAAACGATCTGAAAATACCGAGAATGGGCGCTATTCAGAAAATCGCAGACTACTTTCATATTTCCAAATCCGCGATTATCGAAGATGAATCGCAAAACCCGCTTCCAATCTATCCTTTTCCCGGCGTCCTCCCCATCCGTGGTCACAGACCTGTCCCGATCATCGGAAACGCAGCTTGCGGCCAACCCATCTACAAGCCGGGCGACGGAACAGATTTCATTGATGCGGGGCCAGAAATCGCCTGTGACTTCGCTTTGATTGCCGACGGTGATTCGATGATCGGTGATCGCATCCACGATGGCGATGTCGTTTTCATTCGCCAGCAGAATGATGCCGACGACGGTTCCATCGTGGCTGTCGCCGTCGACGATGAAATGATGCTCAAACATATTTCGCGCGTCAAAGCACCTGATGGTACAACTCTTTATACAATCTTTACTAGCTCCAATCCCAAATATGCGCCCATCAGTGTCGGCGGCGAAAACGAAACTCGAAACGTCTATATTCTCGGCAAAGCTGTTGCTTTTAGAAGCTTACTCTAACACTACCAAAGATTACACGATTGGAGGAAACACAGATGTCGGATTCTTTCGTTATATTCGCTTTCATAGCTGTAATTATTTTTCTCGTTATCAACATACCTTCCAACGAAGAAGAATCTAAAGAGCCACAAGAAAAAGATGAATTTCTCGAAAAATCCCCTATCCCCATATCGTCAAATATTCCTGCATCCCCTGTTATCCCTCCTGTTACCGAAGTTCAAGCTCCTTCCGTTGAACAATCCGCTCCAACTGCCCAGAATGTCGAATTTGAGAAAAAGCCCGAAAAACTTCCTGAATCTATACGCGGATATGTCGCTTCTTATCGTTATACCGAAGTTGGCATATTTATTCCGAAAGATGAAACCTTTGATGTTGAAGGCTTTGAACCGGGTGCTATCCTTACACTGGTTCAAGACCCCGAAAATCCCCACGACAACCGTGCCGTCGGCTTGAAACTCCGTAAGCGGCTCGTCGGCTATTTATATCGTGGAAAACTGCAAGATATGGCCAACGATTGGATCGGGAAAAAGATGCCCCTTCGTGCCCAGCTTACCGCCTGTATGCGTGATAAACAACGCGCCGAGGTCACGCTTGTATTTTATGATCTTAGCCAATATAAAAAATATCTTGCAAAATACCCAAACGCCAAAGAATATCGTTTAACCGGCAATACAAACGAAGAAATGCAAGAAAACATCGACATGTGTAGCCGCGGTGACGAATGCAGCATCGATTATGATATCGAAAAGGAAAAATACCTTGTTTCCTCTGGACTTGACATCGGATATCTGCCTGCTAGTGCTGCAAAGCATATAGATGCTGACGGAGAGGACGCTTATGATATTTATGTTTCCGACATTGATTTTAATGATCGAGGAAAAAATGTAATCAGTGTTTATCTATTTCCAAAGGCCAACTAATAAGCTATATCACATAAGACTTGTCCAAAAAACGCCCCGCCCATGTGACCGCATGAGCGAGGCAAACAGAAAGGGCGCTTCCATGAACAACGATTTTCGTTTTCTGATGTATCAATCCGCCGAAGAAAATGTGAGCGTCAACGCCGTCATCAAAGACGAAACAATTTGGCTTTCTCAAAAGGGCATGGCCGAGCTGTTCGGCTGTTCGACAGACAACATTTCCCTTCACCTAAAAAATATCTTTTCCGACGGCGAATTGACGAAAGATTCAGTTACCGAGAAAATCTCGGTAACTGCCGCAGATGGTAAAAATTATCCTACTCAGTTCTACAATCTGGACGCGATTATCTCCGTCGGCTACCGCGTCAACTCCCGTCGCGCGACACACTTCCGCATCTGGGCAACCAGCGTCTTGAAGGAATACATGACCAAGGGCTTCGCACTGGATGACGAGCGCCTCAAGCAGGGAACGGCCGCGTTTGGCCACGACTATTTCCGCGAGCTGCTTGAGCGCGTCCGCTCGATCCGCGCCAGCGAACGCCGCATCTGGCAGCAGGTGACGGATATCTTCGCGGAGTGCAGCATCGACTATGATAAAAACGCCGCCGTTGCCCATGACTTCTACGCCATGATTCAGAATAAATTCCACTATGCCATCACGGGGCAAACCGCCGCCGAAATCATCTATGACCGTGCCGACCGCGCCAAAGATCACATGGGGCTGACCACATGGAAAAACGCCCCGGACGGCCGTATTCTCAAATCGGATGTTTCCATCGCCAAGAATTATCTGGATGCGAAGCAGATTCGTCAGCTTGAGCGCGCCGTCTCCGGCTATTTCGATTATATCGAGGATCTGATCGAGCGCGAAAATGCCTTCACGATGGAGCAGTTCGCCTCCAGCGTCAACGAATTTCTCGCTTTCCGCCGCTATGACATTCTTCCCGATAAGGGGCGCATTTCCGCCGCGGCCGCAAAAAAGAAGGCCGAAGCGGAATACGACGCTTTCAACAAAACGCAGCGCATCGTCTCCGACTTCGACCGCGAGGTGCAGCGCTTGATCGAATCCGAAAAGCGCCCGTGATCTTCTTTGCGCCATCCTTGGCAAAATAGCCATTAAAAAACGCCCCGCCCATGTTACTAGCATGGACGAGACGAAGTATTCAATTCACACTCTTTTTCTTTATGCGGCTCATCAAGGGATTCATTCAACTGTTATCACTATTTAAGGGGGTGATCCAATTTGAAAGCCGTCATATATGCACGCTTCTCCAGCCACAACCAGCGCGAAGAATCCATCGAAGGACAGGTTCGCGCCTGTCAGCGCTTCGCCAAAGAGCACGACATGACTGTGATCGAGATATACGCAGATCGCGGCCTGTCCGGCCTCCATGCCGACAATCGCCCAGAATTTCAACGCATGATCGCAGACAGCGACCGCCACAAATTCCAAGCTCTTATCATGTGGAACCTCGACCGTTTTTCCCGCGACAAATACGACACTGCCGTTTATAAATCGCGGCTCAAAAAGAATGGCGTTACGCTCTATTACTCCGATCAGAACATTCCAGACACGCCGGAAGGAATTATTCTCGAATCGCTGCTTGAGGGCTTTGCGCAGTATTATTCCGCCAACCTTTCCCGCAACGCAAAGCGCGGCTTACAGGAAAATGCGCGGAAATGCCTCTGGAACGGCGGCGGCCTGCCTCTTGGCTATACCATCGACGAAACAAAGCACTTTGTCATTGATCCGGCCGGCGCCGCCTGTGTCCGGTTGATCTTCCAGATGTACGCCGACAACCACTCCATCAAGGAAATTGTCTCTACACTCAACGAGAAGGGATATCGAACCGTGAAAGGAAATAAATTTCGCCTTGGCAGTATACAGGGTGTCCTGCGTAATCGAAAATACATCGGCGAATACCACGCATCCGGCATAACTGTTCCGAACGGCGTTCCCGCGATCGTGGATGTCGAATTATTCAATGCCGTACAAGAAAAAATCGGTGTTGTTTCTGCTGCAAAAGCCCGTAACAAAGCAGAAATTCCTTATTTGCTGACTACAAAGGTTTTTTGCGGCCATTGCGGCTCTCCGATGATCGGCGAATCCGGCACAGGAAAAGGCGGCTCGACCTATCGCTATTATAAATGCTCCTGCCGAAAGAACCGAAAAGGCCAGTGTGACAAACGCACCGAACAAAAAGAATGGCTCGAAGAAACCGTCGTTGCGCAGACCGTCGAAAAATTCCTCCACCCCGACGTGATCGAGGATGTTTCAAACGCCTGTGCCGCCGTACTTGAACAGGATTGCCAAAACAATGCCTTGCTCAAGGCCTTAAATGCCCAGCTTGCAGATGTTGAAAAATCCTCCCGAAATCTTATCAAAGCCATTGAAGCAGGGGTATTCACCTCATCCATGCGCGAACGGCTGGCCGAGCTTGAACAGCAAAAAGAAGATATCACCGTTCAGATTGCCCGCGAGCAGCTCCGAAAGCCGCAGCTCTCCGCCGAGCAAATCGCATTCTTCCTCCGCTCTTTCCTTGACGGCGATGCTCACGATCCGAACTTTCAAGAAAGAATTATTGAATCGCTCGTCCGCCGCGTCGATGTTTACGATGAAGGGCCGGGAAACCGCAAGCTCACTGTTTTCTATAATCTAAAGAAAAATAACCATTCTTCCGTTTCGGTAAAATGTTCGGATTCCGAAAGTGTGGGTCTGCCAAAAGGTCGGTTGCGAAAGCAGCCGATTTTTTTATTCGCTTCTTGCAGAAGGACGAGAATAGGACGGCAGTGAATACCGTGCCCTTTGGCACGGTAGAGCCGTCCTGACCGACGAGCGTCGAGCGAGGAGAAAGAGTCCTTCTGCCCCTGCCAAAAAGGTCGGTTGCATAAGCAGCCGATTTTTTTTGCTCTTTGCAGAAGGACATTTTTCCAATTCCAGTTTTTTCAAAATGCGCAACTAAATTCAGTTGCATTTTTATCTTTTTGTGCTATACTATATGAGAAAGAGAGGCATGCGGCTTGGGACAAAAAGAAAAGCTCATCAAAAAGCTGAAATCCGTTCCGAAGGACATGACCTTTGAAGAGGTCGAAACCCTCTTGCGCTATCTGACCTATCTGCGTTCCAACAAAGGAAAAACCAGCGGCTCGCGCGTCTTATTTCCCAGCGCCTCTCCCCCGCCGATCTTGCTGCATAAGCCCCACCCCCGCAAGGAGCTTCTGGCGTATCAAATCAAACAGCTCATCGAAATCTTGGAACAGGAGGGATTGATTTGAGCAATACCATGGAATATAAAGGCTATGTCGGCAGCGTCGAGTTTTCGCAGGAAGACTCCGTTCTTTTCGGAAAAGTCATGGGTATTCGCGCCCTGATTTCCTACGAAGGTCAAACCGTTCAGGAATTGGTCAATGACTTTCACGACGCGGTCGATGCATACCTCAATCTCTGTGCTGAGGAGGGCACTCCGCCGGAAAAAGCCTACAAGGGCTCATTCAATATCCGCATTTCCCCCGAACTCCATCGCCGCGCCGCCCTCTATGCAACGGCGCACCAAACCACGCTCAACCGCGTTGTTGAAAGCGCGCTCGAGCATTATGTTCCCGCTTATTGATATCTGCCCCGCATATTTCCCACGCCTCCGGCCAAACTACCGCCGGAGGTGTTTTTTTATGAGCCCGAAAGAATTGCTTTATATCGATGATGCGCTCGGCCACGAGCAGTTTCTCATCGCCCAATGTCAGGAAGCCGAGGCCGCGCTCAGCGACCCGAAGCTCAAACAGCGCGTTCGCCAGCTTCAAAGCGCCCACCAGCAGCTCTTCAACCGCCTGATGGCGCTCGTTTAAGGAGGGATGGCCATGAATAACGATCAGCAGATTATGGAAAACCTGCTTTTGACGACAAAGGGCGTCTGCGATTTGTATCTGCACGGTGCCATCGAATCCGCCACGCCGGACGTGCATCAGGCGTTTGACGGCGCACTGGGCGAAAGTCTGGACATGCAGTCGGATATCTATGCCGAAATGTCCAGCCGCGGCTGGTATCAAAACCAGCAGGCCGACACGCAGCAAATCGCGCAGGTACGGCAGAAATTTCTGATGAACTGATTCTTCACACAAGCGGGCTGAGCCCGCCTTCCCCTCCGCCGATGTCTGCAAAACGTCAAGGTCTTGCTCACGTCGGCGGTTTTATGCAATTTTCTATACGTCAAAAAAGGCGCTGTCAAGCTCAACCGGAATTGGCTTGACAGCGCCTTTGACGTTTCATTTTCTTTTAGCGCTTCTTTGGGTGCTTTCTTTTTGTGCCGTCTCCACAGGCACGTCCTCTTTTTCGCAGATCATAAAGGGATAATCCCCCTTTTCCCTGCTGAATCATTGTGGCGAAGCGATACGTCTTCTGCGTCGTCTTTTCCTCGCTGTTTGGGTCGGCGACCAACAGTTTTCCGTCCTCGGTGATGCCGCGAAGGACGACGTAGTGCCCGTTTTCCGTAAAATATCCCGCGCCGACGTATTCGACAATCGGATAGCCCTTGCGCAGCGTGTTTTCAATCGCCTGCGCGTCCATCTTGCGCCAGCGCCCCTCGACGCCGTACTCGTCCAGCAGCAGCCGCAGCGCGTCTCGCCCCAGTCCGTCGCCGCGATACAGCCCGAGCTCCCCCGCCAGGGACATGACATCGTCCGGTTCGGGCGCGTCATCCGGCTCAAAATACCCGACGACCATCGCCACGCAGGCCGCGCCGCAGCCCGATTCTTCAACCGTAACATCCCGCTCGTGCCACGTAAAGACCGGCTCTGCATAGTCATGCTGATTGTAGAGCGGCATGGGGAGCAGAAGCGGCTCGACCTTGCGCTTTTCCGCCGCCGCGGACGCGCCAAGGAGCAGCGCCGCCGTCAGCATCAGCGCGAAAACACCTTTCATTACAGCACAATGTCCCCCGGCCGATAGCCCTGCGGCAGCGGTTCTTCCTCGTCAAACACGACCGACGGGTCGCGCAGGGTCGGAAGGAACGCTTCGTAAGGAATACGCGGAAATTCGCAGCCATAGCTGCTCGCGCCGAACCATCCGCCCTCGTGCGCGCGCAGATTCAAATCGCGCGCAAACTTTGTGCGGTTGGAGCAGTCGTGAATCAGCGGCTGCCACCGTTCGCGCGCGGCGGTTTCCATCAGTTTCAGCGTCAAATCCCGGCTCCAGATGGGCGAAATATACCCCTGACGCGACATATACAGGCTCTCGCCCTCATAATTGCCGATGTTGTTCGGATTCAGATGCAGCTCGGCGCAGTTCATAAAGTCAATCCCCGTCGCCAGAATCTTCTCCTTTTTCTGCATGAACGTCTCGTACAGTTCCGGCGTGATCGGCGTTTCAATGCCCACATATCGGATGTATTTCTTGGCCGTCGCCATGTTTTCGATCACGCGATCCGCGCACCCGGACGCGCCGAGATTGAAGCGCAGCTCGTCCAGCCCTGCCTCGCCCAGCGCGCGCAGATTTTCCTCCGTCGCCAGCGTTCCGTTGGTGTACATGTGCTGGTGAACGCCCGCCTCATGGAATTTGCGGATGATTCCGTAGTATTTTTCAATCTCCATAAACGGCTCGAGGTACACATACGCGACGCCCGTCGGCTTCTTCTGGATGGACAGCAGCAGGTCGATGTCGTCCTCATAGAATTTCGTGCCGCCGATCTCCCACATGCCCTCGCCGATGGGCGGCTGCACATCCAGCTCACCGTAATTATAGCAGAATTTGCACTGCACGTTGCAGCGGTTCGTCTTGCGAACCGCACTCAGCCCCGTGCCCAGCAGGCAGGAGCAGCAGCCCCGCGGAAATTTCGCCCGATCGCCCACGAAATATGTCCGCCCGGACAGGCTTTGCAGCCCGTCGATCCGAGACGCCATCGCTTCGCGCCGCTTGTTCACTGCGGTTTCAATCTGAGCCAGCGCCGCAAGGGCAATCTCCTGCTGATGGGGCATCAGCTCTTCCTCCTCGGGCAGAGCGGCAAAAAACTCAAACCACATCAGCGCATCTTTTTTTGAAATCTTCATGGTCATACCTCCCTGTGCGGCTTTTGACGCAAACAAAGGTATTTTATCACAGAATTTCAAAAAAGTACAGCGCTCATTCGGCGTTTCGACCGGCCTCAAACCGTCGGAGGTTTTTGCCGCTTATTTTTTGAGAAAGGCTTCGACGGCCTCGCACGCCTGCGCATAGGCGTCGCCCTGCATATCCAGCCAGACGATATTCGGGTTGTGGCGGAACCACGTCATCTGGCGCTTGGCGAATTTCTTGATCGCGTGCGCCAGTTGGGCGAGCATATCGTCCCTGTCGGGGATTTCGCCGATGAGGTACTGCGTGATGAAGCGGTATTCCAGCCCCAGCCCGAGGAGAAATTCCGTGCTTGCGCCCTCGTCCATCAGGCGCTGCACCTCCTCAATCATGCCCTGCTCAAGCCGCATGTCGATGCGCTCGTCTATGCGTTTGGCCAGCACATCACGCGGCCAGCTCACACCCAAACGCAGGCTGTCAAACCGCGCCTGCTTCGCGGGCACGGCGTCGTCGCCGTCGTGGATGCGCTCAAGCATCCGCATGACGCGGTTGCGGTTGTTGCGCTCCACCTGCACATCCGGTATGAGCGCGACGAGCTGCGCGTACAGCGCGGGCGTGGTCAGCTTTTCCAGCTCCGCGCGGTAGGCCAGATCCGGCTCTTTATCGGAGAGCAGATAGCCGTCCAGCACGGAATCCACATACAGCCCCGTGCCGCCGACGATCATCGGCAGATGGCCGCGCGCGCGGATTTCGTCAATCTTTTCATAGCTCATCCGCTGAAAATCCGCCATGGAAAAAAACTCGCCCGGCTCGCGCACGTCAATCATGTAATGCGGCACGCCCTGCATCTCTTCGGGCGTAATCTTGCCGCTGCCCAAATCCAACCCGCGGAAAACCTGCCGCGAATCCGCCGAGATGATCTCCCCGTCAAACGTTCCGGCCAGCCGCACGCCCAGCGCGCTCTTGCCGGATGCGTTTGTGCCGACAACCGCCACAACCTTCGGTTTATTCATAATGCTTCCCCTTTATCCTGCGTTCTTGCTCCAATTCATTCAGCAGCGCCTCGCAGCCCGCGTCCACCTCGTCATACACCACGTCGTAGCGGTCGGTATACCACGGGTCCTCGATCTCGCGCGGCTCGCCGGTATACGCCATCAGCAGCGCGATTTTGTGCAGTGGGTCGCCGCCGAAAATACGCTCCATGCGGCGCAGATTCTCCCTGTCCATGCCGATAAACAGGTCGTATCGGTCGTAATCCGCTTTTCCGAGCTGCCACGCACGGTGCCCGCTTCTGGGCAGGCCATGGCGCGCAAGCTCCCGCTGCGTCCCCGGATGCACGGGATTGCCGATTTCTTCCGCGCTGACCGCCGCCGAATCCGCCGTGTACGCCCATTCGAGCCGACGCTCCCTGACTTTTGCCGCAAAAACAGATTCCGCCATCGGACTGCGGCAGATGTTGCCGTGGCAGACGAAAAGAATGCGGGTCATGCTGATGCTTTCATTCCCATCCATTCAGATTTTCTCTATTTTATCAGATTTCCCTTCGGAGTTCAACCCACGCAAAAGAGACCGCCCATTTCAAGCGGTCTCTCCGGCTTGTTGACATAAGCAAACTTGGATTGAATAGCAAAATCAAGAAATTCAGTTATTCTTTCATTTGCGGAAAGGGCTATTCTCCCCCCTCGGGGGAGAATAGCTTTTTGTCTACAATCTAAAGAGACCGCCCATTTCGAGCGGTCTCTCTGCTATGTTCGTATGAAAAATTACTTCTTCATCGCTTCTTCGACAGCGACGGCCACCGCGACGGTCATGCCGACCATCGGGTTGTTGCCCGCGCCGAGGAAGCCCATCATCTCGACGTGCGCCGGAACAGAAGAGCTGCCCGCGAACTGCGCGTCGGAATGCATGCGGCCCATGGTATCGGTCATGCCGTAAGAGGCAGGGCCGGCAGCCATGTTGTCCGGATGCAGGGTACGACCCGTGCCGCCGCCGGAAGCGACGGAGAAATACTTCCTGCCGGCCTCGAGGCGCTCCTTCTTATAGGTGCCGGCGACCGGGTGCTGGAAGCGGGTCGGGTTGGTGGAGTTGCCGGTGATGGACACGTCCACGCCCTCGGCGTGCATGATGGCCACGCCCTCGCGCACGTCGTCGGCGCCGTAGCAGCGTACCTTGCCGCGAAGTCCGATCGAGTAGGGGGTCTCCTTGACGATCGCCAGCTCGCCCGTGTAGTAGTCGAACTTGGTCTGCACGTAGGTGAAGCCGTTGATGCGCGAAATGATCTGTGCGGCGTCCTTGCCCAGGCCGTTGAGGATCACGCGCAGCGGATTCTTGCGCACCTTGTTGGCCATTTCGGCGATCTTGATGGCGCCCTCGGCTGCGGCGAACGATTCGTGGCCGGCCAGGAAGGCGAAGCACTGCGTCTCCTCGCGCAGCAGACGTGCGGCCAGGTTGCCGTGGCCGATGCCCACCTTGCGGTCGTCGGCTACCGATCCGGGAATGCAGAATGCCTGCAACCCCTCGCCGATCGCCTCGGCGGCGTCGGCCGCATTCTTGCAGCCCTTCTTGATGGCGATGGCGGCGCCTACGACATAGGCCCACTTGGCGTTCTCGAAGCAGATCGGCTGCGTCTCCTCGCAGGTCTTGTAGGGATCGAGCCCCTTCTCGGCACAGATCGCCTTCGCGTCTTCCACGCCGTTTATCCCGTACTGAGCAAGTACAGCGTTGATTTTATCAATTCTGCGCTCGTAGCTTTCAAACAAACTTGCCATATCTCAATTTCTTATTATTCGGTTAAACAACGGTTATTCGTGACGCGGATCAATGTACTTCTTGGCCTCGGCGAAACGACCGTAGCAGCCCTTGGCCTTTTCGAGCGCCTCCTTGGGATCGATGCCCTTCTTCACGAAATCCATGAACTTGCCCAGATGCACGAACTCGTAGCCAATCACCTCGTCGTTCTCGTCGAGTGCCATGCGGGTGCAGTAGCCTTCGGCCATTTCGAGGTAGCGCGTGCCCTTGGCCAGCGTGCCGAACATCGTGCCCACCTGGCTGCGCAGGCCCTTGCCCAGGTCTTCGAGCGAAGCGCCGATGACCAGGCCGCCCTCCGAGAAGGCCGACTGGGTACGACCGTAGACGATCTGCTTGAACAGCTCGCGCATGGCCGTATTGATCGCGTCGCAGACCAGGTCGGTGTTGAGCGCTTCGAGGATGGTCTTGCCCGGCAGGATCTCCGATGCCATGGCGGCCGAATGCGTCATGCCCGAGCAGCCGATCGTCTCGACGAGCGCCTCCTGGATGATGCCGTCCTTGACGTTGAGCGTCAGCTTGCAGGCACCCTGCTGGGGCGCGCACCAGCCCACACCGTGCGTCAAACCCGATATGTCCTTGATCTCCTTGGCTACAACCCACTTGCCCTCTTCGGGGATCGGTGCGGATTCGTGATTTGCACCCTTCTTAACGCAACACATCTGTTGCACTTCGTGTGAATAAATCATAACCGTTAAATTTTATTGAAATTCGTTGAACGTGTAACTGTATTCCGCCGCAAAGGTAGTAATTTTGTTCGGTTCCCGCCACAGAAAACGGCGATTTTTCACTAATTTCGCCCCTCGAACGAATACTCCGGAACATGGTGATTCTCCCCGCAACCGAGGCCGATTTGCAGGCCGTCATCGAACTCGTCGCCCAGGGGCGCGCGGCATTGGCCCGTCAGGGCGTCGACCAGTGGCAGGACGGCTATCCCTCGCCGGAGACGATCCGGCGCGACCTGTTGTGCGGCGACGGACGTATCGTGCGCATCGACGGTGCGGCGGCCGCCTACGCCGCCTTCGTCTTCGACGGCGAACCGGCCTACGACCGGATCGAGGAGGGCAGCTGGGCCGCCGAAGGGCCTTATGTGGCGGTGCACCGGCTGGTCGTGGGCGAGCGCTTCGTGCGGCGGGGAGTT
>ERZ857827.1136-NODE-1136-length-29425-cov-3.707252_pt1 | contig 29425 bp, 31 predicted proteins | sample MGYA00519761_ERZ857827 | MGnify/ENA primary metagenome ERZ857827 (study PRJEB31778, sample SAMEA3449370) | human gut metagenome | biome: human gut; feature: human-associated habitat; material: faeces | place: United Kingdom | collected 2010/2012 ... | reverse complement strand
AGCAGCTTATTGTCTGACTGAAAACGATTTGTCAGATACTGAGGTATAGTGATCGAATCGTTGTACGCTATCGAGAATCTTCTGAGTCTCGGTGCTATGAATATCCAAGCACATGCTGTTCCGATGAACAGACCAACTGATATCCACATGTTGCTGAGTCCTGTCGCATAGAATGCTCCGGGCAGTCCCATGAGAACCCACGCACTCATATCAGAGGCTCCGGCGCTGAGTGCAGCCACCAGACCATTCATATCTCTTCCTCCAAGGAAATAATCCTTCTCTCCGGCATTCCCCTTGGATTTGAAGAAGAAATAAATTCCTACACCGATTACCAGGACAAAATACGCTATAAACGCAATCATCTCGTAAACATTCATTAGTTAATCCACCTTCCATAATAATTATAATTTATCTGCTCCGCACCAACTTTACCACTGCAGTGCAGTATCTCACTGTCAGTGCACATAACAAAGCAAATTTTACACGGAAATATACCAAAATGCAAGGTTTTTCAGCATTTAGCGATTTTATCTGTTTTGCCAGTTTTCTGGCGGCAGGCCTCACAGCTGATATCTGCCAATGCAAACCTCCCAAGCTAACTGCCTGATCCCTTCCTGATAAAACAGCCGGCTCACGGCGGCATGTCCGGTCGCGATCCCGGAAAGCTCACCATTGAGCCGGCTGTTTTATTCTCTCTATATAGTCTTTTAATCTCAAACTTTTCAGTCCTGTGATTCGTCTGACTAGCTAAGCTTACTAATTAGAATCCGATATGTCTGTTATCTGTGATTCTCTTTGCCTTACCCTCTGAACGTGGAATGGTCTTAGGCGGAACCAGCTCAACCTTTGCGCTGATAAGCAGTGTCTGCTTGATATTTGTCTTGATGCGGGATGCAATAGCCGCAAGCTTTGCAGCATCGCCCATATCCACATCTTCCTTGAGCTCTACCTGAACTGTCAGCTTATCCTGTGAATTCACACGATCAACCACGATCATATAATGAGCTGAAGCCTCCTCCACGCCGAGAAGGACTGACTCTATCTGACTAGGGAATACATTTACACCACGGATTACAAGCATGTCGTCTGTACGGCCTGTGATACGGCTCATCTTGACTGTTGTTCTTCCACATGCACATGTGCCGTGTGTTAGTGTGCATATGTCATGTGTCCTGTATCTGATCATAGGTGTACCTGTCTTGGTAAGGGTTGTAAACACAAGCTCTCCAGGAACTCCGTCTGGAAGCGGCTCCTCTGTGACCGGATCAATGATCTCTGCAAGAACATGATCCTCGTTGATGTGCATTCCGTTCTTCTCAAAGCACTCAAATGCAACACCAGGTCCACCGATCTCTGTTAGTCCATATATATCAAATGCATCGAAGTCAAGAAGCTCCTCAAGGTGCTGTCTCATCTCCTCTGTCCAAGGTTCTGCTCCGAAGTAGCCTGACTTGATCTTCAGTTCTGATGGATCGATGCCCATTTCCCTGATGGTCTCTGCGAGGTATGTAGCATATGAAGGTGTACAGCAAAGCATGGTTGCGCCGAGCTCTTTCATCATCATGATCTGTCTCTGTGTGTTGCCTGATGACATCGGAACTACCATGGCACCAACCTTAGTCGCGCCCTGATGTGCTCCAAGTCCACCTGTGAACAATCCATAACCATAAGCTATCTGGATGACATCATCCTCTCCGCCACCAGCGCACTTGATAGCTCTGGCTACCATCTCCGTCCACACATCTATATCATTCTGGGTGTAGCCAGATACAACAGGCTTACCTGTGGTTCCTGATGAACCCTGGATTCTGATGATGTCCTTCCTGTCTGCTGCAAACAGTCCAAATGGGAAGTTATCCCTGAGATCTGTCTTCTGCATAAATGGCAGCTTGACGATGTCGTCTATGCTGTTTATATCCTCCGGCTTTACTCCCGCCTCGTCCATTCTGGCTCTGTATGCCGGTACATTTGCATATTCAAGTTCTACTGTCTTTCTGAGTCTCTCACCCTGAAGCTTTCTTCTCTCCTCAGGATCCATACACTCCATCTCTTTATTGTAGATGTAATGAATCTTCTTCTGTCTCATAACTTCACTGTCCTCCATAAGATAAATCAGGTCAACCTTTGTGCAACCTGCCGATTTTGTATAACGCTTTAGCGCGCCAAACAACTAAATTGTACATATATATAAGGACTATGTCAAGGAAAAGCCATTAATCGAGGAATATTCGCAGGATAATTTCCATATATTTCTGAGTCAGTATCGAATATTTGCGGTAAAAAGACATCTTTGCCACATAACTTACTCTTGCATTCCGGATTTTCAAGTCGTATATTAGTATTTGATAACAAAATAAGGACGCGGGAGCTTGTAGTACAGGCTGAGAGGAAGGTACAACCTTCGACCGAAAACCTGATTTGGATAATGCCAACGTAGGGATGCCTAATAGTGAACGGCTGTAAGCTCTTTAATGCTTCACACAAGCCGATTCTCTTCCATAACATCTAGGAATTTATTAGAGTACAAATTTTATTGGAGTTACCAGATCGGTAGCTCCTTTTTTTGTGCAAATAAAGAACTTTGGAGGAAAGTGCTATGGTAACAGTGAACGGAAAAGCTCTCGACATCACCGGTCAGAATCTGGCGACATTTCTCGAGGAATCCGGCTACAAACCGGTGCGCATAGTTGTTGAGATCAACGAGGAGATCATACCGAGAGAGACATACGAAGACATTACATTTAACGATGGCGACTGTGTGGAGGTCGTGAGTTTCATGGGAGGAGGAGCATTATAATGAAAGAAGACAAGCTGATAATCGGAGGACATGAATTCAATTCAAGATTTATTCTGGGTTCAGGAAAGTATTCCATGAAGCTGATCGAATCAGCTATAAAAGACGCAGGAGCAGAGATCATCACTCTGGCCGTCCGCCGTGCAAATACAAAGGAAGAGGAAAATATTCTCGATTTCATCCCGGAGGGAGTTACTCTCCTGCCAAATACAAGCGGCGCGAGGAACGCCGAGGAGGCCGTGCGCATAGCAAGGCTTGCAAGGGCTCTGGGCTGTGGAGACTTCGTCAAGGTTGAGATCATGCGCGACAGCAAATATCTCCTTCCCGACAACCAGGAAACGATAAAGGCAACCGAAGCACTGGCAAATGAAGGATTTGTTGTATTGCCTTACATGTACCCAGACCTGAATGCCGCCCGTGATCTGGTAAACGTGGGAGCCGCAGCAGTCATGCCCCTTGCATCGCCTATAGGCTCTAATAAGGGACTGGCTACTAAAGACTTCATCCAGATCCTAATCGACGAGATCGAGCTTCCAATTATAGTTGACGCCGGTATTGGAAGGCCATCCCATGCGTGTGAAGCCATGGAGATGGGGGCTGCTGCCATCATGGCCAACACTGCCCTCGCCACAGCCGGAAATCTGCCACTCATGGCATCGGCATTCAAGGACGCGATAAATTCAGGCCGAAAGGCTTATCTGGCAGGTCTTGGAAGAGTTCTCACCAGAGGGGCATCCGCTTCAGATCCACTGACCGGATTCCTGCATGACTAAGGGGGTGCACTCAGATGGAAAACCACTTTCTGATAGATTCGGAATATCTTTCGCCGGAAGCGCTGCGGATCAAGCACCGTCTGGAGACAGATCCATCGTCAAGGAAAAGCCATATGGAATACCTTCCGGGCATGGAGGTTATTGAATCTGACATCCGCAGCAAGGTCATGGAGTACACGGACAGCTACGACTACAGCAGTTACACAGGCAGAGACGTCATGGCGGCCCTTGAACACGAGACGTGCAGCATAGAGGACTTCAAGGCTCTGCTCTCCCCCGCCGCCGAACCATTTCTTGAGATGATGGCGCAGCGCGCAAGCCGCGAAACAAGCAGGCACTTCGGCAACACGGTCTACATGTTCACGCCGCTCTACATAGCCAACTACTGTGAGAACTACTGCGTATACTGCGGCTTCAACTGCTACAATCACATCAACAGAATGAAGCTCTCAGCAGAGCAGATTGGGAAGGAAATGAAGGTCATCGCCGACAGCGGCATGGAAGAGATCCTTATACTGACCGGCGAGAGCCGCAGCCAGAGTGACGTAACGTATATCGGCGAGGCATGCAAGCTTGCAAGGAAATACTTCCGCATGGTCGGTCTCGAGATATATCCGGTGAACACCGATGAATACCGTTATCTCCACGAATGTGGCGCAGACTACGTGACGGTATTCCAGGAAACCTACGATGCAGACAAATACGAAACTCTTCACCTGATGGGGCACAAGAGGGTGTGGCCATATCGTTTCGACGCGCAGGAACGCGCCCTCATGGGCGGAATGAGGGGCGTTGCATTCTCGGCACTGTTAGGACTCTCCGACTTCCGCAAGGATGCACTGGCAACAGCCCTTCACGCGTATTTTCTTCAGAGGAAATACCCGCACGCAGAGATTTCTCTCTCCTGTCCAAGACTAAGGCCGATCATCAACAACGATCAGATCAATCCTCTAGACGTACATGAGAAGCAGCTCTGTCAGATACTGTGCGCATACAGAATATTCCTGCCATTTGCTGGAATAACTGTATCATCAAGGGAGAGTGCCGACTTCAGAAATGGTATAGTGAAAATCGCAGCAACCAAGGTATCGGCAGGCGTGTCAACAGGAATCGGCGACCATGAGAGCAAATACAGCGGCAAGGATTCCGGAAGCGAGCAGGGTGATGAACAGTTCGAGATCAACGACAACAGAAGTCTTGAACATATGTATTCAGACATAGAAGGTGAGGGACTGCAGCCAGTCCTCAACGACTATCTGTATGTGTAATATCACCTGATTAAGCAAATACAGATCCGAGCAATCTACGCACTATAACATACCGCCACTTGCTGGCGGAGAAAGGAAATGTAAATGTATACATTTAATCCTACTTTATATTTTATAACTGACAGCACCGGTCTGTCCGAGGAGGAATTTCTATACAGGGTGGAATGTGCCCTCGACGGCGGTGCAACGCTCATACAGCTTCGGGAAAAGGATCGTACAACCCGTGAGTACATACATCTAGCGTACAAGGTGCATTCCATAGCGCGCCGCTACAATGTACCACTCATCGTAGACGACCGTGTTGATGTAGCTTTGGCGGTTGGCACCGAAGGCGTCCATGTGGGACAGACCGACATGCCTGTCTCCATAGCCAGAAAACTCATGGGACCTGACCGCATCGTGGGCGCAACCACCAAAACTGTCACTCAGGCCGTGGAGGCATATGAGCAGGGGGCTGATTATCTGGGAGTCGGAGCCATCTACCCTACTACCACCAAGGTCAAGACTGTACTCACGACCACAGACACACTGAGGGATATCTGTGCAACCGTACCTATCCCTGTAAACGCTATCGGTGGACTGAACAAAACCAATCTGGATGTTCTCACTGGAATACCCATCGCAGGAATATGTGTCGTATCTGCGATAATGAAGTCCGATAATCCATGTAAATCGGCCCACGACCTACTGATTTTGTCAAAACAACTCCAAAACAAGCTTCAAAATGGAAAATAACACCCTTATAAACCAGGAAATGCATCAAAATGTCAATAAATACCTAAGAAAATTAATTTTATGATTGCAAATCTTCACATTTCCATATAGAATTAGTAATACGAGGTGAAATTATGGAAAATTTAGCAATCGAAAATACAGATAACAATAACAGCGACAAGAAATCGAATATTGTCGTAAATCAGAAAAGTAATTTTAGACGCGGTTCTGTAGAATTGATGGTTCTCTATCTTCTGAGCCAGAAGGACTGCTATGGATATCAGTTAACACAGCTCATCGAGGAACTTACAGACGGTGTCATTTGTATCCCTATCGGTTCCCTGTACCCAGCACTTTACAAGCTCATTGACGCAGGATACATTTCCGATGACAAAAGACTTGTTGGCAAGAGAATGGAGCGAGTTTATTATCACATCGAGGATACTGGAAGAGAGAGACTTAAGATTCTTCTTGAGGATTATTCAGCAACAACGATCGCTATACAGACCGTACTTGCTTATCATCCAACCAAGGAAAAAGAGAGCAGACGCAAGAAAGACTAAACAGTCAACTAGGAGCGTATGAGCATTTTGTTCATACGCTTTTTTATTAGTTTTTCTACGCAATTATTTATATATTTTGCGCTTCTCCTTGGGATATATTTTGTTCCCGCCAGCTATATTTCAATAAATTTTTGTCAAATTATACAGCTAAATTGTCAAAAAATAGTTGAATTGTATATACGCTCGTATATAATATGTATAGAAATCTTAAATATTGTTACACAGAGGAATTTTATATGAAAAGTGACTTGCAATTCAAAGAAGACTCAAAACTAATACATGAATACTTGAAAGCAATCAAAAAGAAGCTACGCCCTCATACTAAAGCAGAAAAGAAATATCTGACCGAATTAAAAAATGCCATGTATGATTATGCTGAATCCTCTGGTGACAAACCAATAACAATGGAGGAACTCATTGAGAAATTTGGAGAGCCTAAGGAGTGTTCTAATCAATATAATGTAGAATTTGATACCACACACACTGATAGCAAAAGTAAGAGACTTACTGCCGTTGTAATATCACTTGTATTATTCATTGCTCTAATTATTACCATCTGCTTTACAATCTTTCTGCGCAGCGAATTGAAAAATTCCCGCAATTCTGAAATTTCAAAAATCGAGTCTAAAACAATAATAATACAAGAACAAACGGCAACAAAAACCGATTACCAGGAGAGTCGCAAAATCACTCCAGTTTCTCAACCAACTATCAAATAAAAATGGAGGGATTATCTATGAAACAAAAACTTATTACATTAGGTCTTATTGTCGCAATGCTCATCTCTGTTATATATGTAACACCTGTACAGGCAGCTGAAGCAGATGATGACTCCGAAATTATAACATGCAAAGTTATTATATATGAATACCCTACTGAACCCACTGAAATTTCAGCAGCAAGAGCAACCTCTACAAAATCAGCTTCTAAAACAGTCGTCTTCCAAAATGCAAATGGCGATGTTCTTTGGCAGGTAACTCTTGATGCAACTTTCAGATATAACGGATCCACAAGTGTTTGTACAGCTGCAAATGCATCAACTCAGACCTTTTCATCCAGTTGGAAAACTCGGGTATCCAGCTGCTCTAAATCTCAAAACAGAGCATATGCAAGTGCATACGGCAATCGATACTCTGTCAAAGGCAAATTACTAGAGACTGTAACTCAAAATGTTACCCTAACATGTTCAAAAACAGGAGCTATATCATAACCTGCATATACACTCAAACAAAAAACAACCTAAATAAGAACCCTGTCATCTTATTTTTGACACGTAAGATGACAGGGTTTTTTATTTTATTATCCACTTCTTATTTTACTATCTTGAACGTTCTTGTGACCGATCCTGAATATCGCCCACTAAAGGTGATAACAACTTTGTATGTTCCAACCTTTGATCTGGACTTTGGATATGTAATCTTATAATACTTTGCCGAGACTGTCTTGCCATCGCTGTCCTTGACTACAACAGAAGGTGTCTTTGCCTTTCCATCATACTTGTAAGATGTTTTCGACAAATTCACACTCTTTACAGATTTTACTGTAATGTATCTCTTATTGCCACATACTTTGCATGTGTGAAGTACTTTTCCATCTGTCTTTGTTGTCGCATATTTCACAACCTTGCCCGAATATGAATGGCGGCACTTTCCAGATACTGTCACGGTAAATGATGCAGATTTTGTCCCTATCTTAGCAGTAATCTTCGTTGTTCCCTTCTTGAGGCCTGTCACGACACCCGACTGGCTGACTCTGGCAACAGACGGATTAGATGATGTCCACTTCACACTTGACGTAACCTTATATGAAGTTTTTGAATAATTTCCAAGCACCGCTCTCAGTGCGTATGTGGACTTCTGTGCACGGTCTATTGTCTTCGGTCCCGTCACCTTGAGTGAAGTTATATTCTTCGTACTGACTTCCACTGTGGCGCTGCACTTTCCTGTTGCCTTTGCCACTTTCTCCGACTGGGTTCCAGCTCCCATGAACTGGGCAACCGTTGTATTGTAGAACGACGCTGAATCATTGAGAAATGTACCTATTCCCACATACCTGTTGTTCGGATCTATCATCGATGTGTAGTGACCAGTCACAGCATTCTTGGTTCCTGCCACATAATCCGCCTTCTCGCTTGCCCACTGGTCAATAGCCATCGTCATGCCCTCCGACCAGTTCCATGCTATAACCTCGGACGTAACCCATCCGCTTCCCGGATACTTGAAACTGAATACGTTTTTTCCGTTCAATCTCTGGTGATACATAGTTACACTCGACTCTGCCGCCCTGATACGCGCTATCTTTTCAAGTCCTGCAGACCACTTTATAGGAACATAATCCTTAAGTGTCAGTTTTTTACCGTTCATCTTAATTCCCTGCTTACATGCCTCGTATCGAAGCTGGTTAATCTTCTTAACCGCTGCCGCAGCGCCCGATGCATACTGTCCTCCCATCGCTATGAACACACATCTTGAGGAAGGTTTCGATACATCCGCCGGTATAGTTGCAGCCTGAGCCTTATTGACATCAACCGGTATCAATGACAACAGCATCGCCAGCCCCAGCACAGCTGTGATAATCCTGCCAAATACTTTTTTCTTTCGTACTCCCATACTTTTCCTCTCCTTTAAACATATTTTTTTATTATACACTATATGGGAGCATATTTCATCAATATCTATGCAATGCTTTCGCTACAGATATCGCTATAACAAATTCCAACACTGTAGTTACCACATATATCGCTATACATATAGCCACTTTCTTACCAGAAGACAGTTTCTTGTTATTCACAATCGTCGTAGTTATGGTTGCCATGGTCGCATTGATCAATGCACCTACCGCACCGCCAAGCACCGCAAAAATATTTATAATATACAACACATAGAACACAACGACCCAGCCCGGCAACTTTGGCACCTGGTACTGTTGTCCTGTGCTCATATCTATTCCATCCATCAAAAGCACAACTCCGTCTATCTGGCCTATCACCAATGTCAGTTCCTTTCCAGCCAGCGGCACAGTATAACTCATTCTCGAAGGTATAAACTTTCTCTTGTATTCCAGCGATCTGAGCTTGAACGCCTCACCGCCATTGATATACACACTACCCTTCATATACTCCACCAGATACACAACTCCATTTATCTGGACATTCCAACTGTATCTCTCCACATTTGCCATAAATTTGTTCCTCCTATAAAATAAAAATAGCAATAAGTAAATTATAAAAAAAACATATCATCCTACAAGCTATTTATGGTTGCAAGTCTCGCAACCGGCAGTTGCAAGCCTTGATTTTATTGACTTTCTCCTGTTTTCGAGCTTTCATTAACTATCAAATCGCTATTCATGTGCTCATTCTTTATATGATTTCTGCAGATGCAAAAGCCCCACACCGTACGAAATATCTCTAAGATATATCATAACAGTGTGGGGCTTTTGATCGTAACTGATGATCAGATCAACCAGCTTTTACACGTAACTTGTTGTGTTGATCTTGACACCAGGTCCCATTGTTGAAGCAATTACAACACTCTTAAGGTACTGACCCTTAGCAGCTGCTGGCTTTGCCTTAACAATAGCATTTATTAAAGTCTGGAAATTCTCGTTTAACTGTTCCTCTGTGAAAGAAACCTTTCCCACTGGCACATGGATAATGTTGGCTTTGTCAAGTCTGTACTCTATCTTACCAGCTTTGATATCTGTGATAGCCTTTGTTACATCCATAGTAACTGTTCCAGCCTTAGGGTTTGGCATGAGACCCTTTGGTCCAAGTACACGGCCAAGACGTCCTACAACGCCCATCATATCAGGTGTTGCAACTACAACGTCGAAATCTAACCATCCCTCGTTCTGGATCTTTGGTACGAGCTCATCTCCACCAGCGTAATCAGCGCCTGCTGCAAGAGCCTCGTCAACCTTTGCACCCTTAGCAAATACGAGAACTTTAACAGTCTTACCTGTTCCGTGTGGAAGTACTACAGCACCACGAACCTGCTGATCAGCGTGACGTCCATCAACACCGAGTCTGAGGTGTGCCTCTACTGTCTCATCAAACTTAGCTGAAGCCATCTTCTTAACTAAAGCAACAGCCTCTGTTGCCTCGTAAGCAGCTGTCTTATCATAGAGCTTGCTTGCATCTACATATTTCTTACTCTTTATCATTATTATAAACCTCCTGTGGTCATATCGGGAGCGACCCTCCCACTAAATATCTGTATTACTCTTCAACTGTAACGCCCATTGAACGAGCTGTTCCAGCGATCATGCTCATAGCAGCCTCAAGGCTTGCAGCGTTCAGATCCTTCATCTTAAGTTCAGCGATCTCCTGAACCTTAGCCTTAGAAATTGTTGCAACCTTAGTCTTCTTTGAGTTTGCAGAACCTGACTTGATGTTACATGCCTTCTTAATAAGAAGTGCTGCAGGTGGAGTCTTTGTAATGAAGCTGAAGCTCTTATCCTGGTATACTGTGATAACAACAGGAATAACCATGTCACCCTCATTAGCTGTTCTTGCATTGAATTCCTTTGTGAAAGCAACGATATTTACACCGTGCTGACCAAGTGCTGGTCCAACAGGTGGTGCAGGAGTTGCCTTTCCTGCAGGTATCTGTAATTTGATGTATCCTTCTACTTTCTTTGCCATTTTAGCATTCCTCCAAAATACTGTGGTAATAACGGGCAAAACCCTTCCACTTGATAATTACAACTTCTTGATATCAGCAAACGCAATATCAACAGTATTTACTCGACCAAACATTTCTACTTCGATGGCTACGGTCTGTTTTGCAGTATTAATTGCCTTAATTGTTGCTACTGTGCCTTCCCAGGCACCTGAAGTAACCGTGATAGAATCACCCACTTCAACGTCGATGACAACCTCATCTGAAGTCTGATACAGATTGCTCAGTTCTTCCTCTGTGAGCGGAACAGGCTTTCTTGGATCTGATCCAACGAATCCTGTGACACCTCTTGTATTACGAACAACATACCATGTAACATCATTCATGATCATGTTGATGAGAACGTAACCAGGAAGTATCTTCCTTTCTATTGACTTCGGCTTGCCATTCTTAATCTCTGTGGCATCCTCTACAGGTACGACTACCTCAATGATCTGGTCCTGTAAATTTCTGTTTTCTTTTGTTTTCTCAATATCAGCCTTTACTTTGTTTTCATATCCTGAGTATGTATGAACAACATACCATCTTGCATTCTCTGCCTCTGACATATTCTCCACCATCCTTTACCCAACTATGAAATTCAAACCAATCTGGATCAGCCAATCCACAATAGCTATGATACAGCCGAGAACAACTGTCGATAAAACTACCGCAACTGACTGCCTTGCAAGGGATTTCTTATCAAGCCATGTTATCTTGTTAAATTCTCCCTTTAATTCCTGAAACCAGCTTCTCTTGAGAGTATTTGACTTTTCTTCTTTATTAGATTTAGACATAACTCTTTTCCTCCTTACTGGTTCAGACTATTTTGTCTCCTTGTGTACTGTATGAGCCTTGCAGAATCTACAGTACTTCTTTGTTTCCATTCTGTCTGGATGCGTTTTCTTATCCTTTGTCATATTGTAATTACGCTGTTTACAATCCTGACATGCCAATGTTATTTTAACGCGCATTTCCACTTACCTCCATTGTTATTTTAAGGCACAAAAAAAAGACCTCTTTCATCGCAAAGTCTACAATAACACAATCAGACTATGCAAGTCAAGAAGTCTTTTATAAAATTTTGCTTTATAAAGGTAATATTTTTGTACTTTCCGCTATCTCGCGTTTGAGCTCATGTCCTTTATCATATCAATGAGCTCCATATCTGAACTGGTGAGCTTGACGTTGGTACATATCGCCTTTCCCTCCGTGTCAGTTATCTTTACTTCTATTATATAGCCCTCTTTTATTCCTGTGGCTGATGCTGCCCTGAGGAACATCGGAAACTTCGGATGATTGTTCACGAATTTGTCCCACGCGCTCTTTATCTTAAACAGCATTGCTGGATTCATAGCCATATTCATTCTTCCTTTCCGGTATTACTTCTTACATACTACTTCAGCAGTCCTATGGCGCCAAATACTCCCACGCTGCCGAGATACATGATAACTCCTGCCATGACGACTCCAAGCATTACCATGATAACGCTTTTCCTCCAGTCAAGTTCGAGGAAGCTTGCTGCCAGAGTTCCCGTCCAGGCTCCCGTTCCCGGAAGTGGTATCCCCACGAACAAGAGCAGTGCAATATACACACCCACGCCAGACTTTTCCATAAGTTTCTGTCCGCCTCGCTCGCCTTTGACCAGGCACCATGTGAAAAATCTCCCTATAAACCTCTTGTCTTTTCCCCACTCAAGCACTCTTCTGGCAAACCAATATATAAATGGTACTGGTATCATATTTCCTATAACGCACACTATGAACGATGGTATACTTGGAAGTCCAAATCCTACCGAATAAGGTATAGCTCCACGAAGCTCGAGTATCGGAACCATAGAAATAAAAAATATAGTCAGATATTTTTTCAGCATAATAAACCCCTTGTCTTATTTTTAATATGCACATACTATCATGTATACGCACATATATGCAATATCATTTTAAGGTCTGATGCTGTCTATTCCTCTGAATCAGCATTCTCTTCATCTGTATCTTCTGACACATTCTCTGCTGTCTTTTCTGGAGCTACATAGCCTTCTCTTGTATAGAATGGATCTGTCATGTGTATAGTCTGACTTCCAAGAGATCCATTTGCTGTGACAAATGCTATCTCTATACCAAATGAATGCGGCTTTAACAGAGGTATAAGTCCTGCTATTACCGGTTTCTCATCTTCGCCCTCTGCCATATCGAGTGTTATGAGATACTTATCCTCCTTACCGGTCTCCTCCATCATCTGGATATATGCTCTGTTGACATTTCCCTTTTCCTCAAGATACTTTGCCGCTTCCTCAAGCATATTTATAGGCTGATACTTTGGCTTTCTGAGTTTTACCTTTGTTCCTGGCTTGATCTTATTCTCGACAATACCTGTCTCCTTGTGCTCCCTGTACTGCCTTATAAAATCCCCTGACACAAAACAATTCTCTGTAAATGGATTCATTGCGATTCCACCGATTCCCCCCTTGGAGTTGAGCACGAGATCCTCAACCTGCTTGTAAGCAAATATGATTCTCTTGAACCCCTCATTGAACTGTGATGCAGCAAATGTATCCTCATCCGTGAAACAAGGAAGAACCTTCTCCCCATTGCCGTTTGTAAGCAGTGCAAAATTGATCTTAACCCCCTGCTCAAGGGTCTGATTTCCATCGGCTGTGACAACCGGATCTTTATCAAATGTTGCAGGCACTACAAACACTGCATGCACTACTGCTCCAAAGAAAGCTCTCAGTGTCTCACTGTTCTCATTCTCTCTGAGTCTTTTCATCGCCTCCAGCAGCACCGGATTCTCTACCTTTTTTCCTATATCTTTTGCGTCCATGTATTTTTCCTTTCATATTTAAAATCTTCTTGATTATTTTACGGCTCCATTTTTATTATGTGTACACCGTCTTACTTCTTGTCACCTTCACCGAAATTATCTTTATACTCCGCAACCATATGCTCATATGTCGCCTCATCCGCCTTTGCCCGTTCTGATCGCTTAGAAAGCACCAGATCAGGTCTGACATCCGGCATGCTCTGTCCTATTCTGTCTGTGAACTCCTTGAAGAACTCCTGACCACCCGCATATGATGCCATTGGTATTGCAACTATTCCCTTTGATGTAGCAAATACATATCCCCTGTTGACATGATAAAATGGTTTTACGATTTTCTCACATGCCACTATGTCATCTATGTCGTATTTCTTCCACATAAACGGCACCTTGCTGTAGTATATCGCATCCTTATCAAGTTTTGCCGCAGATGACACAACTATCCTACAGAATATTGCAAGCACAACGCTCACGACAAATGCAAGTATTACTGCTATCCTTCCCATTCCCTTTGACAGACTGTCAACGCCAAACACTGCTACAACTATAAGGAACAATATGAATAAACTCACAACGAACACCATCGGTCCCACTGTGGAGATCCCCCTCATGATTCCTTTTTTACTCTTTCTGCAATGTCCGTAGTAGCTTATCCTCGACGGTCTCATGCCGAGATCCTCCCCGCATAGCGGACAATACTTTTGATTTACTGTACTGTTGGCTGGAATAGTCTTTCCACAATGCGGGCATCTGAAAAATATCGTATTTATCAGCCCTGATATCAACGCAAGCGCAACAAACAATACCCATCCAAGGGCTATATTTCCAGCGAATGCAAATCCGAATATACACATTACCCCGACTACAGGCAGAATTGTAGAAAGCATTTTTGATATATATAGTTTCATTTCTGTATCTTTCCTCTTCTTTTTCTTTCAGCTGACACCCAAGCCAGCTTTGTTAAGTATAACATAACTGAATATTTTTTCAATATTCCAGAGAAAACAGCTGTCTGCAAAGCCTCTTTCCGGATTCTGTCACAAATATATTGTCGTATGCCTTAATTATCGTGTCCATATCCGCCTTATCCTCGTACAGGTTCACAAGGAAATCCGCCTCCACAAGTATCTGATAATCAAGACCATCTATATTCCTGTATGTGTGATGATGTGCTACCAGGTAACAGGCTCTCTCAACTGCCCGCTCATCAGCTCCTGCGTCTCTCAGTAGACGTCTTGCCTCCGGTGGTCCTTCCTGCTCCTGCAGTCTGCCATTATTATATCCATATTTCAGTTCGGCATTCTTTATGCCTATATCGTGAGTGAGTGCCGCAATCTCCAGCACCTCCTGCTCTCCCGGATCCATATTCTCTATCTCTGCTATCAGTTTAGCAAATGAGTGTACCTTCAGAAAGTGGTGCACTCTTCTGGAATCTCCAGCATAGTATTCTATCATTTTCTCTTTTACTATAGAAACCAGTTCTCTTGCCATATCGATCATCTCTTTTCTGTCCTCTGATATATCAATATTCACACGACCTATATCATTTTAACACTACTCTTTGTCAGCAGTCCACTTATTTATAAATATTTTATCTCTGACCCAGCCTGCCTGAGGTAAATGTACCGCTCTTATAAGTTGTTTTTTGTCATCACAGGGAGTATAATCTTTTTGTGACTTTGAGAGATAAAGGGAGATATGTTATGGACACACGTTCAATTGGAGTATTCGACTCAGGACTCGGCGGAATAAGCGTTCTCCGCGACATCGTGGAGCTCATGCCCTGTGAAAATTATATATATTTTGGCGATTCGGCACACGCACCTTACGGAACAAAGACCAGAGAGGCTATTCTTGAGAGATCGGAGCAGTGTACCAATTTTCTTCTCGCAAAGGATGTGAAGGCGATCGTCATCGCCTGCAACACCGCCACAAGTGTTGCAGCCTCGACACTGAGACAGCAGTATCCTTCCATACCGATCATCGGTATTGAACCGGCTCTGAAGCCTGCGGTTCTGTGGAAGGAGCACGACAAGGTTGCCGTCATGGCCACCCCTGCCACACTGGCTCTACCTAAATTTCATGAACTCATGAAACATTATTCAAAGGAGTCCGATATCTACCCGGTTCCATGTCCGGGCCTTGCAGATTATGTTGAGAGAGGAATATTCGACGGTGAGGAGATCACTGAATTCCTGAAAGTACTGCTCGCCCCATCTCTGGAGAAGCATGTGGATGCAATCGTTCTCGGCTGCACTCATTATCCTTTTGTGGAAAAGGTTATACAGCGCATAGCCGGACCTGAAGATCTTCAACGGAGCCCACGGCACCGCCCTGGAGCTTCAGCGGAGACTGCGCATTGCGGAGCTGCTCACACCTTCCATAGAGAAGGGCTCTGTAGAGTTCTACAGCAGCAGTACAAACCCTGAAACCATTAAACTTTGTCACCAATTGTTTGAAGCGTGAAAAATATATATCTATGCCATAATCACACAAAATGCATAACAGGCTACAGGCATATTTACCTAAAAATATAAGTCCATGTAGGTACATGGGCAATCGGTAGTGAATACATCCAAGCTTCGGCAGTTTCTGTGCTAAGGCGTCGCACGCAAACGCTCTTATCGCGTGCAGAGCCGCATGCATATAGAAACTGTTGAAGTGACAGATGTAGAACGCGATTGAACATGTACCTACATGGACTTTATTTGGGTAAATATGCCTGTAACCGTCCGTCAGAACGCGTATGGTCTGTCCCACACTTTGAGTTTCGTGCCTATATCGTGAACCAGTGCGTAGGTGTAACATTCATATGCCCATGCCACGTCCTCTGTTGGCATGCCCTCTATGGATACGAGGATGATCTCGTCATCGGATTCACGGCCAGGCTTCTTGCCACGGATTATCTCTCCGAATGTAGTAAGGGAATCCCTCTCTATCAATCCATCCTGCACCATATAGACGAAGTCCTCTCCCATGCAGCCTGTGTGGAGTCTGTTGCCATTTTCATCGTATCCAACATTATCTTCCTCTGCGTAGTTCTCGTACATTCCGTAGTTGTCTATAACCTTTTTCAGATCAACAATACTCTTATGCTCCATATTGAAGGTACTTGTAGATATGACAAGTGCTCCGGGCTTGAGCCACTCTCGCTTGTACTCTGGCCACTCGCCCTCCTTGCATGAGACTGCCTCAGTTATGATATCAGCATCCTTGAGTGCCTCCTCCATATCCTTGCACAGAACTATATTCTTTACCTGAGGATAATTTTCCTCTATGTACTCTTTCATCTTGATCGCATTTGCCGATGTTGGAGAGCTGCCCTTTATCTTGATGGTGTCTATGTCAAATCTCTGTGACATGATGGCTCTCAGACTTGATCTGCATATGACTCCGGGGCCGACCAGTGTGAGTACCTTTGAGTCATTCCTTGCAAGCAGTTTTGCCGCAAGTCCAGGCATAGCACCTGTTCTCATAGAACTAAGAAGATTTCCGGACATATATGCCAGAGGTTTTCCTGTCTCCACATCGTTGAGCATCATCATCAGTATGGAGCGTGGAAGCCCTATCGATCTGTTGTTGCCATTTGATCCATACCACTTTTCACCTGCCACATGGAATCTTCCGCCCAGGTATGCAGGCATAGCAATGAATCTTCTGTCTCTTGCATTGTTGACAGGGAAATTCTCTATAGGCGACTTCTTAGGGAAATACAGCATAAGTCCATGGGCATCATTGTAAGGTCCTCCCATAAGGAAGTCCCCATCCTCCATGAGTCCCATTGTCTCTTCCATCACGTCAACGCATCTTCCAGGATGAAGCACTCCCGCATCTATCATATCCTCCTCACTGAGGTAGAGGAAGCTTATATTCTGCTTGTCTGTTTCTATATTGCTCTTTCTTCCTGCCGCTTCTGATTCTACATCTCGGTTCTTCATAATCCTTACCAAACCTTTCTATCGTCATATATCAGCTGTTTTTATTATTTTGCCATGAATCTCTTTTGACGCACGACACATGATCACTATACATACAATGGACACTGCACTTATCACCACGCTGGAATCCATGAGCACTGTAAGTCCGTATCTGGAATTTATCCATCCACACAGCAGAGCACCGATTCCCTCTCCGGCTCCCACCGTAAATGCGTTTATCAATGACATTCCCTTCACCACATCAGCGGGTGACAGCATCTCTTCTATAAGATACACACTTCCGGAATAGAATAACCCAAATCCCAGCATCTCGCATCCCTGGGATATGACGATCACCCACACATTGTCCGAGAATGCCGCGAACATGTTCTTGAATGTCATGAACACCGCACAGCACAGCATTATCTTGTCAAGAGATATCCGCTTTCTGAATTTTATGAGCAGGAATGCCGACGGGACTTCACTGACCGCCATCACGAACTCAGCCAGTCCATAATGAAAATTATTGCCACCCAGGCGTTCAAACACATTTATCAGGAATGTCGTTCCAACATTATATCCCATGAACATAACCGCTGAACCTATGAGAAACCACCTGTACTTCGGGTATGTTGTGAGCAGATATCCTGCGGTGTGTACCTCTTTTTTCCGGATCTCCGTGATGTTTGCTGCAGCTATTCTCTCTCTTGCGCCCAAAGCCCTGCGATCGCTGCAGGATGATGTATCATCCATGACCAGCAGCACCGCCAGCATCATGGCGGTGAACAGCATCTGTAGTATCAGAAGCCTGTTCGCATCATACCTGTCACAGAACACCCCAAACAGCACACATGCCACAGCCCACGCGCAGGAGCCTGCTGCCCTGCATATAGGGTAGTTGATATTTCTGCCGCCGTTCATATACTTTATGGACAGGGAATCTATAAGCGGTGATATGCATGTAAATGTTGCACCAAATCCGATGAACAGCATCACTGTCTGTACAAGCGATAATTTATACTCATAAAAAACAAATGTCAACATCAGCGCCACCGCAGTCAGCACTGAGATGATATATTTTAACTGGATACGTTCTGCATACCTGTCGGAAAATACACCTATGATTATCTGAAACACTACAGTTGAAAATAATTTTACCGCATTTATTACTCCTATCTGTCCGTCCGTAAAACCTTTGTACTGCAGCATCTGCGTAAGGTATGCGTACGCAGATGCCGCACAGGTCCAGAACATCATCTGTAATATTGCATATTTTATATTGAGCTTCGCGTTTTTCTTTTTTATAGATGTGTCTACGCGTATCTTTTTCTGCAAACCCATAGGCTGTTCCTATCTGGATGATTTGATCTCCATGACCGCATCTGTCTCAGCTGATATCGCATCTGCATCAAATGTATTTATCATAAATATTCTCTTCTTCATATCATCTGTGAGCACACACAGTGGACTGTTTTTCAGGTCATCATCCAGATATTCTACTGCTGCCTTATTGGCACAGATGAACTGGAATTCATTTGTGAGTTCTGCGGATATGTCAGGTCTCAATATAAAGTTAAGGAACAGCTCTGCCTCCTCTTTATGCTTTGAGCCTTTGAGCAGGACCATTGTATCCATTGAGAGTGAACACTGCTCACCATCCATGACTACCTCAAGATCCGGATTCTCCTTCATCGCCTGGAGTGCCTCGCCGCTGTACATGAGAGCAACTGCTACCTCTCCCTTTGCCATACTGTCTCTCGTGTCTGTTGACGCTGCAAATGCCTTGATATATGGATTCAGCCCACTTATATAATCCTTTGCCTTTGCAATGTCATCAAGGTTGCCTGATGTAGGATCAAGGTCGCAGCCCAGCAGACCTACACTCATAATAGCCTGGGAATCATCCACAAGCAAAATATTATTCTTCAGGTTATCATTCTTCAGGTCTTCCATCTTGTGGATCTCTATACCATAGTCATCCAGCATCTTTTTATTTGCGATCCATACACAGGAGGTTCCCATATATGGGACACAGTACTCTCCATCCGGATCACACTGCATTGTCCTGTAAGTCTCATCGATATTGTCATAATTGGTGATCACATCCTTGTCCAGAGGCTCAAGCAGATCATTTGCCTTCATAGATTCTATGTAGAAGTTTGAAGGGACTGCAATGTCATATTCTGATCCGCCTCCCGCCATGAGCTTTGCCAGCATCTCGTCATTCGACTCAAATGTCGTCTCCACTACCTTTATGCCATATTCCTCCTCAAATTTATTGAGAACATCTTCACTCATATACTCTGACCAGTTGTACAGATATATCTCCTTTGCGTATCCGTCTGCAGTTTTCTCTTCTGAATCGCTGCCACATGCGGTCATCGTAAATGCCATTGTCGCTGCAAGTGCTGCAGCCATCATTTTTTTGATTTTTCCTCTTATCATAGTCATTTCCTCCTTTTATTGAACACCAGTCTGGCTAGTTTTATTACTTCCAGACCGGACCTGCATGATCCAAATACCCAATTGAGTCACCGAAGGGGGTCAGGTGCCTCCGTCCCCAAAGACCAGACTTTCTCACCACATATATAAGTGGCTGTAACCTGTGTCTTGTAGATGTCTTCCTTCGGGATAGTAAGGACGTCCGAATCCAGCAATACGAAGTCGGCATCCTTGCCTGCTTCAACGGAACCCTTTGTCTTCTCAAGCCTATTCTGGTATGCTCCGCCATATGTGAGTGCCTGAAGGCCATCCTCAACACTTATCGTCTCGCCGGTTCCCATCTCTTCCATCTCCGAATGTCCGGGCTGTTTTCTGTTCACCATGAGATGAAGTGCATCCATAGTTCTCGGCGGAACCGTTACAGGGAAGTCGCTGGCACAGCTTGTGACAATTCCAGCATCTGTGATAGATCTCATATAGTATTCCTTAGAGGCTCTTTCTTCTCCGAGGAACGGTTTCTCCAAAGTGTCATAATACACACTGTTTCTGAAGTGCCAGTATGGATTGGTGACTGCCACCACACCAAGTCTCTTCATCCTGTCCACATGCTCCGGCACCATGACCTGAAGATGTGTTATGGCATTTCTGTAATCCCTGTCTATTTCTGTCTGTCCGTACTCATACGCATTCAGCACCTCGTCTATCGCAGCATCGCCGATCGCGTGTGCATGTACATCGTATCCCGCATCAAGAGCACGTTTCACCGCCGCATTTGTCCTCTCCTGGCTGAGCATCGGCTCACCCTTATCTCCGGGGGCGTCCGCGTAATCATCTCTGAGAAAAGCTGTGTGTCCTTCCACAACTCCATCTGCAAATATCTTTAACGTATTCACCTGTATCTTAGAGACGTACCGGAACTTCTCATGATACTTGGCCAATTCAGCAAATACATAGTCCTCATCATCAACAGGCTCTAGTGTGTAACCTACCCTGAATGTCACCTTCAGTTTTCCCTCGCTGTTAAGCTTTGCATATCCGGCAAATCTTCTGTCATAGTTCTGTTTCTTGTCAAACATTGGCTCAAATGCTATTGTGACACCATTTGACAATGCTATATCCTGATAACATTCTATGGCATGTGCAAAGTTGTCAGCAGTCATCTCAGGCAGCACCGCACTGAACAGATTGCCCGCCATCTCCTTGAACCATCCCGTTGGTCTGCTTGTTCCCGGATACCTCACTATCACACCATTTGGAACCTCTGCGGTAGTTTCATCAATCCCGACAAGTTCCATGGCTTTGCTGTTCACCCAATATGAGTGGTGATCCTCGCTTATCATGACCATCGGCACATCCGTCGATATGTCATCCAGTATGTCAGCTGTCGGTCCCAAAGATCCAAATATGCCATTTTCAAAACCGGAACCGCTCACAACCTTCTCGTCAGGGTGGCTCGCCATATAAGCTTTTATCGCCGTCACATAATCGTCTATGCTCTCCTTATTTGCAAGGCTGACACCGTACACTATCTCAGTGGTGCTTGATATGTGTGCATGTCCCTCTGTCATTCCCGGTATCACAAGTCCTTTGTCATGTTCTATAACCTGAGTGTTTTCGCCTGCATAGCGTTCTGCACCGGCTTTGTCACCCACATATATGATCTTTCCATCGGCAACCGCCATAGCCTGCGCCAGACTGCGTTTGCTGTCCGCCGTATAGATTTTTCCATACACTATAAGGTCTGCTGTCATCTTTGTCGTTTCATCCATTTGTTACGCCTCCTTGCCATATATGTCTTCGGAACATATTCTGTATTCCCGAATTACCGCGCATCTGTCTTGCGGAATTATCGCGCATCTATCTTACGGAATTACTGTGCATCTATCTTGCGGATGTCTCTTATCTCCCTGCGCTTTGATATAAACCTTCCAAGTGCCCCCGCAAGGAGGTAGATCACAACTATTCCGACTATCATCAAAGTTGATATGACATATACATTTGTTGTGATCTTGCCTCTGACCATTCCGTATACCTTGATAGGGAATGTGATATCCCCGGCTCCGGATACGAAGTAGCTGATTATTACATCATCTATCGAGAGTGTGATGGAAAGCAGCGCTCCGGATATGATTCCAGGTGTCAGCATTGGAATGGTGACTCGCTTTAACGTATGCCACTGATTTGCCCCGAGATCCATGGCTGCCTCCTCTATAGAGCTGTCAAAATTCGCAATTCGTGATCTCAGTGTGATGATGACAAATGGCAGACAAAATGTAACATGTGCGAACACCATGGTCGCAAATCCCATGGTCATGCCCATCTTGGAAAATGATGCAAGGGATGCAAGTCCTATGACAAGCTCCGGGATGACTATCGGCACGTACAGAAGTCCATTAATAAACTTCTTGAGCTTGAACTCGTACCTGTAAAGTCCTATGGTTGCCAGAGTTCCAAGAACCACCGATATGACCATGGAAACTAACGCAAGCTCTATGGACAGCCAGAAGTTCTTCAGAAGCGAGTCTCCCTGAAACACCTCCAGATACCACTTGAGTGTGAATCCGTCAAACGCTATATTTGAATTGTTCTTGTTGAACGAGAACAGGATGATGACAAATACCGGCATGTACAGGAACAGATATACTAGTGCCATGAATATGATCGATCCCGCGCCCATCTTCTTCTTTTCTTTTCTCTTCATAGCCATCCCTCCTTACGCCAGATCATCCAGATCTCCCACCTTGCTGTACGCCTTCAGCACAACCAGAGTGAAGATGATCAGAAGTACCGAGAACGCTGCGCCCAGCGGCCAGTTACGTGCCACAAGGAACTGGTTCTGTATCAGATTGCCAAGGTATGCCGCGCTGCCGCCGCCCATGACATCCGATATGAAGAATGCTCCAAGGCTCGGTATGAATACCTGTATCGTTCCTGCAAATATTCCCGGGAGTGTCATCGGGAGTATGACTCTGATAAATGTTTTTATCTTCCTTGCCCCCAGATCGTATGACGCCTCAACCAGCGAGTGGTCGAGCTTTGATATGCTGCTCTGCAGCGGAAGAACCATGAACGGGAAGAAGGTATACACCATTCCAAAGAGGACCGCCCCCTCCGAGTACATCATCTGCATCGGCTGGTCTATGATTCCTATCTTCATCAACAATGTATTTACAAAGCCGCTGTCTCTCAGTATATTTGACCATCCATTCAGTCTGATAAGACCATTTACCCAGAATGGCAGCATGATGAGAAGTGTGAGCATTCCGCGTATCTTGTCCGGCACCTTGCACAGCATATAAGCAAATGGATAAGATATGATGAGGCATATCACGCTTGTCTCAAATGCCATGACAATCGACTTCCACATGACCGTCAGATACAGCGGATCAAATATCTTCTTATAGCTGTCAATTGAGAACTTGCCGACAACTCCGCCATATGCCCCCTTCGTCATAAAACTTATGACCACAACATATATAAGTGGGATGAGAAGGAAAAACAACAGCCACAGAGATGTTGGACCAACCATACACAATATCGGCAGAGTATTTCTTTTCTCCTTTTTCTTTTTTTCTTTCATAGCAAAGCCTCCTTGCATAGCCGAAACTTAATTCGGTTATCATTACACGCAGATATTTCTTATTTAAGAACTGCATCCTCTATGGCGTCGTACATCTTATCCTCCTTGGTGTGTATGACAACCGCCTTGTCCGGCTCCCAGTAAACTGATACCGCCGTGCCATCAGGATATACCGTGGCATCAGGATGATTGTTGACCTTGACTTCCTTGCCATTTGGCAGTTCCACTATAGTCTTAAGGACCGAACCAACATAGATCTGATCCTTGACGATTCCTTTCAGTGTAAATCCATCCACCGGCTTGTCTGACAGATGCGTATTTTCGGGACGTACCGATATATACACGATCTCTTCCTTAACAAATCCCTCGCCCTTCGCTCTGACCTTTCCATTTTCCATCGTAAGTCCAAGATCAGTGCCTTCTATGGTGTCCACATTTGCCTCGAATATGTTGGACTCTCCTATGAAGCTTGCAACAAATTTGGTCTGTGGGTTCTCGTATATCTCTTTTGCCGTACCGATCTGCTCGAAGTGTCCCTGATGCATGACAGCTATCCTGTCGCTCATGGTAAGCGCCTCCTCCTGATCATGGGTTACATACACAAATGTGATTCCCAGCTTCTTCTGCAGCCTCTTGAGCTCCACCTGCATCTGCTTTCTGAGTTTCAGATCAAGTGCTCCGAGCGGCTCATCAAGAAGCAGTACCTTCGGTGAGTTTACCAGTGCCCTGGCAATTGCAACTCTCTGTTTCTGTCCACCCGACATCTGGGATGGCTTTCTCTTCTCAAATCCATGGAGCTGTACCAGATCCAGCATTTCCAGAACCTTTTTCTTTATCTCCTTCTTGTCCATCTTCTTCTCAACAAGACCAAATGCTATGTTGTCAAATACTGTCATGTGAGGAAAAAGAGCGTAACTCTGAAACACCGTGTTGACATCCCTGTTGTACGGCGCCAGCTCTGTGACGTCCTTATCTTCTATATATACATTTCCCTCTGTGGGTGTCTCGAAACCTGCAATGATACGAAGTGTTGTAGTCTTGCCACATCCCGATGAACCAAGCAGCGTCAGGAATTCACCCTCGTATATGTCAAGGCTGATGGGCTTCAGCACCTGATTGTCGCCAAATGACTTTGTTATGTTTTTAAGCTGTACTATTGCTTTTCTCTCTTCCATCAGCAACTCACCTCACTCTTTTCTAAAGTAGTAATCAAAGTATTGATTCTCCATGTTCTCCTGTCCTTATCCTCATGACATCGTCAACATTTGTTATAAATATTTTTCCATCTCCGACCTGTCCGGTGGAGAGTTTCTCACATATCTCTGTGAGTATGTCATCCAGATCTTCGTCCAGTATTACTGTCATGACGTAGAGCTTTGGCAGGAGGTTGATCTCCATTCCAAGTTTCTTGAATTCTTCGCTGTAGCCTTTCTGGTGTCCGCAGCCCATGGCCGACATTACGGTAAGTCCACTGTATTCATTTTTGCTGAGTATCTTCTTGAGCGGCTCAAGCTTCTCTGGTCTGATGATGAGTTCTATCTTCTTCATATCCATTCCTCCTTACAAATAAAAAAGAGAGCGGCGGAGTCATATTCCTATAAGCTCCTTTGCTCTCTTCTATGTGTTCTTGCTTTTAATTTTCACTCATTGTAGAGTCTGGTATAATACCAAGGTCAATGTTTTTTGCCAATTCATTAATTGTTTATTTTATTCGGCAGATATGATTTATTTTGGTAACTGAGATTTGAACCTACTTAATATTGTTAACCCAGTCAGTTGTCTTATGCCTGTAACCTTTTTATCCTTTTCTGCCAGTTTCCTTCCTGTTTGCAAAAAAAATATCCCTGGGCGGGCTTTTTTGACCGTCCAGGGACAATCCGGTCCTAAGAGCAGTTCTGTTTTTTATGCTCACTTTATAGCAAAAGGCCACGGTCTAACATTCACCGTGACCTTTGAAGATCTAAATCTGCTATATGAAAAAATCCCGTTCTTAAAACTACCTCATATATGGCGTATCCCACAGCTTGAGCTTTGTTCCGATGCCTTCTCTGAGTGCCTTCTGGTAACACTCGTAGCCCCAGCCGACATCAAGGATCGGCATGCCGCCAAGGCTCACAAGAAAGATCTCGTCATCGCTTGTTCGTCCCGGCTCAAGGCCGCGCATTATGTTCCCCAGATGCCTGATCTCACTCTTCTCTATCCAGCCATCCGTCACCATATTTACAAAATGTATTCCCGGTGTTCCGAGGGATATCCTGTTGCCGTCCTCATCCCACTCCTGATACACATTTACATATTCCTCATACATCTGAATGTTGTCAACAACCTTCGTCACATGATCCCTGACAAACTCCAGATCCATATCCATGGTTCCAGATGATATGATAGTGCATCCCGGTTTTACCCATGCCGGATCTATAACCGGCCATTTTCTCGGTTCAACAGATACCGCCTCCGCTATGATATCCGCATCCCTCACGGCCTCCTCCAGAGTATCACAGATGACTATCTCCTTGAGACTCTTATAGTTCTCCCTGGCAAAATCCGCCAGCTCATGGGCTGTGTGCGAGGTCTTTGAGCTGCCCTTGATCTTCAGCACCTCCATATCCGGGAACTTTGCCATGATAGCCATGAGGCTTGTCCTTCCTATGACTCCTGCGCCGAGGATCGTCAACACCTTGCTATCCTTTCTTGCAAGATACATGGCAGTAAGTCCGGGCATTGCCCCGGTTCTCATGGCACTTAAGAGATTGGCTGACATATACGCCAGCGGCTGACCTGTCTCCACGTCATTTAATGTCGCCATGAGTATGGATCTCGGCAGACCCTTGTGTGAATTTCTGCCATTTGAGCCATACCATTTCTCACCACACATATGAAATCTGCCGCCAAGGTATGCCGGCATCGCCATGAATCTTCTGTCTGCAGAATCCGCAAGCGGGAAGTTCGGAATATCCGACTTCTCCGGGAATATGAGCTGTACACCGTGGTCGTTATGCGCTCTGCCGCCCATGAGATAATCACCCTCACTTAAGAGTGTTATAACCTCTCCTATCGTGTCCACAGCCCTGTCCGCATCAAGTACACCCGCCTTTATCATGTCCTCTTCATTCAGAAATAAGAATTCAACCTTGCTGTCCATACTGCCACCTCCTGCTGTAATTCCTGTCATCCACAAAATATCTGATCTTTGTTAGCCATTACCACAGTCCAACTGTATATATATCAAATCATGCATTTTGCGATGTTATTACTTTACGTTTTTAAAGCACCTTCTATAAATCTCCACTACATCAGACTTCGTCAGAGGCACCCTGCAATGCTCAAGGTCCTCTGATGCCGCCTTCTCAGCCATCTCGTCAAAGTCCTTCTCATACGGCACGCCCAGCTCGCCGAGATCCGAGGTCAGACCCATATCCTCATACAACTTCTGTGTCTTTGATATTGCCTCTCTGGCTATATCATAAGGATCCTTTGTCTTGTCTATATTCCACACATTCACGCCGTAATTTACGAGAACCGGAAGGCTCTTCTCGTTAAGAATGTAATCCATCAGAACCGGCGTGATGATCGCAAGTCCGTGTCCATGTGTTATGTCATAGTAAGCACTGAGCTGATGCTCTATGGAGTGCGCCGGCCATGGACCGTCCTTGCCACACGCTATGAATCCATTTATCGCCCACTCAGATGCCCAGAGGATATTTGCCCTGGCGTCATAGTTGTCCGGCTCTGAGACTGCCACCGGGCCATACTTGATAAGTGTTTTAAGAAGCGCCTCCATCATGCGGTCCTGCATGTATGTGTCTCCGTTATCTGCAAAATAAACCTCAAATATATGGTTCATGATATCCGCCACACCTGCTGCCGTCTGATATGCAGGAACAGAAAATGTATACTCAGGGTCAAGTATCGCATATGCCGAATAGAGCAGATCAGATGCAATGTCCTTCTTCTGCTTTGTCTCCTCATTTGTGATAACTGCAAATGGATCCATCTCGGAGCCCGTCGCAGCCATAGTTGCAACAGCTATGATCGGCACTGCTTTTTTTATCTTCTCAGAGTGTCCCACCAACTCCCACGGATCTCCATCATAGCACGCTCCGGCTGCTATAGCTTTGGAACAGTCTATCGTACTTCCTCCACCTACGGGAAGTATCACCTTCACATCATTTTCCGCACACAGCTTTACTCCCTTCTTCACAGTTGTGAGTCTCGGGTTGGGTTCCACACCCGAAAGCTCAATGTGGGAAATGTGACTACAGTCAAGTAACTCGATTATCCTATCGTACAGCCCTGTCCTCTTTATACTTCCGCCTCCGTACACCAGCAGAACACTATCTCCGTATTCGCTGATGTACCCTGGCAGATCATCAATGGCGCCCTTGCCAAATGATACCTTTGTCGGAATATTGTAAAAAAAGTTCTCCATGTTATATCTCCTTTTCTGACTGTTATCATTGATACTTTTTACTCTCTGAAGTTTTCTTATCTTACTCCACAGAATTTCTCCGCCAATAATATACAACCATGATTCATATATTGTCTACCTAACAGCCTTGAACCTGTCGCACCTGAGAGAATGGCCAAATATTATTATAATCAACAACGTTATGCTATCTCACAGCTTTAAATCTGTCATACCGTAGAGAAGATATATCCACAACCGTCTTCTCGCCGAGTGCCATCTGTGAGAGCATCAGTCCCACAGCCGGTGCTGTTCCAAATCCATGTCCTGTAAATCCACATGCCAGTATAAGTCCCGGAACCTCGTCAACCTCGCTTATGACTGGAACACCATCGTAGCAGAGATCAAGCCATCCGCCCCAGGTCCTTACGATCTTGGCATCAGCCAGCATCGGAATGTAGCCCATTATCGCCCTGCATCCGGCAGATACGGTGAGTGGTGAAGTCCTGAGCTCATCCAGTCCCATGTCCGTTGTCTCCTCAAGTCCCGAATCCGAACCAAATACAAATGATCCGTGCTGTGACTGATGTCCGTAAAAGTCAGCGGATGCAACACCAAGCATGATGTCGAACATGTGCGGCTGCACCTCCGTAACCAGCGCCTCCTCAAAATACTTTGTCATCGGCACGTCTATTCCAACTGTCCTTGCGATGAATCTGCTCTCATATCCGGCAGCCAGGATAACCTTGTCCGCCTCGAACACCTCACCTGATTCCAGTATGACCTTTCTGAGTTTTCCCTTCACCTTCTCAAGTGCAACGACCTTTGCGTCAGTGAAGAAATTTACCCCGAGCTCAGTTGCCCTCTTGTAGTACGCAAGAGTCGTCAGCATAGGATTTGCGTGTCCATCTGTAGGACACCAGCTGGCGCCTATTATCTCGTCAGAGAGGTATGGGCAGATCTCCTTCACCTCTTTGCCGTCTATGATCTTCATGTCAAGTCCGAGAGAGTTAGCATTTGCCGCAAGATTCTTAAGTTTCTCCATAAATTCATCCGCTTCATCTTCTACATTCGTCTCTCCAAGTTCCTCACGGATCACTTTGATCTGCTCTCGCAGCACATATTCTTTCTGATTTTTGTCAATATTCACTTTAACTTTCTGTTGGATCTTCTGCTTCAATTTCAGAACATCTAGTTCTTCCTGCAGCATGACAAGCATTAATTCACAGCGCTCTTTTAGATCCATTTCTTCCAAAAGTTTCTGTTTCTCTGGATAAGAAAATGGAATATGTGTTGCAAGTTCGTCCACCAGAATCTCCACATCTGTCAATAATAAAATATAATTTACTATATTCTGATCCAAATGTGGCCAGGCTTTCGCATAACCTTCAAGTGCTTCTTTGATCATTCGAAGAAATGCTTCTCTTTCAAATTCCTCAAATGACTGTTGTTCTACATGATCATATAAAACCTCTACTTTATAGAATG
>ERZ857827.1135-NODE-1135-length-29443-cov-3.671499_pt1 | contig 29443 bp, 27 predicted proteins | sample MGYA00519761_ERZ857827 | MGnify/ENA primary metagenome ERZ857827 (study PRJEB31778, sample SAMEA3449370) | human gut metagenome | biome: human gut; feature: human-associated habitat; material: faeces | place: United Kingdom | collected 2010/2012 ... | reverse complement strand
CCCGGCGCAAGCCCTGCCCTGATGGGTAAATGCGCCAGCCTCGGGGTCGATTTGAGCTTTTTCAGCCCGCAGGGCCGCTTTCTGGCCCGGGCCGTAGGCGAAGAGCGGGGCAACGTCCTGCTGCGGCAGACCCAGTACCGCATCGCAGACAGCGAGGCAGAGAGCTGTCTCTATGCGCGCAATTTCATCCTGGGCAAAGTCTATAACGCCCGCTGGGTGCTGGAACGGGCCACCCGCGACCACCCCCAGCGGGTGCCGGTGGAACAGCTCAAGCATACCAGCGCCCAGCTGGCGGCGGCGCTGCCCCTCATCGAGCAGTGCGACGACCTCGACCAGCTTCGCGGCCTGGAGGGTGAGGCGGCGCAGCGGTATTTCGACTGCTTTGATTCACTCATCCTGCAGCAGCACGATGATTTTTCTTTCGCAGGCCGGAGCCGCCGCCCGCCGCTGGACAATACCAATGCCCTGCTCTCCTTCGCTTATTCGCTTCTGGCCTCCGACTGCACGGCGGCTCTTCAGAGTGTGGGCCTCGACCCCTACGTCGGCTTTCTCCACCGCGCCCGGCCCGGGCGCAGGAGCCTCGCCCTCGACCTCATGGAAGAGCTGCGCACTGTTTACGCCGACCGTTTTGTACTCTCCTGCATCAACCAGAAAATCATGACGCCGAAGCATTTCCAGAAGCAGGAGAACGGGGCCGTCCTTCTCACCAATGAGGGCCGCCGCGCCTTTCTGGGCGGGTGGCAGACCCGCAAGCAGGAGACCATCACCCACCCGTTCCTGAACGAAAAGCTTCCGTGGGGCCTCGTGCCTTATGTGCAGGCTCTGCTTCTGGCCCGCACCCTGCGGGGCGATATGGAGCTTTACCCGCCATTTTTCTGGAAGTGAGGGATGTGTATGCTGGTCCTTATCACCTACGACGTCAATACCGAAACTCCTGCCGGGCGCAAACGTCTGCGCAAAGTCGCCAAGCGCTGTGTGGACCACGGCCAGCGGGTGCAGAACTCCGTGTTCGAGTGTCTGCTGGATGCCGCGCAGTATGCCGTTCTCAAGGCGGAGCTGATGTCTCTCATCGACCCTGCGCTGGACAGTCTGCGCTTCTACCAGCTGGGCAACAACTATAAGAACAAGGTGGAGCATATCGGCGTTCATCCGCCCTTCGAGCAGGACGGCCTGCTGTTGTTCTGAGTTTCCCGCCCCGGTGCGAAGGGCGAGTTCTCAGCATTTTTCCGGCACCTTCGCACCGGATTTTTGTGTCATTTTGCATGATTTGGATAGTTCTTTGACCCGTTGTAAATCAAGGCTCTTCTAAATTCGTGCAGAATGTTGTATAATTTGTTTGAAAATAGAGATTTTGTCTCTGTTTTTGCTGTCGCCCTCCTCGCGGAGGGCGTGGATAGAAATTTCATAACGTCATGGAACACCTCGGGCATATACGGGTCGCCCTCCTCGCGGAGGGCGTAGATAGAAATCAGCATTGCCAATACACAGCCTGCATCCGGCAAGACGTCGCCCTCCTCGCGGAGGGCGCAGGTAGAAATCGACACAAAAATATGGTAAACTCTTATTAAGTTGTTGCCATGCGCTCTCTAAGGAACTGAGTATTTTGACCTACAATTCCGTCTCTTAAAGACGTTGGTTGAAATCAGTTTGTGTTCCCCGGTGCATTCTTCGACTTGAAGTCGCTCCTATTTGAGGGGTGTGGATAGAATAACATAATAATCATATCGCGGTTCTCAAAGGCGTAACCAAGACGTCCTCTTCACCGAGGGCGCAGATAGAAATTGTCACAACCACGCCGGTCTTTTCAGCATCAAGGTTGCCCTCCCCGCAAAGGGTACGGATAGAAATCAGTTTCCACCTCGAATCGGGCATCGCCACAATTTTTCCAAAAAGGAGTTTTCCATGCACTACGTCCATGCCAAGACCCTGCTTTCCGCCCAAAACGGCATGAACCTGTACCGGGGCTGCACGCATGGCTGCATCTACTGCGACTCCCGCAGCGTCTGCTATCGCATCGACCACGCCTTTGAAGACATCGAGGTCAAGCAGAACGCGCTCGTTCTGCTGGAAGACGCATTGCGGCGCAAGCGGAAGAAATGCATGATCGGCACCGGCTCCATGTCCGATTGCTATCTTCCGCTGGAAATGGAGCTGGGCTATACTCGCCGGGCGCTGCAGCTCCTTTATGACTACGGCTTCGGCGTGGCCGTCCAGACCAAATCCGACCGCATCCTGCGGGATCTGGAACTGCTGAAAAAGATCAACGGGCGGGCCAAAGCCGTGGTGCAGATGACCCTGACCACCTGGGACGACGGGCTTTGCCGCATTCTTGAGCCCAACGTCTGCCCCACCGGCGCCCGGCTGGAGGCGCTTCGAGCCTTTCAGCAGGCGGGCGTGCCCACGGTAGTGTGGCTGTGTCCCATCCTGCCCTTTCTCAACGACACCGCCGAAAACCTGTCGGGCATTCTGCGGGGCTGCGCGGAAGCGGGCGTGAAGGGCATCGTCTATTTCGGCGCAGGCGTGACCCTGCGGGAAGGAAGCCGGGAATATTTCTACGCCCAGCTGGACCGCCATTTCCCCGGACTGAAGGAGCGCTACATTCACACCTACGGCGACGCTTACGAGCTGCTCAGTCCCGCCGACCGGGAGCTGTCGCCGCTGTTCCACGCCTTCTGCGAGGAGCACGGGATGCTTCACCGGCCGGAGGAGGTTTTCCGCTTTCTGCATACCCTGCGGGAAGAAGCGCCGGTAGGCGAGCAGATGAGCCTGCTGGACGGGTTGGGATGAACAGAAATGACCGAGTGGTCTCAAAAGTACATTCAGGTCGCAGATTTCGTCATCTGCGACCTGTTTTTTGAGCGAGTCGTTCGTTATCATCAAAAGGGAGAAAAAGCGAGAAGGAGTGTGCCGTCTCGATGCATGGAAAGGTTTCGATTCAAACGGTGCGAAAAACAATCCGGCAGGATCCCAATACCCAAAAAGAAATCATCGTCTGCCCCGGGGGCGCTTATGCGACGCTCTCCGCCTTTGAGGGAGAGCCGGTCGCGCGCTTCTTTGCCGGACGGGGCTGGAATGCTTCCGTGTGCGAATACGGCGTTGAAGAAAAGGCCCGTATGCCGGGGCCGCTCCTGCAGCTGGCGCAGGCCGTGGCTCAGGCCCGTCGGGAAAATGATTTTGTCGCCGTTTGCGGCTTTTCCGCCGGAGCCAATCTCGCTGCACTGCTGTGCACCCGCTATGAAGAAGCCGCCCGTCTGCTGGACACAAAGCCGGAGGCCGTCCGGCCGGACGCGGCGGTGCTGGGCTATGGCGTATATCGTTTTCCGGCGGGGATGGTTCCTCAGCCCGCAGAAAAATTCGGGCAGGTCTCCGGGCAGTCCGACCGTTTGCCGAAATGCTTTCGACCGGCCCTGCGTCAAACGGCGCAGGGCGACCGGCTGGATTTTGAAGCGCTGACGCTGGAATACGCCGTCGGGCGCCAAGACCCGTCCGCCGCTGAATGGCGGAGCCTGAGCCCGGCAGAACTGGCCGGGCCGGAAACGCCGCCCGCCTTTCTCTGGGCCACCCGGGAGGATACCATGGTTCCGCCGGAACAGTCGCTTTTCTATGCGCGGGCCTTGTGGGCCCATGGCGTTCCGGCGGCGCTGCATGTCTTCAGCCGGGGGGATCACGGCGAGGGACTGGCCGGGCAGAACCCGGAAAGCCGCTTCTGGCCGGAAATGGCCCACTCATGGCTGCTCGCCCTCATAGGGGCAAAGACCTGACGGCAGAACACCGCCCGTAGACGCGGGCACTTCGCTGTTTCGGTAGCGCTTGCGATACTGGCTGGGCGTCAGCCCCGTCGCCTTCAGAAAACTGCGGTTGAAACTGGAAATTTCCCGATAGCCGCAATGCATGGCGATCTCCATCACGTTCAGCTTGGTCAGGGTCAGCAGCAGCGTAGCCTTTCGCATGCAGGACATATTAACGTATTCCTTCGGGGAGACCCCGACCACCTGATGAAAGACCCGTCGGAAATAGCTCTGGCACATCCGGCATTCCCCGCTCAGCTCTTCGATGCTGGGCAGCCGTTCCTGATCCAGACAGCGGCTGATCATATCCAGCGCCGGGGCGATCAGCGGCAGACGCTGATCGGCGTGGATATGCAGCTTGGGCAGATCGGCGGACGCATCCGAAAGCATCAGCAAAAACGAATAGACATTCAGCGCAAATTGCTCCTGCCCATGCCGCCGCATATGCGTATGATGATTATCCTCCAGCAACAGCCGCGCCTGCGCGGCCAGCTGGGGGTATTTTTGTTGATCCAATACCCCGCAGATGCCCATTTCCGTCTGAATAATCCGGTTCAGATTGCCAAGGCTTCCAATGCCGCTCTGGGTAAAAAGGGAGATCAGATCAATATAGGCCCAGTTCCATTGGCTGAACTCCTTGGTGGAATTACAGGAAATGTGCCGCTGAAAGGGAAAAATAATGACAATATCCCCGGGCTTGCAGGGTTCGCTTTTGCCGTCCACATAGCTGACGCATTCGCCGCTGACGCAGTAGCCCAGCTCCAGATGGCGGTGATAATGCAGATACGTTACCTCAAACACATCCAACGGAACCGGCGCATTGGGGATGGTCTGCGCGCCGTAGCTCAGGGGCGGCAAATCCACATAAACCTCGGGAAGATGTGAATAGTAGCGTTTTTGCATAGTTTTGAGCTCCTTTTGCCTAGTTCGGCCATTTCCCTTCGATTATACTACAATCATCGGACCGGTCGCAAGAAATTCATGCATTGCAAGGAGGCTTATCCCCATGAAACGGAGTCTTTCTCTGGTACTTGCCCTGATGCTTCTCTTCAGCCTGACGGCCGTCTCAAGCGCTTTTGCGCAAGAAGCGCCCGTTACGGTTACTTTCCAGACGTGGAACCCCGGCGAAGGCAGCAAAATCAAGGACATCATCGCTGATTTTGAAGCGGAAAATCCCGACATCCACGTGGAATACATCTGCATGCCCTACTCGGATCATCTGGCGGATCTGCAGGTGAAGCTGTTCTCCGGCGAAGGCCCGGATGTATACGGCATGAACGCCGGCGCACCCTACGCCACCTTCCGTGATTTCGAGGTGGAGCTCAGCGAGCTGGCCGCCGCAGCCGACGGCGAAAACTGGAAGGACGTTTATCTTCCCTTCTGCCTGAACCTGCTGGAATCCGACGGCCAGTACTACGGCCTGCCTCTGGGCCTGACCTACGCCGGTTTCCTGTGGGCCGATATGAATTACTTCACCAAGTACAATCTGGAGCTCCCCGCCAGCTATGACGAGCTGAAGACCGTGGCGGCCGCCTTCCGTCAGAACGGCGAACTGCCCCTGCTCATCGGCGCCAAGGACAGCTGGATCAATACCGACACCTTTATCAACATCGCGGGCGATACCGGTGCGGAGGTGCTTTACAGCGCCATCGAGGGTCAGGCCAGCTGGGAAAGCCCGGAACTGGTCTCCGCCTTCTCCATCTGGCAGCACTGCTTCACCGACGGCGTTTTCCAGGATGGCGCGCTGGGGGTAAACGTGTATAACGACGCTTGGGATATGTTCGGCACCAGCGCCAAAGCGCCCATGATGGTCAACGGCTCCTGGGTCATGGACAGCTATCTGAACAGCGACCCGGCCATGCAGGCGGTTTTCTGCGGCGAAAGCAGCAATCACCGTCCCTTCCTGATCGACTGGAACAACGACGGCAAGCTGAGCGGTCTGGCCGCCTCCATCGATGTGGTGCTGTGCCTGAATACCAACAGCCAGCACAAGGAAGAGGCTTTCCGCTGGATGAACTATCTGGCCAGCAAGGGTCAGGATGTGCTCATCAACCAGAGCATGAGCTACTGCCCCACCCGCACCGACATTGAGCTGAATGTGCAGGGCCTCAACGAAAACGGCATGGAAAATCTGGATTATATCGTCAAGACCGCCGAAACGGAAATTCGCGGCATCCGCACCATTCCCTACGCCGATCTGGATCAGCAGCTTGCCGAATGCCTGTCCGCTCTGGCCACCGGGGAAATGACCCCCGAGCAGGCCGCTCAGGCCATGGAGGCCGTCAGCGCCGCCATCGAACGGTAATCGCATCACCTTTTCGCGGGCGGTGAAAAGCCGCCCGCGAACGCTGTAAGGAGGCTCCCATGCGTTCTATGCACCCAGCGCAGACCCTGCGGCCCATTTCAGCAAAAACGGCCGCTTCCCGGCGAAGAGAACTGGCTAACTATTGGTTCATCGTGCCGATTTTTCTGCTGTTCGCCACCTTTATCGTTTACCCCATCATCTACAACTTCATTCTCAGCGGCTATGACTGGAACGGTGTCAGCCTGACGCGCAAGGCCGTCGGCCTGAAAAACTACGCCGCCACCCTGCGGGATCCCGTTTTTTTCAAGATTCTGAAAAATTTTGCCGTTTTCGGCTTCAGCACCATCGTCATTCAAGCGCTGCTGGCGATGGTCTTCGCTTCGTTTTTCATCAACCGGATCTGGGGTTCTTCCCTGTACCGCATTCTGATCTACCTGCCCGTAGTGGTCACGCCCACCATTATCGGCCATGTTTTTTCCCGCTTTTTTGAAGCCAACTACGGAATGCTCAATACCTTTCTGCGCAGCGTCGGCCTGTCCGGACTGACGCGAACCTGGCTGGCGGATCCTTCGCTGGCGCTGGGCTGCCTGATCTTCGTCAACATCTGGCAATGGACGGGCTATTCCATGCTGCTCTACTATGCCAGCATGCTCAACATTTCGGAAGATCTCTACGAGGCCGCCAGCATTGACGGTGCCGGAAAGGTCGGCCAGTTTTTCCGGATTACGCTGCCGCTTTTGCGCAGCACTCATTTTACCGTCTTCATTCTGGGCGCGCTGGGTTCGCTGAAGTGCTATGACATCGTTTATGTTCTGACCGGCGGCGGCCCCAACCACGCCACGGAAACCTTCTCCACCTACATTCAGGAATTTGCCTTTTCCACCTTCAAGCAGGGCCGCGCCTCCACGCTGGTGGTATTCATGTTCCTGATCGCCATGGTGATCACCGCCGCCCAGCTGGTTCTGTACTACCGGGGCGACCAGGAAAAGGAGATGAACCTGTGAAAAACTCCCTTTGCTACCGGATTCTGTCCGGCGTCATCTGCCTGCTGGCCACGGCGTTTTTCCTGTTCCCGCTGGGGATTATGCTCTGGCGTTCCTTCCAGAACGGCGGCTTTTCCAATTACGAAAAGGTCTTCGAAAGCTACAACCTTCTTATCAACTTTTGGGCCAGCCTGCAAATCGTGGGCGGAACGCTGCTGGTGGTCATGCTTGCCGTTTCGCTGGCGGCCTATGGGTTCTCCAAGCTTCCCTTTCCCGGAAAGCGCGCCCTGTACTATATTCTGCTGACCGGCATGATGATTCCCACGGCGGCGGTGCTGTTTCCGCTGTTCCGCATCGTGCGCGGGATGGGGCTGCTGGGTTCTCCCCTGTCCGTCATTCTGCCCTACGCCACCTTCAGCTGCTGCTTCAATCTGATGATCCTGAAGAATTACTACGATTCCATTCCCAATGAAATGATGGAAGCCGCAACCATCGACGGCGCGTCCCGCTGGCAGATTTTCTTCAAGGTGATGATGCCCGTCGCCAAGCCCGGACTGGCCGTGGTGCTGATGCAGACGTTCCTGACCGCCTGGAACGAGCTGCAAATGGTGAAAACCTTTATCACCGATCCGCTTCGGCAGCCCCTGTCGGTGGTTCCCATTCGTTTTGCCCAGACCTCGGTGGCCAGCCACGATTTTACCACGGAGGTGCTCTACGCAGCGCTGGTCATCTGTCTGATTCCCGTGGTCGTTTTCTACGCATTTGCCGCCCGGTCGCTGGTAGCCGGTCTGACCAGCGGCGCGGTAAAAGGATAAAGGAGAGGAAAAAAGATGAAACTGGAATACCCGGTCTATCGGGACAAAGTCATGGGCTGCTGGGCTGGAAAAAACGTCGGCGGCGTGCTGGGCGCGCCCTTTGAGTGCAAGCGGCAGTTCAACGGAGACGTGGACTTTTACACGCAGGATCTGAGCAAGGGCCCGGTGCCCAACGACGATCTGGATCTGCAAATCGTCTGGCTGGCGGCGGTGGAACGGTACGGCCGCAACGTGAACGCCTCTATTCTGGGCGAATACTGGCTCAGCTTTGTCACCCCCAACTGGGTGGAATACGGAACGGGCAAATCCAACCTGCGGGCCGGGCTGCTGCCGCCGCTCAGCGGCCACGTGGACAATGTGTACCGCAACAGCTGTGGATGCTTTATCCGTTCCGAGATCTGGGCCTGTCTGGCTCCCGGCCAGCCCCAGTTAGCCGCTCAGTATGCCCGCGAGGACGCCATCGTCGATCATTCGGAGGAGGGCATGTACGCGGAAATTTTCACTGCGGCCCTGCAAAGCGCCGCCTTTGTGGAAAGCGACCCCAACACCCTGATCGACATCGCCCTGAGCTATGTGCCTGCGGACAGCGCCTTGGCCCGCGCCATTGCCGAGGCCCGGCGCTGCTATCAGAATCAAGTAGACTTCCGGGAGGCCCGGAAGCGCGTCCATAACACGGCTCCCGGCACCTTCGGCCTGCAGGAATGGACGCTGGATGAAATTCCTGTAAAGGACAACGAGGGAATGGAGCTGGGTACGCCCGGCTTTGACGCGCCGGAAAACGTAGCGTTCAGCATGCTGGCATGGCTGTACGGCGAAGGCGACTTTGGCCGCAGCCTTTGTCTGGCCAATGCCTGCGGCGAGGACACCGACTGCACCTGCGCCACGCTGGGAGCGACGCTGGGCATTATCATGGGGGCCAAAAATCTGCCGGAGAAATGGCTTGCCCCGCTGGATGACAAGATCGCCACGCTCTGCATCAACCGCACCAGCGAGGGCGTATGGGTGCCCGCCACGGTCACGGAACTAACCGACCGGGTGGTTCGTCAGGCTCCGCTGTTTGTGGGGCAGCAGCTCTGCGATATTTATGCTCCCGGCGGCGTTGTTTTTGAGTGCCGTTCGGGGCGCGGCCTGTATTGTCCCCAGTCCGCCCGCTATCTGAAAGGGCTGAACGGCCACAAGAAGGATATTGACCTGACGCCCGCCGAAGTGGCCGCCCTGACGCCGTACCATGTGCGCTATGCCTACCCGGCCTTTTCCATGGACGTGGATTACCGGGGCAGCGTGACCTTTACCCCCGGCATCGAGCGGCGCATCACCGTGACGCTGGTCAATTCCTTCACCCAGTACCAGCAGCAGTGGGCGCGCGTCACGCTGTATACGCCGCCCTGCGCAGCCGTCTCCTCGCCGCGCACCGTGATGCTTCCCCTGAACAACCATGTAGGCGCCAAAGCGGAATGCACCTTTGCCTTCACCGCCGACGAAACTGCTCCCGCCAAGCTGGAGCTGCTGGTAGACGTCGCACTGGAGGGCCGCCATTCCAACGGCATCGCCAAAGTGACGCTGATGGCGGCAGAGGCCGAAGCGGGATTTTGATGCTCAAACGCTTATCAAAAAACGCCTTCCCGTGAAAGGAAAGGCGTTTTTGGCATACAGAATGCTTCTCTTACTGCTCCGGCCGGGTAATATCCTTGCCGAAGTATTTTTCGGAAATGCGGGTCAGCTCGCCTTCCGCGTCCAGCTCGGCGATGGCCTGATTGACCGCCTCCAGCAGAGAGGCGCAGCGTTCTTCCTTGCGCATGGGCAGGGACACCTTCGAAGCCTCTTCCGTCAGGGCCACCACCTTCAGGTTGGCGTCGGGATGAACGCTCATGTAATCATAGAAGGAAACCTCCGCGTTCAGCGTCGCGTCCGCCCGGCCGGACAGCACCATCTGAATGGTCTGATCCAGCGTGTCCACACCGGCGGCGGTCGCGCCGTAGCTCTCGGCCAGCGTCATATAGGTGCTGGCGATCGAATTGGCGGTATGCTTGCCCTTCAGATCCTCAAAGGACTGGATGTCCGTATTGTCGCCCCGCACAATCAGCGCCGTGCGGATGTAGCCGTAGGGCGTGGAAAAATCATACTTCTGCGCGCGCTCGTCCGTTACCTCCACGCCGTTGGCGGCGATGTCGTAGCGGCCGGAGTCCAGCCCGGCAAAAATGCCGTCCCACTCGGTTTCCGCAAAGGTCGCGGTCACGCCCAGCTTGGCGGCGATGGCCTGCATGACCTCCACGTCAAAGCCCACCAGCGTGCCCTGCTCGTCGTGATAGGTCCACGGCGCCCACGCGCCCTCGGTCGCTACCACGATTTCGCCCCGGCTCTTGATTTCCGAAAGCAGATCGTCGCTTTCGGCCTGCGCCGCCAAAACGGTCAGCCCCATTACCAGCGCCAGCAGCAGCGCCGCAAATCCACGAAATTTACGCATATTCATCCTTCCTTTCGTTGTACGGGATCCAAGCATGGGATCCCCCTTTTCCCCGCGAAATCAGGCGCGGGGCTCCTGATCGCCATCGATCATCTGCAAAAAGGCGCGGGTGCGCGCTTCCTTCGGGTGATCGAAAAACGCCTTGGATGGGCCTTCCTCCACGATGACGCCGTTTTCCATAAAGGCCACCTTGTTGGAAACGTTCCGGGCAAAGCCCATTTCATGAGTGACCACCAGCATGGTCATGCCCTCCCGGGCCAGATCGCGCATGACAGCCAGCACCTCGCCGGTCAGCTCCGGGTCGAGGGCGGAAGTCGGCTCGTCGAAATAGATGATCTCCGGGTCGGAGGCCAGCGCCCGGGCAATGGCCACCCGCTGCTGCTGGCCGCCGGAAAGCTCGGCGGGATAAGCGTCCGCCCGGTCGGCCAGCCCGACCTTTTCCAGCATTTTCATACCGATGGCCTTTGCTTCCGCCTTGGGCATTTTCCGGGCAACCACCAGCCCTTCCATGATATTGCCCAGCGCCGTCTTGTTCAGAAACAGATTGTAGCTCTGAAACACAAAGGCCGTTTTGCGCCGAAGCCGGGCGATATCCCGCTTGGCCGCCTTTTGCAGGTCAAAGGTTTCGCCGTCGAAGGTCAGGGTTCCTCCATCGGCGCGCTCCAGAAAATTCAGGCACCGTAAAAGGGTGGTCTTGCCGGATCCGCTGGGGCCCAGAATAGCGACCACATCGCCCTTGTCCACCTCCAGACTCACATCCCGCAGGACGGACTGCTCGCCGAAGGATTTCCGGATATTGTCCACCCGAAGAAGACAGTCACGCCTTTCGTTTGCCGTCCCGTTTGCCATCTCGTTTGCCATAGGAAGACAGCCTCCTTTCCCCTGCCCGCTGAATAAACGTCAGAACCGTGGAAAACAGCAGGTAGATCGCCGCCACCTCGCAGTACAGGGGCAGCATTTCATAGGTCCGCGCCGCAATGCGCTGGGTGGCCATAAACATTTCCATCACGGTAATGTTGGCCGCCAGCGAAGTATCCTTCACCATGGAGATCAATGAGTTGGACAGGGGCGGGAAGGCCGTCCGCAGCGCCTGAGGCAGCACGATGCGCCGGATGATCTGCAGATAGCTCATGCCCACGCAGTAGCCCGCCTCCATCTGCCCGGCCGGGACGGCTTCCAGCGCTGCCCGCATGGTTTCGGCGCAGTACGCGCCCTCGTTGATGGAGAAAACGATAATCGCCGCCGGGAAGGGATCCAGCACAATGCCGATATCCGGCAGGCCGTAAAACACCACGAACAGCTGCACCAGCAGGGGCGTGCCGCGAATTACCCAGATATAGAACCGGGCGATCTGTTTCAGCACGCGGATGTTGGCGAACTGCACCAGCGCCGTGATGATGGCGATGACCATGGCCAGCGAAAACGAAATGACCGTCAGCGGGATGGTCATGGTCAGTCCGGGCAGCAATATCTGCCCGAAGGAGTCGATCAGCAGTTGGAGTACACGATTGTTCATTTCAATTCCTGCCTTTGTCTAAAACCGTTCTATAAAGGCCTTTTGTTCCAAGGAACGGCTACAGCCAATCGTCATGTTCGGCCTTGTACTGTGCCGTCAGCCCGTCCGCTTCCGCCACGAGGGCCTGCATTTCCTCCGGGCTGTACACGGTAGCCCCGCTGGCGCAGGCGTGGCCGCCGCCGTGATAGCGCTCCGCCAGCCCGTTCACCGACATGAACCGGGAGCGCAGCCGTACCCGAATGGAACCGTCCGGCGCATCGATGAAGGCCAGCTGGCAGATGCAGCCCCGGATGGTATCCAGATAGCCGATGGCGGCGCTGGCGCTCTCAAAGGAAAGGCCGAATTGTTCCTGCGTTTCCCGGTCAATCCGCAGCCAGGCCACGCCGTTTTCCGTGCGCTGAAGACGGTCATAGACCCATGCTTCAAAACGGAAGGAGTCGAACTCCCGCAGGTACAGCCGGGCGTAGAGCCGCTCCGTATCCACGCCCGCGTCCATCAGGAACGCGGCGCGCCGCAGCGTATCCCCGTTCACGCCGGGAAAACGGAAGCGGCCCGAATCCGTCACCATGCCCAGATACAGGCAGGCAGCGGCCTGCGCGTCCAATTTCAGCGTTTCCGGGAAGGTCTCCGCCAGCGCGGCGATCATTTCGCAGCAGGACGAGCAGTCCTCCTCCACCCACAGGGTCGGGGCGTAGGGCTCCACGTTGGGGTGATGGTCGATCTTGACCAGCTCCCGGCAAAGAGAAAAATTCGGGTTGGAAATCCGATCGGATGAGCCGGTATCCACCACGATTCCCAATGCATTGGCATAGGCCCCGTCGGGGATGGCAGGGTCGTCCGGCCCCAGAAAGGCCAGATGCTCGGAAACGTCGCTTTCCGGCAGATCGATCTGCTTTTCCGGGAAGCTGAGGCGCAGCATCCGCTGCAAACCCTTGCTGGCCCCTAAACAATCCCCGTCGGGTCGGCTATGACGGAAGAGCACGATATGCTCGTACTCCTCTATTTTCTGAAGAATGGGCAGCATCTTTTCCCGGGTCATTGCATTTCCTCCGCCAGTTTGTCCAGACGCTCCAGCATTTTCAGGGCCGTTTTCCGGTCGGGCACCGTGGCCCCGCTGGCCTTCTGATGGCCGCCGCCGCCGAAGGCAACGGCCACCGGGTTGATATTGACCCGGTCGGAACGCAGCTCGCACAGCACGCCTTTGTCGCTTTCCGTGAAGTTCACCCAGATATGAACCCCGGCAATATCCGCCATCACATTCACCATGCCGCGGGAAAGGGTAAAATCGTCCGTGTGATACTGCACCTTTTCCTCCTGCGAGGTGTAAATATAGGCCACGCGGTGGGGCGTAAACCAGATTTTCAGCGCGAACTGCGCCCGCAGGCGTACCTGCTCGTAATCCATGGCATACAGGCAGTTATACAGCTCGTTGGTATCAAAGGGCTGCTCCCGCAGGAAAGCGGCCAGCCGGAAGGTGCGGGCGCTGACCGCGTCATAGCGGAACCGGCCCGAATCCGTCACCATTCCCGTAAAAAGGGACTTGGCCGACAGCGGCGACAGCTTCCAGCCGGATTCCTGCGCCATAGCGGCGATCAGGCCGCAGCAGCTTTCAAAGCTGCTGTCCACGACTTCCGTCTCCGTGATAGTCTCGCAGAACAGATGATGGTCGATGCGCGCCGCAGCGCGGGCCGATGCATAGCGTCCGTCGCTGATGAGCGCCTTGGCGGACGTATCCAGCACCACGGCCAGCGCGCCCTCGTAGACCGCGTCGGGCACCTCGTCCATGACGCTGTCCTCCATAAAGGCATAGCGCCCGGCAGCGTCGCCCACCGCATAAACGGTCTTGCCCGGATAGTTGTCCAAAATCAGGTGCTTCAGGCCGATCTGGCTTCCCAGCGCATCCCCGTCCGGGTTCTGATGCCGGTGCAGCACAATCACCTCATGAGCTTCAATCAGCTTTCGAATGGCTTCAAACATAGGTTTTTCTTTCCCTGCTATTCTTTTTGTGGCAATGGCTTTCGATTCAAAACCAAATAGCCGTTTCCCATTATACAGGACAAGCCTATCTCTATGCAAGATTATGCGCCGCAGGTCAAAAACCGCATGCGCCGATAGTACACCGGAATCAGCAGAAGGATCGCGCCCAGCCATGCCAGCGGACTGGCCAGACAGATGCCGGTATAGCCAATCAGCCGGGACAGGAAGGTGGTCGCGGCAATGCGCACCACCAGTTCGATCATGCAGGCCATAAACGGCGAGCGGCTGTCCCCCATGCTCTGCTCGGCAGAGCGGTAAATCAGCAGGAAGCCCAGCAGCGGGTAAAAGGGCGCGACGGCCACCAGATAGCCCATCGCATATTCCACCACGGCGGCGGTCGGCGCGTCGATGAACAGGGAAACCACCTGTCTGCGGCAGACCAGCATCAGCGCGGCCATCAGCACATTGGCCGTGGTCAGCTGGATCAGCCCCGCCCGGACGCCCTCCCGGATGCGCCCATACAGCTTTGCGCCGTAGTTCTGAGCCACATAATTGGCCGCCGCAATGCCGAGCGCGTTGTTCATCAGCACGGAAAACTGATCGACTTTGGTCGCAGCCGTATATCCGGCGATGGCTGACGGCCCCAGCGCGTTCACCGCCGCCTGCATGGCCAGCTGGCCGATGCACATCACGGACATCTGAAAACCCATGGGAAATCCCACCTTCAGGTGAGCCGCCGTCTCCTGCCGCCATTCCATTCGGTTCATTCGGAAGGAAGACAGGCGCTGCCGCATGACCGGGTAGTTCCGCACGCCCACGATGGTACACAGAACAGCGGAGATCAGCTGACTGAGCACCGTGGCCCATGCCGCGCCCGCAACGCCCATCCGCAGGGGAACGATAAACAGAATATCCAGCGCCACGTTGCCCAGCGAAGACGCCACCAGAAAGATGACCGGCGTGCGGCTGTCCCCCAGCGCCCGCAGCATATTGGAGATCATATTGTAGAAGATCGTTGCGCCCGTCCCCAGCAGAATGACGAACATGTAGTCGTAGGCGGCTTCATAGATCGCTTCCGGCGTCTGCATCCACCGAAGGATGGGATGAGCCAGCAGGCAGCACAGCACCGTCAGCACAAGGGTGAAAAACAGGGACAGCGCCCACGAAATCCGAACGCTTCGCTCCATTCCAGCCTGATCCTTTGCGCCGAAGCGCTGCCCCAGACAGATGCCGAAGCCGCCGGTAAAGCCCTGAATAAAGCACAGCACCAGATAAATGATGATGCTGGTGGAGCCTACCGCTGCCAGCGCGTCCGCCCCCAGCGTGCGGCCCACGATCACAGAGTCGGCCAGCGTATAAAAGAGCTGGAACAGGTTTCCGCCGATTACCGGCAGTGCAAAACGAAGCAGCACCCGCGCCGGTTTTCCCTGTGTCAAATCCTTTTCCATAGATGTCATTCCTCCTGCGGGCTTTTCCCTATCCCATCGTGTATCTTCACTCTTTTCGGATCCGGACGCTATCCTATCATACAAACGGCCTGCCGTCAAAGAAAAACTGCGCCGAAAATCCCCTTTGCCGCGGCCTTTTCCCCGCCTTTTTTCCTTGCCTAAGCATTGCGGGCTATGCTATAATGATGCGAATGTGGCTTGCGTTACAAAAGTTTGCCATTCAGGAAGGGTTTGCTGTATGATGTGCCAAAAAAAGACCGGTTTTCTCTTTTCGAAGCGGCTGGCGGCCTGCGCGGCGGCGCTGGTCATGCTGCTGTCCCTGCTGCCTGCCGCTATAGCGGAGGAATCCGTCGCTGAAACGGCTGCTCCCGAAGTCACGGAAGCGCCCGCGTCCCAGCCTTCCGCCGAAGACAGTACCGCTGTCTTCACGCCCCTTTACGCCCTGCGGGACGATGCTCCGGCCCTGACCGCCGACGGCTTCCTTCCCGAAGACGCGGATCCGTCCTATTATCTGGTGATGAACGATGAAGCAGGCGAATGGACGTACGTGGACAGCCAGCTGTTCATCAACATCCGCCGCTTTCAGGACGTGGTGGAGCGCAACCGCAAGCTGGTGTGGTACGAAACCGAGATCAAGGTGATCCCGGGCGTGAAGTTCGTCACCCAGCATGCCAATCCCGAGCAGATTGGCCGCCGCTTCATGATGGCGGAGGATTTTGCCACTCAGCTCAACAGCATTCTGGCCTTCAGCGATGATTTCTACGGCTTCCGGGTCTATCAGAAGCGCCGCCCCGGCATCATTATCCAGAATGGGGTGCTTCTGGCTAACGACTCTTTGAAAGAGCCTCATTATACGCTGCCTTCCTATGACCTGATCGCCCTGTATCCCGACGGAAGCATGAAGACCTATCTGGCGGGCAGCATCGACGGCGAAGAGCTGATGGCGCAGGGCGCTACGGACACCTGGTGCTTCGGCCCCGTGCTGCTCAGCGAGAGCCAGATCGGCCAGCAGGTGATCGACAAGGTGTTCGAATACGCCAATCCCCGGCAGGCGCTGGGCATGATCGAGCCAAACCATTACCTGCTGATGACCGTGGAGGGCCGCAACAAGCGTTCCGACGGCGTGGGTCTGATCTGGGTGGCCGAAAGGATGAAGGAGCTGGGCTGTACCGAAGCCCTGAACCTGGACGGCGGCAACTCGGTCAAGCTGGTCTTTATGGGCCAGCTGGTGAATTCCGACCGGCATTATAATAAGAAGAACGACCGCTCCGTCACCAGTCTGATCACGCTGGGCACGTTCCCGCTGGACACGCTGAGCCAGACGGACGAGCAGTGACGGCAAAGGAGAATCAGAACCATGAGAAAATTTCGTTTGGCTTCCAGACTGACGGCGCTGGTACTGGCGGCGCTGCTGATGATGAGCGCGGCTTGGGCCGAGGGCACGGAGGACGCGGCGCTGCAGGCCCAATACGACGCGGCGCTTCAGCTATACGAGGCGGGCGATTATGCCGGGGCTTATGAAGCTTTCTCCGCTCTGGAGGATTTTTCCGACAGCCGGGCCAAGGCCGGGGACAGCCGCCGTCAGTGGAAAGCCGCGACCTACAAAGAAGCGGTCTCCCTCTACAGCAAAAAGCAGTACGCCGAGGCCAAGCCGCTGTTCGAGGAACTTGGCAATTATGAAAAGAGCAAGTCCTATCTGGGCACCTGCACCACGCAGGTGATGCGCAGCGACTATCTGCGCGCCAAGGAGCTGTATTCCAACGGCGAATACGCAGAGGCCAAGGAGCTTTTCGAGTCGCTGGGTTCCTTCAGTGACAGCCGCAAGCGCGCCAAAGCCGCCGATGAAAAGCTGCAGGAGCAGCTGAAGCTGGAAGCGGAAAATCAGGCCTATGCCAAGGGGCTGGAGCTGGAAGCCGCCGGAAAGCTGGCCGAGGCCCGGGACAGCTTCATCGAAGCGGGCGCTCACGAGGGCGCTACCGAAAAGGTCTATGAAACGGCGCGGGAGCTGGCCCGCCGCAGCGCCTATGCCAAGGCGCAGGATTACGCTCATGACGGCGATTATCTTTCCGCCGCCAACTGGTTCCTGGCGCTGGGCGGCTACGAGGACAGCGCCGAGCAGGCCGTCAAGATGCAGGAAGCCTGGCAGAAAGCCGAGTACGCGCTGGCCGGGGAAAACAGCGACAAGGCTGAAGCGCTGGCGCAATATCTGGCGCTGGGCGATTACGAAGACAGCGCTGACAAGGCCGCCGAGCTGAAAAAGTCCGTGACGGGGTCGCTGGTTTATTACGCTGCCGCCGCGTTGGAAGAAGCGGGGGACCTGAAAGCGGCGCAGGCCGGGTTTGAAGCCGCTTCTTACGGGGATGCTTCGGAACGGGCCGCGCAGGTCGCTGAAACGCTAAAAAATAACGCCACGTACATTCAGGCCGAATGCGCCCGCATGGTGTGGGATCTGGATACCGCCAACGCGCTGTTTGAATCTCTGGGCGATTTCAGCAACGCTTCCGTGATGGTGATGCCCGAAATGGAACCCATCACCGCCGTTCGGCTTCGGGATGACAACACTTCCGAGAAGTCGGAAATCTTTACCGCCCCCGACGGCACGAAGCATCAGTATCAGATCTTCAAGGGCGTGCCCACCTGGCGGCAGGCGCAGGTGTTCTGCGAGCTGCTGGGCGGCCATCTGGCAACCCTGACCAGCGCGGAAGAAAATGATTTCGTCTATCACTTCATGCGGGACAGCGGCTATCTGACCGCCTTCTTCGGCCTTTCCGACGAAGCCCGCACCGGTGACTGGATCTGGGTCACCGGCGAACCGTTCGATTATGTGAACTGGCATGAGAATGAGCCCAGCCGTTCCGCCAAGGAACGTTACGGCATGTATTTCTACAAGCATCTGGACGGAACCTGGAACGACAGTCATTTCTACGAGACGGCCAAGGTGGATCCGGGCTGCAGCTACATCTGCGAGTGGGATGTGGACTGACGGGCTTTGGACGGCTGAGGGAATTTGAAAATAAGAGCGCTTCTGCCCTGTGAGGGAGAAGCGCTCTCATTTTATCAAAAAGCCATGTGAAGGAGAACGCGCAAATGCTCCACGTCCGTAGAGGACTACTGCCGCTTTAGTCCGCGCTTGCTCTCCCCCCTGCGGGACGCTCATTTTCTATAGAGAGACTCCATCGCCTGACCGCCGTCCGTCGAAACAAACCTTTGGTGCGCTCGGATGGAGAGCAAACCCTGCTCCGCAGCGCTTCCGTATCCTTATGGCAGAAATCCTTACGGCAGAAAAAAGGCCTGCGCATGATGCACAGACCTTTCTCTTTTTTGGTCTTGGTTACGCGACTTTCTTCTGGCTCTTGCGGGCAAGACGGGCGTCTTCCAGCGCGGCCCAGACATAGCCATTGATCAGGTTGGCGCTGTACGCACCGGCCAGAATACCGATGATGATGGGCAGGCTGAACTCCCGAATGGAAGCAACGCCCAGGATGTACAGGGTCACGATGGTCACCAGCGTGGTCAGCGTGGTGTTGATGGTACGGCCAAGGCTCTCCTTCACGCTCAGTTCCACGATTTCGGAACGGGGCTGACCGGCCAGCGCGGGCTTCTTGTTGTTCTCGCGGATGCGGTCGAAGATCACGATGGTGTTGTTGATGGAATAGCCCACGATGGTCAGCATGGCGGCGATGAAGGAAGAGTTCATCTGAATCACGCTGCGCAGGATGACCATAAAGCTGATCATGATGAGCACGTCATGCAGCAGACCCACCACAGCCGCGATACCGCTGAACAGGTCGAAGCGGAAGGCAATGTAGATCAGCATCAGCGCGGCGGCGATCAGCACGCTGAAAACGGCATTGCGCACCAGCGTCGCACCGGCCACAGGTCCCACATAGCTGGCCGTAGCGTTGTCGGTGTCCATATCGGGGTATTTTTCCAGAAGAGCGCTTTCCAGACCGTTCTGCAGGTTCTGCACCTCGTCCTCGCTGGACAGGGTGGGAACGCGGATCTGCACGGTAGTTCCGTCGGAGCCTACGGAGGACACCACGAATTCCTCGATGCCCTGAGCCTTCAGCGCCTCTTCCACATCGGCCTTGTCGTAGGCGGCGCCCATATTGTACTGCAGGTTCAGACCGCCCGCAAAGTCAATACCATAGTTGATGCCATGGCCGGTCAGGCTCATGACGGCGGCGATCAGCATGATCGCGATGGAAACGCAGAGGCAAATTTTTGCACGATTCTGAATTTTCATCTTACTTCGCCTCCTTCACGGTTTCGTCCGCAGCGGGCTTTGCATTCGCCGCATACAGGGCGGGATTGGGCCAGATGCGAACCACGCAGGTCAGCAGGAAGCGGGTGATCAGGATCGCGGTCAGCATGCTGGCGATAACGCCCAGCAGCAGCGTGGTCGCGAAGCCCTGCACGGAGCCGGTGCCGAAGAACAGCAGCACCACAGCCGCGATGATGGTGGTAATGTTCGCGTCCACCACAGCGCTCATGGCATGCTTGAAGCCGATGCGCACCGCATGGATGGTGGGCCGTCCGGCGCGGACTTCTTCCTTCACGCGCTCAAAAATGACCACGTTGGCGTCCACGGCCATACCGATACCCAGGATCACGCCGGCGATGCCGGGCAGCGTCAGCTGGATGCCGGGAACCACGGCGATGAACAGGAACAGCAGGATGATGTAGATACACAGCGCCCAGTCAGCCACCAGACCGGCCACACGATAACGGACCAGCATAATCAGCATGACGATCAGGATGCCGATGATGGCGGCCTTCACGCTGGTGCCCAGCGCGTCCACGCCCAGCGTGGCGGAGATGGTGTCCAGCTTGTCCTGCCGCAGATCCAGCGGCAGCGCGCCGCTCTGCAGCTGCAGGGCGTAGTTCTGCGCCTGTTCCTCGGTGAAGGAACCGGTCACCAGCACCTGTCCGCCGTAAATGGCGGTCTGCACGGTGGGGCTCATCAGCACGTTGCCGTCCAGCTGAATGGTGATGGCCTTGCCGATGCTCTTGGCGGTCATATCGCCGAAGATGTCCGCGCCTTCCTTGGTCAGGGTGAAGCTGATGGCGGGCTTGGAGTTTTCATCCTTGGTGGCGTAAGCGGTCTGCAGGGCGCTGCCGTCCATGAAGACGTTGCCGTCGGAATCCAGGAACTCCAGCTTGGCGGGAGAGCCGATCAGATCCAGCACGGCGGCGGGATCGGTCACATCGGGGATCTCCACACGGATGCCGCTGGCGCCCACCTTGCTGACGGTGGCTTCCGGATAGCCCTTTTCCGTCAGACGCTTGGCGATGATATCCATGGTGTTCTGCAGCAGGTAGTCGAAGTTGTTGCCTTCCTCCCGCAGCTCGTCGCTCATGGTGGCTTCGTATTCGACATACACGCCGCCCTTCAGGTCAAGACCCAGGGCGATGCTCTGGGGCCAGTTTTCCACATCGGTGGTGGGCAGCCAGGGGAGCAGCTTGTACAAACCGCGGCTATCCAGCCACGTGCCATGCACGCCCAGATACCCCACGGCGATGGTGAGTACCAGCACCACGCAAAGAGCCAGAATGGCCGAAGCCTTCCTGCTCATCTTGGCGCGGCGACGATTGTTTACTTTCATTGTTTGTCAACCATCCTTCCGTCCGTATTTTGTTTTGTATGATTTTATTTTCCGCGGTTGCGGAAAGAAAATCCGAAGAAATCAGCCGCAGGCAACATCCTGCCGGAACAAAAGATACGCTTCTTCCAGATAACGGCTCCTACGCAGCACCCGGCCGTTGGCGTCCCGGCTCAGGCTGAGGCGGGGAAGCAGGCACAATGGCGCGCAGAAGAACAGCGCCGCCAGCACCAGCCCCCAGCGGGCCGTTTCTCCCCCATCCCCGCAGACCGGCAGGGCGCGGGCGCTCATTTGCAGCCCGGTCAGGGGCTGGGGCTCCGGGAGAACCGTTTCCGTTTCAGGCGTGACGACCAAAGCGCTCAAAAGCAGCAGAAAAAGGCCGCACACAAGCGCCGTCAGCAGGATTTTGCCAAACTTCATACGGCCTTTCCCTCCTCTCCGCTTATTGGATCGTTCCGCTTTCGCATGGGCTTATTATAGTATGCAAATGCTTTTCCGTCAAGGGAAGAAAAAGGGAAGAGCCCTGCGCGCAGCGGGCTTTTCCCTTCTTTGCAGATAAAAGCAAATGGACTTTTGGGACTGTCTTTCCAGCAGAAACCGATTCACGATAGGGTCAATCGGCCCCTCCCTTCAAATAACGCCCTTTTTCAAAATGATATTGGCATAGGTGGCCGTTTCGCCGGTCATGATGACGCAGCAGCTTTTTTCCTTGACGCGGTTGTAGAAGGCATAGCGCTCGATTTCCGCCACGCAGTCCGCGCCGCGGGCGTCGTGACGGGCGATGATTTCCTTGTAGGTATCCCAGATGGGCGTTTCGGTGGGGTCGCCGGGCGTGACCTGCATCACCATGGCAGGCTGCGCCGTGTAGGCGTCCAGCGGGATCAGCTGCAAAATCGCCTCCAGAATTTCCGGCACTCCATGGCCGTCCATGCGCACCACCCTTTGGCAGCAGGTGTGGCCGGGGAAGTTCGCGTCGCCGAGGGTGATTTCGTCACCGTGGCCCATTTCGCTCAGGATTTTCAAAAGCTCCGGGGGAATGATTTTGGGGACTCCGAGAAGCATAAATTTTCCTCCTATTTTTGGGAACGCAGCCGGGCCAGATATTGCCCCGGCGCGATTCCTTTCTGTTTTTTGAATACCCGGGTAAAGTACTCCGGCGCGGAAAAGCCCGCGTCCAGCGCGATTTCCGTTACGTTTTTGTCCGTGAGCTGCATCTCGTTCAGAGCCTGCTCCACCCGGTAATACTGCAAATACTGCATGGGGGTCATATGGGTCGCCTGCTTGAAAAACCGGCAGAAATACTTACGGTCCAGATGCACCGCCGAGGCCAGATCGTCCAGCGTCAGCTTCTGGCTGTACCGGCTCTCGATCAGGTCGAAAACCGTTTTCAGCTGCAGCATTTTCTTGTCTTCGTCCCGGGGCTGTTCCTCCCGGGTGTAGCTGCCCCGAGCGTAAACGCCGCCGAAAAAGGCGTACAGATGGCCCAGCGTACTCAGCTCCCATCCTTCGGCCCGGCAGCGCAGCCCTTCGAACAGGGGGCGAAGCACCTCCCGAACCAGCGGATCCTCCGGATGAAAGCGCCGCTGCACCCGCACCTTCCGCCCGGCGATTTCCCCCATCTTTTCCCGGCACAGTCCGGGGGCGCTCAGCAGCATGCGCAGGTCGAACACGATGCACTCGTACACGCAGTCGTGCGGCGTTCCGGCGTGAAGGCTTCCCGCCGGGAAAAACGCTGCCTCTCCCGAAGAAAGCTCCATGCTTTCTCCATCCAGCGACAGGGAAAAGCCGCCGGACCGCACAAAGAGAATTTCCGTTTCCTCATGCCAGTGATAGGGCATTTCATAACGGGCGTGAGCGCGGTCGATATAGTGGTAATCCAGCGGAAATTCCTTTGAGCCCCGCTGTTTTTCCTCATGATATTGCAAAGAGCGCATTTTCGCAACCCTCCAAGACAAAAAAGAGAATATTGTCCAGCTATTTGCCATGATAACACAGGCACACCCAACGTGCAAGCGATATGATGAACGTACAGGATTCTGCAAATTTGAATCAAATGAGGTGACGGATGATGAATTCGCAGGAGATCAAAGACCAGATTTGCGACGTATGCCACAAAATGTGGCAGTTAGGCTGGGTGGCCGCCAACGACGGCAACGTGTCCGTCAAAATGGAGGACGGCACTTACTGGATCACGCCCTCGGGCATCAGCAAGTCCTTTATCACCCCCGACAAGCTGCTGCGGGTGGACGCCGACATGAACGTAATGGAAGGCCCGGAGTGCTACAAGCCCTCCAGCGAGATCAAAATGCACATGCGCTGCTACGAAGTCCGGGACGACGTAGGCGCGGTGGTGCACGCGCATCCGCCCACGGCTACGGGCTTTGCCGTGGCCAATAAGCCGCTGGACGAGTACAGCATGATCGAGACCGTGCTGACCATCGGTTCCATTCCCGTCACGCCCTATGGCACGCCCTCCACATCGGAGGTACCGGACGCCATCACGCCCTATCTGCCGGAGCACGATGTGCTGCTTTTGCAGAACCACGGCGCGCTGACCGTGGGCTGCGACCTGATTACCGCCTACTACCGCATGGAGACGCTGGAGCTGTACGCCAAAATCAGCCTGAACGCCTATCTGCTGGGCGGCGCGCAGGAAATCCCCCGGGACAAGATCGACCGGCTTCTGGAGTTCCGGGAGAACTATTATCACATCACCGGGCGGCATCCCGGCTACAAAAAATATTCCACGGAATCTGCGAAGGGAGAAAAGTAACATGATGTACCCGAAAATCGGCATTCGTCCCGTCATCGACGGCCGCTGGGGCGGCGTCCGCGAAAGTCTGGAAGACCAGACCATGGGCATGGCCTATTCCGCCAAGGCTTTGATCGAAACCCTGAAGTACCCGGACGGCACTCCCGTACAGGTGGTCATTTCGCCCTGCACCATCGGCGGCGGCGCGGAAGCAGCCAAATGCGAGGAGGCTTTCTCCGCCCAGAACGTGACCGCCACCCTGACCGTGACCCCCTGCTGGTGCTACGGCATGGAGACCTTCGACATGAACCCCACCACCATCAAGGCGGTCTGGGGCTTCAACGGCACCGAGCGTCCCGGCGCGGTGTATCTGGCCGCCGTGCTGGCTGCTTACGCGCAGAAGGGGCTGCCCGCCTTCTCCATCTACGGCCATGACGTGCAGGATCTGGGCGACCGGACCATTCCCGCCGACGTGGAAGAGAAGATTCTCCGCTTTGCCCGCTGCGCCGTGGCCGCAGGCTGGATGAAAAACAAGTCCTATGTGAACATCGGCGCGGTCGCCATGGGCATCATGGGTTCCTACTGCGATACCAACGTATTCCAGCGCTATTTTGGCATCCGGGCCGAATGGGTGGACGAGGTGGAGATCCTCCGCCGCATGGCGCTGAACATCTACGACCCCGAAGAATACGAAAAGGCCCTTGCCTGGATCCGGGAAAACTGCCCCGAAGGCTTCGACTGCAACGCAGGCAAGGAGCTGATCGAGATCGTGACCCGCTCCAAGTACATTGCGCCCGACAAGGACTGGGAGTTCATCGCCAAGATGACCATCATCGTCAAGGACATCCTGTACGGGAATCCCAAGCTGGACGAGCTGGGCTGGCATGAAGAGGCGCTGGGCAAGAACGCCGTGGCGGCGGGCTTCCAGGGGCAGCGTCAGTGGACGGACTGGCTGCCCAACGCGGACTTCACCGAAGCCATCATGGCCTCCACCTTCGACTGGAACGGCGTCAAGGCCCCGACGCCCTTTGCCACGGAAAACGACACGCTGAACGGCGTTTCCATGATGCTGGGCACGCTCATCACCAACACCGCTCCCTGCTTCCATGACGTGCGCACCTATTGGAGCCCCGAGGCCGTGGAGCGCGTCACCGGCTGGAAGCCCGACGGCGCTGCCCAAAACGGGTTCATCCATTTGATTAACTCCGGCGCAACGGCGCTGGACGGCACCGGCGCGGCGAAAAACGACAAAGGCGAAGGCTGCATGAAGCCCTTCTGGGAGATGACGGAAGAAGACGTAAAGGCCTGTCTGGCGGCCACCGACTGGTGCCGGGCCAACTATCAGTATTTCCGGGGCGGCGGATTCTCCAGCCATTTCAAGACGCAGGCTGAAATGCCCGTGACCATGCTGCGGGCCAACATCGTGGACGGCGTGGGGCTGGTTTTGCAGATTGCCGAGGGCTGCACCGCCACCCTGCCCGATCAGGTACACGACATTCTGGACAAGCGCACCGACCCCACCTGGCCCACCACCTGGTTCGTGCCCCGTCTCACCGGCGAAGGCGCGTTCAAGGACGTGTATTCCGTCATGGCCAACTGGGGCGCCAATCACGGCGTGACCGTATACGGCCACGTGGGCGCGGAGCTGATTACCCTCTGCTCCATGCTGCGCATTCCCGTAACCATGCACAACGTGCCCGCCGACCAGGTGTTCCGTCCCCACTGCTGGGCCGCCTTCGGCACGCAGGACGCGCAGGCCGCGGACTATGCCGCCTGCAAGCACTACGGGCCGCTTTATCGGTAAACCGACGGGGCTGTCGCGCCTCTTTCTTCAAAGCAAAAAAAGGCATCAAAAAGCGCTTTCAGCAGCGATGTTGAAAGCGCTTTTATCGTTGACAAAATAAACGGACGTGCTGCCGGTGAAAACTCCACCGGCAGCACTCAGAGTGTCAAAAAAGTGGAGGTGCAGGAGGCACTGCCTCCTGCCGGGGTTATAGGGGCGGAGCCCCTAAGCCTTGTGCCGCAGCACTTTCCCCGCAAACCAGCGAAGCGCTGTTTGCGGGCAACGGCGGCCAACTTGTGGTTTTTCGACAGCCTGCGTGCTGCCGGTGAAAACTCACCGACAGCACTGCATTTTTCTCTGCATTCCTTCAAAGAATATCCTTACGTTTCTCCTTTGAAGTGTTTTCATATCAGGCTTTATTTTCCAGCCCGTGCAGAATGTCGACAGCCCATGGCACATCGTTCACCAAAATACCGTCCACGCCCATTTGAACCCACTCACGCATTTTTTCTTCGGTGGTATAGCCCACGCCCTCAGGGGTAGGCAAACCGGCCATAATCCACACCTGATGACCAGACTGGTGAATTTGCGCGATTCGTTCCGGTGTCACCCAATTTTCCCAAAGGCGGATAGCGTCAGTTTGAGTTGGCAGGAAGCTTTCCAGCAGCGACAGTTCCGGCATGAAAGCCAGTGTACGGGTACTGGGGGACATGCTTTTCACAATGTCCACATCCTGAGGATACTGTACGCCGATCACAGCTTTATCGCCATAATCAAAGGCTAGCAGGTGACGCATCACTTCCTGAAGCGGTTTGCCGCTCAGCTTCTGGTGCAGCAGCAGCGGCGCCACTCCCACAGACAGCACATCATCCAGCGAGTGCGATGCATAGGAACGATCCTTCACATGGCGTAGCGCCATAAAGGTTTCATAAGACATATCCCGCACCAGACAGTCCACGCCAAAAACACGTTCGGTATTAAGATCGTGGCAGATGACAGGCACCCCTTCCGAAGTGAACTGCACATCCATTTCCACCATATCCGCATGGCAGCGCAGCGCGTATTGAGCCGACGCAACGGATTGCTCCGGGTAAATACTGGGGCCGCATCTATGAGCGATTAACAAGGGTCGCATTCTTTAATCTCCTTTGCTTTAGTGATTGTTTTGTAATTTGGGATCCAGCCGGTCACGCAGCCAGTCGCCTATCAGTGAGAACTGCAGAACAATAATGACGATCATTGCGCTGGGCAGCAGGGTCAGCCAAGGGAAATTCATCAGGTAGTCGCGTCCGTTGCTTACCATTACGCCAAGAGATACGTCGGGAGGCTGAATTCCCAAGCCCAGAAAACTCATGGAACTCTCCAGCAGGATAAACGCGCCCAGGCGCATGGTGACCTCAACAATCAGGGGAGAAGCTATATTCTTCAGCACATGCTCAAACAGAATACGCGTATGAGAAGCGCCCAAAGCACGGCTGCATTCAATAAAGTTCTGCTCCTTCAACTGCATAATCTGTCCTCGAATAAGACGAGCAAAACTTCCCCATCCGCTCAGGCCCATAATCAGCGTCATGGTCACCTTATCCGATCCGAAGATAGAAGCGCACACGATAGCAATGATAATGAAAGGAATGGACAATCTTGCATCTACAATAAAGGAGATCATCGTATCCACCCAGCCACCGTACAGGCCGCTCAGCACTCCCAGAATAACGCCAATCGTGCAGGCCATGACCATAGCCGACAGGCTGATAAGCAGGGAATTGCGGGTGGCGTACACCAACCGAATATAGAAATCGCGCCCCAGACTATCTGTTCCCAGAAAGTATTCTGGTTTTCCGCCTTCCATAAAGGAGGGTGGAATGAGCCGTTTCAGCAGGCTGGTTTTTCCCAAATCGATTGGATAGAGCCATTCTGCCAGCATGGAATAGACAAAAATCAAGCAGAAGGAAATCATCAAGAACAGAATGAAGGGAGGAATGGCCGCTTTGCGATATTTTTTCATCTTTTCTCCCTCCTAATCAGAAGTTGTCGCGAATGCGGGGATCCAGAGCGGAATAACTCAAGTCCACCAGCATATTGACAAAAGTAATGGCTACTGAAATCAGCATTACGCCGTAAATGATGATGGGATAATCGCGCATGGTAGCAGCCTTAATCAACAGTGTGCCAATGCCCGGCCAGCTGAACACTGTTTCCACTACCACTGAGCCGCCGATCAGTGTTCCCAGTTGCAGGCCGACAATGGTCACCACGGGTATCAATGCATTGCGCAGCGCATGCTTAAGCAGCACAACGCGCTCACTGACTCCTTTTGCTCTGGCACAATCCAAATAGTCTTGACGCAGCACATCCAGTACAGAGGAGCGGGTCAGTCTGGCAATGGTGGCCGTAGGGCCTACTGCTAAGGACAGCATTGGCATAATATAATTCTTCCATGTTCCAGTACCGCTGCTGGGCAACACGCGGAGCGAAAGACTGAACAGGAAAATAAGCAATATGCCAAAAATAAAGTTGGGCAGCGTGGAACCAATCACCGCCAAAGTCATGGTTACACGGTCGTAAAGCGAATTGCGATGAGCAGCGGCAATGACGCCCAGTGTAACGCCAAGCACCACCGACAGCGTAAAAGAAAGCAGTCCAAGGCGCAACGTGTCGCCGATCCGTTCGGCGTACAGCTCGCTGACCGGGCGCAGATAGTTGTAACTGCGTCCCGCATCACCTGTAAAAATACTGGTAAGCGTATTGGTATACTGTTTCATGATTGGCTCGTTCAGGCCGAGGGACTCCCGCAATTCCATACGGGTTTCTTCCGTAGCGTCATCCGGCAGGATCCAGTCGGTGGGGTCGCCGGACAAGCGGGTAAACACAAACACCAGCGTTAAAATAAACCAGATTGTCAAAACCGCTTTTACCAAGCGTTTGACCAAAAAACGAATCACGGCTGTTTTCCTCCTTCCTGCCCGGCATAATGACAGGCAACAAAATGTTCAGGAGAAGTCTCCCGTAGCACGGGTTTCTGTCTACGGCACAGCTCCGTGGTGTGCTCACAGCGGGTCGAAAAAGGACAGCCTTCCGGCGGATTCAATGGGCTGGGCAGGTCTCCGCCCAGCAATTTGCGTCTGCGGCTGCGCTCCGGGTTGGGCACAGGAATCGCCGCCATAAGCGCCTGCGTATAAGGATGCAGCGTATTGGCGAAAAGCTCGTCCTTACCCGCCAGCTCCATGATGTGCCCCAGATACATCACCGCAATGCGATCCGACATATGCTTGACCACGCTCATATCGTGGGAAATAAACATATACGTTACGCCCTGCTCCGCCTGAAGCTTTTTGAACAGATTCAGAATCTGGGCCTGAATCGATACGTCCAGCGCAGATACAGGTTCATCACAGATGATAAACTCCGGATTCAGGATAAATGCGCGGGCAATACCGATCCGTTGTCTTTGGCCGCCGGAAAACTCATGCGGATACTTGCGAAGATCCTCTTCGTTAAACCCCAGCCGCTCCATCATGTTCAATACCAGCTCCATGCGCTGGCGCTTTGGCGTCATGGGCATATGGATGCGCAAAGGTTCCTCCACGATCCGTCCCACATTCATGCGCGGGTCGATAGAAGAATAGGGATCCTGAAACACCATCTGCACGTGCTTCCGCATTTCTCGGGGCATACGGGTGCTGATGGGCGTACCAAGGCACGTAACGCTTCCCTCGGTTGCGTCCGTCAGGCCCAGCAGCACTCTGGCCAGCGTTGACTTACCGCAACCGCTTTCCCCGATAACGCCCAAGGTCTCATTCCGAAAGATTTGAAAATTTTGAGTGTAGGTATATTGCCATACGAGATGTTGGAATTTATATACATAGAGGAAGATCAAAATGAATGTTTTGAGTCAGAAACTTTATTACGACATTATATTAATATGTTGCCATTAATAATGGCCTGTTCAGTGAAAAAAGCGGATAAAGAAAATAAATCAAAACAAAATTTAAAGGGAGAGTGTCCAGAA
>ERZ857827.1124-NODE-1124-length-29703-cov-4.850513_pt1 | contig 29703 bp, 23 predicted proteins | sample MGYA00519761_ERZ857827 | MGnify/ENA primary metagenome ERZ857827 (study PRJEB31778, sample SAMEA3449370) | human gut metagenome | biome: human gut; feature: human-associated habitat; material: faeces | place: United Kingdom | collected 2010/2012 ... | reverse complement strand
GGCCGCCCCGGAAGGGTGGTTTACTTGAGCAGAACGATGTCCTCATTCTCATGTTTCGGCGTTTCACCAGCGGCGATCTGCGCCTTATAATCGATGCCCGACCCGGTCGGCACAAGCACCATGCTGTTCATGCTTTCCGGCAGATCATAGCGAACCTTGACGAAGAACTGTCCGTCTGCATTCACGCCATAAGCACCGTCGTGGTTTTGCAGCTCCACACCGTCAGCAACGAGCTTATAGTCGTTGATATACGGCATTCCCATTTCCTGCTTGCCGTCCACGCTCGCTTTAAACGCCGCTGCCCATTCTTGCGCATCGAACACGACCTCGCCGCTGATATCCACATCGGACACGCGAATCGTCGCCTGCGCACTGTATGCACCGGTCGTCACAGAGCCGGTGTAGGCTTCGGTCTGACCATTCAGATTGACCTTGAACGGCAGGCGGAAGATGCCGCGGTTCTCCGGGGTCATGAGATGGCTGAAATATACATTGTTTTCATCCTGGCAGTAAACGGACATGCCATACAGGATAGACATTTCAATTTCGATCTCATCCGTCGGTTCAAAGCCATCCGGCATTTCGACCTCCTGATAGCCCTGAATCGTGTACTCGTTGACCATCTCGGAACCGCTGTCCAGAATCATCAGCGGCTTGCCGTTCATCGCCGCGCCGTCGCCCACGCCCATGGATTCGAAGGCGATGTATCCTTTCGGATGCGCGGAGAAATACGTCACGACTTCCTGATTCATATTGTCGTCGTAGAGGGAGTAATGCCCGACGAACTTGCCTTCCTGCGTGTCGTCCCACTTCTCAAAGCCGGTCGGCATTCCGTCGCCGGTGATGAAGCCGGTCTTGCAGTCGCTGGTCAGCGTGTAGGAATAATACAGCTTGTAGCCGTCGTAATACGCCTGATTGAGCGTCAGGTTGAAGCGGCGGTTGTACAGACTCGCCATCAGCTCGTCATAGACGGTCTTTGGCGCTTCCGTCGCGGTCTGCTCCGGTGCTTGCGCCGCCTGCGTATCGTTGTATGTTGCAGAAGCATTTTCCAGCTTTTCCAGCCGTCCGACGCTCTGCTCGTTCTGCTGGTCGTTCACAGACTGTCCGAACACGCCGAGGTTCGCGGCCAGCGCCGCGCCGCCAACAACAAGGGTCAATACGATAGCAAATACCAATGCGGCAGAAATCTTTTTCTTCACGACTTTTTCTTCCTTTCTAATTGCCCGAAGCACCGCCTGACGGCGTTCGAGCGGAAACTCGCTGTCAGAAAGGCATGCTTTCAGCGCGTTCCCCAACTTTTTTTCATCCACCAAAATCACACCTTTCCAGTCTCTTTTTGAGCATCTCTTGGGCTCTGGTTAATTTGTGATAGATCGTTCCGGTCGCCTGATGCAGAATCTCTGCGATCTCCGGTGCTGTCAAATCCTGATAGAAGCGCAGCAGGATCACCTCGCGGTATTTCTGGGGCAGTGTTTGTACCGCCGCATACAGCTGCTGTGCCTCATCTGACGCTTCCGGCGCCGAAAGCGTCATCATTTCAACTGGGATCGTTCGGTCTTCGAAGCGGAACCACTTTTTTCTTCTTTCGTCCCTGCAAAGATTGACGGCGATGCGAGTCAGCCAAGCTTTTTCACTTTCCGGCCGTTCCCCGCGGAAGCTGTCCATCTTTTTATACGCTCTGATAAATGTTTCCTGAACGATGTCCTGCGCCAGATGCCTGTCGCCCAGCAGCACTGTGCATGTGCCGGTCAGCATCGCGCCATATGTTTCCATCATTCGGGAGAGTTCCGCTTCAGAGGCTTTACCCGGTACCAAGGTATTGCCCATCACGCTCTCTCACCTTCCTTTCACTTACCAAGACGCAAATTTTCGCGGATATTGACACTTATTTTTAGTTTCTTTCGATTATTTTTCGAAAGTGGTGTTCTATGCTTATATTAGGCATGTTTTGCCAAATAATTAAAAGTCTGTTCCGTAAATATACTATTTCGCTGCATCCATTATATCATCCTTTTTCATGCTACAACAAAGAAACCAGCCCCTGCGAAAGATGACTGGTTTTGTTCAATATTAGATTCTATTTACACTGATAATGTTGACGATCACCTGATGATTTTCGGCGTATCATACACTTTCTGAGCACCCTTCGGATCGGTCATTTTGCCCGTTTGCGCATTGATTAGAACGTTTTGGAATCCTAAATTATCCATATAATCATATGCACTGAGTTCTGCTTCCTCCGGCTCAATCGGAATTTCATTTTGATATCCGCACTTAACCACCCATGTCGGCATCAGACAAAACTCCGCATTTTTATCCTTCTTCGTGTAGGTCTCTCCGCTTTTCGCATAAAGAACATATCCCAGTTCCAAGCTATATACACACTCGATTTTTCCTTCCGTCATTGCATCCCGAATACACTCAAGCACAGTTTCGAGACTGCACAACTTTATGTCCTCTTCTACGGTTTCCTTTTCCTCAACAATACCTCTTGTCATCAGTGCCCATTCCTTCTCGTCTCTCCAATAGAGAAAGATTGTATTCGCCATCATGCGCATTTCGTCTTCGATTCGGCTTTCCTTGCCTTCCAATTTATAGCCGCTCGCCGCCGTTGCCAGAATCGGAATTCCCGCGATTACCTGATTCCCAGTAAGAGAGTATTCTCCGATTCCGACTAGATTTCCGTTTTCAACTTCTTTCTCATCCTTTGACAGATAACAGATATTGAATTCCGCCTTTTGTAGTTCAATCTCGTCTTCACAGGGATACAGGCTTCTGAAAAGCTCGCCCATCTTTTCCTTAACATCCGCCAAAGAATATGCATTATCGTTTGCGTACATTTGAGCCACATCGTTTTCTCTCTCGTAATTCCAGAAATCATTGATGCACAGATATGAGCGTGTTCTGCATTGTTGGATATTGATATTGTATATGGATTGTTCATCTGTCTTGCCGATCGACATTCCACTTAAATCTTTATAAGACAATTCTCCGCCATCGCTGATTTTCTGCTTTAATCCTTCATCATCCGGCTCTAACCGCGAGACGATGATAACCGGAAGCTCATCGACATCGGGGACCTTAATAGGTGCATTGATTTCAATTATTTTTCCATTGACTGTATCGTTTTGTGTCCACTGTCCCATAGCTTCAACCTGCTGGCGCAGTTCGGAAACGGAAACCATGTCGCTGTTTGCCAATGCCAGCGTCGGGACAAGCATCAGCGTACAAAGCGCGGCAAATATCTTTTTCATTGTGCATCCTCCCATGTGATAACCCGCGGGCAAACCTCCTGTGCTATTCTTGTCAGCTTATCCGTTATTACTTCGCCTGTCTGCGCATTTACATACAAATCCGTAAAGTCAAAACCATTCCTGTAATCGTCGCTCATCGCATTAACTTTGTATCCTACACCGCCGGGTTTTATGTAATCACACTCGACCCTCCACATCGGATATGCGACAAATCCTTCTGTTTCCTCGTCCGACAGATAACAAACATAACCCAATCGAAGTGAATAGATGTTGTGAATATATCCTTTCTGCCTATATTCCTTCCGAATATATTTTTCAATGTTTTGAATGATCTTCTCCAGTGAAAGCAGCGGAACATCATCGAACATCGCCTGAGCCGGTTGCACAAGCGTTGCAAAAATCTCATAAGAATCCGAACGGCTCATAATTTCTGCCCAGTTCCAGTTAATCAAAGCAATTCTATCTAATTCAGATATCAACGAATCGCTTCCAACGATAACTTTATATATCGAAACCGCATCGTTCATCAACGGGATTCCACAAATATTCTGCCAGAAATGAAAATAATAGCTTCCCATCGGGTTTTGATCGTAGACGTTTCCTTTCTTGTCTCTGCCTCTGTCAAGCACCCGCACATAATCTATTTCAATATCCGAGCCTTCTTCACCATAATAATATGTGAGTATATCACGCAGACATTTTTCCGCTTCGCCCACGGAAACGTTGCTATCTTCGGCGTAACACATTTCGGAATCCATTTCCCGATAGTCATAGCTTTTTCCCGTTCTTTCGAGTTCTTTTCCATTGGCATTCAACATTACGCTCGCGCTGTTAAACCGAACCTGAATGTAATCCTGGCTTGTTCTGTTTTCCGCGTCGTCCTTTGGATATTTGAACCTGTAAAACCGTGTGGTTCGCTCTTGCTCGCTGTTCGGATTGAGATAGCTGTACACCCCAACATCTCCGCAGCGTAAAAAGATAGGGTTATCATCACCGCCAAGTTCTTGCGTTTCAACGATTTTTTGGTGCGGAAGCCAAGATTCTTCATCATAGGGTCGCCATGGTTCGATCATCACGATAGGCATTTTTTCCACTTCCGGCACGATGATCGGCACATCCACCTCAATCGTCCGCCCATACGCTTCATATGTCTTTGTCCACCGCCCCATAGCTTCAACCTGCTGGCGCAGTTCGGAAATGGAAACCATGTCGCCGCTTGCCAATGCCAGCGTCGGGACAAGAAGCAGCGCACAAAGTACAAACCACATTTTTTTCATTATGCATTCTCCCATCATAACTGCGGCAAAAAGTAATCCGTCCGATTATCCAGCACATTCTTCTGTTTTTCTCCTGTTCTGCCATCGAAAACAAGTTCTTTAAAGCTGAATCCCCGTCGGAAATCATCATCCCACGGATTCACTGCGATTTCTTCTTTAGAGTTCTCGACGTAATCGCAATCGCAAACCCAAACAGGATACAAAGCAAACCGTCCCTCCTGCTCATCCAAATAACAGGCGTATCCCAACTTTAATGCGTATACATTTCGGATCGTGCCGTTCTCGATTTCTTTTTCAATTTGCTTCTGAACCTCGTTCCACGCAGCAAGCGTTACGTCCTCCTCGATCACATGATCCGTCGCCATCCAGCAAGCAGACAATTCAAAGGATTCCTCATTTGCAAAATCAAAATAGGCAGATTCCATATTCCAAATCGGCCAGAATCTTCCCCAGATCATACCGTCAAATTTCTTTCCATCCATCCGATAACCCATATCCATATAAATCGGTATGCCGCTTAAACACGGACGAATCCCCAACCGGTATGAGTCTATAGAAGCCTCCGCTGTCGTTCCTCCCTGATTGAAAGCCTCCGCCGCTCTACTTTTCAGTTCCACATACTCCATTTCAAAAGCAACGTCACATTCCGGGAACAGATAATTCAGCATCTTATCCAAGTATGCTCTCGCGAACTCCAACGAGTACGTGTTTATCCCTGCATATGTTTTTTCAAAATCCAAGTCAATCGGATATCGGGTGGACGTTTTGCATTCAACATTCTGCGTCCAATTAAATCTTGGCTCATTGCAGCCAACCGAAAACCACATCCGTCTTTTATCTTGCTCATCCTCCGTGATGATAACTTCAACTCGCTTTCCGACGTTTCCTTCGTTCAACACACCCATCATGTCTTCATCTTCATAAATTTCAAATGCGTCCAAGCATCCTTTTTTCATCAAACGTCCTGTCTCCGTCCAATTCTGATACGGGAGAACGGGGACTGCCGATAAAATAGGAACCTTCTCCACTTCCGGCACGATGATCGGCACATCCACCTCAATCGTCCGCCCATGCGCTTCGTAGGTCTTTGTCCACCGTCCCATCATCTCAACCTGCTGACGAAGCTCCGAAATGGACACCATGTCGCCGCTTGCTAATGCCAGCGTCGGAAAAAGCAGGAGCGTCCAAAATAAAGCCATCATCTTTTTCATTGCATTTGCCCTCCTTCTCTTCAAATTTTCATGGCGCATACAACATGCTGGTTTTCGGATTTAAGAAATCCATCATTTCAGCCGTTTCCGGATTGATGCAAATTCTCTCAAAAGAGAAGCAATCTCGAATATCATCAGAATATGGATTGACCTTTATTTCCTTGTTCTTATTTTCAACATAGTCACAATCCAATACCCACATCGGATATAGCGTATATGTTTCGGGGCTTCTGTCATTCAGGTAAATGATATACCCCAGTTTTAAGGCGTATACATTTCTAACATGTCCTGCCTTAATTTCCTTTTCAACCGTATTGATTATCTGTTCAACCGGCAACAATTCGACCTTTTTATCATGTTCATTCGCCACTTTCATCCATTTGAGTGATAACCAAAATGAACTTTTGTCCATAATTTGACATGTTCCACCTGTAGTTCCCCAATATTCAAATAGATCTCCGTACACCTTATTTTCCTGTGTATTATTAAGTGTATCAATGACTGGCATCATTATCGGTATTCCATGAACAATCTGATAGTAATAGATATAATATGATCCTTTTGGATAATAATCCACACACTCCCCCAGTTTTTCATCAGTATAACTCTTTGTTTTTCTTCCCCGTTCAGCAACTCTAATATAGTCAACATCAATTCCGTTATACTCATTTTCAATGAAATACTCAACGGTTTTCTCAAGATTCTTCTCCGCCTCTGTCAGTGACATGCCATTGTTTTCTGCATATACAGTATTCCAATCAAGTTCATACGGATAAAATCCATTTCTTCTAACTTTAATATAGTCCTTTTCCCTTTTTAACAATAATTCTTCCGGATTATCGAGCATTATTCTTAATTGTGTTCCATCATCATATACATCCACTTTTGCATTTTCAGATGTGTTTTTTCCAACTAATTCACTCAAATTTTCGTAATATGTATATACATTGGTTTTATCTTCGTCATTGGGATTCTTAATATAATCCGTATACGCCGAGCAATCATATACAGCCAATTCCTTTTCATTTGGGATATATATTGGAATATCCACCTCAATCGTCCGCCCATGCGCTTCGTAGATCTTTGTCCACCGCCCCACAGCTTCAACCTGCTGACGAAGCTCGGAAATGGAAACCATGTCGCCGCTTGCCAATGCCAGCGTCGGCACAAGAAGCAGCGCCCCCATCATCCCCGCGAATCTTTTCATCCTCGTCCCTCCTCACTTTTTTCAAATTGTATCCGCGCACTTCATCCTTCACTTCTAAGACGTAAAAAACTGTATTTTTTGATACTTCCATTTCAATTCTTTGTATTATTCTTTTGTTTTCCCTTGCAAGCCATTATTGGCTCCTATCCATCTTTATAATCGAAAGAAATCACTTTGTATCCATGAATTTCAAGCCGCTTTTCTGTTGCTCTCTTTTCCCAAAATCTCATGTACAAAAAGAAGCTCACCTGCTATGCGGGATGCGCACAGCAAGCAAGCCAATCATTCTTATTTACCATTGAATACCGATAATATCAAATTCACGACACTTTAGAGGTATTTGTTGCAATCATGGCAAGCAATGCCTCTGGTTATCCAGAGGCGCTTTGCTTGTTGGGGAAAATCTTCCCCAAACCCCGTTTTCGCATGACAAGTCATGCGGCTGCGCTCACCCTTCGGGGCGCTTTTCAAGACGGAAGAACGCCGTCAATATGTGCATCATCGTCCAAACTCATATCTTCCGCAACGATTGGAAGCCTGAATTTGATGGACTTGATCCACTGACCGTTGGGCTGCCGTTCCTCATAAATCTGGACTTCGGAAAGCAGCGATTCCATAAGCTGCCGCTTTTTCTGATCGTCCATGACGGAATAAAGCTTATCAAAGTAAATCAGCACCTTGTAAATGTTGTCGTCTGTCAGCTTTTCCGCCTCAATTGCCATCTTCTTGGCTCTGGCGGCAACGAGCTGGTTTCCTGTATCCTCGATCTTATCATACATCTTGTAAAGCCGGTCATCAAGGTCTGCCTTGCGTTTGATGTAGTGCTTGTCGTCCGGGTCGAGGGAATCAATCTCATCCATTAGCCGCTCCTTTACGGAATAGCTCTGGCGAAGCTGCTTTTCATGTGCAGCGATCTCTTGCTCAATGGCAGAGGTATCCACTTTCATGCTGATCTTTTCCTGCATCATGGCGGCGAATTTCGGATTGCTTACCAGTTTTCCGATAACCTCCGCAACGGCGCTGTCCAGCAGTTCTTCATTGATCTGCTTCTTGAAGTCGCATTTATGACTGCGCGTCATCGCACGGTGCTTACAGCCATAGTAATAAAAATCCTTGTATTTTGAGCCGTCCGCCTTGTGTTTGATGCTTTTGTTTCCGTACATTCCCACACCGCAGACCGGACATTTTACAATACCGGACAGCAAATGAATTTTGGTGTCCTTGCCCCTGTTGATGTGTTCGTACTTTTCTGCTTGTGCCAGCAGCTTAACCTGTGCCTCATGCCATAGTTCTTCGGAAACGATTCCCTCATGCAGACCATCTACCAGCAGATAATCGTCCTGTTCTACCAACCGGTAATCATTTCGGGTGCCATGCACCTTTTCCGTCCGACGTCTGCCATAGGCGATTTTCCCGCAGTAAACCGGATTTTTCAGAATTCTGCGGATCAGTGCCGCATCGAATAAGGGATTTTTTCCGTTTTGCCTTTGGATTTTGTAAATTCCGTGGGGCGCGAGATATTTTGCAAGACCGTTTGCACCGGTATCCGTATGCACATACTGGTCAAAAATCACGCGGATTGCCGCTGCTTCTTCCTCATTGATGAAAAGTTGCCCTTTTTCCAGCTTGTAGCCATAAGGAGCAAAACCGCCATTCCATTTTCCCTCACGGGCTTTCTGGATTCTGCCCTCAATTGTCTGCACACGGATGTTTTCACGCTCAATTTCAGCCACGGCTGAAAGCACGGAAATCATCAGCTTTCCCGCATCCTTGGAGGAATCAATCCCGTCCTCCACGCAAATCAGATTGACGCCACAATCCTGCATGACCTGTAAGGTAGACAAGACATCTGCCGTATTTCTTCCGAAGCGCAAGAGCTTAAACACAAGTACATATGACACGCTGTCTTTACCAGACTTGATATCCTCCATCATGCGGTTAAACTCTACACGCTCTTCAATGGACTTGCCGGATTTACCGGCATCATCGTATTCGCCCACAATCTCATAGTCATTGAACTCGGCATAGGCTTTCATTCTGGATTTCTGTGCATCCAGAGAGTATCCGTCAATCTACATGGCGGTGGACACGCGAGTATAGATATAGACTTTTATCTTTTCTTTTTTCATCATATCTTCTCCGCCTTAGTCTACTTTTTATCTGTTTTCTGCTCCAACAGCTTGATGGTTTCCAGATAATCGCGCTCAACTTCACTGAGGGTATGGGCTTTGTACTTTCTGTACTCGCCGGTTGCCTTGTCGATAGCCTGCTTATGGCTGACACTTCCATTACCAATCAGCAGCTGCTCTCCGCTCATAGTCAAAATCCGATTAAGATGCTCTGACCAGTCCTGCATGGTCATTGCCTGTTCTCGCTCTGCCTGTCGTTCCGCAAAATCCAGATAGCCGGACACAAGCTGCCCCATAGCACGAAGCTCCTTCTCGTTCAGATAGTTCTTGGCAACTACTGCTTCTTTCAGCGTGGGCTGGCTGCCCGCAAAGGTAGTCAAGCCCATAAACTCTTTCTCCGCATCGGCACGTGTATAAATGACCTCCGCCGCTGTTTGTCCATGAATGGCATAATGAATCTTGTTTTGGACTTTCTTGAAAAACTGAATGGAAATTTCCGCCTTGGGGTCATAGTCAATACTGGTCGCGTAGATTTCAAGCACCTGACGGTAAAACACCTTTTCGGAAGCGCGGATATCGCGGATACGCTCCAGCAGCTCCTTGAAGTATCCGCCGCCCCCCAGATTTTTCAGACGCTCATCATCCAGAGCAAAGCCTTTTCGCATATACTCCTTCAAAATTCCTGTTGCCCAAATACGAAACTGCACGCCGCGCTGAGATTTCACACGGTAGCCGGCAGAAATAATAACATCAAGATTATAATAATCGACATCATACACTTTTCCGTCGGCGGCAGTGTGGGCAAATTTTGCCCATACTGCTTCCTTTTGAAGCTCTCCCTCTTTGAAAATGTTTCGCACGTGCTTACCAATCACACTTCTATCACGCTGAAACAGCTCTGCCATTTGGTCAATGGACAGCCAAACCGTATCGCCATCAAAGGTCGTTTCAATTTTTGCCAATCCATCTTCTGTTGTATAGATAATCATCTCAGACTGATTGTTATCTTTATTCTTTCCGTTCATGTCATTCACTCCGTCAAGTTTATGTGCCTCAATGCAAGGACACTTTTATTCTCCTTACATTGAGTTTGGACATCAATTACACGTTAATCATATCATGCCGTTTCTATATTTTCAACGTCATCCTCAGAATGTTCCAAATTATTTACAGTTTCTTTGTTACCAAAAGGATGCGTCGGTTCCGGAAGGTTGTCCAAGTCCAGAGCCGCTGCATACTTTTCTATCAGGTTTGCAAGCAAATCGGCAAAGCCGCTCCATTCATCCTTACCCTCTGACAATGCAGTTCCTCTCTCTGGAACGCCTTTGCCAGCGGGTATTACGGCTTCCGCAGTATTGCCGCGACAGCGACAGGGGGCTTGTCCGGGTCAATCCCGAAGTCATACGCCAGCTTCTTCACCGCGTCATAGCTGCTCAGATTGAACAGCCTTGCCACCAAATCAATCACGTCACCAGTTGCCCCCACAGCCGAAACAGTAGAAGTAATCCTCGTTCAGCTTCATGCTGGGTGTGCGGTCATCGTAGAAGGAACAGCAGATCATGTTGCCACGGTTCACTTCCAGACCGTAGTGTTCGACAGCTTGTCTCACCGTGACTGCCACCTTTACACTTTCAAATAAATTCATACACATACCTCCGTAATTTATTTGACAATTTTCTCTTGTCACCTCAATATACGGAGAAAATCGGCGTCAGCCGGGAAATCCGGCATTCGCGCAAAAAAAAGAAAATGCCGCTCTGAATTCTTGCAAAAACGCAGAGCGGCATTTGTTCACAATATGCGTCTTGATATTATTCCACTTATTGAATATAATAAGATCAGATATTGGCAGAAAGGACAGGCGCGGTATGAAGTTTTTATCGACCTTTGAGACAGCGGAGAAATGGGGTATCTCCCACCGGCGCGTAAGCATTCTCTGCAATCAGGGGCGTATCTCCGGCGCACAGCGAGCAGGAAGCCGTTGGATCATCCCGGAAGATGCAGAGAAGCCCGCCGACGCCAGAATTAAGAGCGGAAAGTATATCAAAGGGAGAGTTGCGGAAGGAGGCGCATAACTGATGGATACTGTATTTCTACCCGGTAATGTCCGGCAGCGACTTTCTGATTTGATGAAGCGCTATAATGTTTCTCAGACGGAACTTGCCCGTAAAATCGGCTGCAATGACAGCCTTCTCAGCCGTTTTCTGAGCGAAAAAACGGACAAGCTCAGCGATGAAAATATCATCCGCATTATAAGAGCTTTTAACGTATCTACCGACTTTCTTCCGGGCGCAACCGCTGTCCCGGATAGAAAGAATTATGAAATTGACGAATTGGGATTGTCGGCGCAGGTGGCGAGAAACCTCTATACCGGAAAAGCAAATGCGCAGGTCGTTAATTATCTGCTGGAAAGCCCGTGCTTTCTTGAACTGACCTACATATTGGAGCAATACTTTAAATGGCACGGTTTCGGCCGGATACGCCGCGCAGAACCAGCTATATGCCACACTCAGCAGTTTGATGCGAAAATCGGCAAAAACAAAAGCCTCTGCACAAGCTGCAAATGAAATCAATCGTCTGAAAACACCTGTTTATCAGACTGATCTTCCACCATCGAAAGCCAGTTCATGCTGGCGGTCAAAGAAGTGAAAAAGGAAATTGGCAATGATTTTGCTGCAATTCGGGCGGTGACAGCCGAAGAAGTTGAAAAAATGTTTTCAGAGATTACGAAAGGCCAGGATATGGAAAACCTGACCGTTACGCCGAGGCAAGTATCTAATATGATTATAGGCAATGTAGCCGGTATGGGCTGTGTTGATCCGGATGCTCTCAATACGCTCGACGAGGCATCGACGGGTCTTTTCCAGTCCACCTTAGATAACGCTGCATCACAGGAGAAGGGTGATGAGCAAATCGAGCAATGAGCAGCTCTGTGCGCTGGCTCAAAAGGGATATACCCATGCCGCCAATCTTCTTCTGGAATACAATTCGGGCTTCATCCGCAAAACAGCCAATAAGATTTTTCTGAAATCCAATCTGGCAGAAAGCGATCTTATAATAGAAATCGGTGATTTGGAACAGGAGGGCAGCATTGGCTTATTGAAGGCAATTCCCAGCTATGATAAAAGCATCGGCGTCAAGTCTCTGACCTATGCCGCTCCATTCATCCGAAACGCCATAACTGAATTACTGAACTTGAAAATAATACTTCCTGTTACAGATGATGGTACTCCTGATTACGAATATATGGAGCAGTACGCCAAAAATCTGATGCTTCAGAAATACAAACAGTATTTGGCGTACCTTGATTCAAAAGAAAGGATTGCTCCCGCACTACCAAATGATTAAAAGCCTTACTATAGATAAAAACGGAGGTATATATGCAATTAGCGAAAATCAGAATTAAAAATTATAGATTGCTTGTTGATGCAGAACTGGAAGTTGATCCGAAAACAACATTGATTGTTGGTCGAAATAATACTGCCAAAACCTCGTGCTTCGAGTGTATCGGTAAAGTATTGGATGGAACTCCGTTTTCTTTCAATGATTATCCGTTGCTCAAAAGGGAAAATCTATATACTAATTTTGCTTCGTTCATGGCAAAGGAAATCACTTTTGAAGATCTCTGTAAACGGCTGGAACCAATATCTATAGAGTTCCTTGTAGACTATTCCTTGGATACCCCGGAGGATAACTTAGGTGCATTGTCTCCGTTTATTATTGACGTAGATGTGGATACCACTACAGCGTTGATTCGTGCCGAATACAAGTTGAAGGCAGACGAGAAAAGCATTTGGAAAATATTAGAGCCAAGCTATTATGTAAATGGAATCTTTTCTCCCGGTGACGATGTTCATAATGCTATTATAAGCAGTTTTCACAAGCTTTTTGAAATGACGATTTATGCGATAAATCCCAAAAATGCAGAGGATAAGCAGATTAAAAAGCAGAAAGAACTATCCGAATTATTTCCATTTCACATTATTCAGGCAGAGCGCCGCCTTGGTGAAGACGGAACGCAAGACAATTCTTTGTCTTCACTTATCTCTGATTTCTTTGACATGAGTGAAGATGAATTAGATCCAAGTGTTTCTGAAAAAGTTAAGGAACTTCGAGTAATTGTTGAAACCGCCAACAAAAACGTCCAACAACAAAGTGATAGTATCCTAAGCGCTCTGGTCAGTAATGCAGTTGGGTTCGGTTATCCCAACGGAGAAGAACTACAGTTAGGCGTTACAACCCAACTAAGCATTGATGATCAGATAAAGAATCAAACACAACTTTCTTATACTGCTGGAACAAGTAACGAGCGGCTTCCCAGTACCTATAATGGCTTGGGGTATAAAAACCTGATTAAAATGGAATTTCTTCTTGCAGCCTTCGCCAAAAAGGTAGAAAAATGTGGGGATTCCTGTATACCGTTGCTTTTTATCGAAGAACCAGAGTCTCATATGCACCCGCAGATGCAGCACGCTTTTGCAGAGTACTTAGAAGCATTTCTTGCAAAAATTACTTCTATAGGGATTCAAACTTTGTTGACTTCACATTCTGCTCACATTGCAAATACAATGGTTTTTTCTAAAATTCGATATGCGCAAAAAACAAAGACCGGCGTTATCTATAAGAACCTAAATACGTTCGCTCAGGAAAATTCTTCTAACATTGATTTCATCCGAAAGTACCTTACTATAACCAAGTGTGATCTGTTTTTTGCAGATAAAGCAATCTTTGTTGAAGGTGCATCAGAGCGTCTGTTGTTACCAGACATGATTGATAAATGCGCTAAGGCGGGGAATTTTGATTCTCAGGAATATAAACTGCCTGCCCAGTATTATGCCTTGGTTGAAATTGGTGGCGCCTACGCCTATAAATTCATTCCGTTCGCAGAGTTTTTGGGTATTCCATGTCTGATTCTTACTGATTTGGATTCTGTATCTGGTCAAAAAGGTGCGAACGGGAGAATATATTACAGCTCCGTTCCGGTCTCGCGTGGCGAAACAACATCCAATGAAACTCTAAAATGGTGGGTACGGAAGAAAAAAGAGATTCCAGAGGATGATAATACTCAAATTGCTCTAACCGATATTACATCCATGTCCCCGGCCGATAAAACCCGATGCAGATGTCACATTGAGTTTCAAACAACAGAGAACGGATTGTGCGGACATTCTTTGGAAGAAGCAATCCGGAATGTCAACCGAACATATTATGGATTGGGTGATACTCCTACTGAAGACGATCTTGAATTTTCAGGGAAGAAAAAAACAGATTTTGCTCTTAATCTCATTTGTGAATGTGAGGATTATGCTGTTCCTGCTTATATTAAAAATGGGCTGGTTTGGCTCAATGACCAGCAGGTGCTTGTGTAAGGAGATGAAAATTTGTGAGTGAAGAACCCAAAAGAATAAACTACAACCTTGCAAAAGCTGAAGCCGATAAAGTAGATGAACAAATCATTGCGGCACTTCAGAATGGAAACAGCTTTCGTGTAGAAGCTGGTGCAGGCTCAGGTAAGACATATTCGCTAAATAAAGTCATTGAATGGATTCAAGAAAACAAATGGGCGGAGTATCGTCGAAAGAAGCAGACTGTAATTTGCATAACATATACTAATGCTGCAGTAGATGTGCTTGCTGAACGACTATCAAAAGATTCATTTATTCTTCCATCGACAATTCACTCCTTTGCATGGAACACTATCAAGCAGTATCAACGCTTTCTCATTGATGTTGTCACAAGCGATCCTGACTTCTTGCCAGACGAAGGAGATTTTTTCGAGGTCACGGGAGTTACATATACCTTAGGGCATCGTTACAAGGAAAATGGAATTCAATATTTATACCACGATGATGTTCTAAAGCTCTTTTGTCGGCTTTTAGATAATGCAAAATTCCGGCGTGTGTTCGCAGACAAATATCCTTTGATTTTAATCGATGAGTATCAAGACTCCTATAAACCGATTATTGATCGTTTCATTAGTTTCTTTATCGCCGAGAAAAAAGGTCCTCAATTTGGCTTCTTTGGGGATGCATGGCAAACCATTTATCAATCCAACAACGCTTGTGGTCTAATTGAAAATGATAACCTTGAGATTATAAAGAAAGGCTCAAATTTCAGATCCGCACCAAGAATCGTTCAACTTCTAAATGATTTGCGCCCCGACTTACCTCAAGCATCTGCAATAGATGACTTTGACGGAGAAGTGATTGTAATTACCTGCGATGATTACACTGGCCCTCGCCGGATAGAACGCAATCTAAAAGGTGAATTACCGGCGGAAGAATTGAAAAATCGACTAAGCAATATCACAGAGAGGATCAGGCGAGAATCATCCAAAGATGATACGCTAAAGGTTCTAATGATAACGCATAAAGTCCTTGCTACACAGCAAGGGTACGAACAGCTTTTAGAAATTTTAGCTGACGGACTGAGCGATAAAGAAGACCCATTCCTAATATTTTTTATGGAGACTGTTGAACCAATCTATAAGGCACTCAAGAATTCAAATATGCAGTTGCTTTTTGATACACTCGGAATTAAACGCTTTCCTATTAAGAAAAAATCCGAAAAAGCCAAGTGGAAAGAGCTACAGCAGCAGTTAGAAAATGCTCGCACTAAAAGAGCAATTGACGTATTTGAGCTAGTCAAGCAAAGCAAATTGATTCCCATTCCCCCAAAATTAGATGGGTGGTATCATCTATATCAGGAAGCGCCAGAAACAGTATATGCTTCCAATGCTTCAATCCAATCATTTTTAGAATTGGAATACCTGCAATTTGCCGCAGTAATCGATTTTTTACACCCTGATGCTATGTTTTCTACTGAACACAGCGTTAAAGGTGAAGAATATGACAATGTTGTCTTTGTTATCGGAAGAGGTTGGAATCTATATCATTTTGAAACCTATGCACCGATGATAACAGGTCGTTCTTCTATTCCAAAAGGCAAAGAAGCATCATTTGAACGAAACCGAAATCTTTTTTATGTATGTTGCTCAAGAGCAAAAAAAAGATTATTTCTTTTCGTTACCATTCCTACTGATTATGAGTTTAAAACTTTCTTAATGAGTCTTATTGGCAAGGATAATATCTATACCTACTCGCAGTTTTTGGAAATGGAACGCTAAATAGTAAGGTACAGCCTACCAATCAACAATGACTGGTAGGCTGTGCCATATCTATTCGCTAATTCATCAATTGATATTCCGCGTGAGTTTTCTTCGCACAACGTTCTGAGTTATCAACGGGAGCCAACTATGCTTCAAATAGCTGACACAAATGTGCAGTCGATTCCGTTTAAATCATCCCAAAGTGCTTCAATGCCTCCGTGATCGCTTTTTCTTTCTCCGGTGGACATTGGGGCTGCTTAGCATTTGCGGACTTGGGTTTATTGTAGTTCTCACGCTCAATGATGCCGTATTTCTGTTTCACCTGTGCGATATAGAGGTGACTGATTTTCAGTCCGGTATGCTCCATTACATATTCCTGGATTTCCTCGTAGGTGGCTTTGCTCTCAGCCGCAGTCAAATCCAACTCGTCCATCTTCACTTCAATCTCGGTATGTTCTTTACTTTAAAGTTTGGACAATAAGTATACCGTATTAACGCTCTTTTTTCTTTTCCTTCTGTCGTTCCTTTTCTTTTTCTTCGATGCCAAGTATCCGTTCCACATTGGCACGCACCGTCAGCAACTGCCGCATTTCATCCTGCGCCTGATGATATGCTGCATACGCCTGCTTTTTCTTCTCTTTCAGCTCGTCATACTCAGCTTGAATCTCTTTTACCTTCGGTATCTTTTGTGTACCAAGTGCCGAGAAAGCCTCCTTTGCCGCCTGATGCAGCTTGATCTCCTGTTCATGCTCCGCGACAAACTTCTTTGAGTATCCTACCATGCGGTACGCAGCATAAACCTCCTGCGTCTTAACGTAGTTGATGATGTGTCCTTTTAACGCATGGAGTTCTGCCATGCGCTTTTCCGTTTCACGAATCGTGACTTGCAGCTCGTGAACCCGTGCAATCGCCGCATCCGTTTTCGCCGTCAAATCCTCAATGTTCATCAGATTGTTTTCAGACAAGTAATTGAACGTCTGAGCCATTTGTTTAAGGTTAAAGACCTTCGCCCATCGCTCATACCCTGCGCCTTTTCCAGCTTGCAGCTTTGCCTGAATATCAACCAACAGATTGACCTGCCGCATCGGTTGAACCGTTTTCTTTTCGCTCGGATGATGTTCTTTCTTGCCCGCGATTATCGCTCGAAGTGTCGCTTCCGAATAGTCCTCTCCCAGCGAATCCAGTCGTTTGAACCGCTCCTGTCCTTTCCCTTTCAGACTGATTCTCTTTCCCCGTTTGACCCTCCATCCGTCTGTTTGGAGCATGGTCAGCAATTCTTCAAAGTCTTTCGGTTGGCGTGCCAATGCAGCATCAATCGCTTCCCTCAGCACATCCCGCTGAGAGGTTTTCGCTTCATTACCCAGCCATTTATTATAGCTCTTGCTATGTCCCTTAGGCTGCTCGATAATCGACAAACCGTTCTGGATGCACAATGTATCACTGAGCCGCCGGATGGCTTTTGAACTGCCCCAGAAATTGCGAAACTTCCGATCACAGTCAAGATTCACCGCCGAAATAATAATATGTGAATGCACATGTCGGCGATCCTCGTGGGTGGCTACAACATAGGCATGTTGCCCGTGCGTAAATCGTTTTGCCAGCTCGCAGCCAATTCGATTGGCTTCTTCCGGCGTAATTTCACCCGGCACAAAGGATTGGCGCAGATGATACGCAATCACATCATCCTTTCCTCTGACCCGTCCTGTTTGCGCAATATACTCGCGCTTCATGAGTAAAAACTCTCCGTCCGCCGTTTCGGGATTACAGCCGAAACCCGTCACCAATTCGCCTTGATGCGTCTTTTTCGGGTTGGAGACATATCCGATGACGTTGCGGATTGCTTTGCCGAAGTTTCGCCCTTTGCCCGTATGCAAAGGGATAAGACGCGTGGTTGCCATGTAGACTTCACCTCCCTTTTTTCAAAAAAATAAGCGCGAAGCCCACCCAACTCCGCGCCATTTTCGCATTCATCCCATCATCCAATCCTGCATCCGTTCGCACCCCACATACAGCACCTCAAGCAGCTTTTGCGCAGCCAGCGGCAATCCTGCCGGACTAATCAGCCATGCGCTCACAAACAGAATCAGTGCACTTTTTATCGGAATCAGGAACATGCTCACCAGCGCCATCATCCCCAGTAGCGAGGACACAATCGACAATAACCCGTTTGAAACCGCTGTCAGAAACAAGCACAGAAAAATCAACGCCTTCATTGCCAGCAGCACTGGCAGCAAAACTACGGTCAACGCGACTCTGCATATCTTCATTCTCTTTTCCCTCCCTTGTATCTTCCTTTTCTCATCCCCATTGTCGCGCACTTTTTCATTTCATGCAAGGATACGACTCAAAGCCCCAGCGCACCCAGCCGCGTCAGCAGCTCGTCTATTTTCTTCCAGATTTCCTTCTGCGACGCTCGAATTTCCTGAATATCTGTATCATAAACGCGCCCTGTTTCGTTTGCACGTTTGGCAATCTGGTTGATGTTGCCGTTATACCGCCCCAGCATCGCCACTGCTTCCCGCAGTTCCGGCAGATCAAGTTTGACCGCATACCCATCAATCGCCATCTTGCGCAGGTATGCCTGCATGTTCCGTACACCCATCAGCTCCATCTTCTGACGGATCAGCCCTCTTTCCCGCTCATCAACACGGAAAATGACCTGTATATTTCGTGTTCTTCCCGCCATGCTCATCTCTCCTTTTCCCTTTTGCATTTAGCCAATGCCGGAGTATTTTTTTCGAGGTTCGCCTCTTTTGCCCGTCTGGTTTCTCGCAGGAACAGATCTACCAAGCCCGGATGTGACCTTGCAACAAACGCCTGATTTTTCTCCTGTCCAAGTTCGTCCACGTCGGCATAAACCGGCTGCATTTTTGCCCAGTTTTTGTTGTTCTGCGAAATGCGTCCATCCCAATTCTTATCCATGACTGTGACCGCCAGCACATACAGCGTCCTGTCAAATCCATATTGTCCGACCACATTCTGCACAGCCTTTCTGCTCAGAATATTGTCATGATAATGTTCGCGGATTGCCCGATCTATCGCGTCGCGGCAGGCGATATTGGCTTGTCTTGACATGCGATATTCTTCCATCTCACCATGCTTTTGCGCATATGTTCTCGGATACAGATACACCGGCACTTCACACTTTTGCATTTGTTCTTTCTGCATTTCAAGCACCTTGTCCAGCTTTGCTCGGTCATACGCATAAATATAAAAGTTGTAATTGCCCTGTGTCGGATTGCAGCGAATCATATAGCTGTATGCCTTGGTATCTGCACGAAATCCGTACTCCTGTGCAGAACTTCCGTCAAACGCACAGTCCGGCATTGCATGGCAACACGCTGCCAGTGTTTTCCTGCTGCTCAAAAGGAGACCGTAACGCTCATCCTTGCGCAGAGCATTCACAATGCTGTTGAATTCGCTTTTGAATGTTTCCGTTTTCAGCGAAGCCTCGTGATCATCCCAGCTTGTATAAAATTCCTCGCCGCTTCTGCCCATATCGCCACGCAGATGCCCAATGCATCCCGTATTTTTCTGCACACTTTTCTCCTGTGTGTAGCTGTAATTCCGCTCGTCAGGTTTCATTGCCCGAATCGTCATATCCATTTATCGTTCCTCTCTTTCTTGATTTCTGTTCCTTTTTTCCATTTCTCTTTCGCTGGATACTCGAAGCCGCTCCCGAATGGATGGCACATCCTGCGCATCCTCTATCGCCGCCTCAATCGGCGCCTTATCGTCTATGTTCAGTTCTGAATTGAGCTGCGCAAGCCGCATTCGTTTTTCTGCAAGCTCAGCTTCCTGCGCAAACGGTTTTTCCAGTTCTTCCTTCGCTGCCTTCTCCTGCTGTTTCAGACCTTGGAGTTCCATCCTTGCTTTTTCCAAATTGTCTGGTAATCGTGCCAGACGATTGTCAATTCGCGTGATATTTCCTCTTGGATCGTTGCCAAGCTCAACGCTGTACGTCATGTTGCCGTGCATATTCAGCCAGTATGTTCTGCTTCCCGCATCAAAAGCAAGACTGGCACTCATTCCGCGATATGTCACAGCATCCTGAATAACGTCACCTTTCCATTTCTTGCAGCATTCTATCAGTGCCTGACCTGCTGCTTCCTTTTCCGTATACATTTTACCGCCGACTTCCATTTGGAACCCATCTTCCGGTAAGACATGCGCCTGTAAACACGCAATATCCTGTACATGACCCTCGATTCTTTCTGTTTTATTTTGAATCTCCTGCGGAAAATATCGAAGCAACCGGTCTTCAAGGCGATACTTCTTGCTTTGATAGTCCGCCTGCATCAGTTTGAGCCGCGAAACTTCGACATCCAAATCCATCTTTTCACGGATTCTTGCATCGCCCGCGCAAAGCGCCTTGATTTCGGCATAGGATAGAACCGATTCATCCACATCATCGCAGACACGTACCGGCGATTTGCTGGTCATGACCTGCGAGATAAACTTCTGCTTGTTCTCGATTGTCTGCCAACTGTACGCATCAAATGTACCATCTGTTACATATCTGTAAACGTACACATCGGCGTTCCGGTTTCCCTGACGCACAATGCGTCCTGCTCGCTGTTCAAGGTCGCCCGGACGCCACGGACAATCAAGGTCATGCGAAGCAATCAGGCGGTCCTGAACATTGGTTCCTGCCCCCATTTTTGCAGTACTGCCAAGTAAAATTCGCACCTGACCCGTGCGCACTTTCGCAAACAGCTCCTTCTTTTTTGCCTCCGTGTCTGCATTGTGTATGAATGCGATTTCGCTTTCCGGAACCCCCTGCGCCAACAGCTTTTCACGAATATCGTCATAAACGCTGAACTCCTTTTCCTGTCCGTTTTTCGGCGTTGACATATCGCTGAAGATGAGCTGCGTCAGTTTTTGCTCGCTGCCTTCACGATAAATTCTCATTACGTTGCCGACGCAGGCATTGACTTTGCTTCCGGGGTCATCCGGCAGCATGGGATTTATAAGCCGCTGATCCAGCCCCAGCTTTTTCCCGTCCATCGACACCTTGAGCATGTTGTCAATATGCGGATCGACCGCTCCGCCATGGATTTTGGCAGCGCGTTTTGACAGTTCCTGTACCATGCGCTTTTGAATTTCAGACGGCTGAACGACAACCGTTTCATAGTGCGCATTGGGCGTAGGCAAATGAAGCTGATCTGCCGTCTTGATATCTGCCACCTCACGGAACATATTCATCAATTCCGGCAGATTGTAAAATTTTGCAAACCGCGTCCGCGCACGGTAACCCGTTCCCTCCGGCGCAAGCTCAATCGCGGTCACGGTCTCCCCAAAAACCGAAGCCCATGCGTCAAAATTCGTCAGGTTCTGTTTTCGCAGCGTTTCATATTGCAGATAGCGCTGCATGGTAAAAAGCTCGGTCATGCTGTTGGATACCGGCGTGCCTGTGGCAAATATAATGCCATGCCCGTCTGTCAGTTCGTCCATATATCGGCACTTGGCGAACATATCGCTGGATTTCTGAGCTTCACTTGTTGAAAGTCCTGCCACATTGCGCATTTTTGTATATAAAAACATATTTTTATAGGAATGCGCTTCGTCCACCACAAGCCGATCCACACCGAGCTGTTCAAAGGTGATTACGTCGTCCTTCTTTTCCTCTGCTTTCAGCCTTTCAAGCCGTGCTTCCAACTGTTTTCTGGAGCGTTCCAGCTGTTTAATCGTAAAACGTTCCCCGTTGGCGTGTTTGATTTCCGCAATACCGTCTGTAATTTCAGCAATCTGATCACGGATGATTCGCTCCTGCCGTTCCCTGCTGATGGGGATACGCTCCGCCTGACTCTGCCCGATGATAACCGCATCATAATTGCCGGTTGCAATGCGCGAGCAGAAACGCTTTCTGCGTCCCTTCTCAAAGTCGCGTTTGGTCGCCACCAGAATGTTTGCGCCGGGATACAGCCGCAAAAACTCCGCTGACCACTGCTCAGTCAAATGATTCGGTACTACGATCATGCTTTTCGTACACAATCCCAATCTTTTCGACTCCATAATGCCTGCTATCATTTCAAACGTCTTCCCTGACCCGACTTCGTGTGCCAGCAATGTATTGCCGCCATACAACATACGCGCAATCGCGTTTTTTTGATGTTCCCTCAGCGTAATTTCAGGGTTCATGCCCGCAAAAACAATATGCGATCCATCATACTCACGCGGTCTGGTTGCATTAAACAGCTCATTGTATTGCTTTACCAGTCTGTATCTCCGGTTCGGTTCCTTCCATATCCATTCTCGAAAAGCATCTTTAATCGCCTGCTGCTTCTGTTGCGCCAAAGTCGTATCCTTGGAATTCAGCACACGCTTCTCCTTGCCATCCGCATCCTGTACGGTATCGTATATACGCACGTCGCGCAGGTTCAGCGTATCCTCCAGAATTTTATAGGCATTCGCCCTTGACGTACCATAGGTTTCGAATACCGCAACATCGTTGCGACTGAGCAACGTCTTGCCCGATATGTTCCACTCGCCGGTAAACTGCGAGAAATTGACCTGAATATATCGTTTCATGTATTCCTGTGTAGAAAACAATTCATACATGAACGCATCGATGTCCTTCGGCGAAATCCATGTTGCGCCAAGGCGAACGTCGATCTCCGAAGCGTCAAGATCTTTGGGCTGCACGGCTTGCAGCGCATCGACGTTCGGCATAAAAACCATATTCTCTTTTGCCGCAGCCTGCGCTGTCCTGAGTTTTTCCCGCACATTGCCGGAAAGATATTCGTCTGCCGTCTGCCATGTTTGGGATTCAGGATCAAGGTAGATCACACCGGTCAGTTCTTTTGTTATCGCATCTTCGTTTTTTCCGGTCAACTCCGTCATATACGGCAAATCCACCCGCGCCTTTTCTCCTATGGATACTGCCAGTGCTTCTGCCGCGGTGTCCGTATGCGTAATGGCTTGCGGTCGCCGAATGGTACGCTTGGTGAACATATCCGCTTTGCGTTCGAGTTTTCGATCTTCATCCAGCACTTCAAGCGAACTGAGCAGATAATACGAAGAATCATCCGAAAATGCGAGTCGGTTCGCCCGATCGTTAATCAGCCCGAATTTAGCGCTGAACGCATCATACTGCCTGTTCAGCTCCCGCTGTTCGTTTTCAATCGTTTCATCATCAGCATCTTCCAACTGAGCGTTCATTAAGCGATATACCGTATCCCGAAGTGTCACCATGCTCTTGACGCGCTCCTGTGCTGTGCGATTCAGCTTTGGGCGCATCATCACCGAATTTTCGCGAAAATACACCTCGCCATCTACAATCGTGTAGCTGTAATTCTTTACATCCGGATCGGCAGGTAATGTTTCAGTAATTTCCTCACCTTCTGTCAGTTCCATGACCTCTGCCGCATGGTATTCGCCGCCAATCTTCTGAATCGCCTGCTCCAGCTGTACCTTTAAGTCTGCGCCCGGAACGGGTCTGCATGTCGTTTCCTTCTCATCGCCGTACATGCTCTTATCCCATGCCATGTTGCCCAGCATCATATCGGGATGGCTGACAAAGTAGCTGTTGATGGGAATTCCGTCCTCTGTCTGCCCCAGATGCACCCAATCCGGCTCTATGTCGATTGGGCTTTCCCGTTTCTGCAAAAAAAGAATATCCGTCGTTACGCTCGTTCCGGCATTCGCCGCAAATGCCGTATTCGGCAGACGGATGGCTCCGAGCAATTCAGCTCTCTGCGCGATATATCTGCGCACGTCGGGAGATGCCTTGTCCATTGTGCCCTTGGATGTGATATAAGCAATAACACCGCCCGGACGAACCTGCTCCAGCGTTTTAGCGAAAAAATAATCATGAATCAAAAAATTATACTTGTCAAACTGCTTGTCGGAAACCTTGTAACCACCGAAGGGAACATTGCCTATTGCCAGGTCGAAGAAATCCCTGCGCTGCGTTTTTTCAAAGCCGCTGATTGTGATCCGCGCATCGGGATAAAGTTGCCGCGCAATGCGTCCTGTAATGCTGTCCAGTTCCACGCCATAAAGTCGGCTGCCGCTCATGTCATCCGGCAGCATGCCGAAAAAATTGCCTACGCCGCAGGACGGTTCCAGAACATTGCCCGTGCGAAACCCCATTTTTTCAATCGCGTCATACATAGCGCGAATAACCGTTGGCGATGTGTAATGCGCGTTGAGCGTTGAGCTGCGTGCCGCGTCGTATTCCTTCTCTGTCAGCAATTCTTTGAGCTGCCGATATTCTTCTGACCATTGCGTGTTTTCCTCGTCGAAGGCTTGTGAAATACCGCCCCATCCGACATATCTGGAGAGAATTTCCTGTTCATCGGGACGTGCCTGCCTGCCTTCCGCTTCAATCTGCTTGAGCGTTTGAATTGCCGCGATGTTATACCCAAATTTTGTTTTTGCGCTTCCCTCGCCCAAATGTTCATCTGTAATGCGAAAGTTCTGCGCTTTGAACTGTTCATTTTCTCTCTGCCGGGTTTCTTGCCCCGTCAGGTCTATGACGACACTGTGCAGCTTCGTCTCCTCCTGCGGCTGTTGCGGTTCCGGAGTATTCGGCAATTCCTCCGTCAGTACGAAATTCTCAGGTTCCGCAGGCATCGCTTCTCTCTGTCTGTAAAACAGCTCGTCGTTTCGCGTGTTTTCGGCAAGCATCTGTTCAAAAATTTCCCGCCGTTCCGTCCTAATGACGGGATAACGCAGCGTAGGATCGCGCAGCTGGACATGGATATCCGTAATCTGTTCAATCAAAAAAGCCTTATCATCCAGATAGACCGTATCGCCCACCTGATAATGCGGCGTATCCCGCCTTCCGTTCAGCTCCTTGACGACCTCATAGCCGCCCTGTTCGGCAGGCTCGGCAAAGAAAATGCTCTGTCCGTTTTCCGTCAGCGTTTTTGCCGCAACACTCCAACGTCCGAAAGGAATGCCCGTAACCGGCATCATGCCCACGCTGGGAATATCCCGTTCAAGCAATTTCGTGTTCAGCAGCGGCGCAGCCGTTTTCGCATCCTCTCCATAAAAGAGCAGGTAATCGTCCACCCTCACGCCAACCATGTATTGCGGACGCTCGGCTTTAAGATTCCGGTAGGCTTCCATATCCGGCACTAACCGAATCTCTTCCTCTGGTTTTTGCTCTTTCAGCCTTGTATATCGACCATTCCGAATCAATGTGTCAATACGTTCAGCGACCTTATTCCAGCCAAGCGTCACATTCTGACAACCATTCTTGCGAAGCTGTATGCCCTTTGTATCGTGCCATTCTTCGCTGTGGCGTGCGTTCGAAACGCCGGGCATGCGCCCGCCTGTTCCATATTCGCGTTTGAGAAATTCAATTTTCTCGCCGACATCATGCGGCTGTGAGAAAAACAACTCAATTCGTTCAGTGCCGCTTTCATAGCCTGAACCGCCGGTTAAATTCCAGTCGATTTCATCCTGCGTGATGAAGCCCCGGACTTCCGGCAGCTCTCTTTCTCCTTTGGGCAGTTCTCGCCGCTCGTGCGTCAAATCTCTAAGCCGTGGCAAAATTGCATCGGGCATGAAGAAACGCATCCGCATCAGGTCGGGCTGACGTTCAACCGCCTCTGCAAATGCTTCGACCTGCCGGATCAGCTCATGCAGATTATCCGGCTGCTCCATTTTTTCAAACAGCCGATTTACGCAATCCGGAAAGATCATCGGTTCCTGCTCCCGTATCAAGGGCAGATAGCCGTTTTCGCCTGCAAAACTCTCACGATACATCTCAATAAGCCGGCTTGCTACCTGCCGCCTGACAAAGCCTGCGGCTTCCACATTTTCCAGCTCTGTTCCAAATCGTCCGGCGTTAATCCGTTCACCGACGCGCTTCGCAGCGTCTTTCCACGAAACTATGCGGGCTGTGTTGGCATACCGTGCGCGGTCTCCGCCCGCAATGTATATCCCATTGTCCGCATACCACGCTGAAAAACGTCTCCCTTCCAGTTCAAAACCACTTCCGCCATGATACAGCGTCCGCATATGCGCAGCAATTTCATCTATCGGTTTGTCGATCATTGCATCGAAAGCAAGCTCCATTCGGATTTCTTCGTTGTTACCGCCGAGGCGCAGCACGACATCCGTCGCTTTTTCCATCAAAAAAGAAGCGGAAACCTCTCGTTCATCCGCTTCTTCAAGATTTTGTATTTGTTCCGCTTCTGTTGGAAAAAGGCTCATCTGCCGGTTCAGGCGTAAATCAGCTCGTTCATTACGATTTCTTCTGCCTGCGCCTTGCAGGTGTTCATCAGCCCGACCCAGCGCATCGGGTTGGTTGCTTTCAGCGCTTCTGTCGCGCCCGCCTGCTTCGCCAGCTCCGGCATGATTTCCTCCATCCGATTCACCGCCGCCTGATCGATCTCCATCAGGTGCGCGGTCAATTTTCCGCTCAGGAGCAGGTTGTTGTAGGTGATCGTCCGATGCTCCTTCAGAAACCATTCCCGCATCCGTCCGTATTTGCTCAGCTCCATCGGCTGTTCGGCTGCTGTCAGATCGGGAATCCAATACTCTCCGTTCTTCGTATACGTCAGTTCGTTCGTCATGGTTTTGGCTCCTTTCATATTGACGGATGGTTCTTTCAATCTGTCTGAGTACCCCTTCGCTCAGCTCGCTGATTGCGCTTCCCAATGCACCGGATGCGGCAGACGTGTTCCATTCCAATACGCCCGCCAGTTCTTCCAGCTCAACCTGATATTCCCGTGCCAGATTGCATCGGCTCAGCAGCATGTATTTCACGCTCGCCGCCGCTGTGTTTCGAAACGCGATTTCGAGGTTAAGCTCATCATACCCTTCAAGGAAGCTCCCGTCAACGATACCGCGCAGCTCGTCCTGATGCCATTGCCAATAGTCCATGCTCTGCTGCATCGCGATTTCTTCAAGCTGTCCGGCAATGCCCAGTTTCGCTGCCGAGCCGTACTGCGTTTCCAGCGCATGAGCGACAGCTTCCCGATTGTTTTCATCCAGTGCCCATGTTTTAACCTCCCGCGAGCTTTTGCGTGCACCCGTATCTGCTACATCGAATACATAGCGCACTGCCCCCGCCCCGTCCGGCAGCGCGATACCCCTTGCTCCGCGCCGGACATACCGCCGCATCGTCTGATTCCAGATTTCATAGCTGGCACAGGCGGTCGCATCCGGACGCTGGGCGTAGATCAACAGCTGTTCCGGGTAACTGTACTTGTACAGCCGCGCTGCCGATTGCAGAAAGCCAGTCCATTCTTCAACGCTGCCAGTTACTGCCTTTGCCGTTTTTTCTGCCAACTGCGCCGTTGTTGTTCCATTCATGGTATCCTCCATTCTTTTTGGGCATTAAAAAATCGGCATGAACGCTCACGCCGATTTATCCGCTTCAATTCTCAGTTTTTCAATTTATATCTCGTTCCGTTTGTCTTTCCTTCGCGAAGAAGTACATCTTTTTGAACCATATTACTAAGGAAACGGATTGCCGTCGATGAACTGCATCCCAACACTTGTTCAACATCCTTCCTCGTTACGCTTTTTTGCGCTTGTACCAGTTCAATGATAGTCTTTTCTTCATCAGACAATCCGTTTTTTTCTTTTTCCACGCCATCTGCATTAAAATTGGGCAGAATAATTTTAAACGCATTCCCCGTATTTTCGATTACAGGCTTTCTGGCAGAGTTTTCATAAGCGTTCAGAATTTTTCGGATTCCTGTTCCGTAGGCTTCAATAAGCTGCAAGCGATAAAATACATTTGCCAGATTTTGATTTCTGCAAACCGAAATTCCCAGCATAACATCGTCCAACTCAATGCCCGGCATCAGCCCGCCAATCGACACAAACTCCATCCGGTCTGAATACACGCTGATCAATGCACTGGCGCTAAACGCATAGTCCCGATGAACAATGAGATTCAACAGTGCTTCTCGAAGCGCCACTTCTGGATAGTCCCGTGTATCAATCCTCAGCAATTTATGAAATGTTGCCTTAGTCTGATTATACCGATCCAGATACGCATAAACATCGTTCAGTTGTTTGAACAGAGAACCTGAAAATTCCCTTCTGTCACGAAATATACTCTGATCTGTCCCCTGAAAAACCGCTGTTTTAATCGAATGCTTGCACTGATCCGAAAGAAGCATCCCCAAATTGGTAAAGATTCCGTCCGAATTGATGATTTTCAGCGTCTGCATTTGCTGCGTGCCAAAGGCAATCTTTCTTTGTTCAAATTCCGCTTCGGCAACCGTAAACGTCAAATTCTGTTCGAGCGAACGCATTTCTTCAAACCGGTCGCCATCTGTTTCTTTAATCATTTTTCGGATTGCCGTATCCGTAGCCGGTACGGAAGAATAGCCTTGTCGAACGTAAACGCCTTCCGGTCGCAAGCCTTTCTTGGCTATATAATAGGGGCGTTCCGTGCCTCTCTGCACATCAACCAATACTACATGCTTTCCATTCTCTGAAATTGTTTCATAATGAAGAAACATAGTCATATCGGGCTTTATTGCATCCCGAACCATATTGCTGATTTGAAGTGCTACTCCATCCGAATCGTTTACGCCAATTACAGTTCCATCGTCCTGTACGCCAATGTAGAGCTTTCCGCCTTCACAGTTGGCGAAAGCAATGATCTCTTTTTTAATATCATCTACGACGATTTCTTTCAATTCAACCGTTTCGCTTTCATGAAAAATCATGCTATTCTCCTCCTTTCCAGACTGATTTGCTCTTATTATACCCCAATCTCGTCAATCTCGTCAATTCAATAGCATAAATTGACGAGATTTATGACGAGATCAATTCTCATTTTTCACGTTCAAATTCCATCTGAAACCTCGGCACGCCCTGTTCGCCGCACATCATTTTGAGCGTCGCGTCGTACCTTCTGCCGTTTTTCTTAGAGCGCAGTCCCTTGAGCTTTGCCGCACCGTCCCGAATCAGTGCTTCGACCACGCTCTTATTGACGCTCTGCCCAATCTGTGCAAAAAAGCGGTTATCCTTCCATATGCCAAATCGACAGATACGGCTTTCGCAGAAAAAGCCCTTCGCTGTTTCCGTCACAGCTGCGCCGCAGCAGGGGCATGTGCCAACAGACGGTCTATCAGACGGAAAGAGCTTCTGCGCGTCCGGCACGGGCTGAGCACTCTGCACCAGCTCCGTTACCATCCGCACAATATCGTCCATGAATCCCGCTGCTTCTTCCTGCCCATGCTCAATCCGTTTAAGCCGCTGTTCCCACTGCGCGGTCATCATCGGGGAGCGCAGATTCTCCGGCAAAACCGTGATCAGCGCCGCCGCCTTTTCGGTCGGATACAGCGACTTCGCCTTTTGTTCGCCCTTGCGCACGACAAAACCGACATCGATCAGCTTTTCCAGCGTCCCCGCGCGGGTTGCGGGCGTTCCCAATCCCTTGCGCTCTGCATCCTCCGGCGCGTCCTTCACGCCCGCCGTTTCCATCGCCGCCAGCAGCGTATCTTCTGAAAGCTTTTGTCAAGGGGGTGCGTGGATATTTTTTATATTACTTACGCAGATTCTCTCTCTGCTTCTGCCTGAATAATGCGTTTCAACCT